>Ga0307508_10005082_pt1 | contig 12622 bp, 11 predicted proteins | sample 9_EM_MG_FD_203089 | JGI IMG/M metagenome (GOLD analysis project Ga0307508, IMG submission 203089) | Populus trichocarpa ectomycorrhiza microbial communities from riparian zone in the Pacific Northwest, United States - 9_EM | ecosystem: Host-associated > Plants > Roots > Unclassified | place... | reverse complement strand
GGCCGACGGCGAGAGCCTCACCGACATCGCGGCACGCGGCGGCATCACCCTCGCCGAACTGCTGCGCCTCAACCCCGACATCACCGACACCGCCCGCCTGCCCAAGGGCCGCTCGGTGTTCGTCTTCCGCGGCATCAGGCCCGCACAGCTCGCGCTGTTCACGCCCGACGTCCCCGACACGCTGATTCTGACGGAGGTCACATCATGAGCAGGGAGCCGGACGGGCTCGCCGAGCTGCTCCCCGGGTGGCATCGGCTCCGCGACGCCGAGGCGGGCGAGCCCCTGCGCGCGCTGCTCGCGGTCATCGCCGAGCAGACCGACCTCGTACGCGACGGGGTCGAGCAGCAATACGAGGACTGGTTCGTGGAAACCGCCGCCGACTGGGTGCTGCCCTACCTCGGCGACCTGGTGGGATACCGCCCGCTGCCCGGCTACGAGCGTGTGCTCGCCACCGGCCTGCGCGACGGCGGACGCCCCGACGCCTCCCGGCAGCGGCTCGCCGAGGCCCTCGCCCCGCGCCGGGACGTCGCCGCCACGGTCGGCCACCGGCGCCGCAAGGGCACACTCGCGCTGCTGGAGGAGGTGTCGGCGTCGGTCGCCGGATGGCCCGCACGGGCCGTGGAGCTGTCCCGGCTCGTCTCCCACCAGCAGCCGGTCAAGCTGCTGAAGGGGACCGACGACGCCGGGGGCGCCGACGCGTGCAGGCTCGCCCGCGGCCGCCTGGCCGATCTGCGGGACGGCTCGGCGCTCGACCTCGCGGGCGGCCCGTTCGGCGCGGTGGCCCGCTCGGTGGACGTACGGCGCGCCAACTCCCGGCGCACACAGGGTGGGTACACTCCGGCCGGGGTCGGTCTCTTCGTATGGCGGCTGAAGCCGTACCCGGTGACCCGGGCGCCCGCGTACTGCGTCGACCGGGCCCGCAACCTGTACACCTTCTCCATCCTCGGCAATGACACCCCGCTGGTGACCCGGCCCGAACCGGAGCCGTCGGCCGCGCACATCGCCGCGATCGACAACGTCCCGGCGTACCTCCGCCGCAGACAGCTCGCGGACCGGCTCGCCGACACCTACGGCCCGGGCAAGTCCTTCGCCATCTGGCGCGACGGGCAGGAGGAACCCGTACCGCCGTCGGACCTCGTGGTGGCCGACCTGACCGACTGGCGCTACCGCCCGAAGCGCGGCCAGGTGGCCGTCGATCCGGTGCTCGGCCGGATCGCCTTCGGCTCGCGCTCCGCGCCGCGTCAGGGCGTATGGGTGACGTACCACTACGCCTTCGCCGACGACATCGGCGGCGGCGAATACCCGCGCGACGACCGCGAGACCCCGCCGGACGCCGAGATCTACCGGGTCGGCCCCGGCTGCGCCTACCAGCGCGTCATGGACGCCTACGGGCAGTGGAAGAACGACCGCCGGGCCGGGCGGTGCGGCCCCGACGGCATCATCGAGATCACCCACAGCGGCGCCTACCAGGAGCAGCTGGACTTCGACCTCGACCCCGGCGACCGGCTCCAGGTGCGCGCCGCCGAGGGGACCCGGCCCGTGATCCGGCTGCTCGACTGGTACAGCAACCGCCCCGACGCGCTCAACATCCGCGCGCCGGAGGAGTGCGACGGGCCCGGTGACGCGCCGCGCATCGTGCTGGACGGGCTGCTCATCGCCGGGCGCGGGCTCAACGTCACCGGACCCGTCGGCACCGTCGTCCTGCGGCACTGCACCCTGGTGCCCGGCTGGTCCCTGGAGCCGGAGTGCGACCCGCGCTCCCCGGACGAGCCGAGCCTGGTCCTGGAGCGCACCACCGCGTGTGTGCAGATCGAGCGCTCCATCCTCGGCACGATCGAGGTCATGGGCGACGAGGTGCACACCGACCCGCTCGCCCTCCACATCCGGGACTCCCTCCTCGACGCCACCGGCCACGACCGCCCCGCCCTCTCCGCCCCGGACTGCCGCCACGCCCACGCCGTGCTGTACGCCCACCGCACCACCGTCATCGGCGAAGTCCACGCCCACGCCGTCCAGTTGGGCGAGAACAGCATCTTCACCGGCCGGATGCATGTGGCCCGGCGCGGCATCGGCTGTCTGCGCTTCTCCTACGTCCCGCCCGGCTCGCGCACCCCGCGCCGCCACCGCTGCCAGCCGGACCTGGTGGGCGTGGCCGAGGCGTGGCGGGTGCGGCCGTACTTCAGCGGCGAGCGCTACGGAACCCCGGTGTACGGGCAGCTGGCCGCCGGATGCGCCGACGAGATCCGCAGGGGCGCGGAGGACGGGGCCGAGATGGGCGCCTTCCACGACCTCTACCAGCCACAGCGCGAGGACAGCCTGCGCGCCCGCCTCGCCGAGTACACACCGGCCGGAACCGACGCGGGAGTCGTCTACGTGACGTGACGAAGTGGCCTGACGCCGGGCGCCCGCAGCGCCATTCCCACAGCCTTCACGAACCTGATCGCCTGATCGAGGGGGAACCCTTCCGATGCACGCAGACCTCTCCCGCAGCACCTTCCGGCCCGACCGGCACTACTCGGCGGTCGTCGCCCAGCAGGGCCGCGTCCAACTCGACGCCGACGCCAACGAGCAGACCGCGATCCAGCTCCAGCAGGCCCGTACCCTCGCCACCGACCTGATCGGACAGCATGGCGGCCCGGCCGGGAACACCGGCTTCGCGCTCGCCTTCAAGGGCGGCAGCCGCGAGCTGGACGACCTCGTCATCGGCGGCGGCCGCTACTACGTCGACGGCATCCTCTGCGACGCGAACCGGCCGCGGCCCGAGGAGGCGGTGGACGACGAGGCGGAAGCCTCCGGTTCCGACGACGCGGCCGACGCGGCCGACGAGCCGTCCGCGCCGCCCGCCACCTGGACGTACTGGGACCAGCCGGACGCCTACCGCGACCCGGAGCGCCCGGCCGACCGGCTGCCCACCCAGTTCCCGTACCTGGCCTATCTGAAGGTGTGGGAGCGCACCGTCACCGCCGCCGAGGACCCCGCGCTGCGCGAGGTGGCCCTCGGCTCGGCGATGCCGGACACCGCCGCCCGGCTCAAGGTGGTCTGGCAGGTGCTGCCGCTGGCGGGCTCGGAGCTGGAGGTCGAGGACGGGCCCGGGGACCAGCGGGATCTGATCCGCGAGGCGTTCACCAAGTGGGCCGCGTCCGCCGGGGCGCCCGCGTCCCGGCTCGCCGCGCGCAGCGAGCGGCCGGACCACGCGGACGAGGACCCGTGCCTGGTCGCGCCGGACGCCCGCTACCGGGGGCCGGAGAACCAGCTGTACCGGGTGGAGGTCCACGACGGCGGCCCCGCCAAGGACGCCACGTTCAAGTGGTCGCGGGAGAACGGCTCCGTGGTCTTCCCCGTGGACGAACTCGACGGCACCTGGGTGGAGTTGGCGTCACTGGGCGGTGACGGCAAGCTCGATCTGAACGTGGGGGACCGGGTCGAGTTCACGGACACCGCCACCGTCAGCCGTGGCGAGCCGCTGCCGCTGCTGCGGGTGGAGGAGGTCGACCTGCCGGGCCGTCGGGTACGGCTGTCCGGCGAACCCGAGCCGGGTGTCGGGCGGCGCCCGGAGCTGCACCCGTATCTGCGCCGCTGGGACCAGCGTGACGCCGCACGCCGTCCGCGCAAGGGCGCCGCGGCCGGGCTGAGGCGCGGCGCCGTCAAGGTCGAGGAGGGCCGCTGGCTGCCGCTGGAGGACGGCGTCGAGGTGTACTTCGCCCCCGGCGGCACCTACCGGCCCGGCGACCACTGGCTGGTTCCGGCCCGCACGGCCACCGGTGCCGTGGAGTGGCCGGTGAACGCGGCCCGCAAGCCACTGCTGCGGGCGACGGACGGTATCCGGGTGCACTACGCGCCGCTCGGCTGGGTGTACGGCGAGGGCGAGGTGTCCGACCTGCGGATGGCCTTCGGGCCACTGGCCGCCCCCGTCCCGGCGGCGGACGCGGCGGCCCTGGCGGCGGAGGCGGAGGCGTCGGCGCGGACCGAGGCCGCGGAGGCCGAGACGGACGGCGGCGGGTCCACGGACCCGAAGGGCTGAGACCCCACGCCCGTCCGGGAGTTGATGCGTCGCACACCGACCGCAACTGAATCATGCCGTCACGGCATCCGTATATGACGGATACCAAGGAGCACGAAGGAGCACTTCACCATGGCAACACCCCTGAGCGCCGACAGACTTCTCAAGGCCCTGCGCGACGAAGGTCTGACCGTCCACGAATACCGCAGCTGGCGCTCGCACAACCGCAACTCCAAGGGCCCCTGGGGCCCGGTGAACGGCGTCATGATCCACCACACCGTGACCTCGGGCACCGACAGCTCCGTCGAACTCTGCTACGAGGGCCACGCGTCGCTGCCGGGACCGCTGTGTCACGGCGTCATCGACAAGAAGGGCGAGGTCCACCTCGTCGGCAACGGCCGCGCCAACCACGCGGGCCTCGGCGACAACGACGTCCTGAACGCGGTGATCAACGAGACCAAGCTGCCCACCGACAACGAGGCCGACAAGGACGGCAACGCCCGCTTCTACGGCTTCGAATGCGTCAACCTCGGCGACGGCGACGACCCGTGGCCGGAAGCGCAGAAGCTGGCCATCGAGAAGGTGTCCGCGGCCATCTGCCGGGTACACAAATGGAGCGAGCGGTCCGTGATCGGCCACCTGGAGTGGCAGCCCGGAAAGGTGGACCCCCGGGGCTTCACCATGAGCTCCATGCGCACCCGCATCGGCAAGCGGCTCGGCAACAAGCCGGACGGCCCGGCCGAGACCAAGCCGAAGCCCCCGGCCTCGTACGAGCCGTTCCCGGGCGCCGACTTCTTCCGCGCCGGGCGCGTCAGCAAGATCGTCACCGCCATGGGCAAGCGGCTGGTGACCGAGGGCTGCGGCCGCTACGAGGAGGGCCCGGGCCCGGAGTGGACGGACGCCGACAAGAAGTCGTACGCGGCGTGGCAGCGGAAGCTGGGCTACTCCGGCGATGACGCCGACGGCATCCCGGGCAAGAAGAGCTGGGACAAGCTGCACGTCCCCAACGTCTAGCCAGGGCGAAGGCGTTCGCGCGGGCCGAACGCTTCTCCCGGACGGCCTCGCGCACCGAGCCCTAGCGGTGTGCGAGGCCGTCGATCATCAGGGCGAGGGTGAAGTCGAACCGGTCGTGGCCCGCGATGACGCCCAGCGCGGCCCTGCGCCACTGGACGGGCGCCCCGTCGGCCTCACCTGGGCACGACGCGGTGCGCTGAACCCCCGTCCGGGGGGTCTGTTGCCGCGGACCAGCCGATGAGGGCGCCGCGGAGGGCGGCGACCAGGCGGGTGGCGGCTTCGTCCTCGTTACGTCCGCTCTTGATGAGGTCGAGGATGTCGCGGGGGTCGAACAGGGTGTTCCACAGGTACAGGGCCTCGTCCCCCAGGTCGGCCAGCCCGAGTTCCTCGGCGGTCTGCCGCAGGGGCTCGGCGAGCGCCTCGGCCTGGGGAGCGAGATACCCGGTGCCCTCGCGCAGCCGTTCGAGGTAGCCGCGGTGCGAGCGCATCTGCGCCATCGCCCCGCCGTGTTCCAGAACGAGCGACACCCAGAAGCGGGAGACCGCCTCCAGCTTGACCAGGCCGGTGGTGGTCTGCCGTGCGCTGAACTCGCACAGTTCGGACCCCACCTGGGAGCGGAAGGCGTGCAGGATCTCCTCGACGGAGGAGAAGTGCCGGTAGGCCGTCGCGGTGGACACCTCGGCCTGCTTGGCGATGTCGGCCAGGCTGACCTGGGTCGGCGAGTTCTCGAACAGCCTCGCGGCGGCCTTGATGAGCTGCCTGCGGTTGCGCTCGGTGTCACTGCGCATCGGCCGACGCTCCTGTTGCATGCGAACCACCGTTCAGCGAAGGGCCGAGAGGCCGCGAGCCAGTCGACGGACCCCCTCGGCGATGGATTCCGGGCTGGCAGCGTACGACAGCCACCGGCGCCCCTCGCCCGGTGCGCCGAATCCGCTCCCGCCCGGACGGCAACGCTGTGGCGGCCGAAGCGATGGCCGGTGGCGGGTCAGCGGACGGGCAGCCGGACGCCCAGCTCGGAGGCCGCCGCCTGGAGCAGCGGCACCATGGCGACCAGATCGTCCATGCCGCGGCGGAAGGCGGGTGCGGCGGTGGACAGGGCGGCGAAGACGGTTCCGCCGGGCCGCAGGACGGGGACGGCGACGGCGCGCAGGCCGCGGTGGTGTTCCTCGTCGGCCGTGGCGTAGCCGCGCTCGGCGGCGAGGGCGACGGTTTCGCGCAGGGCGCCGCGGTCGGTGATGCTGTTCGGCCCGTACGGGGTCAGCTCGACGCGGTCCAGGAGGTCGGTGCGCACATCGTCGGGGGCGAAGGCCATGAGGACCTTGCCCATCGAGGTGCAGTGCAGCGGGCCGTGGCGGCCGGGATCGCTGCGCACACCGACCGGCTGGGGGCCGTCCACGTAGTGCACGTACAGGTGGCGCGTGCCGTCGAGGACGGACATGAGGGTGGCTTCCTCGGTCTGCCGCGTCACGCGCTGCATCACGGGGAGCGCGGTGCCCGCGAAGCCGTACACCTGGCCCGCCTGCTGGCCCAGCTGGAACAGCCGCAGCCCCGGCTTGTAGCGCTTGCCGTCGGCCTCGAACTCCACCAGGCCCTCCCGGCAGAGCGAGTTCACCAGCCGGTGCGAGGTGCTGACGGGGACACCGCTCTCGCGGGCCAGCGCCGACAGGGTGATGCCGTGCGGATGCTCGCCGACGAGGACGAGTAGACGGATCGCCCGGCCGACGACATCGGCCGGTACGTCACTGGTGCTCACGCTGTGCAAATTACCACTCCGCGGAATCGATTTTCATCCAGTGGTTGACATCACCGGGCGATGGTACTGACGATGCTTCCCATTGAACAGATGGTATTTCCACTCAGTGGAAAAATGAGGGAGTGGCGTATGACGCAGCGAGTGCTCACCACCCGGCCCGACCTGCCCGGCGGGGGCCTGGACCGGCTGGCGGCCCGGTCGGACCTGGTGCGCTGGGACGGCCAGGGCAAGCCCGAATCGGCCGAACTGCACGCCCTCGCGGCCGGGGCGAGCGGCATTCTCTGTCTGGGCAACGACCGGGTGGACGCCGCCCTGCTCGACGCCGCCGGACCCTCGCTGAAGGTCGTCGGGCTGGCCAGCATGGGATTCGACGGCGTGGACCGGGAGGCCGCGGCCGAGCGCGGAGTCGTGGTCACCCACACCCCAGGCGTGCTCGCCGAGACCACCGCCGACCTCACCTTTTCCCTCATCCTCATGGCCCGCCGACGCCTCGGCGCCGCCCGCGACTCACTCGCCGCCGGGCAGTGGGGCCTGTTCCGGATGGACGACTACCTGGGCCTGGACATCCACGGCGCGACCCTCGGCCTGGTCGGCTTCGGCCAGATCGGCCGCGCGGTGGCCCGCCGCGCCCAGGGCTTCGGCATGCGCGTGCTGCACCATGACCCGTTCGCTCCCGACGACACCCAGGACCCGCCGTCCAAGGCCGTGGACCTGCCCACCCTGCTCGCCGAGGCCGACGTGGTCTCGCTGCACGTCCCCCTCACCCCGCAGACCCGCCACCTCATCGGCGCCGACGAGCTGGCGGCCATGAAGTCCACCGCCACCCTGGTCAGCACCTCGCGGGGCGGGGTCATCGACGAGGGCGCCCTGCTCCACGCCGTGCGCAAGGGAATCATCCACTCGGCGGGGCTGGACGTCTACGAACGCGAACCGATGGGCGCCGAGCTGTCCCCGCTGGCCGGTGAGCCGAACGTGGTGACGCTGCCGCACATCGGCTCGGCCACCGAGGCCACCCGTGCCGCGATGGTCGATCTCGCCGTCGACAACATCCTCGAAGTGCTCGCGGACCGGCCCGCGACCACACCGCTGCCGGGCAGCGCCGCCCTGCCGGGAGCCCCCGCCCGGTCGTGAGGCGGCCGTAGGTTCAGACGGTGCCGCGACCAGCACCCCGACCTGGCCCAGCACCCCGTGCGGCTCGGCGCGCGCGGCTGGGACAACCAGCTGTGGCGGCTCGGCGACGACCTCGCCGTCCGGCTGCCCTGGGCGACGCGGTCCGCGGACGCGCTGCTGCGCAAGGAGCACGCCTGGCTGCCCGCCCTCGCCCCGCGCCTTCCTCTGCCGGTCCCGGTACCGCAGCGCCTGAGCGAGCCCTCCGAGCGGTTTCCGAGACCCTGGATCGTCACCACCTGGGTGCCGGGCGCGCCCGCCGACCGGGCCCCTGTCACGAGGGGCGCGGAGGCGGCGGACGTCCTGGCCGGTTTCCTGACGGCCCTCCATCGCCCCGCCCCCGAGGCGGCACCCGTTGGCGGCTCCGGCCGCGGCGGGCCGCTGGCCGACTTCGCGGAGCAGTTCACCGAGCAGCTCACCTCGGCTACCGAGCTGGGGTTGGCCTCCGACCCTGATGCCGTTCGCGCGGTCTGGGAGGACGCCGTCGACGCACCCGACTGGCCGGGCCCGGCGCTGTGGCTCCACGGCGACCTGCATCCGGCCAACGTCCTCACCGCGGACGGCACCTTCTGCGGTGTGATCGATTTCGGCGATCTGTGCGCGGGTGATCCGGCCTGCGACCTCGCCGCTCCGTGGATTCTGCTGCCGGACAGCGCCTTCGGCCGCTTCCACGACGCCTACGAGCCGACCGCGGACGCCGCGACCCTGCGCCGCGCCCGCGGCTGGGCGGTACTGAAAGCCCTCAGCGGCATCCTCATCGGAGAGGCCGGTATCCACGGCCGCCCCGGCGGCAAGCCCACCTGGGGCCCACCGGCCCACACCGCGCTGCGGCGCCTCATCGCGACGGCCCGCTGAACGACCGGATTCGAGCGGCTACTTGCCGGTTTCCTTCTCGTAGGCCTCGATGACCTCGTCGGTCGGGCCGTCCATCAACAGCTCGCCCTTCTCCAGCCACAGTACCCGGTCGCAGGTGTCCCGGATGGACTTGTTGTTGTGGCTGACGAGGAAGACCGTTCCGGCATCCTTGCGCAGCTCCCGGATGCGGGCCTCGGAGCGCTTCTGGAACTTCCGGTCACCCGTGGCCAGCGCCTCGTCGATCATCAGCACGTCGTGGTCCTTGGCCGCCGCGATGGAGAAGCGGAGACGGGCCGCCATACCGGAGGAGTACGTACGCATCGGAAGGGTGATGAAATCGCCCTTCTCATTGATGCCCGAGAACTCCACGATGTCCTCATACCGCTCGCGGACCTGCTCACGCGACATCCCCATGGCCAGACCGCCCAGTATGACGTTCCGCTCACCGGTCAGATCGTTCATCAGCGCCGCGTTGACGCCCAGCAGCGACGGCTGGCCATCGGTGTAGACACTGCCGCGCTCGGCGGGCAGCAGCCCCGCCACCGCCTTCAGCAGCGTCGACTTCCCCGAACCGTTGGAGCCGATCAGGCCGATCGACTCACCCCGGTAGGCCACGAAGGTGACACCGCGCACGGCGTGCACCTCGCGCATGCCCGGACTGCCCTTGCGGCGCACGATACGGCTCAGGGCGGCCGTGGCGCTGCCACGGCCCTTCGGCCCGCCATTGACCCGGTACACGATATGGACGTCGTCGGCGATGACGGTGGGCACCCGCGCCCCGGCGGGCACGGGCGGCACAGCGGGCTCGATGGGTTCCCGTATCTGTTCAGCCACGGCCATAACTTTCCTCCGCCTTCCAGAAGTACACAAAACCTCCGATGCCGAGCAGCAGCGCCCACCCCAGGGCCAGAGCCCAGACATGCGGCGGGAGGTTGCTCGACGGGTAGTCGTTGATCAGCGCATACCGCATCAGATCCATATAGACCGCCGCCGGGTTCGCCAGCAGCAGGTCGGAGATCCAGGAGTGCGCCCCCGCCTTCTGGAGCATGTGCTCCAGCGGATACATCACGCCGGAGGCATACATCCAGGTACGCAGGATGAACGGCAGCAACTGCGCCAGGTCCGGGGTCTTGGCCCCCATCCGGGCGACGATCAGGGCCAGGCCGGTATTGAAGACGAACTGGAGCGCCAGGGTCGGGACGACCAGGAGCCACGCGAGGTCCGGGAGGTGCCCGAAGCTCAGCAGGACGACGACCAGCACGATCATGGAGAACAGCAGCTGCTGGAGCTGCTGGAGCGAGAACGAGATCGGCAGCGAGGCGCGCGGGAAGTGCAGCGCCCGCACCAGCCCCAGGTTCCCGGAGATCGCGCGCACTCCGGCCATCGCGGAGTTCTGCGAGAACGTGAAGACGAACACCCCGGTCACCAGAAACGGGATGTACATGTCGTTCGGCATACCGCCCTTGCTGCCGAGCAGCAGGCCGAAGATGAGGAAGTACACGAACGCGTTGAGGAGCGGCGTCGCCACCTGCCACAGCTGCCCCAGCTTGGCCTCGCTGTACTGCGCGGTCAGCTTGGCCTGCGAGAAGGCCAGGATGAAGTGGCGCCGGCCCCAGAGCCGCCCCACGTAGTCGCGCAGCCCCACGCGGGCACCGCTCACGGTGAGACCGTGAGCGGCCGCGAGGTCCGCGAGATCCCCGTCCGCGAGATCCCCGGGAGAGGGGCGCCGTTCGCTGTCAGGAACCGTTGGCTGGCTCACCTGGTCACCTTTCGACAGGGCCCTCAACATCAAGGACGGAACGGATGCGTTCCGTTCCTTCGTAAGTTAAAGCAGCGCACGACGGATCGCAACCGTTCCGTCGTCGAGTAGGCTCGGGGCATGGAGAAGGAGCCGACCATGTCTCGGCGCGCCCCCGCGGGCGCCGCCGTGCTCCAGGAGAACGTGACCGACGCGATCCGTGCTGCCGTCTTCGAGGAACTGGCGACCGTCGGCTACGGACGCATGTCGATCGAGCGGGTAGCGCGCCGGGCCGGGGTGGGGAAGGCCGCCATCTACCGGCGCTGGCCTTCGAAACTCCCCATCGTTCTGGAGGTGGTTTCCGCCCTGGCGAAGCAGGGGCTGCCGACACCGGACACCGGAACGCTGCACGGGGATGTGAAGGCGCTGCTGGAAGCGACCGCGCGGGTGCTGTGGCACCCCATGGCCGCCCAGATCATCCCCGACCTGTTCGCGGAGTCGGCCCGGAACCCGGATATGGCTCAAGCGCTGCAGATGGCGGTGCGGGACTCCCAGCGTGGCATCGCCGAAGTGGTCGTCCGCAACGCGGTCGACCGGGGCGAGCTGTCCGCCGACACGGACGTCGACCTCGCCCTCGACCTGGCCAGCGGCCCGCTGTACTGGCGCCTGACCACCATCCGCTCGCCCCTCCCCACCGGCTATCTGGAGTCCCTGACGGTGGCCACCACCGCGGCCCTGACCGCCGCCCGCCGTGCGCCCTCCTGAGAGTGCTGAGGTCGCCTCAACCGGCTGATCATGCTCGGCCGCTCCAAAACCCGTGGCCGGTCACGAGGGACAGATGCCAGACTGACGGGGTCAAAGGGGCGTAGCTCAGCCCGGCCAGAGCAGCGGACTCCAAACCCGCGCGCCGCAGGTTCGAATCCTGCCGCCCCTGCCAGACGCACTTCGACCCGAAGCCGTTGGTCGGCTTCAGCGACATCACGCACATCCACCTTGCCCTGTGGGCACGATGCCGTGTTGCCTCCCTGCACGGTCCGTTCGCCAACTGGAGCGACGAATGGTCCGGGCCCGCGTCGGCTGAGGCGCTTCGCCGCGCGCTCATGACCACCGACTCCGTCACCCTCCAGCGGGACTCCAGCGAAGCCAGCGCCGCGGTCACCATCGACGGCACCGCGACCGGCGTCTTGGTCGGCGGCAACCTCGATGCGATCCGAACCGAGGCCGGAGCAGGCCTGCCGAGCCTGAAGGGGGACATGGCCTGCACCCTTCGACCGTCCCACTCGGCACTCAGGCCACGATCGACACCGGCGCAGGAACCCTGACCGTCGAGTCGGCCGTCACCTGACCGTCCACCGCCTCACCCGGGCGTGGCGACCGGCGCATAACGGTGACGGCGGCAATGGAACAGGCACCTGCTGGGAATGACGTCACCATGACGAGACGGGAAGGCGCCATCGGCGTCCTCATGCCACGCGATATTCCGGCGCGACACATCGTCGCCTTCGCCCAACGCGCGGAGGCACACGGCTTCGACGAGTTGTGGGTGGTGGAAGACCTCGGCTATCGGGGAGGAGTGGCCCAGGCAGCCACCGTACGGCATGAAGGACTTGCCGTCGTCGGAGGCGGCGGGAGCCGTGGCGGCGCCTACACCGACAGCGCCGAGGATCACCGCCCACAACAGGGTCACCAACAGGCGCCGCCGGAAGGCGATCCGGCCCATCCGATAGAGGAACGTAGCCACGTGAAACGGGTCTCCAGGTCTGAGGTGCGGATCTTTGGGCCCGGGTTTCGGGTCCGGGTTTCGGGTGAGGCACCAGCCTGGCCGGACAGGGGGCGCCGGGGCATCGTGCCGCTGCTGGCACTCTCGGCTGGGTGGCGCCGCACGAGCCGACGCACTCCCGTCCTCCTCAAGGACGAGCGCGGAATGCTGCGCGCGGATGACGTGCGGCGGCATCGTCCGAGGCGAGCGGGGTAGCCGTGCGGACGTGTTCAGACTCGTATCGGTGACTGGTCCCGCGCTGACGGCGGCGCTCGGCGCGGCTCTCGCGTGGCGCGTATCGGCGTGGTGGTGGCTTCTGGCGGTCGTGGCTGCGGC
>Ga0307508_10005081_pt1 | contig 12625 bp, 12 predicted proteins | sample 9_EM_MG_FD_203089 | JGI IMG/M metagenome (GOLD analysis project Ga0307508, IMG submission 203089) | Populus trichocarpa ectomycorrhiza microbial communities from riparian zone in the Pacific Northwest, United States - 9_EM | ecosystem: Host-associated > Plants > Roots > Unclassified | place... | reverse complement strand
TTTTTCTCATTCTCTCCTGTGTTCCTTTTCATCTTCCGTACGAGGGGAAGTGTCAGAATAAGGTGGCGTCCGGAGATGAGGAGGCGTCCGGACATGACTGAGTCCCCGAGCACCGGCTCGGGGGGGGCAGTCTTCCGTCCTTTGTCCTGACGGCCTTCCTGTATATAGAGAGATCTTGTGCCCGCATAATACTGTAATACAATTAATTCACTATCTTCATCTCTATCGATCCATATATTCCAACAGATATGGATGTGCTCACCCATCCACAGCAACAATCCTCCCATGACTTGGATCTGCTCACCCATCCTCAGTGACAATCCTCCCACGACTCAGATCCACTTAAATATTATCCCCTACAAACATCCAGAAATCAGACTCGATCGAAGTATGGCATCGAGGACTTGTACATCTCAATTATGCAGACCTCAAGCTCATTCTTGATTCGGATAAGAAGACCAAAACCCGGACCCCGTGGGAAATGTGGGGACTATGCAAAACATGTGTCAAAACGAAACAACAACACGTGATCCGAGCGAAGTCAACCCGCTCCTCAACGCCCTTTCAACTCGTACACTCTTATCTCAGTGGACCCATGAAACGGAGTATCGGCGGTGCTCAGTTTTACATCATCCGTTCATGATTGCATGTGCTACACAGAGGCGTATTTCCTCACCACGAAATCGGCAGATGAAATATCTGCCAAGTTTCAAGCTACCAGGTGTCAAGATCCCGTCTCCCTAGTCCGTGCTGCTCGACAGGCGACGTAGGATTGTGGTGGTATTCGGCTTCGCTGTGACAGTATTCGGCTTCGCCCTTATCTCCTTCCGCCCGGCGTGGTATCGTTGCGGTATTCGGCTTCGCTGTGGCGGTATTCGGCTTTGCCCTTATCTCCTTTGAATGGTTCTTACAGGTGGTGGTCGAGGTGGTGGTCGCAGCGCTGGGTCATGGAGGTAGAGGGATAGGTCTGTGGAGAGAGATAATATGCGACTTCGATCTATTGTGCTTTACACTACAGGTAATATGCACACCTCCTCGCCATACCACCCCCGTGGGGCTTCCATCTTTCCCTTCCGCCGAGAACGTGTTGGCACCAAGGAAAACAAAATTCCAACGCAGAGAGAGGCACGCCACACGATCGTTCAAGCAAGGAAACACTCTGACAGTAAAAGGAAAGAAAAGAGAAACCCCCCTTCGTCACCATCCGTCCTTCATCAAGCTTTGTCGTCTTGTTCGTGTGATTGTTTTAAATTTCGAAACCGCCGAAGTCTGCTTCAGGCGAGTCTGATCCTGAAGCTTCGGAGCGTTGGGGTGTGGGTTCGTTCGTTGCAAAGCGAAGATGGGTGGTGTAGCCTAGGCCGGTGGCGTGGAGGAACTGGCGAGGTGGGAGGGTGTTTTCGGGTAACGTAATGAATTGCAGGGTCTGAATATCCCCAGTTGTTGTGCGTTGGAGAATTGCCCACTGTGTATCCAGCAGCTGGCAGTCCTGGAGGAGGTGATGTGAGGTGGCGAGGTCCGTGCCACATGTGCATGGATCGGCGGTAATGTTGGGGGGAGGGTCTGTGGGTGCACGGTTGCAGAAGACCCGCCAGTGAGCTCGTGTGTCGGCCCAGTCCACCTCCTGGAGGTGTTTGGGAAAGGTGAAGGATGGTGTAGAAAGAGGAAGTTGGGTCTTCCATTGTTTCATGAGTTGTGCTTGCGCTTGCACAAGAAGCCAGATTTTTGTCGTGAGTGTGAAGCAGCAAGGGATTGGGTTGTCGGCCCCCTGTTTGGCGAGTTTGTCGGCCCTTTTATTGTCCCTAATGTTGCAATGGGATGGGCACCAGGTGATGGAGATTTGCCAGCCGAGGGTGCGTAGGCTTTCAATGGACTCGAGGGCTCGTCAGGCGTACTCGTGGTTGTATTTGTTAAAGTTGAGGGTGGTGATTGCCACCTGATTGTCGATGCAGAAGACGACAGTGCCCTGTGGAGCTGTGGTGTTGAGGAGGGTGGTGACTGCCTCTTGGACGGCATGGAGTTCGGCACCATACACCTAGGCCTGACTGCCTAGATGACAACTGCCTTCGTCCAGCCGATAGGTGCTGGTCGCCGCAATAGTATATTGCCCATCCACATCCGGTTGACCCATTATAAAGTTTAGAGCCGTCCGTACAGATGATGATGGTGTGGTTTTCTTGTGTTTCGAGCCACTGTTTGTGTGCTTGTTGGGGTTGGGTTGTTTTGTCTGGGTTCGGGGAAGGGATAATGAGAACCCCCTCCGCTGTTGAGGTGCTTGTTCGGTTTTTGAGTTTGCCCATTAACAGGAGTTTGCTCAGGTTGTATAGGCGGTAGAGTCCTAGAAGGTTGGGGGGCATGTTTTGTGCTGCCCGTGGGGGACCCCATACATGGTGGGAGGGGAGGAAGTGGAGGCGTATTGCATATCGTAGTGACAGGTAGTTGTCAAGATCCTGCCTTGACTACTCCGTGCTGCTCGACAGGTAACGTAGGCTCGGTTTCTTCGGGGCAAGCTCGTAGTCACACTTCCGGCGTACTCACGCGCCGCTCATAGTAACACTTCCGGCGTACTCACGCCCCGCTCGTAGTCACAATTCCGGCGTACTCAGGTGCCGCTCGTAGTCTCGCGGCATCCGTCACGCCCGGCGTGGTCTCGTCGCGGTCTTCTCACACGCCTTGCGTGGGCTCGTTGTTCTCGCGGTATCCGTCACGCCTGGCGTGGTCTCGTCGCGGTCTTCTCACACGCCTTGCCTGGGTTCGTTGTTCTTATCGGGGGTGGTGGTCGCAGCGCCGGTTCACGGATAGAGAGAGGTAGGTCTGTGGAGAGAGATAATAGATTGAGTGGAGAAGAATCTCCAGACTAGCTACCGCACCCTTCCTTTATACTTTTCCTTCCCTCTGTGGAATCACAGCTTGCCCGCAAGACTGACACAGTTCCTCCGTCTAACATCATGACTCGATCGCCGCGCCCAAGGAAAACACATGATCGCACTCCGCCGCCGCGCGGCCAACACTCTACTCGCGGCAACAGGAGAAAGGACACGCAAGCAGTAACAGTAAAGGAATGGGAGACTGACGTACAACTTAATCAAGGGAAAACAATACTCGTAACGAACATGGGAGAAGGACGCGCAAGCTCAATCAATGGGAGAGAACAAACGTAGCGGAGAGGAGAAGGACGCGCAAGCAACATAGAAGAAACAAAGGGGAGAAGTCTAGACTGGCCAGCGGTCGGGGATATCGCTACCGGAGCGATATGGCAGAGATCGCTCAAGGCACCTAAGCGCAGAGGATGACCGCAGCTGCGGCAGCGGAAACAAGGACGAGCCAAAGGGCGACAAGGGTGACAGTGGCACCGGCGCCGGCACCAAGGAGCCTGTAGCGCCAGGTTCGTGACAGTACGTCCCCTGTCCAGACCGAAGTTCCAGCGAGGTCATGTCAGATCGTCAGGGTCCAGTGGCGGATGGGGGTGTGGTAGATGCAGACGGGCCGGCTAGCCTGCTACCGGGCTTGGAGTTGTTCGTTCATTTGCTGTTGTTCGGTGATGATGGCTCCTAGGGTGTTGGTCATCTGCTGGAGTTGCTGTTGGTCCGCTTCATGGAACTCGTTCATCCGCTGGGCGCGTGTGCAGTGTACGACGTGATTGCGGTGGGCGTCGCGGATGGTTGTTTGATGTATCATGGTGACGATTTCTCCCAGGAGGGTGAGTTGTTCATCCTGTAGTGCGGCGGTCATGGTTGCTGCAGCATTGGGATCGGTGGTAGCGTCGGGAGCATGCCCCACCGGAGCCATCTCCTGGTCATCCTGTGGTGGCGTGACATTGGCCAGGGGGTTCCGCAGGGCAGTGGCACTGCAGCGGAGGTGGTGGTTTTCCATGTTGACAAGAAACCGGCATTCGGGGCAGACCCGCTTTCCCTTCTGCCAGTCTGCACAGGCTTTGCGTGGGTTTAGGTGTTGGTTGCGGATTACCTCCACTAATTCGAATGGATGGGCGTGGGGACAGCTGCAGGGCCGGTGGTTGCACCGGCGTCGGTTGTTTCCTTGTTGCGGGTAGTAGTTGTCATCTTTCATCTGGCGGTGAGTGCTACAGTAATCGTCGTAGCAGGCGGTCCAGTGTAGGGAGGCATGGTAGTTGGCATGGGGCTGTCCCCCAGCGGACAGTGGGTGTGAAGGTGCTGGTGGAGGGGCGTTCTATCCGTCCGTGGTGGTGGCATTGGCGGGGATGCCCCAATTGTTATCGTGTTCGGTTTCGGTGTTGTCTTGCTTGGTGTTGGTGAAGGTCCAGCCTTCATTGGCATCGACAGTGGCGGTGGTAGACATATTTTTAGTTTGGAGGGGATGGTTTCTCCGGGTATTCCTCGTGGAATTGCTGGACGATGTCGAGCGAGTTTTCGAAGTTGCGGGCAGGATAACTAGTACGATCCGGGTCGTGGAAACTGGTCCACTTGACTCGATACTGAATCTGGTTTCTGAGGTGTCACGAGTCGAGAATTTTCTCCACTTCCCACTCTTGCTGTTCTTGGATGATAATGGGAGGTGGTGGCGGCTGGTGATGTCCGAGGATAGGTTCTGTACTGGCTGTGGGTTCGAGGAGACTGATATGGAAAACTGTGTGGATTTTGACAGTGGCCGGCAGATCCAACTTATAGACGCGTGAGTATACTTTCTCCAGGATGGTATATGCGCCTATTTGCTTGTGGTCCAGCTTGTTCGATGGTCAGGGTGTTCGGATGTGTTTTTGCCGCAGCCAGACTTTGTCGTCTGGGTTCAATACCGGGTCCGGATGTCATGCTTTGTTGGCCTGCTCTATTTGAGCCATTTGTGCTTCTTTGATTTCTGCTCTGAGGTCCTCATGCAGCTTCCTTAATGCCTCAATGTATTCTGATACTTCTGGTGTTTCGTCGTTCCTGGTGCTGAGGACTGGGAGAAATCGCAGGTGGTATCCATAGTTGGCGAAGAAGGGGGTTATTTTTGTGATTCGGGTTTGGGTGTTGTTGTAGCAGAATTCAGCAATTGGCAGTAGTCTTTCCCAGTTGTCCTGTTGGTAGTTGCAGTATGCCTGGAGATACTGCTCCAGGGTGGCATTGGCCCTATCCGTTTGTCTGTCTGTTTGCGGGTGAAAGGCTGTACTGAGGTTGCATGATATTCCGAGTGCTTCCGTTACTCGGTTCCAAAAGTCTAAGGTAAACAGGGACCCTCTGTCTGATATAATACTGCTTGGCAATCCGTGGGGTCTGATTATCTGTCAGAGGAAGCGGTCTGCTAGGTCCTTGGGGTTCATGGTGCCATGGCAGGCGACGAAGTGTCCCATTTTCGTAAGGCGATCGATTATTACCCATAACGCGTCTTTTCCATTGCTTGTTGGCAGCGTGGTGATAAAGTCCATTGATATTGTGTCCAATGTGCGGTGTGGGAGTTCGAGTGGCTTTAGCAGTCCAAACGGCGCGTGTCAGATTGGCTTGATGCGATGGCAGGTGTCACAGTGGTCGACGTATCTGTGGACGTCCTTTCGTTGTCTTGGCCTGTAGAAATTTCGGCTAACGAGTTCCAGGGTTCTTGCTCGGCCTGGGTGTCCCACGGCTTGCACATCATGGTGGTCTCTTAATATGCGAAGCCGCCGGGTGTCGTTGTCGGGAATCCATATGAGGCCGTCGTACATTAGCAACACGCTGTTTTCCTCGCATAGCCCTAGCGCTATCATTCCGTCATGGGTGGTCCTGTTCTGTTGAAAGGTTATGTGCTGTCTGTGTTTGCTTGCGCTTTCCGATTCTCTTTGATTTGAGATCGAGCGAACAGGAGGATCTTCGAGGGGGGGGGAGAGAGAGAGGTTGCATTCTGCACGTTGCGGCGAGGTGTTCAAGCGGGGGACTTTTTCTTGTTGCTATGTATGTAGAGTGTTGTAAGAGTACAGAACAGAAGAAGTCCGCCGATCCGAGAACACTCGGTACATCTATGCTACCCTCTTCGCCACATCATTCCCACAGTAACACCAACGTCTCAACTCTAGTAGCACCCATATGGCATCCAGCGCCAAGAAGCTTTTCCAACAAACCCCCTCTTCTCGCGCTGAGACTTTTCGAAAGGACCAAATGCAAAGAACAAAATACAGGACAACCATTACCCTTCCCGTCGACCTCATTAAAATGTGTGCAGTGGGAAACCCTGTGGGAAAAAACATCTGCTATCAGGAAAAAGAGTGCCGACACCAACAATACCAAAGTCAGATCAAATCAAATCAAATACCAAACCTAAATCAAAGAAAACGAAAAAACACAATTAAAACAAACAAACTCTTTCGTTCCTTCTCTCTTCATTCGTACTCGCTACTACCATTCCTGAATCCTTCTGCCATATGGCCAGCCCACACCACCTCTTCCCTCCTAGAGATCTGCCGGCCAGTCCACACCCCCTCTTCCTTGGTGGTATAGTTGCGAATGGTGCTTTATCAAACCAGTGAGCTGCAACAGTTGCTTGTGTCGAGGTGCGGTGAGTGGTTTTGTGAGCAGGTCGGCTGGGTTCGCCACTGATGTGACATACTGGAATCTGACTGATCCTCACTGCTGCTCATCGTGAACATGGTCGTAATTGATGTCGATATGTTTCCATTTCTGGCGCACGACTCCGGAGGTGATCAACTTGAGAGCACTCTGATTATCACATCCAATAGGTACTGGCCTTTCTGACACCTGCACCAACATTCTAACTGCCACCTCCTTTGTCATACACTTCAAACAAAGACTCTCCCGGGTGGCATGGGAGCAAGCAATATACTCAGCTTCGAGTGTTGAAAGAGCTACCACACTTTGAGATTTCGCTTGCCAGTGAATCAGTTCAGATGTCACCAGCTCGTTGTTGCCGTCGATGTAGCCAAGTTCAAATACACATCCTCCAATCGATTTCCGGGTGGTGAGATTTCCTACCCAGTTAGAGTCGGTAAAGCCGACAACCGAGATGTGTGTGTTGGGAAGTCGTCGGTAGTGAATACGAAGTTCAGATGTCGTTTTCAGATATCGTAGTACGCTTCTTGCTGCAGTCAGATGCATTTCGAGGGGTTGTACGTTGTACCGGCTAAGTGCAGTGTCACTGAATGTAATGTCGGGTCTGGTTCCGAGTGCAGCATATATCAGTGAGCTGACAATTGACAAGTACTCCTTCCGATTGGCCAACTTGTCTTCGCAGTTGGTGTTTGCGAGATCCACTTGATGGTCAAGAGGTGTCTTTGCTGATTTTGCATCCTGCTGTCCAAACCTCTTCAAAATCGTGTCAATATAAGTCCGTTGGTATATACTAATACTTCAGTCTTCCTCTCTCTCAATCTCAACGCCTAAAAACCTCTTGACCGCTCCCAGGTCACACATCTTATATTTTGCCTGCAGCAGCGTCTTGATTGCACGTCCTTTTCCCTCTCTTCCATCATACGCTATCATCAAATCATCCACATAGAGTATCAGTAGTATTACAGATTGGAGATAGAGGTTTGGGTCCTGAGCTGACTGCCGACTTTCTAGGGACAGTAGATATCCATTGATATCCTCGAACCACAGCCTCGGCGCTTGCTTCAGTCCATATGGTGCTTTTCGAAGAAGTAGCGTGCTTCCGTCTCGCATTTGTGGTTCCAGCCACTCAATTCCGGGAGGAGTTGCCATATGTAGGAGTGGGATTCGGGTGCCGACGCTAGGCAGGGAGCACTAGTCTAGAGTAGGCTAGTCTCGAGTGATAGGCTCAACGGATCCTTCCTATAAGGATCCGCTGCTGCCCCCGCTCCTTCGAATGGACATACTTCTCGATCCCCCTCAACTGGTAGCAACACTTCCACGACGAGTGAATTCTGCGAAAGGAGCAACAAATCCTCGAATTTTCTTCCCACGAGACGAGCGAAGGAGGACCGGAAGGGAAGCATCACAAGCAAATTCTGCGAGAGAAGCAAAGACAACGATTCGTGCCACAGCGCCGAGCCTGTAACCGACGACGATTCTGCGAGAGAAGCAAAGACAGCGATTTGTGCTACAGAGCCGATCCTGTACGAGAGGGAGAGAAACGAGGCAACTAGTCGACGACTCTCGCATCAAAAGTAGCTGCTGAGGAGCGAGCGGTAAGCGCGGGGGCCGGCGATATCGGGGCCCGTTTATCTACGTCTCTCTGTGACGAGCATAGTCGAACCAAGTTGACAAAAAAAAAAAAAGTAAGGGAAACAAAGGAACTAGCAAATCCGCGGAATGGACGAGCCTGTGGAACGAGCGACGACGCCGAGCGGAGCTCTTTTCACGCGTATTTCTTCCAGAAATCGGCAATTCGAGCGAGCATTTGTGCGTGGGTTTCTCGAGGAAACGAGCAATTCGAGCGAATTCCCGAGTCAAATGCTTTGCGGAACGAGCGACGACGCCAAGCGCAGCTTTTCGTGTGGAATTCTCGAGGAAACGGTTGCATCCAGCAACAGTGCTGAGTCTGTAACGGTGTTCTGGCAGAACAACAGCGAATTCGCGGAAAGGACGAGCCTGTGGAACGAGCAACGACGACCAGCGGAGTGCTTTCCCGCGGATTTCTTCCAGAAATTGGCAATTCGAGCGACGGCGCCGAGCAAGTGTCAAGAACAAGCTATTCGAGCAAATTCACGACACGAGAAACGACGCCGAGCACGTGCCGCTTTTTTTGCGAAACGGAGAAAGTTGCGGAACGAACGCTTTGCGGAACGAGCGACGACGCCGAACGGAGCGTTTTTGCGTGGATTTTGGGCGAGTTGCAAAACGGGCACATGACGCGGTTCTTGCAAAACCGACGATTTGCGGAACGAGCACTGACGCTGAGTAGAGCATTTGTGTGTGGGTTTCTCGAGGAAACGAGCAATTCGAGCGAATTCGCGAGTCAAATGCTTTGCGGAACGAGCGACGACGCCGAGCGGAGCGTTTCGTGTGGAATTCTCGAGGAAACGGTTGTATCCAGCAACAGCGCTGAGTCTGTAACGGTGTTCTGGCAGAACAACAGCGAATTCGCGGAAAGGACGAGCCTGTGGAACGAGCAACAACAACCAGCGGAGTGCTTTCCCGCGGATTTCTTGAGGAAACGGACGAAGTTGGGGAACGCGCAGACAACGGTGCTGACAGGACGACTCGGGCGATTAGGACAACCTCGCGGAACGTACTGGCATTATGGCAGCGGCAACCCACCCCATTTGGCCAATACCGGCTGAGCTTCTTACCTGGTTTGGCGACGTCAACATATCGCGTGATCCACAAGATGGGACTATGGTAACTGCTGTCAATGCCAACGCTGTTGTCCACGGATATTCCCAGTGGTATAGCAGTCATGAGCAAGCGTCAAAACGGATTGTTGAGCTGGAAAAGGAGATAAAGGGTGCAGATGTGGACCGATCGGTTATTTCATCGCTGAAAACAAAGATCAAGCAGCTTGAAAGGGAGGTAAAAGCAGTGCGAACTGCTGAAGAGTTCAAGAATGCAGACCAGCTGGAAGCGAAACTTGTCAAGTCTCAGGAAAAGACACAGGTTTGGAAGGAACGGTACGACAAGCTATTCGATGTTACCCAGTCACTCCGTGATGCTGTCAGCACTGCTGGGAACGGGGGGAACGGACCGACACACAACACCTATGTTCACAAGATCAAACCGCACGAGCCAACAAGATTCGATGGATCGCAGAATCTGGAAGTGGTGACGCAGTTTTTGAACGATGTCGAACATTACGTCCATCAGGGAGGATCAATATGTTCAAAGGTATCCCTCGACAATCAGCATATTGATACTATCTGGCGTTTTCTCACTACCAAGATCTTTGGTTGGTTTGAGAATGAGATGAAACGGTGTGGTGTCGACAGGATTCCACCAACAGACCATAACTATGGAATCACCTGGGCTGCGGTCAGAACCGCATTCAAGAAGCAATTCGTTCCCGAAGTTGCAATTTTGGTGGTTCGCAACGAGTGGCATGCACTGAAATTCAACAAAGCGCAAGTTCTTAAGTTCAACCGGCGAGCATTAGAACTTGTTGAAGTGCTGGGAGGATCTCTCACCATCACTCGTGAGAATCCACTGTGGGACGAATATATGCGGAAGTTGCCAGAACCGGTTGCAAACGATATCTCACAGCAAGCACGTCTCATGTTCCGCCTGAACAATGTCTTGCTGACCCTCGCCGACATGATGGACATTGTTGCTGATCGCACACTGCCATTTGCGACAACACCTGCCACTGAAGTTGTACAAACAACCACGCCAGTTTACGACCCGATGGATCTGAGCAACATTGGCAACGAAGTTAACACCATCGATGGATCTGTTCAATGTCACTGTTGTGGCGGGAGGGGCCACATTCCGCGGCAGTGTGGAACTCCGAGTAACCCAAATCGTGCTTCTCAATTCCGATCCCGTCAGGAAATCCAAGGACGAGATTCCTGGAGGCGTAACTCAACCACTCCTAAAGACCATGAGAAGTCTGCTGTCCAACATCGGGGAAATACCACTCAGGAGAGTCCCAAGAAGAACTCCAACAGATTTCGAAGGGATAGGCGTCAAATCAATACCCTTGATGACAGCAAGGAGATGGGTACGGGTTCTTACTACTCAGGTAGTTGGGCTGAGCCGTCGTCTTCAGGAGAAGAACCAGATCAGCAAAAGGCACACGATAGTGATAGCTCTGATGATGATCTGTACACTGGAGGACAACAGACAAGAGATGGAGGATCTGCGAAAGGAGAAGGCAAGGCGGGAAAAGGCAAGAAGTAGAGGTGATTGAGCGTCCCTCTACTCGAGAGCGAGAAGCAGCAACTTTGTATTTGACAGATCTCGATATGCGCAAGAATATTGATAGCCAAACTGATTTGTTACGTTTCAATGCAAAAGTTCAAACTTCTCACTCCAAAACTCGCTCAGCCTACACCTTAATGGATCCTGGTGCATCTCACTGTTACATCGACTCGAAGTACGCTAAAAATCTTGGTCTGCCAATACGATCTGCAGGACGCATGTCGGTTACCACAGCAGGCATCAAACACACGCCAACCAATCGATACCAAGTTTGGTTGAAGGCACAGATACGAGGAATCACTGGAAATTACGCCGATATTTCGGGATGGTTTACCCTCTTTGACCTCAATGGAGTGTACGATTTGATTATTAGAAAGAACTGGCATTCAACAACATGCCATCTGGTGGATTCCGACAATGTGCTACACCTGTTGGATGCTGACTGGTCATTATTGACAGATGGCCGACCGGCTTTTGTTCCACGGTTGTCCTTAACAGGCCTTCGACCACATCAAGGATGATGTTGCGAGGTTCAGAGTCGTTGTGCAATAATTGCCAAGGCAATCAATATCAACTTGATATCGGCAGAGGAAACCGAACGGGCAATGAAATCAACAGGAAAACCTGGTGGCGATAGGATTTTCGTGATCGATATTCGGCAACGACCATCAGAGGATACCAAGACAGCGGGCGATCATTCCATTCTTGCAGACCTTGGGAAACAGAGGGCACAGATCCACCAGGACTATCAGGATCTATTCCAACCACCGACAGGTGTTCCACCACCAGGAGAAGATGACTTTCATATTCTAACCGATCCAACTGCAAAAGTTTCACACCGTCAACCCTATCGAATGACGCCTGCCGAACGAGAAGAATTCGAAGAGCAAATCAAGAAACTCCTGGCCAATGGATGGATTACCGATTCGCATTCTCGCTATGCAGCTCCAGTCATCTTTGTGAAGAAACCAAATGGGACATTACGTATGTGTGTTGACTACCGGGGATTGAACAAGATTACGGTCAAGGATCGGTATCCATTACCATATATCGATGATCTTCTTGACAAACTTCATGGTGGACAGATTTTCACGAAGCTAGACTTAGCTAGTGGATATCATCAAGTACGAATACACCCTGACGATTGTCATAAAATGGCATTCATTGCGCCTGAAGGTTTTTACGAATACAAGGTCATTCCATTCGGACTGGCCAATACACCAGCAGCATTCATGCGTCATATGCACCGGATTCTTCGACCACACCGACGATATGCGATTGTATATCTGGATGATGTTCTCATATTTTCGAAAACCTTGGCAGAACATAAGGCTCATGTCGATGCGGTACTCCAGTCTATACGCCAGGCTCGATTGCGTCTCAGCGATCCAAAATGTATATTTGGAACCTTGGAAACCTCTTTCGTCGGATTTAAGGTCAACAGATATGGGATCCATACAGAAGAGAAGAAGATAGCGGCAGTGCGAGAGTGGCCAGTTCCTCAGTCCCCTTCAGCACTTCGCTCATTTCTGGGTTTGGCGGGATACTATCGGAAATTTGTCTTGAAATTTGCACACCGGGCAAATTTTCTCTATGACCTTGCCACCAAACCGAAGGACGAATATCAATGGACAATGCAGCACCAAATGCAGTTCGACGATCTGAAGCAGGCACTCACATCAGCACCGGTATTGGCAACACTTGATCCAGATGCCAACTTTATCCTTCGGACAGACGCATCAGACACTGCTATTGGTGGAGTACTTGCTCAACGACAGCAGTTTAAAGGAAAGATGGTGGAACGGCCACTCGGATTCTTTTCACGGAAACTCCATTCGGTAGAAACCAGATACCCTGCCTACGACCGAGAATTG
>Ga0307508_10005080_pt1 | contig 12629 bp, 9 predicted proteins | sample 9_EM_MG_FD_203089 | JGI IMG/M metagenome (GOLD analysis project Ga0307508, IMG submission 203089) | Populus trichocarpa ectomycorrhiza microbial communities from riparian zone in the Pacific Northwest, United States - 9_EM | ecosystem: Host-associated > Plants > Roots > Unclassified | place... | reverse complement strand
TGTCGGCTTGGGCTTTGTCCTCGGCCAGCTTGCGGCGGTATGCGGCCATGTCGGCTTCGTATTTGGCGTTGTTGGCGATGGTGTCTGCCTCGATTTTGCGCCTCGCGGCATCGGCGGCGCGGGTGTCATCGGTCATCGCGGCGGCTGCCGCCGCAGCGCGGCGGTTGATCTCAGCGGTATCGGCCGCGCCAGCGCTCGTGCCAGCGTTGCCGCGCGCCGTCCCGGGCACATGCGAGGACGATACCGGGCCTGCTGGATTGCCGCTGATGGTGTGCTGGGCCAGCGCTGTGCCGCTAGCCGCCAGTGCCCAAGCCGCCGCGCCAGCCATCAAGATGCGCCGTGCCGCGTGGGCCGACCCCCAGAAATCTGCCATGCCCGTTCTCGATCCCCAAACGACGATCAAACGGCCACCATGCCCCGGCGGCCGCTGCCCCCCGTTTGGGCAGCGGAAATCAGTCTAAGTCAATCGCGTTAGCTAATAAACACGCAGGTAAGGGGCCCTCGCGCCACCCCCACCTGTGTCAATGCGCCGGTGCGCAGGCGGCTCAGGCGGCTTCCTTCTTGCGCCCGGCCTTCTTGCGCTCGTTCGGATCGAGCAGGGTTTTGCGCAGGCGGATCGACTTGGGCGTGACTTCGACCATTTCGTCGTCGTCGATATAGGCGATGGCCTGTTCCAGCGTCATGACCTTTGGCGGGGTGAGGCGGATGGCGTCGTCCTTGCCCGAGACGCGGAAATTGGTCAGCTGCTTCGATTTCATCGGGTTGACCTCAAGGTCATCTGGCTTGGCATTTTCGCCGATGATCATGCCTTCATACAGCGGCGTGCCGACGCCGACGAACAGGATGCCGCGCTCTTCCAATGGGCCCAGGGCATAGGCGTTTGCCTCGCCCGCGCCGTTGGAGATCAGCACGCCGTTCTTGCGGCCATCGATCTGGCCCCTGTAGGGGCCATACTTTTCGAACAGGCGGTTCATGATGCCGGTGCCGCGTGTGTCGGACAGGAACTCGCCGTGATAGCCGATCAGGCCGCGCGACGGGGCGGAGAAGGTGATGCGGGTCTTGCCGCCGCCCGAGGGGCGCATGTCGGTCATCTCGCCCTTGCGGGACGCCATCTTCTCGACGACGGTGCCGGCATATTCATCGTCAACGTCGATCACGACGGTTTCGTAAGGCTCGGTGCGCTTGCCGTTCTCGTCTTCGCCAAAGAGCACGCGGGGGCGGCTGATGCCGAGTTCAAAGCCTTCGCGTCGCATGGTTTCGATCAGCACGCCAAGCTGCAATTCGCCGCGGCCGGCGACTTCGAAGGAGTCCTTATCGGCAGATTCAGTAACGCGGATGGCGACGTTGCTTTCGCCTTCGCGCTCCAGACGGTCACGGATCATGCGGCTGGTCACCTTGGAGCCTTCGCGGCCGGCCATCGGCGAATCGTTCACGGCAAAGCGCATTGAGAGCGTCGGCGGATCGATCGGCTGGGCGTGGAGCGGTTCGGTTACCGAAGGGTCGCAGATGGTGTTGGCGACGGTCGCCTCGGTCAGCCCGGCGATCGAGATGATGTCACCCGCGCGGGCTTCTTCCACCGGAACACGCTCAAGCCCGCGGAAGGCCATCAGCTTGGAGGCGCGGCCGGTTTCGATCACCTTGCCGTCGTTGTCGAGCGCATGGATCGGCGAGTTGACCTTGATCGTGCCCGACTGGACCTTGCCGGTGAGGATCCGGCCGAGGAAGTTGTCGCGATCGAGCAGGGTGACGAGGAACTTGAACGGCCCGTCGAAATCGGCGGCGGGCGGCGGGACATGCTCGACGATTTTTTCGAACAGCGGGTTCAGGGTGCCTTCGCGCAGGCTTGGGTCTTCATTGGCATAGCCATTGCGGCCCGACGCGTAGAGCACCGGGAAATCGAGCTGCTCATCGGTTGCGTCGAGGCTGACGAACAGGTCGAACACTTCGTCGAGCACTTCCTGGATGCGCTCGTCCTGGCGATCGACCTTGTTGACCACGACGATCGGCTTGAGTCCGAGCGCGAGCGCCTTGCCGGTGACGAACTTGGTCTGCGGCATCGCGCCTTCAGAGCTGTCGACCAGCAGGATCACCCCGTCGACCATCGACAGGATCCGCTCCACCTCGCCGCCGAAATCGGCGTGGCCGGGGGTGTCGACGATGTTGATGTGGTTTCCGCCCCACTCGACCGAGGTGCACTTGGCGAGGATCGTGATCCCGCGCTCTTTTTCAAGATCGTTCGAATCCATCGCGCGTTCTTCGACGCGCTGGTTGTCTCGGAAGGTACCCGACTGGCGGAACAGCTGGTCGACCAGTGTGGTCTTGCCGTGGTCGACGTGGGCGATGATGGCGATATTACGCAACTGTGCGGACATGGGGGCGAACGATTCCAGCAGGAGGGACGGCACGTGCTGCGCCGCAACATGGCCGCGCCCCTAGCGCAAGGGCGGTGGCGGGGCAAGGTGGACGTGCAGCGGCATGAGGCCAGGCGCCCTGTGCCCCCCATGCAACACATTGCGTTTACCCGCAGTTTCGCATCGCCACCGCGTTGCGCCAAGCTGCCAAAAACCCTAAGGATTCGGGCAGAAACCGATGGATAGACGCGGGGGCCGGGTTAGACCCGGCAATGCCGTAGCGTCACCTTCGGTGGTGGAGAGGGGTTTTGATGATCATGAAAAATCGTGTCCTGGGACGTATCGACGCAACTCGCGCTGTGCTGATGGGCGGCGTCGCTGCCGTTTCGCTTGCCGTCCCGGGGATTGCCGCCGCGCAAACCACCCCGCCGGCTGAAGAGGCCGCCCAGCCTGCCGCTCCCGCCGATGTCAGCGATGCCGGAACCGGCAACGAGATCATCGTCACCGCCGGCAAGCGCGAACAGACGCTGCAGGACATTCCGGTTGCGGTCACCGTGACTACGGCGGCGCAGATCGAAAAGGCGCAGATCCGCGACATTCGCGACCTGACGACGCTGGTCCCCTCGCTCCGCGTCAACCAGCTGCAAAGCTCGGCCAACACCAATTTCTACATCCGCGGCTTCGGCAATGGAGCGAACAATGCCGGGATTGAGCCCTCGGTCGGGCTGTTCGTCGATGGCGTCTACCGCTCGCGCTCGGCCTCGATGATCGGTGATCTGCCCGACGTTCAGCGCATCGAAGTGCTGCGCGGGCCGCAATCGACCCTGTTCGGCAAGAACGCGTCGGCCGGCGTCATCTCGATCATTACCAAGGAACCGCAGTTCAAGTTCGGCGGAAATCTTGAAGCCAGCTACGGCAACTTCAACGCCATCGTGCTCAAGGGCGTGGTCACCGGCCCGATCGCCGATAGCCTCGCGGTCAGTCTGGCGGGCGGGTACAACCGCCGCGACGGCTATGTAACAAACGCGATCACCGGCAACGACACCAACGCGCGCAACCGCTGGTTCGTGCGCGGCCAGCTGCTGTTCGAACCGTCGAGCGATTTGAAGGTCCGGATCATCGGCGACTACAGCAAGATCGACGAGATCTGCTGCGCGGTGGTCAACCTCCAGCGCCTGCCCGGCACGCCCGGCACGGCGGTCATCCCGCTGCTCAGCGCAGCCGAACTGGCCAATACGAACCCGTTCAGCGACACCGTCTATACCAACATCGATTCGACCAACAAGATCGAGAACTGGGGTGTTTCAGGCCAGATCGATTACAATGTCGGCATCTTCAAGCTGACCTCGATCACCGCTTATCGCCGTACCAATGCAGTGACCAACCAGGATTCTGACTTCACCGGTGCCGACCTGCTGGGCCGTAACTTCCAGGACTTGCGGATCAACACCTTCACGCAGGAACTGCGCCTCGCGACCGACTGGGACGGCCCGGTCAACGCGCTGCTCGGCGGGTTCTACTTCAACGAGAAGATTGACCAGCAGAACCAGCTGCTGCTCGGCAGCCAGTTCCGCACCTATGCCAACAATCTGATCCTCGGCCAGTCAGCCGGTGCGTTCAGTGTCGCGGCGGTCGAGACCCTGCTTGGCGCGCTTTCGGGCAACCCGGCGCTTTACACGAACCGCTTTTTCGCCGCCGGCCAGGGCATGACCGAAAACTACGCGCTCAAGGATGAAGCCTATTCGGCGTTCGGTCAGGTCGACTGGAAGATCGGCGAACGCCTAACGCTGACCGGCGGCGCTGCCTACACGCATGACAGCAAAGTGTTTTCCACCAACACCACCTCCAGCGACGTGTTCTCAAGCCTCCAGCTGTCGAACTTCGTCGGCCCGGCGACCAACCTGTTCATCGCGCAGGGGGTGGCAACCGCGCTTGGCAATCCGGGTGGAATCGCCACGGCTCTTCAGATCAACCAGATTGCAACCGGTGTTTTTGGCGCCGCCGCGCAAACCGCCTTCAACACGCTGATCGTGCCGAGAGCAACGGCAACCGCGCAGGGACTGCTCGGGCTGCGTGCGCTGCAGTTCCTGCCGCCATTCCTCAACGTGCCCAACGCGCTGGAAGACGGCAAGGTCAGCGACGGCAAGTGGACCTGGACCGCGCGGCTGGCCTTCGATGTGACCGACACGGTCAACGTCTATGCGAGCTACGCCACTGGCTACAAGGCGGCCTCGATCAACCTTTCGCGTGACAGCCGTCCGACCGCCGCCGATCTCACCACGATCAACACCAACGCGACCTATGCGGGCCTGCGCCTGAACAATCTGACCTCGGGCGGCCGCTATGCCGGGCCGGAGAATTCGACCGTTTACGAATTCGGGCTCAAGGGTAACTGGGGCATCGCCTCGGCCAACCTCGCGGTGTTCAAGCAGTCGATCAAGGGCTTCCAGTCGAACATCTTCACCGGCACCGGCTTCCTCCTTGCCAACGCGGGCAAGCAGAGCTCATTCGGCATCGAGTTCGAAGGCATGGCCAAGCCCACGCCGAGCCTGACGCTTACGCTGGGCATGACCTATCTCGACGCCAAGTATGACAGCTTCCTGCTGTCGGGCGTGGGCGATATCTCGGGCACGCGCCCGGGCGGGGTGCCGCCGCTGTCGGTCACCTTCGGCGCCGAATGGAATCACGAACTCGGCAATGGCGATCGGGTGATCCTGCGCGGCGATTATCACTACGAAGCGCCATTCGCGCTGGTCGAAGGCCTGCCCAATCTGGTGAGCCTGTGCGGTGCGGCCTGCGCCATCCAGGCAGCGAGCACCCGCAAGCAGGAAATCAACCTGGTCAGCGGCTCGTTCACCTATGCGATGAGCAACGGCATCGAACTGACGGTGTGGGGCCGCAACCTGCTTGACAGCCGGACGATCCTGCAGATCTTCGACACGCCCGCGCAGTCTGGCTCGATCTCGGGCTATCCGAGTGAGCCGCGGACCTACGGTGTGGCGGCGCGATTCCGCTTCTGAACCGGGCTGCATTGGCAACAGGGAAGGGGGGCCAGCTTCGGCCCCCTTTTCTTTATTCGCAGATCACAGCTCGCGCAGCGCCTGCGCGGGGCGTGTCCGCAGCACCGGCAGCGAGGCGGCGAGGGCGAAGGTCAGCACCAGTGCGAGGCCAGCGCCAAGTACGCCGAGCACTTCGGCCCAGTCCGGCAGCCAGTCGAACGCGAACAGCTGGGTGATCACCAGCCACGCGGTGCCGAGGCCAAGGCCCAGCGCTACCACTCCCAGCAGCGCGGCGAGCAGCGCATATTCGCCCAGCTGCACGAGCAGCAGCTGGCGCCGGCTTGCGCCAAGCACACGCAGGATCACCGTGTCGTAAGTCCGTGCTGCACGAGCTGCGGCAATCGCGCCAAGCAGCACCGCGATCCCCGCCAGCACCGCAACCGAGGCGGCAGCGAGGATCGCCAGACTCATCTGCGAAAGCAGCGCGCGCGCCTCGCGCAGCATCGGCCCGGTCTCGATCACCGAGCTTGAGGGGAAGCTCCGGGCGAGCGTGCGCAACAGCCCATTGCGCGGCGCGCCTGCGGGTATGTCGATGGTCGCCGCCAGATTGTGCGGGGCATCGGCGATGGCATTGGGGCTGAACACCAGCACATAGTTGAAGCCCATCGTATCCCAGTCGATCCGGCGGAACGAGCCAATCGTCGCCTCGCGTTCAACCCCGAGCAAAGAGATCGCCAGCTTGTCGCCCAGATGCAGACCGAGCGCTTGCGCCAGCTTTTCATCGATCGAGACCTGCGGCGGGCCGGAATAGCCCTTTGGCCACCATTTGCCCGCCGTGACCGAGTTCCCTTCGGGCACTTCGTCGGCATAGGTCAGCCCGCGCTCACCGCGCAGCGCCCAGGCATTTTCGGGCAGGGTTTTGAGATCGGCAACGCGGATCATCCGCCCAGGCGGGCCATAGGCGAGAATCGCGCCGCGCAGCGCGGGCACAGTGCGGATGTGAGCTTGCGGAGCGACCTTGCGTACCGCGGCTTCAAATTCGGCCGCACGCGGTTGCGGTACGTCGAGCACGAAATAGTCGGGCGCACGCGCGGGCACGCGCCGGGCAATGTTGGCGTCGAGGCTGCTGGCAATCGCGGCGAGTAGGACGAAGGCCGAAAGCCCGAACCCCATTGCGGTGACCAGCGCGCCAGTCTGCGCACCCGGGCGGTGAAGGTTGGCGAGCGCGGTCCGCAGCAGTGGTGAGCGCGGGCGCGGCGCACGGGCAAGACCGCGTTGGAGCAGCCAACCGAGCCCGCCGAGCAGCGCCAGCAGCGCCGCTGCGCCGCCGAGGAAGCCAGCGGTGATCCAACGGTCCCTGGCTCCAAGCAGCGCCAGCGCGACAATTGCGACCATCCCCCCGCTGACCGGGAGCCAAGCGCGGCGCCAGTTCGCTGCCAACGGGCTGACCCGTGCCCGCAGCAGCGCCATTGCCGGAAAGCTGCGTGCGCGGGCTAGCGGAATTGCCGTAAACACCAGAGCGACCAGCAAGCCGTATAGCGCGGCGCTGAGCAATGCGAGCGGCTCGAACGGAAAGCCCTGTGGAACCGGGATCAGACCGGCGAGGGCCTTGGTCAGGATTGGAGTGACAAGCGTCCCCGCGATCAGCCCGCCGCAGATGCCGAGCGCTGCGGCGGCGAGGATCTTGAGCAACGTGATCCGCGCAACGTCGCCGCTGGTCGCGCCAAGCACCTTGAGCGTGGCAATCGCCCCGCGCTTGCCATCGAGCCACGAGCCGACCCCGCCGCCAATCCCGATTCCGGCGATCACCAACGCGGCAAGACCGACGAGGCCGAGGAACTGGCCAAGCCGCTCGACGAAGTTCTCTGCCCCCGGCGCGGCGCGGTCGCGCGTGCGAAGTTCGAACCCGGCGGCAGGAAAGCGCGCCTTGAGGCCATCCGAAGCAGCCTTGGGGTCGGCGCTGGCGGGCAGCGCGATGCGGTACTTCGCGCGGTACATCGATCCGGGTAGCAACAGCCCGGCACGCTCGCCACCGGGCCGAGCGTGAAGCCTTCGCCGAGCCGGTCGGGCTCGTCGGCGATGATCCCGCCGACGGTGAGCGGGGTCTCGCCGATAGCGATTTTCTGGCCGGGCGTCACCCCCAACCGCGCGGCAGCGCCCTCGGCCAGCCAGACGGTGCCGGACGGCGGACTGCCAACGCGGCGACCGTCTTCGAGCAGTAACTGCCCATAGAGCGGCCAGGCCGTATCGACTGCCTTGAGTTCAACCGGTGCGGCCAGGTCGCCCGCCGTGGCCATCGCCTGCAGGCGCAAACCGCCCGAAACCCGGCCCAGTGCCTGCATCGCGGCGAGTTCCTGCGGCGTCGCGGCGCGCTGCCACACCGAGACCTGGACATCGCCGCCCAGAATCGCCTGGCCGCGCCCGTCGAGCTCGCGCTCGATCGCGCGAGTCAGCGTGCCGATTGCGGCGAGTGCCCCGACTCCAAGGAACAGACACACGATCAGCAGGCGCAGGCCGCGGAACCGTGCCGACAAATCGCGCCGGGCGATTTGCCAGGCCGCGCGCCAGGGAAGCGGTGTGGTCAAGCTGCCATGCTGTCGCTCGCCACGCGGCCATCGGCCAGCGCGACGACACGGTTGCAGCGCCCTGCCAGGTGCTCGTCGTGAGTGATGATCACCAGCGTCGCCCCGGTTTCTTCGCGCCGCGCGAACAGCAGTTCGATGATCGCGGCGCCGGTCGTCGCATCGAGGTTGCCCGTGGGCTCATCGGCGAAGATCAGGGGCGGGCGGGCTACGGTGGCCCGCGCTATGGCAACGCGCTGCTGTTCGCCACCCGAAAGCTGCGCCGGGTAGTGGTTCAACCGGTGGCCAAGCCCGACCGCTTCGAGTTCGGCAGCGGCGCGCAGCCAGGCATCGGCCTCACCCGCCAGTTCAAGCGGGGTGGCAACATTCTCGAGCGCGGTCATCGTTGGCAGCAGATGGAAGGCTTGAAGCACCACCCCGATCCGCCCGCGCCGGGCGCGCGCGAGGCCGTCCTCATCGAGCGCGGCAAAATCCTCGCCCGCGACCGTCAGCGTCCCGCCGCTCGCGCGATCGAGGCCCGTGAGCAGCGCCATCAGCGAGCTCTTGCCTGAGCCCGACGGCCCGAGCAGCGCCAGCGTTTCACCGCTCGCGACATCGAGGTCGATACCGTCGAGAATCCGCGTGGCGCCAAGGGTAAGGGTGAGGCCGCGCGCGTGGACGACCGGAGGGGGACTTGTCACCGCGCGGGGATGGCATAGCTAGGGGCCTCGCGGCAAGGAGGCAAAATGTCGAGGTTTGTAACGCTCTTGGCCGCTTGCGCGCTGTTGGCGGGGTGCTCGGGCAAGGCGCCGGTCCCGGATCCAAGCGCAACTTCAGCCGAGCCTGCCGCGCTCAACCTGCCGATGATTGGCCCCGAACTGCGCGTCCTTGCTGTCGGTGACAGCCTGTTCGCCGGTTACGGTTTGAATCCGGGCGAGAGCTATCCGGTCCGGCTCGAGGCGGCTCTGCGCGCTGCCGGGCACAATGTGCGAGTGACCAATGCCGGGGTTTCGGGCGATACCACGGCGGCGGGTGCGCAGCGGTTCGGCTTCGTGCTCGACAGCCAACCGATCAAACCCGACCTGGTGATCATCGAGTTTGGCGGCAACGATGAGCTGCGGGCGCTTCCGCCGGCCGAAACCCGCAAGAACCTGGAGGCAATTTTGGCCGAGGCAAAGCAGCGCAAGCTCAAGGTCTTGCTGATGGGCATGATGGCACCGCCTAACCTGGGGCCGGCCTACAAGGCCGCGTTCGAGCCGATCTATCCCGAGCTGGCGAAGAAATACGGCGCGGAGCTGGTGCCGTTCTTCCTCGCGGGCGTGATCGACAAGCCCGAACTGATGCAGGCGGATCACCATCACCCGACCAGCGAGGGGGTGCTCAGTGTGGTCAAAGCCACGCTGCCGGTGGTTGAGAAGGCGTTGCCGCCGGTTAGGCCCTGAATTTGCGCCAGTCCCGCTCACCCTGAGGCCGTCGAAGGGTGCTAGAGCCGCGCCAGCACCCTTCGACGGGCTCAGGGTGAGCGGGGCAGGGCTAGATCCGCTCCGCCTGCCCATCGGCAATCCGCCACACCGCCGCTTCGCCCAGGATCGGCTCGAACGGCGCGAGTTCGGTCCCGGTCAGCCAGACCTGTGCGGTGCCCTCGCGCAGCCGAGAGAACAGTGCCTCGCGCCGCAAGGGATCGAGGTGCGCGGCGACCTCATCGAGCAGCAGCAGGCCGGGGCGACCATTGGCTGAGGTGGCCGGTTCGAGTAGCCCGGCGTGGGCGAGCGTGATCGCGATCAGCATCGCCTTCTGCTCGCCGGTCGAACATTCAGCGGCGGCTTGATCCTTGCCGCACATCGTCACCAGCAGTTCGTCGCGGTGTGGGCCGGTCAGTGTGCGCTGCGCCGCGCGGTCGCGCCGCCGACCTTCGGCGAGCGCTTGGGCGAGTGCTTCTGCCTCTACTGGCCCGCCGGGCTGGTAGGCTAGCAGCGGGCGCGCAAACGGCGCTTCGGGCAGCTCGGCAAGTGCGGCGCCCAGCTGCTCAACCAGCCGCGCGCGGGCCTGCGCGACCAGTGCACCGGCTTCGGCAATCTGGCTTTCGAGCGCGGCGAACCATGCGGGATCGGGCTCGGCGTCCTCGCTCAGCAGGCGGCCACGTTCGCGCAAGGCATTGTCGAACCGCGCAGAGTTGCGGGCATGGCCCGGCTCCAGCGCAAGCACCAGGCGGTCAAGGAAGCGGCGCCGCGCCGATGGCCCCTCGGCGAACAGGCGGTCCATCGCCGGGGTCAGCCAGCCGATCGCAAGCCATTCGGAGAGCGAGTTTGCCGCGGCTTCCGCGCCGTTCACCTGCACCACGCGCCGCCCCGGCCGCTCGGCGATCGCGCCGGTGCCGAGCTGGACCATGCCCCCCGCCGCAGCGAGTTCGGCGCTTATCGCAAACCCGCCGCCGCCATTCTGCGCCGCCATATCGGGCAGGACCGCACGGCGCAGTCCGCGGCCGGGGGCGAGCAGCGACAGCGCCTCGAGCACGTTGGTCTTGCCCGCGCCGTTTTCGCCGACCAGCAGGTTGAACCGGGCGGTTCCCTCCAGCCGCGTTTCGGCGTGGTTGCGAAAGCGGGTGAGGAGGAGGCGATCAAGCGTCATGACAGGCCTCAGGCCCTACCGCGCGGCGACGTGCGCGACCACGAAAATAACCGATCCTGAAAAATGGTGAAATTTCCCATTCATCGGGAATTCACTTTCATATCCGCCACATGAAATTTTCGGAAAGTACGGGTTTCCGCCATTTTTGCGATTTGGCACGGTGCCTGCAATCTATTCGGCACCGGCGGATCACCGCCCTCATCATTCAGTAAAGAAGGGAAATACCGATGTTTGCTTTCAAGTCGCTCTCGAGCCAGTTCGCCGCCGTCGCCGCCGCTCTGGCACTCACCGTTGGCATGTTCAACAACACCCTCGCCGTGCCGCAGTCGTCCTCGGCCAGCACTGCTTACGTCGGGGAAATCGCATGAACCCGATCGATCGCAACCGCAGCGGCAGCCCCAGCCGCTTCCACCTCAACAAGTCAAACGGCAAGATCATGGGCGTCAGCGCCGGCATGGCCGACTATCTCGGCTGGGACGTGACGCTGGTCCGCGTCGGCTGGGTGGTCGGCACCTTGCTCGGCTTCGGCTCGCTGATCCTCGTCTACCTCGCCATCGGCCTGATTGCCGACTGAACCAAGTGCCGGCCGCGATACCTCCCTACTGGGCGGGCGCGCCGGCCTTGGCAAAGGGCGAGAAGTCAGTGTCGCTGTCGAACACGTCGACGCCCTCATGCCGTTTGAGGAAACCGACTACGGCATAGGTGAAGGGGGTGAGGATGACCTCCCAACTGACCTTGAGCACCCACTGAGTTGCCAGCACCTGCAGGACCTGCTGCGTGGTCCAACCCGTCGCACCGTAAAATGCCAGCGGGTAGAACAACAGGCTGTCGACCGCCTGGCCGAACACCGTCGAGCCAATTGTGCGGGTCCACAGCTTCCTGCCCCCGGTGAGGATCTTCATCTTGGCGAGGACGAAACTGTTGACGAATTCACCCGCCCAGAACGCGATCACCGAGGCGAAGACGATCCGCGGGGTCTGGCCGAACACGCTCTCGTAAGCCGCTTGACCGGTCCACCCCTGATCGGGCGGCAGTGCCACGACCACCACCGACATGAACACCATGAACAGCAGTGCCGCGAACCCCACCCAGATGCAGCGGCGGGCGTTTGCGTAGCCGTAAACCTCGGTCAACACGTCGCCCAGCACGTAGGAAACCGGGAAAAACAGCACGCCCGCGCCGAACGGCCACGGTCCGATCCACGGCAGGTCGACCACCGCCCGCTTGCCCGCGCCGATCAGGTTCGACAGCAGCAGGATCGTGACGAAGGCCGCCATGACATAGTCGAAATAGCGGAAGTGGCGGCGTGCACCGGCGCTTCCGGCGATACGGGCCAGTTCGTGGGCTGATTGGGGTTCGGCGTCCATGGTGCGCAACCTATCGCGGTTTGCGCGTCGCGCAATGCCACGAGTGTTTTCGAGTGAGGTGGCTTCACCGAACGGCTCGGAAAACACGGCAACCAAAAAGTTATTTTGCAACAGTCACCTTCAATCTGACGCTGACTGTGTCTAAGAGGCTGCCCACGCGCGCCCGTAGTTCAACTGGATAGAGCACGAGCCTTCTAAGCTTGGAGTTGCAGGTTCGAGTCCTGCCGGGCGCGCCAGTTTTTCCGGCCCGCAAACGAAAACACCGCCGGGGGTTAGCGGCGGTGTTTCGCATTGGTCAGGCCGGATTGGGGTCAGAACATGACTTCCGCCTGGATCGTAAACGAACGCCCACGCGGATCGGCTACGCGCGGCTCCCATGAACCGCCAGCACCCGAATTGGTGTCATAGGTTATCGCGTACGGCGGGTCGGTGTTGAACAGGTTCTTGACGCCGGCGGTCAGCTTGAATCGATTGGCGATGCGCTGCGAGATCGACATGTTGTAGATGATGTAGGGCTTGACCCGGACGTTGTAGTCGGGCCGCGTGACCGCCACCGCAGTCATTGCGAAGTTCTGGTAGCTGCCGCGGTAAATCTGCGAGAAGCTGAACGTGGTGCCGTCCTTTTCAAAGCTGACCCAGACGTTGTGCTTCCAGGTCAGGCCCAGATCACCCGTGAGCGAGAACACGCCCTTGAGGTCGGTATAGGCAAGGTTGGGAAGCAGC
>Ga0307508_10005078_pt1 | contig 12633 bp, 16 predicted proteins | sample 9_EM_MG_FD_203089 | JGI IMG/M metagenome (GOLD analysis project Ga0307508, IMG submission 203089) | Populus trichocarpa ectomycorrhiza microbial communities from riparian zone in the Pacific Northwest, United States - 9_EM | ecosystem: Host-associated > Plants > Roots > Unclassified | place... | reverse complement strand
TGTGTCCACCCTTTCTCACCCCATTCGCCCCCCATTTCGCACCCCATTTCCCACCCACCCCCCCCCCCCCCCCCCCCGGTTTCCGCCCCACCGCTTCCTCGCGTCCCCACATCGCCGAGCACCAGAAGGAAATCGGAAAGAAAGAGAGAAAAAAAAATCGGAAAGAGATCGAGAGAGTGAACGCATCCCGGCACCGGAACGGAATCACAGATATCTAGACAGTCCTGTACTCTTCCATCTTGCCGGCCGTCTCGCGCTCCTGCTAAAGCCATCCGGCTAGCGGTAACTAAAGGACTTTACATCCATCCATACATACCTACGGCTGCTGCTGCGGAAACTTGGGCTTGAACACATCCCTCCCTCCACCTGAACCTCACGCGCGCTGTCCCCAAGTCTTGTACTCCGGCTCCGCTACCTATTTAAGTCGCTCCCGCCCTCGCGCTTCGCAGCATCGCAACACAACCAACTCCAAGCTCTAACCTTCATCGCCACCCATTACCACACCCACCACAACCGCATCCGTCAACCAACATCCAGCAACCACCACGCCCAGCTACCATCGCCATCGCCATCGCCGTCATCACCCGCCACCATCGGGCGCGCCTCTTGGCTTTCGCGTCTGTTCGCTCGTCCGGTCGCCCACCTTAACCCAGCACCCGGTCCACTTGCGAGAGTGGCAATTGAAGGAGGTCCCTCTCGCCGACGCTCTCCACCATGTCGCCCGAAGTGGGTTCGCCCACCCCAACCTCGCCCATGTTAGCCGTGGAGCCGCTTCCGCCTCAACAGTTCACTGCTGTCAACGCGGCTAACATCTTCGCGCCCCGCCCATCCGCCGATGCGACCCCCCCGAATGGAACCGCATCCGCGTCCGTGTCTTCGCCGTTAGCGACTATGCGCACTACTGCGAGCATCTTCGGCGGTGCGCAGCCGGGCACTGTGGCCCCATCGGCGCCAGTGCCTGCCACTCATCCGTCGCCTAGTGGTAGCAACAGGAGCGTCGCTGCTAATGGTGTCAACAGTACGCCCGTTGCCAACTCCAACGACAACAATGGCGCCGCCAACAACCCGGCCCGGAGCACTCCTGCCCCAAGCAGTACTCCGAGCTCCATTGCTGCTGCCCCTCAAACGCCCGTCAATGGGAACGGATATGCCCGCCACGACCGCTCTCGATCGACTACTCCGCGCCTGTCGTCTGCGACCGACGATGCCTGGTCGGCACAAGATTCGGCCGGGAACAAGAGAAAGCGATCCGTAAGTCCCGTGACACAGACCCAGCATCATCATCTGGCTGCCCACGAGGCGGCGATGGGACCGATGCCGATGCCCGATCACAGTCTACACCGCATGGACGCGTTATCCGACGATGGCGACAGAAGCGCACGCGGGAATACTCTGGAGAAGGCTTCTCCCAATCCTCAGAACCTTCAGGTGGATCCGGCAACCGGTGTGCGTGTGGATCCGAAGCGAAGGAAGAGAGTGTTCAGCAACCGAACGAAAACCGGTTGCATCACCTGTCGCCGAAGGAAGAAGAAGTGTGACGAAGGAAAGCCCGAATGTCAGTTGCCCCCCCCCCTTTCCGGATGAGACTTGTTTTTGTTCTCTTTTTTATTTCTATTTCTATTTCTATTTCTATTTCTATTTCTATTTCTATTTCTATTTCTATTTATTTCTATTTGATTTTCCCCCTCGCCCGTTTCCCCCTTCCCACCTTCATGAGTCGCCAAATAAAATAAGTGGTGTCTTTTCCGCTGCGTTTCTGCGGCATCTCGTTAGCTTCCTACGCCTCTTTGTTGCGGTCGGGCGCGAACAGCTCCTGGCGGCTATTCTTGTCGATCGCTTCCCAGCACCTTGTCAGCCTGTACCTTGTTGTCTTACCCCAATGCACGGACGGTACACTCCATCACCCCCTCATTTTCAGCTCCCTTCTTCTCTTTATAACCTGCTATCCCTAGTTTTTTTTTTTTTCTCCCTCTCTTTCGGGCGGTGCTGTCGACCCGGCCCACTACATCTACTAACCTTCAACAGGCAGCAACTGCAAACGTGGAGGCTTCGTTTGTGAAGGGTATTCAGGAAAAGTCAGTTGGCAGAAGCCCCCGGGAAAACAGATACCTGCATCGGTTAGCAACGGACCACCCTTCATCCAGTCGAAGGAAGATCAGCCCATGGTGGACTCTCCCGTTCACACACAGCCGATATCCGTTTCTACGCCTACGAGCGCTAGTCATCGGGTGGCAATGGACGACCGTTACCCCACACGTGCCGATGAGCTTCCTGCTGCCGGCCCGAGCGCGACACCAACGCAAGACATGTCGCCTCGGGCTGGCACCCAGTCTTACTTGCATCTACGCGGCGATAGCGGCGCCCCCGCTCCTGCCCCGCCACCCGAGAGCATGACGAACACTGCCAACGGCGGTTCGGATCGCCGTGTGTCTTTCTCTTCCCATCAAGCGTTGACCGCGGCATCTGGCGCGATGGTCCGTCCAAGGTCGGAGAAGGAGAAGATGGTGAACTCGGAGCTGTACCTCGCGACCTCGCCCGAGCTCGTCGCCGAACGCGAGGCCTGCAAGGCTGCCTGTTGGCGGTACAGCAATGTCGCTTCGAACCCACATGGCCATGTGTCTGAGGGCGAGAAGGGCAGGATGCTGCTTGACATCTTGAGGCCGGGAAACAAGTGGGAGGTGGTGAGCACTGGTGCTGCTCCCGGAACGCCGGGCGCTATCACGTATGTCAATGATAACGGATACCAGAGCGACATCGTCGACGTCACTGTGGATGCTCCGTTCACCTGTTCCTACGGCTACAATATACGCCTGGGAAAAAACGTGTACATTGAGTTCGGGTGCACGATCCTAGACAGCTGCAACGTGACGATCAAAGCTCGCACGATCCTATCGCCCAATGTCAGCATCTACTCGGCGACCCACCCCATCGACCCTCGCAAGCGAAATGGAGCCCGCGGACCGGAGATGGCCAAGCCGGTTCTGATCGAGGAGGACTGTTGGCTCGGAGGAAACGTCATCGTGTTGTAAGAGTGCCTCCTTCCCTGAGCCGCGATGCAATGGATGAACACTAATCTGGCGTTTGCTCTCACTAGGGGTGGTGTCACCATTGGAAAAGGAAGCGTTGTTGGAGCCGGAAGTGTAGTCACACGGGTTAGTCTATCCTTTTGCCGAAAGGAACGGTTAGCTGACGTATTATTTATTTTTACAGGACGTTCCACCCTTCACCGTGGTTGCCGGTAACCCCGCCCGCGTCATCCGAGGCATCTACCACAACGGTGTTGACATGTGACGGTTAGGGCACCGGACCTGGTGAGAGGCTGCCGTGTGCTCAGGTATCAACGACACTCGTTTGGGGTTGGCGATTTCGATGAGGGATGTTCCTGCAGCCGGGAATCGCTAGAAACGGGCAGACGATTGGTGTTCGCGGCTGTTGGTTTGTTTTCTCTGCCGGTTTGGCCGGCATCGCTACCCTGTTGTAGCTTGTACATGGTTTTCTTCTCCTCTTCACCTTTCGACTTATCTTTTTCTTTCCGTTTTCCTTTCTGGGTGCATGTTTCTAATCCTTTTGATCTGGTACCGATGGGTTTTTTTTTCGTTTGGTATTCCGTTCTTCTGGTTACTTGCTCTGTCTATTCCACCTCCCGATAAGCTTCTTATGGGGTTCTTAGGGGGTTCTTAGTCCCCTTCTTTACTCTGCTTTCCGTTCTTATTTTTTTTTATTTTCTCGTTCTATTCGGGCTTCAACTGGGTTGTTTTGTGGGTTCGCGTGTGTGGTGTGTGGTCGGTCGGCATGGGGATGGCTGGTTTTTTTTGTTCGTTTTTTACAGAGCAATTGGAGTTTTGATTTTTCCTTCCGTCATCATGCGCAGCAGTATTGTATGGCGTGTGTGGAAGAAAGTGAAATAATGCAATGCCTTCCCGGGAGAACGTACAACACGCAGTGTACCACCCTGATCGAACCACGCCGTCGGACAGGTCGGGGCACGGTGGCATTGGGCACTCCCACCAGCTACGCATCGTCTGGTGGTGGTGCCGCCAAATGCGCTTCTCGAACGTAGCCCAACCGCAGCCGCGCGCATCGACGTCTCCGTCGATACCAGTCTCTACCAGTATCCCTCCGCAGTAGCGGCTTTAAGTGTGTAGGTGGTGTTCCCCCCAGCCCCCCGCGCGCCCGCAATTTCATGTCCCGGGCGTTGGGTGATGAGTGAACCGGAGACGCGCGCTCGGCGGATCGTGGCGGAGAGTGAGATCGTGTGACGTCTTCGCCGTCGGCCGCGCGATTAGTAGTGATCGTAGGCGCGCGCCAGCGCGTGCGGTGTGTGGGCTGTCGGGAGGGCGGGCTTGCTATGGATCGGGGGTGGGGGGGGGTTTGTTACGTTACGGCACGGGGATCTGCGGGGGCCGACTGCTACGAACTGCATACTTGCCAGGTTTCGAGGAGGGGTTTATCGTACGGGCGCGCAGGCTCGCCGCGCTCCGTCGTGTCTAGCGCGCGGGGGGGGGCGCCTCCGGTCTTCACGCCAGTCGATTACATACGCACTAGTACATACAAACAAACACGTAGATTCGTCACTCGTAAATCCGTAAATCCCGGCAGCTACGACGAAAGCAGCTCGCCCATGACGTGGATCGTCTGCTCGATAACCGTCGTCTTGGTGATCTGTCCCTCGGTCGGCGTCCAGGCCTTGTCCCCGCGGCCGCCGTCGCCGTCGCCGTCGCCGTCGCCGTGTACCGTGTCCTCGCTCTCGTCCCAGCGCACGCCGGTGACGGTGGTGGAGATGTTGGCGAGCGGGTAGCTGTGCGCGGAGTGGAGGTTCGGGAACGCGCGCGCGATGGTGCTGCGGATCTTGGATTGCGAGCCCGGGTGCGGGTACCGGCATTTGGGCGGCGGCGGCGGCGTAAGCGTCGGCACGTACCGTATCAGCAGCGGCGTCAGCGACGGCATGCACGCCGCCACGATCCCGAGTCCGCACTCGAGGACCGCCCACAGGTAGGACATCCACATGTAGTACGTGACGTCGTAGTCGCCCATGGAGCGGATTGTGGCGGGGAGCCGCGCGATGCTGGCGGCGCAGACGCTGTTTTCCGTGTCGGTCAGCCAGCGGCAGCCGTGGGACAAAGGGGCCCGGATGCGTACAGAGCACCCAGCACGAAAATCCCGACGACCAGCGCCTTCTGCCGTCGCGGAATCTGCAGCGCCCACATCTTCCGAATCGGCAGACAGTAGATCAAGAGGTCGCTGATGATATCGAGTCCTGCGTGCGCGATCGCCCCGCCCTGGCGATTAACACACACCTCGCCAGGGTAGTTGATGATGTAGATCGCCTTGACGGGTCGGCACTGGAGGATGATGGTCACGGTGAAGCTAACCCCCCAGATCGCTATCGCCGCCATCAGCAGGTACAGGAGGAGCTCGTGGGCGCGTCTCTGCCCGCCCCCCAGCAGCCGGATATAGAAGAAGCACATCGACAGCTTTGCGAGCATCAGGCACCACGTCAGAAAGATCTCGGCGACCCAGGTGAGCAGCAGCGATTTCTGTCGCATCTCGAACGACATGTCCCAGACATGGTACCCCAATTTGAACCTCACGCATCCCAGTATCGTGATCGCGGCCAGCCCGTGGAAGAATACCTGTGCCAGAGTCAGCATCCGGCCCCCCTCCCGGGAGTGCAAGGGGACGGGAACGTACAGCCGCAAGCAGCATCAGCCAGTCATCGACTCCAAAATTCCGCCGGAAGAGTCCCCTCGAGTATATCCGCAACGCCAGAGCCATCGCCGTGAGGACCGACAGCACGGTCGCCACCACCAGTAATCCATTGCCCCTCGTCTCCGGGTTGACCAGGTTGAGAGCCGGCCACGAGTCGACCACTTCGGGGGGCGGGTCGAGCGCCATTTCCTTCTTGCTGTATCGGTGCTGCTGCTGCTGGTGTTGCTGGTGAAAGATTAGGCTTCTGTCATTGCTGCGCAGCCCCTCCCCCCAACAAGAAGGGAGTGGAACCCACGGCAGCCTCCGCGGCGGGGCGGAAGGCCTATAAGCAAGGGCTGGCCGGGCACTCCTTAGCTTTCGCCCCGCTTACCATACGACTTGTCAGGATAAATACTGCATACCTAAGCGATTGCGTTCTCCAAGCAGGAGTTCAGGCACAGCGTCTTGAACTGTCGGGATCTTTTGGAATCGTCGGCGAAGTCACCGTGCATGCTAATGCCGAAGAGCTTCGGAGCAGCGAGAGAGCGAGAGAGCGTCAGTAACAGAATTCTGGGGTAGGGGGTGGGCTGTCTAAACAAACGCATTTGCATATGCTCGCAATCCATCGTTGGCAGCATACCCTCGCAGGTGCTGTAGCATCGGACGGACCTCGGCGCGTGCTGGAGACCTTTCCCCTCCTCTTCTCCGGCCTTCTGGGACGGACGCAAGCACTCCCTCTCCAGAGAGCCGACGATGTGGAGTCCCGGGACTGCACGACCGGGCTTCTCGTCTCCGAGCACACTGCTCCATCCACGAGAGGGTTGGCAAGACTCAGCACCGAAAAAAAAAGTAGCCGGAACAGCCAGCGAGAATACCCGCTAGGCAGCGTGGTGAGTGCCGGAGACAGCGAATATATGTGAAACAGCGACCCAACCAACCAGAAGAAGCTCCCGCCTCTGTCTAGATGGAACACAACGATCAGCGGGGTACGCGTGGATAGATGAGAAGGAACAACCTTAGGTCGCTCGACAAAGCCACGACGCGATGGAGAATGGGGGTGACGACCCTGACGGAGATCGACGGATAGCTGTGAGGAAAGACGACCGACAGGCAGGTAGGTAGAGTGCCGATTCCCATGGGGAGTAGGGGTGGGCTACGCAACAGAGCAGACCGGCCGGGCCAGGAGTGCGATTGCGGAAGCCTCTGCGCCGGGGAACCGCTGTCAAGAGAATCAACCAGGGACACCAAAGAACATCACGCATCGCCGGGCTGGTCGCTACGAGCAGAGCCGGAGGAAACAAGGATCCGACACGAAGGCCTCGCGTGTTCCATCTTGAGTGTCCCCATGGGCGCCGTGAACAAGGATCCCCCGAGCCCAGCGGCGCACACCGTGGCTAAGCAATAGATACTGACGACCGGCTTTGCAGCGCTTCGCCGCGGCCTCAGGATGACCTACATAGGAGACGAGAAGAGAGCCTGGACGGGATGCCCTGGGAAGCAGTGCCGCATCGCGAAGTCACAGCTCCAACGTTCCCGATACCGAGCGCGAATCCACGTGTCTCGGCTGCCCGTCGTCCGTCATCCGTCAAGGGTGCGCCTGCCGATCCCAGTATCACAGTGAGCGTATGTTGCCTCTGATTGCGGTACATACGCCTCTGGCGCCTTTTCGCATGTGCTGTTTGGATTATCGTGGGACCGGCCACCGGCTAGGACGCTGGAAACGGAATGTGGATGGCGGTTCAGGTGGAGGTCGGCTACATATGTGCCTGGCATGCACGTGGGGCGTCTCGGTAGTGCGCTGGCCACTATCTATGTAGCCAGGCTTTGCGATCGCTGATGACCTGCGGTGGATAAAGCGTCGCGGACTTCTGGGCGTGCAGAACCCCCGCACATAGGTGCTGCACTCAAGAAATTTATATATCTGTACGCCCGGACAAACAAACAAACGCGGGGCAGCTCAGCCCGCTCCGCGCCGGGGTGCCGAGAGCTACTGAGCGTCGCCGGAGCCAGCATCGCTCGTACCGTCTTCCACATGTGTGTTGCTTACATCTCGATAGGTCGCATGCGAGTAACGATCAAACAAAAAAAACAATGTATGTTGCTTACATAGATTCATGTCCATCACTCGACCGCGTTGAATTTCGAGGCACAATTCTCGCGTGACGCCATGATGCCGATTGCTTCTGGTCCACGGGCAGCTCCATACGCTGCACAGTTACGGGGCAGTGTGCAATAGCACGAACGACGAAAGCACCGTGCTCCGGTGGCAGGAGAGGGTTTCAGGATTCAATATGTGTGTCGTCACTCGGGCCGGGACCCACCGTCCCCGTGAGTGCGATGTTGTTTTTGTTGTTGTTCGCATGCGACCTATTTAGATCATGGCGATACACAGTCTATTTCTGTCCACCGTCCCTTCGGCTCGCTGTGGCTCTCCCTTTGTCCTCCGCCCTGGCCTGTCTCGAGAAAGATAGAGCGCGCCAAACAAGTCACAAAAGAAAAGTCTAACTAAATAGGCGATATCCTACTCCCCTTCCCTTTCATTCCGCTCCCGGAGTTCCTGTTCTGATGCCTCGCTCCTGGCGTCTTCCTCAGTCGGCTTCAGGACCAGCCTCCCCACATCCGTGGCGAGGAAGCCCAAGATCGCCTGACTACATCGCTCATCGGCGAAAAGATCCCAGATCTTGAACCGGTCCTTACCTCTCCCCATCCCTCTCCGCACCTCTGCCCACAGGTTTTCCTGTTGGCGTTTCCAGTGCGGGCAGCACCTAAAGAGGTGCCCCCATGTCTGAGTCCTGTAATCGCACTACCAGCACTTAGCGGTCGGCTTCTTCTTCGTCCACATGAAGTATTGGCCAGCAAGACAGTGACCCGTCTTCGATTGGTAGAACCTCGTTGCTGGCGTTTGCTGCCCCAGAATTGGGCTTCTGGCGTGGTTCCCGAAGTCGGCTGTATCGGTATTTTTTCCCGGTAACCCTAGCCTCCGCCCAAACCCTGGCCTCCTGCCACCTGACCTCTGTGATAGACCGCTTCAAGTGTGACAGCGATCTGGAGGGTTGTCGTCTTTGCCCTGTCTGGTCGCCATACTACCCAGGTCGAAGAATTCTACGCAGTGAGTATCTGGCTCGTCCGCTGCCACCTTTGCCCCATGCATCTGCCTTCTTATTTCGCGGCACCCCCTTATGGGCAGGGCACCAGCGAAGTCCGATTGTAACTTCTGCGAATGGTTTCGATGTGTCTCCTTGCCTCAAGCGTACCTTTGGCCAAGGCCGGGCTCATCTGAGCCCATCCTTCGGACGGCCGCTTCAGCATCTGTGCAGGTGGTAGTGCGCTCGTGAGCGAGGGGCTGGAGTGCAGCGGGCTGTGCCGTGGGCGTTGTGTGAGCACCACGACATATGATACGGAGTGATATCGCATGACGCCGTACTACTCGGCGGCCCGGTCTGGTTGGCTGAAGTTGGTCGATTTCTTTACTTTTTCGTCCGCGGTTCCCAGATCCCGGAGCTCGCTTGCATTACGCACGCAGGGCCGTGAGATGAAACGTACACCAGGACAATGTCCGTGGACTCTCTACCTTCAACCCCCCACGCCCGTCATACCTGGATTACTCCGCACCCGCTGTCCGGTCGACTGCGGCTCGATCTGCCGTTACGTTCCTCGTGCCCGCGGCGTCTGGCACTGGCGGCGGCGGTACACAGCCGACGGAAAAGCCGTTGGGATTTGGCTGTCGCAACGGTCGCCACGACCGTTGGCCCGACCGCCGGCGGTTGCGCCGTCATCGCCCTGCTCGTCTTCGTGCTCATCTGGATTTTTGCCGCCGTTGCCGCAGAGAGAGGCGCAAACGCTGCACACAGGGTCGCTCGGAGAACGGGCCCGGGCGCAGGCGTTGCAGCAGGGACAGGCGGTAGAGCTGGAGGATGGGCCGAGGGCGGTGGAGCTGGATGGCTTCGGGAAGGTCCCCGCGGTTGAGATGCGGGAGAGGACGAGCCCAAGGGTGGGTAGGACGGAGGGCTGGAGCGGTCCAGATGTGGCTTTGTTTTTTTGAACGGCATGTACATGGTGGAGGAATGGAATTTTCTGTCAAGGGATCGACGGATCTTCCGCCATCGGTTGGCGATGGTCACATCCGTATCGACGGAGGAGGAGGAATTGGGTGCCGGAGGGGAGGAACCGCTCTTTCTCCCGACGCCCTCTTCATGACTGCGGAAGAGGAGTAGGGGACGGGCCTCGGTTTCCTTTGTTCTTTCCTTCGTTTCTCCTTTGCCATTCCCTTTGTGACTTATTTTCCTTGGTACGTATCCTATTCTCTTGGGTTAGGCCTGGGAGAAGGGCAAAGGGAGCTTGCAACGTGCCGCCTCGCGCGGACAGCAGACGGGAAACCGGGATTTGAAAAAAAAAGTGCGCCATAGTCCAGAAAGGCTGTATGTGAGTATGAATAAGCAAATAAAAAAAAGGTACATAGAAGCAGATGTACCAAAAGAGTGTTATCCCACTCTGCACGGATTGCGGCGATGTAGAGATGATAGCGAACAGAGTTTTTTGGTTGGCTGCACGAATCTCCTAACGTCCCACAAGTATTTGCTTTTTTCATACATTACTGCCTTCCCAGCACCGAATCCTGCGCGAACACGCCTGCATATGTATGTTGTGGGGAATACATAAAGGCCGAGCGTGGGTCTGCGAATAGTGCATATTTGTTTCCAGCTCCACACGCCGCTATACACATGTCTCGACTACCACCACGCCGACGCCGCCAACAACTCCGCAGGGACGCACAGGAGTGTCCGCTCGCCTGTGGTTCGATCTGCTGCGCGCTCGACGAGCACTGCGCGTCGCGCACTTCGTGCGGCAGCGGCGCGCGCCCATCGGGGACGACAGCACTGCCCGCGACGACGACGGTGACGACGACGCCGGGCACGATCGGAACGATCGTCGGCAGCACGATCGCGGGGTGCGTTGTCGTCATGCTGGTCGCGTTCGCGCTGTTATGGATGCTGTGGCGCCGGCGTCGGCAGAAGCGCAGGGAGCGCCGGCGGCGCAGACGCAGACGCAGTCGCAGTCGCAGTCACAGTCGCAGTCGCAGTCGCAGTCAAAGTCGCAACAGTAGCGGCATCCACCACCCCCCAGGCTCCGTCGGCAACCGCGCCAACCTCTCCCCCGGCGATCCCAACCACACCACCCTCCCCGAACAGCAGGGCAAGGCCGTCGAGCTGGACAGCGTCGTCGTCTCCGACACCGAGACGCTCGCAAGAGCCAGCCCCAGGACCGAGATGACGATACGGTACGCACTGTAGTCTGCGTGCGTGCATGCGGAGTGGGAGGACGAGGGCGCCGGCTTGGAACGCGGATGTGGTTGCTGATGATATCATGTATGTGCGCGCTGGGGAATCGGACTGGATGTTGGATGGGCGTTGGGGCGGCGGGGTATCCTGTTACGGTTAATTGTCGCTTTGACGGCCGAATTGATGTGGATCAATGCTGTCAAAGGCCCAGCCGGACCAGCCGCTCAGAAGTGGCGCACTCTCACTTCTGCTCCGGGCCATTCCCAGGATGGTTCGGGAGTTAGTCTTGTCTATAACGTCGAACGGCCACCACCCACCTCCATCACAGCGGGCGAGCCATAGGCAGCCCAGTAGGCATCCCACAGTTCTCCGTTGCGAGGACCGCCTCCCAGTGCGGTGGCAGGGCTTCTGGGGCATCTCGTGGATTGAGTCAGAAGGCTGGATTTGTGCATCTATGACAAACAGCCGGAGCAGCGGTACCGAGAACCGGGGGTTCGAGGCTGCCCAGCAGGCAATGTCCGGATAACGAATCTAGATGCTATATTGGTCGCAGGGTAAGCTGTCATAATACTACTCTCCAACGAAGCCAGTTTTGCCTGATACAGTAGGGTACATATACACGAGTGAGATTACATGTCTTGGGCCTGAACATCGAGTATCGATGTCGAACAAAAAAATTGAAAAAAAGACGCCTGCAGTGTCGAGGCGCAGAGGGCTGGTGGCAGTCGCAGTACTTACGTTACGTCGGTCTAGGGGGCTACATGGTTGGAACATCGACGGCTCGTTGTCCACTGGCTGTGCATACTCGTGCATGTTCTCTATCGCATGGACTCGTATCCGATCAGTTTGACGCGACGCCGGAGGCTGGATAATCACTCACACAGTCGAGGTTTCACGACCGAATTCACCAGGACGAGACGAAAGTTTTTCCACAAACAGGGTTTTTCATTCCATACAGCGGCACGCACCGTACTCCTATATAATGACTCAACTGAACGAAAAAAGACCCTCCTGCAGAAAACTTCATTCCTCCAATTTCCCCTCGTCTTTCCTCCAAGCCTGCCTTACTAGCATTGCCGACTTTCTAAGAGGAACATAAGGGGGGAAAACAAAAGAGAGAAATGGCTGATGGTTGGTGGGTGGGTAGAGGGGGTGAGTTGCTGCCGGCGAGGGCTGAGAGGGGTCAGCGGCGATGTTTGCTTTGTGCGTCGCCAATCGGGTGGAAAGGCTCGGCGGGGTGGGGGGTTTCCAATTGTAAATATCAGAAACGCCGCCCGGAGGTCTTGAAGGCGACCCATGCCATTGTCCGTTCGCTCGCCCCATAAGGGAAAGCATTCCGATGTTGGTGCCGACCGTGAGAGAAGGCAACCGTTGTTCCGCTCGCCCGTGAGGGAAAGCACTGATGTTGGTGCCGACCGTGAGGGGAAGGCGACCGTTGTTCTGCTCGCCCGAGGGAAAGCACTGATGTTGGTGCCAACCGTGAGGGGAAGGCGACCGTTGTTCCGCTCGCCCGTGAGGGAAAGCACTGAGTTGGTGCCGACCGTGAGGGAAGGCGACCGTTGTTCCGCTCGCCCGTGAGGGAAAGCACTGAGTTGGTGCCGACCGTGAGGGAAGGCGACCGTTGTTCCGCTCGCCCGTGAGGGAAAGCACTGAGTTGGTGCCGACC
>Ga0307508_10005077_pt1 | contig 12636 bp, 11 predicted proteins | sample 9_EM_MG_FD_203089 | JGI IMG/M metagenome (GOLD analysis project Ga0307508, IMG submission 203089) | Populus trichocarpa ectomycorrhiza microbial communities from riparian zone in the Pacific Northwest, United States - 9_EM | ecosystem: Host-associated > Plants > Roots > Unclassified | place... | reverse complement strand
GCTCGACAAAAGCATCTTCCACGCCGGCAAGGCGGCGCTACGCGTGAAGGCGGGCAGCGAGGCCGGCACGTCCGGCAGCGCTTACCAAATGCTGGCGGTGCCGGCGCCGCTCGGCAAATTCTGGGCACGCTTCTACCTGCGCCAAGCCGACTTGGACATCGGCGGCCTCGACCACAACGTGTTCGCCGGCGCCGCCGACAGCGACGAACCGAACTCGCAGGTGATGGTCGAGCTCGCCGAAGACGTCGGCGTCGCTTTCAACACCAACGACGTGGTGCGCTGGCCGATGAATTTCGGTCGCGTGAACAACGGCGAAGCACCCTTCACGTTGGCCAAAGACACCTGGCACTGCATCGAGATTTCGTTCGACGGCGGGGCGCGCGCCCAGCAACTTTACGTGAACGGCAAGCTGCAGATCGACGCCAGCGACTACCCCGCCAACGTCGTGTCACCATTCAAGATTTTCAAGTTTGGCTTCAACAAGCTGCACGGCCCCGCGCGCGCGGTTTGGTACGACGACGTTGCCGTCGGGCCGACGCGCCCCGGTTGCCTTTAACGGGGCTCGTCCGCGTCGCTTGGCAGCCAACAATTTGAGCTGGGCCTGCCCTCGGGCACGCGCCTTCTGGTCGCTCGTCTCAAGTCCCTGATTTTCACTGGAGTCGGAGGTGGCGAGGGCCCGCCGCCCTGACCGGACCGGAGCGAAAACGAGCCGGAGTGGACGAAGTCCAGCTTGCTGGACGAAGTCCACGAAGGCCTACGGCCCGAGCCGGAGGCGAGGGAGCGCCGAATGCGCAGTGAAGCCGGAACCCAGGATGGGCGAGCGTGTTTGCCAGCTGAAATGTGATGAAGGCACAGTGCCCAGGTGGGGTTAGCGCTTCAAGAGTCACTTCGTGTATGACGTGTACGAAGTGACTTTCGAGACGCGCGAAGGGCTCAGCCTCCGTGCCGAGACGTGCCGCTCGGCACGACCGAAGGACGACACGTGAGATTCTGCAGAGAAGCTGCGGCTGGGCAGCCCAGGGTAAGGCGACGGATCGTGGCGTCAGGTTGGTGCTCGGAAGGAGACGGCGCCGAGCTGCCACGGCTCGAGGTTCATGAAGGGGGCGCGGCGCGTGCCCCATACGGAGAGGTCGCCGATCATGCCGAGGGGGAGCTGGCGTCCGAGGTCGCGCAGATTGCCGAGCGCGGTGCGGGGAGCGCGCTTGGCGGCGTCGGGAGAGGCGGCGCTGCGCAGCGCCATTTCGAGCTCGCGCGGAGCTGGCGAGGGCGCGCGCACGACGTCGACGAGCAGACCGAATTGGCGCGTGGCTCGCAAGTCGGTAAGCTCGGCGGCGGTCTTCTCGACGACGGTAAGCTCGTGACCGGGCGTGCCGAGGGTGGCGGCCAGTGCGCGCGCGACGGCGACGAGCTGCGGGGCGCCGCCGAGCACCGCGATGCTGGTCGCAGGTCCTCCCCACGCCGCCGAGCCGACCGCTTGCGCCGGCAAACCGCGCACGCCAAGGTGCGACAGCTGGCTCGCCGGCACGGCGTCGAGCAGCGCTTGGAGCGTGCCCGGAGCACCCCATGCGCCGACCATTTTGCCCGCTGTCATCACGGCGAAGGCATAGCGCGGCGTCTCGAACGTCGCCGCATCTTTGACCGCTCGATACAGGCCGGTGCCGAACCAGGCGACGTCGGTCTCGCCCGTCTCGAAGCCGCGCAGCAGCTCTGCCAAATCGCTCACCGCGCGCACCTCAATGGCTTCGAGGAAGGCGGGCCCGCGAGCGGCGCGCGGGTTGCGCGTGAGCACGGCGCGCCCGCGCCCGAGCTCGCACTTGAAAGCGCCACAACCGTCGGGTGCCAGCGGCGAGAAATTTCGTGGCACTAGCGCCAAGAGCGGGCTCGCCAACGCGCGCGCCACGACGTCGGCCGCGCTGCGCGGAAACACGACGCTCAGCGCATCTTTGGCGTCGACGCTCGGACTAGCGATTTCGCCGAGCAGCCCGACGGCGCCGCGCTGGCGCGCACGGGCCAGCGTGGCCACGACGTCTGCGCCAGCGAGCGCGCGCCCGGCCGCTGTTTTCAGCCCCGGCCGCAGCGTGACACGGCAACCATCGTCGAGCTTCGTCGGCAGCGCGTCGGCCAGCGCCGGGTACGGATTGCCAGCGCCGTCGAGCCCGTACAGCGGCTCGAAAGCGGCGGCGGCGAACAGGGCTGCGAAGCCGTCGCTCAGCACCGCCGGGTCGAGGCTCACGATGGGCCAGGGTACCGTCAAGCGCAGTCGCCCGCCGTACGGCGTGCGCGCCATCGCGCTGGCGCCGACGCTGGCGCTGCTCAGCGCCAAGAAGCTGCGCCGCGAAAGTTGCGCGCCGCCCCTCATCGGATCAGCCACAGCTCGTCACCGCTTGCCACGACGATCGGAGCCATGCCCGGCCCTTCGCGGCGCGCACAAATAGCCACGGCGCTGATGCTCGGAGCCGCAAGCTCGAAGCGTTTCACGGGTTTCTTGCCGTCGAGCGTGATGAACGTCAGGCGGTCTTTGCCGGCGTCGAACGTATCGGCCGAATAGGCCAGCTCCGGATTGCCGTCGTCGTCGGCATCTCCGAACGCGAGTTGCGCGCCGGTGTGCAGCTCGGCCTGCCAAACCTCCGGGTGCGGGCCGACGAGCCCCGCCTGCGAGTATTCGTGACCCACCCAACCCGCGGGCGACCCGGCGACGGCATCGACGACCACCGGCACCTGCACACGGGCCGCAGCTTCGGTCGAGCACGCGCCGACAGTGGCCAAGAATCCGAAGTCGGTGCGCACGGCGCAGCCGCCGCCCGACACTGGCAAGAGCCCTTCGAAGCGCTCGGTCACGGCCAAGTCACGCGACAGCGTGAGCCCGTCTTTGCGATCCGTCAGACCGACGCGCAGCGCGCCCTCTCGCGTGATTTCGGCGCTGGCGATCGGCTCACGCAGCGGTGACGGTGCCACGGGCGAGAGCGCCGACCAGGCGGCTCTTCTGCGCTCCACGAAATTGGGTCCGGCGATGCGGCCGACGCGAACATCGCTGCGCGTTACCAGCGCCAGCTCCTGCCCACCGTCAGCTGCGAGCGGACCGCACGCCAGGGCGACGATGCCGCGCTCCGGCGCCGTCAGCTTCAGCACCTCGCTCACCACCAGCGGCGGCGGCGGAATCAAGGCGCGTAGCTCGGCGTCGAGCGGTGCCTCCGCGAAGGCGTGACCCTCCGCGCGCGGCCTTTCGTGCCGAACCCGCTGCCAGAGCCCGACCGCACGCGCAAGCTCTGCGGTCACGCGCAAGACACCGCCGCTCTTCTCGATGTGGAGCTCGACGCGCAGCTTGGCGTGCTCGGCCTTACCGTCCGCGTTCGGCGGACGCAGCGCGGCGGCCACCGCGTTCAGCGTTCGCTCCTTGAGAGCGTCGGCCGACGGCAGCTCGCGGTCCGTCTTCAGCTCCGCAACGGTCACGCTGGCGCCGGTTGCGACCGCGCCCAGTTGCTGCGCCACACTGCATGCGATGAACGAAAGCGATCCCTGAGCTCCCTGGCAACCGCCGCTCCCCACCGCGTGCGGCTCCGCCCGCGCCGCAGGGGTGGCGAGGGCAAGCGCGATCAGCGCGGCATGGGTGGCGTGGGCGACCGAGCGGGCGAGCGACATGCGCGCACCTATCTTGCCCTCGCTTTGGGGTCGTGCCCCGGGCCTCTGCCCCATGCCGCATTCCGCAGCGGGTTTTGTGGTGATTTTTCGTTCCGGCCAGCCTCCCAGTAGCTATGCCTTCACAAGCCGCGCCGAAAACGCCAAGGGTTATGATAGTTCGGTAGCCGGTTTGTTCGCGCCACCTAGCTCCGCCGCCGGCGCGCGCCGGTTCCCCAGTTCCTTCTGCGGTCCGTATCGAAGCGCGCTTCGCCACGTATGGCTCCTCGTCGTGCTTGCCGTATTGGGGGTCGTCGCTACTCCTGTTGGCGCGCGCGCACAGTGCGTCGACGAAGCGCTCAAACAGCAACTGATCGGCGAGCGCGCGTACCGCGGCGTCGTACCGCGCAAGTTCCAAAAAGCGCTGCGTCACGAGCTCTCGGTCATGGGCGGCTGGTACGCGGGCGACATCTCCGACGGCGCGCCCATTTACGGCGGCGCCTACACCTTTCACTTCACCGAAGATCTCGGGCTCGAAGCTGGCTACATGCGTTCGCGCGAGCGCTTCGCGCTGCTCAACGCCATCATCGCTCGCCAGCAAGGGTTAGTGGGTTTGGTGCGCGCCGAAGACAACCCGGTGCAGTTTTTCACCGGCAACCTGGTTTGGTCGCTGGCCTACGGCAAGGTGCGCTGGATGGGCGGAGCCATCGGCCGTTACGACTTTTTCCTGGCGCTCGGCGGTGGCGCGACGGTCGAGCCCGGTGACATCGGTCTGACGGGCTCGGGCGGCTTCGGCATGAAGTTCTATCTGACGCAGTGGGCGGCGCTGCGGCTCGACGTGCGCGACCTCGTCCACGAGCAAAAGCGCGTGGCGTTGGGCGTCGAAAAGATCGTGAACGACATCACCGCGACTGGCGGGTTCAGTGTGTTCATTCCCTTCACGAATTAGCTGGGGCAGGGGCCCCAGCCCGAAAAGACAAGTCTGTCTTGGAAGAACAGATCACGATCGGCGCGCGCAGGAACCAGCCACGAGAACAACCGGCGAGGCCGGCGAACGCGGCGCCGAATCCCGCGATCCATCGCAAGGCCCAACCAAGAACCTGCTCGAGCCCGAACCTGTCAGTCAAAACTTGATTTCGCAGTCACGGAAAACGCCTCTCAATGGAGCCATCGCGCTCGTAGCTTGCTGGGGGTGCTGCGGCTGCTCGGTGGCTTTCATGACGCCGCCCCCCTCGGCGCCCGCTCCGGCCTTCGCTCGGCCGCACGTGGACTGCACGACGAGCTACCTTGCGCCGATCGTCGACAGCGCCGTGACGGCGTACCAGCTCGCCGGCGTTGCCTACGTCGCGACGCTCGACGACTCGCGCTTCGCCAACTACCCAATCAGTCGCAAGGCCGACATGGCCGTGGGCGTTGGCTTCGCGGCGGCGTTCGCCGGCTCGGCGTTGTACGGCTACCTTTCGGCCGCACGCTGTCGCCGCATCCAGCACGGGCCGCCCGGCGGCGGCTATGTCCCGGGGGTTTCCGAGGCTGACCCACACCTACATGACGCCGCGATTGATTTCGCGCCTCAGAGCAAGTGAGATGTGGCGCCGGCCTGACCCCAAAGGCGCGGTTCGGAAGCGACAACGGCAACATGAAGAAACTTGTCCTACTTCGTCACGGCCTCAGCCAGTGGAACAGCGAAAATCGCTTCACGGGTTGGGTCGACGTGCCCCTCAGCCCGCAAGGCGAAGCCGAGGCGCGAGCCGCCGGCAAGCTGCTCCGCGCCGAGGGCTTCGTATTCGACCGCGCTTACACCTCGGTGCTGAAGCGCGCCATTAAGACGCTGTTCATCGCGCTCGAAGAGCTCGACCAAATGTGGATCCCGATCACGCAAACCTGGCGCGTGAACGAGCGCATGTACGGCGCCCTGCAGGGCTTGAACAAAGCCGAGACGGTCGAGAAGCACGGCGACAAGCAAGTCTTGGTTTGGCGTCGCAGCTACGACACGCCGCCGCCCGCGCTCGACGAGTCGCACGAGTTCTGGCCCGGCAAAGATCCGCGCTACCAGAGCCTCAAGCCCAGCGAGATACCGAAGACGGAGTGCCTCAAGGACACCGTCGCGCGCTTTTTGCCGTTTTGGGAGAGTGACATCGCCCCGGCCATCAAGCGCGGCGAGCGGGTGATCATCGCCGCGCACGGCAACAGCTTGCGCGCGCTGGTCAAGCACCTCGACAACGTCAGCGACGACGACATCGTCGAGCTCAACATCCCAACGGGTATCCCGCTCGTCTACGAGCTGGACGACGACTTGAAGCCGCTCAAGCCCCGTTACTATTTGGGCGACGCGGCGGCGGCTGAAGCTGCTGCCAAGGCTGTTGCCAATCAGACCAAAGCCAAAGGCTAATCATGCGAAAAAGGCTGGCATGGCTCGCGCTGTTCGCTTGTGCGTCACTCGTCAGCGCCGCCCTGGCGCAGCCCAGCAAGAAGGCTGCAACGTCGAAAGAGGAGGCCAAGCCTGACGCCGCCAAGGCCGCCGCCAAGGCCGAGCCGGACAAAGCCGACAAACCCGTGGCCGGGGGCGAGGCCGCCAGCGGCACGTCCGGCTCGGACGACTTGGGGCCAGCGCCGCCCAAAAACGTGGCCGAGCAAAAGCCCGAGCAGAAGCCGTCACCGCTCACGCCCAAACCCGAAGAATTTCCGAGCGGCGTCGCCAAACCGCCGCCGTTCGAATACGACAAGCTGCTCGGCGACATCGCCGCCCTCCGCAGTCGCGTGGCGGCGCTCACCACGACGCTGTTCGCCAGCAAGCTACGCGTAGTCGTGGAAACCAAGGGCGACGACGCACGCCTGGCCTCGTTCAACATCACGCTCGACGACGGCGTGGTGTTTGCGGCTCCCGACCATTTCTCCGCCGATGACGAGCGCATCGTCTACGAGCACGCCGTCGCGCCTGGCCACCACGTGGTCGGTATCGAAATCGAGCGCTACGACGCGCGCAACAAAGAATATCGCACCTGGCAGAGCTCGCGCTTTTCGGTGGTCATCCCCGAGAGCAAGCTAGTCGACACGCACCTCACCATCGTCGACAAATCCGACATGGCCAGCGACTTTCCTGGCGGCCAAGACGGCGAGTACGACCTGCGGGTGAAGCTGCGCGCGCGGGTGGTGGAGTAGTGCGGTTCTGCTCGCTTTTCGCGCTGGCGCTCACTTTTGCGGCGGCGCCCGCGCTGGCGCAAAGCGGGGCGGCGGGCCCCAGCGCGACGCCGGGCGCCGCTGCGGCAACGAGCGCCCAAGCTGCCGCGACGCCGCCGAGCGGCTCCGCCGATGCCGCCGCGACCTCGGCCCCCAAAGCCTACGACGACACCGCTGATACGCGCGGCGACGCCATGCGCGCCTACCAGAAGGCGCTCGAGAGCAAGAAGCTCGCCGCGTCGGTCCCGCTCAGCATCCAACGCCTGCGCGACGATCTGCCCGGCATCGAAGAGAAAATTTCGTCGGGTCGCCGTGACGAAGCCATCGGCGACTTGGTGTACCTGATCGAGTCGCCGCGCTTCGAGCCGTTTGCCAGCTCCGAAGAAGGCAAGGCCGCGCTGTTCTTGCTGGGTGACTCGCTGGCGAGCGCCGGGGCGATCCAGCCGGCGCGCGGCTACCTGACGCGCCTGCTCAAGGGCGATCCAGGTGACACGTCGTACCGGCGCGGCGTGCACAGCTTGGTCGACGCCGGGCTAGCCAGCGATCGCCCCGAAGTGATGCTCAAAGATCTCGAAGTGGTGCCGCCAAGCGCGCCCGACGAGCTGACCGGGGACGTGAACTACCTGCGCGGGCGCTCCGCCGAGCTTTCGAAAAAATCCGACGAAGCTTTGGCGGCTTACGCCAAAGTCGGCGAAAAATCGCGATTTTGGGCGCAAGCGACGTATCTGTCCGGCGTGCTGGAGGTCGAGCGACAAAACTTCAAGCGCGGCGAGCAGCTGTTCTGCAAGGTCGCCGACAAGAAGCAGACGCCGAAGCGCGCCGCGATGTTCGGCGGTTCGGAGTTCTTCCGTGTGCGTGATTTGGCCCGCCTGGGCTTGGGGCGCGTGGCCCACGAGCAGTACCGCTTCGACGACGCGCGCTACTACTACTACCTCGTGCCCAACGACTCGGAGAACATCACCGAGGCGCTCTACGAAACCGCCACCACACGCTACGAGGCCAAAGACTACGACGGCGCACGCCAGGCGCTCGATGACTTGAAGCGCCTCAAGGTGAATCACGTCTACGAAGACGAGGCGTATATCCTCGATTCGTATGTCGACCTGGCGACGTGTCATTTCCCGCAAGCCGACAAGAAGCTGGACGCCTTCATTCGGCGTTACGAGCCGGTTCGCGACGCCGCGCGCCGCATCGCCAAAGACGGCGCCGCGGTGAAGTCGCTGGTCGACGCCATCCGCAGCGGTGCGGATCCGGCCAGCGCTGGTATCGGTGTGCCAGACGATACGGCGCGAGCTCTTGGCTCGCTGCTCCGCGTCGATTCCGGCTACGGACGCGCCGCGCGGCGCTTGTCGCTGCTCGACCATCAACTGAGCGGGCTGCGCCGCTCGATGACCGAGCTGGACGAGGTTTCTTCCAAGCTTTCAGCACAAAAAGACACGCATGCGCAGTCCGACGCGGGCCTTTCGGCGTCGCCCGCCGACAAGGTTTCGCGCATCGAATCGCAGATCCGCGAATTGAAGCGGCTCTTGCGCGAAGCCGAGCGCACCGGCAAGAAAGGTCCGGATCTCGAGCTGCTGGCCAAAGAGCTCGATGGCCTGGAGGTGCAAGCGCGCGCTGCGCGGGCCTCGCTGGCCGAAGCCGCTAGCGCGCCCGCCGCGAAGGGCGAGGACTTGCCAGGGCTCATCGCAGGCGACCGGCAGCTAGCGACCGAGCTGTATCAAAAATCGGCAGGGCTGCGGCTCTCGGCGGAGAAGCAACAGCTCGACCTGGCGCAAGACGCGCTCGTGCGTCTCGATCTGCGTTTGTCGCGCCTGCTGCGGCGGGCGCGGCTGGGGCGCATCGAAACCGTGCTCGGCAAGAAGCGGGCGCTCGAGGTCGAAATCGAAGCGCTGTCTCAGGGGCTGCTGCCGCAAACCATCGTCGACTCTCTCGACGCGCAGCGCTTCTTGCAAGACAACGAAGAATTTTGGCCCTTCGAAGGCGAAGACTGGGAAGACGAATACATCGGCGGCGAAGGCCTGCGCTGAGGCGAGTGACGTTGCGCCCCAAGAACGAACGCTTGGCGATGCTGGTTTGGATTGCCTAGAGCAAGACGTTGATGCCGGCCGTGATCATCGGAAAGCCGAGGCGGATGGTCGCGCCGACCCTGTCCGAGAACATGAAGCGCGCGCCGCCAGCCAGGATGAACTCCAGATCATTGGTGCTGTAACTGTAGTCGCAGACCACGTTCCCACAATTGAGCTGGTTGCTCCAGTGCCGGTGCGCGATGGCAAAACCGGGCTCACCGAAGACGCTTATCACCTTGGTGAGGAAGAAGTTCCACTGCATGGCGACCGGCAGCCAAAACTCCGTCACGTTGCAGCTGCGCCCAGCCGGCAAATTTTGCGGATTGTACTGGCCGTAGCACCAGCCGTAGCCCCCATCACCGAAGGTGAGGTCGGCACCGAACGTGATGCCCATGTTGTTGTTAATCGACGGGATAGGCCCGTTGTGTACGAATGGAATGTTGAAGCGCACGCCTGGGCCGAAGCCGCTGTCTGTGCCCAAGCGGTCCGCCCATTGGAACGCTAGATGCGGTTCGATCTCGAACGAATAGTCGGGGTGATTGCCCGGCTGTTTGATGACGGACTGCGCGTTCGCGGTGCCGGGCGCTCCGAGCAAAACCAGCGCGGCTAAACACAGCGCGACCAGGACGTTAGTTCTTGAAATAATAGGCAAGCTCGAGGCCTCCGCGGCCATGAGTAACCCAAACTCGTGCTCTGGCGCACGCAAAAAGGGCGTTAGTGTGCCCGCCGCGGGCTCTGCAACGGCGCGGTTTTTGCCGCGCGCACGGCACTCGGGACCGCTGCTGCCGCTGCTTTTTTCCCCCCTGGTGCATTCGGATCGCAATCTTGGCGCGGAGCGCCTGCATCGACCCAGTCCAGAATGATTTTCTTCTCTTCGTCGGTCAGTAGTAAGACGGGCGGATTGGCTTCGATTCGATACGGCATGAAGCTGGTTCGCACCGCGCGGCCAATCACCGAATAGAGCGGCAGGCCCATGCGGTCTTGCCGCGTGTCATCCCAAGTCAGAAACACCAGTGGTGCGCCGTGGCGCGTGGGCACGGTGTGGCAACGCCGGCACTTGGCGGCAAAAACGTCGTCGACCTGGCACGGCAGACCGGAATTGGGCACGCGCGTCACCTCGACTGGCGGCTCTTCGGGCAGCGGCTCTGCCGCACGCCTCGCGGCTTCGATAGCGCGAGCGCGAGCCTTGGCCTCGGCTTCCGCGGCCTCGCGTTCACGCGCGCGCGGCTGGCGCTGGCAGGCGCTCAGCAGGGTGAAAAGGCCGAGAACGAAGCAGCGGTGCCGGACGCGCGAAAGGAGCATGACTCGGGGCGCGGCATCATGGCGCATTTCGAGGCTGTTCGCCGCCCCGCCGCGATTGCAGTCGCCGGGTTTGCCACCGGTGCGCCACGCTGCGCCTACCGAGCCTTTGCGCGGTCGGCGTATCGAGAGCGTCCGCCACCAACACGCCGGTGCTGGTGGCCGCGACGTGCGCTTGCAAGGTTTCGCCGAGCTGCCCGTTATGGTCGAGATCTTCGCTCGGCAATTCGGACCGTCGACTCGCTGAAGCTCGCCGTTCGCTTCAGGCACCCATTGGCCGCTGTGGTCGAAAGAGTACAGGGGCTTCGAGCAACCTGTGTCTGCCCCTCAGCTGTGCGGGCCCAGAGTCGCGCGTTTCTGAGGAGGTCCGGGGTATTTCGGGTCCCGCGCCCTGACATCAGATCGCGACCGCCGCGCCTCTACTTATTTGTAGGTCGCAGTCGCGGTGTAGCGCAGCACGCGCTGGCAGGGGCCGTCGCCCACGTAGCCGGTGCATTGGTGCTCGCCCTCGAATTGCGTCTCGCCGGCCTTCAGCGAGCGAGTGATGGCGTTGGTCACGTCGTGGCCGCCGTCTTTGCACGCGGTATCGCGGCAAGGCATGTCGAACAGGAGCGGTGCATGCGCCACCACGACGTGGCGAATGTGCCCGGTCTCTGCGACCGACACGTCGCCCTTCGCCTCCTGCAATTGCAGCTTCAGGGTCAACAAGTTCGGGACGGTCGCGGCTAGGCGCGGAGCTTCGTCCTCGCGGCGTCGACGCTCTGCGTGACGCTCCGAGGCCTCGTTGTTACGACGCATCATCACCACCCACCCTAGCCTGAAATTCGGCTTCGCGCCCCCGGCCGTCTTGTTGGCGTTTGGCGCCCCGGCCCCAAACGGGCCTATTGTGGCCCCGCGGCCGCGTCTATCGGCCCCCCGGCCTGAGCTGCTCAGCGCACGAGCCGGACGAACGCTTCGAATTGGCCGCCGGGCGTCCGGGGATCAGGTCTTGGAAGTAATGAAAGCGACTTGGAAAGGCTGGGCGAGGGAGCGCTGAACGAGCGCGGATGCTCCTGCTCGGCGGCGCTTGGGTGACGAAAGGTTGCTCGACCAGCTCGACCGCTTCTTGAATCAGTTAGTAGCTGCCGCTTGCTTCGGCGCACGCGCGAGCGCGTCGCCAGGGGACGCGTAAGACGCGAACACGCCGGCCTACTTCTGAGCCGCGTTACGACGACGCCTGCCCTGAGGGTTGCGACGCACGCGTCGGCGCAGCGTTCGACCAACTCAACGGATTGGCCGCTTCAGTATCGCGAAAGGCTGCGACGAAGTGTCCGCGGATCCCGGCGTGCCGCCGGTCTGACGGCCCGATTTTCCTGCTAAGCCCGGCCCTCCCTGACTAAGCTGCCGCGCCTTGCTCGTTCCGATCTGGTTTGCGCTCCAGCCATTGGTACAGGGGGAGAATTGTCCGGCGCCCCTCGATGTCGAGGCGCGTGTGCGCGTGATTTTGCATCTGGGAGCCGAGCAGGAGCTGCGCGAAGGCTTTATCGTCGAACGACACGAGGCGGGGCTGTACGTCGAGCTGCGCAGCGCTGACTCGACGCTGATTGGTGAGCGCACGCTGCCGGCGACCGGCAGTTGCGACGAGCTCGCGCAAGCCGCCGCCGTGGTGATCAGCACTTGGCTCAGCGACGTCCACCCCGACTTTGCCGGCGCGCTCCCGGAGCGCGTCCCCGAGCCTGAAGCTCCGCCTGCGGCTCCGCCTCCGGCTCCTAAACCGGAACCGGCTGCTCGCGCCAAACCAAAAACCGCCGAGCCCCCCGCGCTTGCCCGAAGCACCCGTCTTCGCTGGGACCTCGCGCTCGGCGTCGGTGGCGATCTCACCGGCGGCCGGTTCACTGTCGCGCTGCCAGCGACGCTCGGCTGCGAGCTGCTCGATACCGGCTTCGGTGTGCAGGTCATGACGATCGTGACACCGTCGCGACATGATCCGCTTTTTACCGGGCAGGTGGGCTGGCGTCGCTGGCCGCTGGGTGTCGGTCCGACATGGCGGACTGGCGGCCCGCGCCTGACTGGGGAGCTGAGCCCAGGCGTCGCGCTCGGCTGGCTGCACGTCGCCGGGCAGCACTTCGACCACAACGTTTCGCGCGACGCTGTCGCTTGGGGCGGTTATTTCAACGCGCGCGTCTCGAGCCGGGGCCGGCACTGGGGGGTGTTCGGGCTGGCCGACGCGCAATTTTATCCCATGAAAGCCGACGTTTACGTGAGTGGCGTCCAACCAGCCTGGCCGGTACCACGCTGGAGCCTGGTGCTCGCGGCCGGCGTCGATTTTTCGCCGTAGGTGCCCGGCCAGTCCCACAAAGCGTGGTCGCTCTGAAAGGTTTCGGGCGCTCAGTGCACGTAAGGACACAGAAACGGCATGCGCTCGACAACGGTAGCAATGGCGGGGTGTTTGGCGGCGGCGGCCTGCGGCGGCCGCTACGACGCCAGCTCGGCTAGCGTC
>Ga0307508_10005076_pt1 | contig 12637 bp, 10 predicted proteins | sample 9_EM_MG_FD_203089 | JGI IMG/M metagenome (GOLD analysis project Ga0307508, IMG submission 203089) | Populus trichocarpa ectomycorrhiza microbial communities from riparian zone in the Pacific Northwest, United States - 9_EM | ecosystem: Host-associated > Plants > Roots > Unclassified | place... | reverse complement strand
AAATTTCAAATTTCCCTTCTCAACAGGGCTCTCCTCCTTCAAGAATATACTGTCAAAAATCCAATCTTTGTATTTTTAACCTCATTGACCAATTTTCCACCCATTTTCTGGGCGCTTCTGCCTCCTGTTATTTTTCTAACCTCCTTTGGCTATATATTTATATATATATTTTGTGGGGACCCAAAAATGGGTTACAACACTCCTTAATCAGTTTTTCTGACCATTTTCTGAGCGCCCCCGCCTCCTATTATTTTTTCTAATTTCTTCTGGCTATATATTTATTTATTATTATTATTTATTATTTATTTTATTTTATTATTTATTATTTATTATTTTTATTTTTATTTTTTTGTTATTATTATATTTTTTTTTTGTGTGGGGACCCAAAAATGGGTTACAACACCAAGAAAAGTGTTGAACTATCAATCATTTTTGTTATGGATTTTTGCCATTTTGCCTTTTGTTTTGGGACCACTTCTCATCCTTGAATTAAACATGTCTTTTCTTTGTCTCTTTGTTGTTCTGAAAGCATGAGATGTTTCTTTCAAAGGTTATTTTGACAAAATAATTTTGATCAAGCTCCAACATGCAATTAAGATTAATCAATCCTAAAGATTAAAAGTATTTTGATTGCAGAAATGACTAGATGTTCATTGAAATAGCATGAGGTGACCAAACAATTTTGAACTCACATATAAAACCAAACCACACATCATGTAGCTAAGTTTTAACAGCATGCATAATGATATGTAGTGGATTCAGTAGTTATGGACTCGTGAATCATGATTCTTACAAGTCCAAATCATTACACTGGACGAGGTCAAAACTTATCGGTTCTAACTAACCTTGCTTGAAATGAGAAAAGACCATCTTTGTTTATCCCTTCACTTTCTAAAGATATATATCCCTCACAATCCCCATTTGAGCATGATAGAATATTTCTTTTCAAAAGAAACCCCAACCAGGATCACACCCCATATTGGGGGCAAATGAGAGATATTTTGAAGACAGTGATATAATTAATGGATAAAAAGAAGGTTAAGATTGGAAGCCCAACAATGAGAAAGAAAAAAAACAGAGAAACCAAAAAGCGAAGGGCATCCAAGAAAATTTTGAGGAAGGCTTTGAAAAATAAAAAAAAAAAAAAAGAAATGGAATGAGAATGCCTATCAATTCTAAGAGGGGCAAAATGAGGTTTCAATTTAAGAAAGACACAACAAATGCCAAAAGTAAAAAAAAAAATCGAGTTTCATGTTTTTTTGGTGTGTCTAAGATAAAGCCTTTAGTGTTTTCAAAAATATTAGATTGGTTATTCATCAAAGAAAAAGTTGGATTTGCATTATGACCTATGTTAAGAGAATTCTGCTATTTGAGATTTAACAAGGTTATATGTCACTTTCTCTACAATGACAGTAAGAGAAAGAAAGTTGATGAATAGTTAATGTTGAACCTAGGTTTTTGAAACCCTCAAACACCTTTTAAGCTTGTGAAATTCCTTTCTTTTATAGCCATGAACCATAGCCTGCATTACGTGCTTTTAAAAGCCTTTTTTGATTAAGTAAGCAATTTGAACCGATAAATGGCGCTCTCAAAACGTGAAGAGCTTTTCCATAAGAGTCGTGGCTTCATGGATTAAGCTACTTGTTATTATGCATGCTGATAAAATTGGTGCTAAAAAAAGAAAACCTTCTTTCTTGATGAATCCTCAATTTTTGACATGAGCCTTTTGTTTTCCTTGAAATTCACAGAAGGTCACCTTATTGACAGACCATCAAATGATATATGTTGCTACCCAATTTTTGACCCATGTTTTGATAAATTTTCAAAAAAATCCAAAAATAGCGAAAACATCGAAAATAAAAAATATATATGTTTTTTTAATATATTTGCATCGTTTTTAGCATTTTCAACATCGTCTCAAAAGAATTTAAATTTTCAAAGATCTTTGGAACGCGTTGACTTTTAACGCGTTATTTTTTAAAATCACTGATTTTCCTCATTCGAGGCGATGTTGATAAGAAAATCCAAAGAACAAGAAAAATCAATTTACAAAAAAAGAAAGTTGAGGGACCAATTTTGAGGCCCAAGCAATATTTTTACCTATAAATACTGGTGTCCACAACACACAAGGGAGGAGGCAATTTTACACCTTTGGAGGCAACGCATACAAAACCCTAAACCTAAATCCATCACTTACCCAAACAGCCGCCCCCACCCATCCAGCAGCCAGCCCCTCAACTCTCACCCACACAGCCGCTCCTAGCCCCGGCTGAAACCAGAGAAACAAAGGCAGCCCCGGCCATCTCCCTGCCTCCCACTCTCCCCTGGCCTACTACCATCCTCAACCGTTCCTTCTCCCAACACAGCTGCCCCCTCAGCCGATTCTCTCACCCTAGACAACCCCAACAACAGCCGCCGCCCTCACAGACCCGGCAACTCCTAGCTTCTCTTCAATCGGCCACAAACCCACGGTCGCCCTATCTGCCACCGTGAACAGCCGCCTCCAACATTTCCTTCCCTCAGCAACAACACCAGCACCGACACCCACCGATCTGTCCATTCCTCCGCCTCAACACCGCCAACAAGCTCATCTCCACCACGGCTTCAGCGGCCACGGACGACAGCCACCATATCAGAGGAAGGAGAAGACCGAGAACCAGCCGACCACCGTTGCCACCAACAGGAGTGAAGACCGTCAACGCAGCGACCATCACCGACAGCTTCCCCCACAACCACCGGCCATCTAAAACAGAAGGAGAGGAAACAAAAACAATATGCAGAGAGGAGCATATCTGAAAATGAGAAGGGAGAGAAGCAGATCTAGACTAAAATGGATTGAAATCGACTATTTTTTGGGTTTTTGTTCTTTTGCAGGTGACGGTGGGTGTCACCACCGGCGGAGAAGGGAAAAGGAAAGGAAGCTGAGCCAGACCCACCCGTTTTCTGGCCTTTCTCGCGGCGGCGCGTGAACCCACGCGCCGCCAGTGGCGGTGGCGCGTGGGAAGACGCGCTGCCACTGTTCCTGCGGTTCCAGAAGGACTTCCCTGCAATTCCTGTAGTTTTTAGGGGCTGTTTTTTGTAATTTTTAAATTGTTTAATGTAATTTTTTTTTTGTTTAATTTTGAATTTTGATAATTTGTAACGTGGATGTAAAAAAAAGAAAAGAAAAAAGAAAAAAGAGAAGAGAAAAAAAAATATAGTGAAAGTGAATGTGTTGTTTGTATTTTTTTATGAATATATTTTTTATGATAAAATTGCAAAGATTGAAGAAGAATTTAATATTTTGATTTGCTCACGGTCCAGAATTATTAACTTATACGTAAGTTGTATTTCTAATATCCGATGGAAAGACAAAATTTTAAAACGTCTTTAACACGTCAAAGCCACGAAGCAGCTTACCTCAAGTAGGGTGTGTTAGGGGTGCTAATACCTTCCCTAACCACAACCAGTCCCTTACCCGCGAATCTCTGACAAGGCCAGTGCATCCGGTTTCCTAGTAGCCTTCAATAAATTACTAGGTGGCGACTCCCAAGAACAAATCAATCAACCAATGAAAATCACCAGCCGATGCCGCGCGGGTGACGTGCGACAATATACCCAAGATCAAAGATTAAAACTGACACAAAAAACCATGGAAAAAGTCATTTTAATCTTACAATGGGTCATTTCTGTTTTCAAAATACAAGACAATCAAAAGACTACATTGAATAGTGTGTGTTGGGTCTTTGACCATAGAAGCTTGAATGTAAAAAATGCTTTTAAAAAAATTAACATCTCTCTGATTTCATTTCAATAATTAGACATGAATAGACATGATATTTGAAATATGAGATTTGATTCCAAAGCAAGAAATGTTGTCAAACAAAAACCTGAACAATGGGAAAGGAAAAGAAAAGAACAGATTTGTAGAGAAGCAGATCCAAAATGAAGCAGAAGAGAAGAAAAAAATCCAAGAACAATCTGGACAGAAATGGATTAAAATCAACTGCATACGTTTCTTTTTCTTGTTTGCAGGTCACCGCCGTCGAGGAAAGGAAGAAGGGAGGAAGTAGGGGTGATCATTTTTGGTTCGGTTCAGTTTTTACCTTTAAAAAATAACCAAACCGGAAGGCAAAAAAAAGGGACCCAAACCGAACCGGAACTGGTCCAAACAGACCGGTTTCGGTTCGGTTTGGGTCCGGTTTTTGAGGTCCAAAACCAGAAAAACCTATGGTTATTTTTCTGGCTTTGTGATGGGCTTTTAATGGGCTTCGTAATGGGCTTTTAATGGATTTCTGATAGGCTTATAGTATCTAATTTTCTTAAAAAGTTCCAAAGTATATTTAATTTTTTTGCCACTAAATATTCATTTATATTAAGTTGTTATTGTCAATCTTGTGTTCAATATATTTTTTATCTTTCTAATTTTTTTCTCCTGCTTCAAAAAAATTTAAATAACACACAATCACACATGCCTTCAAAGGGTTTAAAGAAAAAACAACAAATAACATTATAATAAAACAATATTGTATACTTGTAGGAGGAATTTTGACTTGGTCGACAACCTGAGGCAAGATTGAAGTTTCATTAGCGATAAATATCAAAGATTTGAATAAGAATTTGCCATATAAATAAAGAGCACAAACCCAGCAATAGTATAGCTTATTAAGACCAAAAATAAACTGGCATCATCATTCATGAAGCCCAATATTGCCAACATAATTATCCATCATAAAACAAGCCACACTTAATATCAGCACTAAAATCAAAATTGTGCATTACCAATGTCGTGGGGGTCGCGACGTCGTCTGGTGACGGCTGAGGCTCTCTGTTGTTCCTCCTGTGTGAGGTGTTGTGTGTTGGGAATGGTTTTTGGATTTAATCATAAAATTATGATTAATATTTAGGAGTCGCGCACCTAGTATTATGGTCACTAGGAACCTATGGTGTGCGAGAGTCTGAGTAAGGGACTGGTTGTGCAAGGGGAAGACGCATCACCCCCAGTGCATCCTACCTAACGTAAGCTGCATTGTTGTTTGATTGTTTTTTGTTGGTCTTTTCTAAGGTTCAAGGCAAATCTCTCTTCATGAGAGAGTCTCTACCTTATCGGGTTAAATCCTAACCGTTCTAAAGTCTGAATTTTAGCGTCGCATTTTTACACTTTGTATCTTTAATACCTGACGGTGTACTTTATCGTGTAATTTTATACCCCACAAATATTAAAGTCTACATCTGGACCCTAAAAAAGATTGGAAAAAGATTTTTGACATGTTAGCCAAATCCTAATGGATAATCATAAACTGGTTACGATATCCCTTTTTCGATTTTTTTTTGAAACATGAAAAATATGCAATTTTTGTTTTTTTATGAAAAATATGCTTGGAAAAATTTTAGGATTTGGCTGTATGCAATAAAAATTTTTTTCTTTATGAAAATGTTTTGATTTTTTTTAAAATATTTTAGAGAAAACCGGATATTTTAATACCAGATTTGTATTTTACAATGTAAATATACAACCCGATATTATGCAAAATAGATAGAAAAATATTTGAGAAAATCACGATTTTTTTAAATGATTTTTGAATTTTTTTGGATTTTTTTCGAAAAAAAAAATTGGGGCCGGGCCAGACCCAGCCACTTGGGCTGGGCCAAAACTGGCCCGGCCCAAAGACATGTTAATTATTCTGCCGCTGCATGCAGAATTCATTCTGCAAGCAACGATTGCAGCAGTGGACAACGGGGACAAGGCAGGGATGGAGGACCACCTGAGGTGGTGAGGGTTTGTGGTCGTGCTGGTGGAGAGGACGGTGTCTTCGCTGGCGGCTATAGAGGTGGAGGCCGGTGTTGGTCACAGCGGGAAGCAGAAAACGTTGCAGGGGAGAGAAAGACGTTCACGATGACTGCTCCACCACTGGTAAACCGTCTGTTGGTGCAGGAGGAAGGTTTATATGGTGGAGCTGATGGTGGAGAAGCTGGTGGTGGCTCCGGTTGGTGGCTGGAACGGCGGGGAGAGAGAGGGAGAGAAAAACTGCAGAAACGGGTCAGTGGGGGCTGGTTTTTTTTCAACTTTGGACTCGATTTTCTCCTCCCTGAGGCCATCAATGGAGCGTCTATTTATAGGCGGTGGAAGAGGGTAATCTCGTCTTCACCGGGGTAAAATTTAAGCCTTTGATTATGTTGGGAAGGATCCCAACCGTTGGTTCAAAGTAAGTCAAATCTGCAGGAAAAGGCTGCATGAGTAGACCTCTTCACGCCGTCGCCGTGTTGTCATTCATCCTGAACCGTTCACATGAGGTTGTAGAGGAACTTCAGGGGATCCGTTTTGTGCAAGTTTTGTTCGATTTGATGGAGAAATCAAGCATTAAATGCACTTGCAAAGTAGGCTCTCACGCTGTTTCTTTCGGGTAAAACGGGGAAGACAATGAACAGTGACCAGACGACGCGTCGTCTGATCCTCTATTTTTTTTCAAGTAAAACGGCGCCGTTTTGGACTAAATAAGGGAGTTTTACTGAATTTCAATTAAGTCCTCTTTCTTTCAATTGCTTTCAATTGAATCCCTAATTGACCCTGAACTTTTGATTTAATGCAATTAAGCCCCTTATGAACTTCAATTGGAACCCTGAAGTTATGCGCCTTTTACAATATGGTCCTTGGTCTCGAAATTTGTCAATTTAACCCCTAATTGACCATTAAACTTTCAATTTCTTCAATTTCACCCCCGGGTTTTGTCAATTTCACCCCTAAAGTTTGGCGTCTTTTGCAGATTGGTCATTGGCTGTGAATTTTATCAATTTAACCCCTAATTGACCCCAAAACTTCAGTTTTCTTGCAATTTTGCCCATGATTTCAATCAATTACTTGAAAAAAAAATTAAATTTGGTCTCTTAAAATCCCAATCTTCTCAATTAAGCTCAAATTAGGCTCCCAAACTTAATTTTTCACCAATTAAACCCCAAATAAAATTAATTTGACCCATTTAAAGTATAATTAAGTCCTTGCACTTAATTAAATCCTTCAATTTGAACCCAAATTAATTCTTAAACATAATTAAAATTCAATTTGGCCCATGATAAATCATATTGGCCTATTAAAAATTTAACTATGTCATTGGACTTAATTTTTATACAAATTCATCCAATAATAATTTAATTTGACCTTGTATTTGCATTTTTTCTCCATTTTTGGGCATAATGGGGTACAATTAGGCCTTGAATTTTCTCCAAAAATTGCAGCTTGATTTCCCGGTTTGTTTTCTCCACGTTGCCAGCCTTTATTTTATTTTTTCAATTTTTATTTTGAAAAATAAGTGATTTTTTGGGAATAACCCAGAATTGGGTTATGACAACCAATACCTTTTTCTTTATAATCAATCTTACTAAACCCGACTTGCAGAGGAAAGAACTAGTTGCACCTACTTTAGCAACAATAACTTGCAAACGAAAGGAACTAGAGAGAAGCAAGAACTACAGGTGCATATGTGCACACGCACATGCGACAGAGACACACAGAAAGAGAGTTTCACAGCCATTGCAAATAAAAAGATAGTTCATCTTCCCAATACATAACCTCTATACTTGCTGGTTACTACTGAAATTTGGAAGACTAAAGTGTCTAGAAGAAATAAACAACATTTTTCTCAAATAGATTGTAGAAGAAAGTAGAACAAGGCAACAAGCTGCATGTCTAAAATAGAATGTCCCCACTATATATCACCAAGCCACTTGAGTCAATTTCTTAGTTGGATAGCAACACAGTAAGCCATCAAGATTTTAAGATATTTTTTGTTAAGATTAAAATTATATTTTGGCGAGCAAAGGTGGAAAGTAGGTAGGATTCTCTAAAAGGTTTGTGAGGGAGATTTTAGATTAGATTTGAAATTAGACTAGATAAAATTAAATTAAATTAACTCATCGTGATTTTTGGCAGTTGACTATGCATGTGACCCACATGCAACACTAAGCAGACATTTTTTTCTTAATAATTCACAATTACTAATCAATGAACATGCAGGTCAAAAGATAATCATGTGAACTTAATTACATTTTCAACTTTTCTTTTCTTTTCTTTATTTTTGTTCATGGTTGGCTTAACCATGCATGTGAACTTCAGGATGTCATTAGTATAAACCTTGACCTTGACTTGAAGATCTGGGAGTGTAAATTACTTTTAACAAATATTTTTTTACTTGAAAAAACATTGATTAATACATTCAAGTCATAAAAATATATTAATTTTATATTTTTTTCATGATGAATATATATTTAAAAAATATATAAAAACAAAAACTATTGTCCTCCGAAACGGGTAATTAGTCTCTGGTCCTTATAACACACAAGCTAGCCATTCCTTGTTGTAAGGAAAAAAACAGCAGCTGTGATGAAATTTTTTGGATATTAATTCTAAGATTTAAACTTAAAAAGTAGATGAAAAAAATATATTTGAATTAGATTCCCTTCTAAAAAGAAAAAAAAGAAAAAAAAATCAATCCAGCAAATTCCTATAAACCAATTCATAATCATGCAATATCTCAAAGATTCCCTTCAAATCGGGTCTGTTATGTCGCATCATCAACCCACCATTCAGAAATTTTTCAAAGAGATTTGAAAACTATTTTCCCAGCAATCGGCTAATCTATCTTTGTCAGATTATGTTTCAACTCATATAAACCAATTCATAATCATGCAATATCTCAAAGCTTAAGCCACAATAAATAATGGGGTCAATTTTCAAAAAGCTATCTTCGAATACAAACTTTTATTGGCAGTTCCAAATTCCAATCTACTAGTGAGAAAGAAAAGAAGGAAAAAAAAATGAGGACATACTGTTTGCGATTGATCGAGAATCTGAGACAGGGACAACAATTCCAATTTCCTTTCCAAATTGGGTTCGTTCGTCCACCTTTATTTTTACATTGTTTAAAATAATTAACACATCAAAATAGAAAAATAGAAACAATATAAAATCAACAAGCAACAATTAATTAAATCTATAATTACATGACAAGATTACCTGAGTGATGTAATCAGCTTTGATAGAAGCAATAGATTGAAGAAGATCTGGAAGCGGTAACATTTTTGCCACCTCACACGCACGGCGGTTTCTTTCGAGATTCGAAGAATGGTCGTCCGAGAATAGCCTAAGCTCGTTGACTAATGAGGAGGAGGCGACTGTTAATGGGAGAGGGCAGGGCGGCTGTTAATGGGAGTAGGGGTGATTGGAGGGGGCGGCTGTGTCTGTGAAGTGTGAACAAAAATTGAAAGGGTTGGAGGGGAGGGGGCGGCTGTGTAAAAGGGAAAGCAAATAAATGGTCTGCTAGGGTTGTTGAAAGGGAAAGTAATGGGAGGAGGCGGCCCGTGGCTTGGGTCGCTTGGTTTATTTTTTTTCATTCCTAAACCGAACCAGTTCGGTTCGGTTCGGGTTGGCCGGTTCAGGCACATCAAAACTGGAAACCAAACCGAACCAGATATTTTCCTAAATATTTTAACCGGTTCAATCGGGTTTTTTACCGGTTCGGTTTTTTACTAAATATGGATCTCCGTTGCTGCCCGGATTTCACGGTGGCGCGTGAACCCACGCTCCACCAGTGGCGTGGCGCGTGGAGGAGATGCGCCGCCACTGTACCACAATCACAGAAGATGCCCAGAATTCTCCAGCACTGTTCCCGAAGCTATTTTTGTAATTTTCAAATGTTGCTGTATATATTTGGATACTGTTGTGTTTTGATTTATTTGATTTTTTTTTTTGTTAAGTTGTAAACATGTAATTATGGGTGAGTAAGCATAATAAAAAGAGATGTGCGTGTGTGTGTTTGTATTTTTATTTATGTTACTGAATTATAAAAATAAAAAAGACAAAAAGAATTAAGTGTCTAATTTGAAAATGGTTAGATATCTCAAGGACAAATAAAATCATGTTATATTTTCTATGAAAATGTAAGAACATGTTTCTATATATATTCTAGGATTTAATAACTGATTTATTAAAATTTTAAAATTTAATTAATATTTCAAATTTTCAAATCACATAAAACTGCAAAGCAGTTTACCTCAGGTAAAGTGCGTTAAGGGTGCTAATATCTTTTCTAGCCACAACCAGTTTCTTATCCATGAATCTCTGACAATATCAGTATATCCGGGTTTTCTAGTAGCTCTTAATTAAATACTAGATGACAACTCTAACAAACCAATCAATTAAAAAAATAAAATCACCAGTAGACACCGCGCAGGAGATGGACAACCGCCATTACGATGGTATGTCTAATAATTTGATATTTCGGGTAGGTTCCCACGGTGGCTAGAAGTTCTAATTTGATATTTCGGGTAGGTTCCCACGGTGGCTAGAAGTTCAAATGCCCCCTCTCATAAGAGACACCTTTGCTTTTGATCCCATCAAAAACGTTTTCACTTTTAACAAGTGATAGCTTGATGGACGTTTGGGAGAGTTTGTCGGTGACTAAAACCAAATTCCAGCTATTCCCGGTCAAGCAATTATTGAAAATCTAAACTATTTTTTTCTATTGTTGTCGATGACTACTAGAAAATCAACGAATACAGACAAAATCACCCATGATTTTTTTCATCGGTATTTTGTAGTGATATTTACTGACTGAATTTATTCTATCGCTAACCCCGTCAGTATATACCAATGGAAACATTCCATCAGTATATACCGAGGGAATCCCAGTCGGAATATAAAGAATTTTGAAAAACAAAGTAGTGCGATGACGTGTAAGTTTTTGTGGATCACTTTATCGACGAAATTACAGTGAGATTCAATCTTGGATGTCCGACGGAATATAAAGAATTAAGTTTTATTGTACCCACAAAATTGCCAATAGGTTGACAGACGAAATTATTCTGTCGGTAATTCCATGAGTAATATTTAATATATGACCTGGGCATCGACCCTCCCCTCCCCTATTTCTCCTTCTTCTTCCCCTTTATATCTAATCACTACCCCCTCACTGCAAACAACCAAGCTTTAATTGCAATAGTATCTTATTGCAAATATTTTTTTATACTAAATGAGGAGTAATAAAGCTTTAAAAACAAAAAAATTATCTATGACAACAATAGTTCTTAGCTTAATAAACTGTTAAGTGCTTCAACAAGTAAGTCTTGTATACCACTGTTGTTTAAATAACATATATGATTGGTATGTTTTCCGACAACATGTTTCAATTTGTAATTCCATCAGTAATTTTACTATCAATTCAAAACACAGAAGGAATATTTCATCTGCGATCTGGTCTTTTGTTTCTCCCTTCCTAATCATCTCTCCTTTTTTTTTTTTTCCTTTTTTTCTTTTTTTCAAATGAGAGGGTATTTTAGGTTCACATATGGACAATAGACTTCTACCTTAAGATTGATGGCGGCATTCACATCATGAAGTGTAGTCCTAGTCTATCTAAAGTAAAGTGATATTGTTTGACAGGTTGCTTTTGATTTTTACCATTATGATGGTATGTCTAATAATTTGATATTTCGGGTGGGTTCCCACGGCGGCTAGAAGTTCAAATGCCCCCTCTCATAAGAGACACCTTTGCTTTTGATCCCATTAAAGGAGTTTTCACTTTTAACAAGTGATAGCTTGACGGACGTTTGGGAGAGTTTGTCGGTGACTAAAACCAAATTCCAGCTATTCCCGGTCAAGCAATTATTGAAAATCTAAACGTAGCTGTTGAACATGTGAATTCGTGAGCACACATAAAATAAAAACTACATTAATAGCATCTAGTAACTGTGTAATTATAATTATTGTTTATGTATTGCTAAGTTTAAAAAGTGTTATTAACATTTAAAATGACAAATATTAAAGTAAGTAATTTTTCATCATAATTTATTGTTATATAAGCAAAGTAATTTCTCATCTGTTGAGATGAACATGAAAAAGTGCAAAATTAACTATAAAAACCAATATTTGTTTTTTCATTTAATCAAAATATCCCAACTAGTAAAAATAAAAGAGAATATATATATAAAAAAATTATGTAGCTCTCGTTTATTTTTTTTTCTATTTTTGTCGATGACTACTAGAAAATCAACGAATACATACAGAATCACCGATGATTTTTTTATCGGTATTTTGCAGTGATATTTACCGACTGAATTTATTCCATCGCTAACCCCGTCAGTATATACCGATAGAAACATTCCATCAGTATATACCGAGGGAATCCCAATTGGAATATAAAGAATTTTAAAAAACAAAGTAGTGCGATGACGTGTAAGTTTTTGTGGATGACTTTACCGATGAAATTACAGTGAGATTCAATTTTGGATGTCCGACGGTGACGTGTTTATTGTACCCACAGAATTGCCAACAGATTAACAGACGAAATTATTCTGTTTGTAATTTCATGAGTAATATTTAATATATGACCTGGCCATCGATCCTCTCCTCCTCTATTTCTCCTTCTTCTTCCCCTTTATATCTAAACACTACCCCCTCACTGCAAACAACCAAGCTTTAATTGCAATAGTATCTTATTGCAAATATTTTTTTATACTAAGTGAGGAGTAATAAAGCTTTAAAAACAAAAAAATTATCTATGGCAATAATAGTTCTTAGCTTAATAAACTGTTAAGTGCTTCAACAAGTAAGTCTTGTATACCACTGTTGTTTAAATAACATATATGATTGGTATGTTTTCCGACA
>Ga0307508_10005074_pt1 | contig 12638 bp, 6 predicted proteins | sample 9_EM_MG_FD_203089 | JGI IMG/M metagenome (GOLD analysis project Ga0307508, IMG submission 203089) | Populus trichocarpa ectomycorrhiza microbial communities from riparian zone in the Pacific Northwest, United States - 9_EM | ecosystem: Host-associated > Plants > Roots > Unclassified | place... | reverse complement strand
CAAGGCCCTCCTCCTGAGTGGGCGGATGAACCGGCCCAGATCGTTGGACGCCTCGGAGGGATCAATGTACCTGTGAATGCTCTTGGAGAAACCACACAGAACCCGGGTCTCGCGGTGGCGCACTATGCCGAGGGGATTCAGGACATTTTAGATTGGCTCAAAAACTCGCATGCTGCTCCAGCGGTACTTATTCCAGGCAATCATTTCGGTCCGGATTTGATGATGCGGTGCAAATTATCAACTTCGGACATGAAGGTTTTTAGGGTAGCTTAAATACACGTGTTAACATTTTTGAACTTTGACGGCAGAATAGAGATCACCTCAAAGATTCTAAGATTCTAGATCGAAACTCAAGGATTACGTTGGTCCGATATTTAGAATAGAAACCTCTTGAACGAGCTTCGTCGAGCAGGAATGTCCGAAGCTCCAGCTTTATCCAAATATCGATCGAATACTGTTGTCCTAACTTAGAGTCGTGGAGAAATATCTGGAGACGAGGCCAAACCGTAGACTCAATTCCAGCACTTCCGAACTCCCACTCCACAAGTGTCCATGTGGATAAATGAATGGTATGCCCCAGGGACGATTCACTATCCGGATTAGTAAGTTTGCAGTTTTCAATGGGATGAGATGAATGTGAAAATTATACCGTTTGAACAAGCACTCGACAATCAAAGCATCAAGGCGGTCGATCATCTCCTGCCGGGTGGTGCTCGTGTCAACGAAAAACTCCCTGCTTCTCGCCTTGTCAGTGAGAAATTCGATGAATGACTGATGATGAACGGAAATGATTGGCGAATAATATCGGACGAAGTCTTCAAAAGCGTAGTCATCTGGAATTTCATGTTCTTCCACTCTTTTTACTTCAATGACAGCACTCAGCCCTCGAAGAACGACTGATATTTCCTCGGCCCGCAAAGCAGATATGACTTCAACGTTAGCTTGTGTCCGGACATCGACTTCAAGTTCGTTAGGGTACCGGTCGGTGTTATGCAAGAATACTAGAGATTTTAGCAGAGATGGGAGAGTTTCTTGGCTAGGGCACAATCCGAGAATCAGGGAGTAGAGTTCATCCATACTTGAGAATGCGGTGACACTCCCGTGTCTTCTGGTGAGGATAATTTGCAGTTGACGCACTGGGTAGGTATCGTCTGAGCCTACAAATCTGAGAACTGTGGCAGCATAGAGAAATTGACCCGATGCCCTGCGTGTGAGTTCCTCGAGGTCCTTTTCGGAAGGCCACGGCTTTCGGACTGAATACATCAGGTCCGGTTTCCGTTTGGATATCTCGTCAAAACTGGTCCGAAAATGTTGCAATAGTTCTGCACGAGTTTCGAAATCGTCAACAAGTATGATGGGATAGTAATGCTGACGGAGTGGCCGAGTGAGAAATAGTTCGTGTATTTGAGGTTCGGGACGGCTAGCGATTAGAAATCGAAGTTTAACCTGATCCTTGAAGACAGCATCGAATATGGCATTGAGGATAAGGCGCTGGGAGTCACGCCCTTTGCACTCGTCCAATCCATCTATAATGACTGTCGGTGCATGGAAGGGAGTGCATGAAAGTTGGCTCAGAGAGAAATTAAAGGTAAGGTGGAATGGCTCGGTGATGAGGTACCGGAGTTGAGCATGGATAGACTTTTCAAGAATGGTGGGATCTCTAATTAACGCAGCATCTATAGGTTTCCGCATGCAGGGGATGTTACTGGCAATTTGATAGGCAATGGTGGGTACAAGGTACTTGGCTTCATCGCGACCACGCTTTCCTCGTCCAAAAAAGAAACTCCCTGCAAGAAGATGCCTCAACCGGAGGTCACTGGAAAGAGTTTCGGCAACTTTCTGCATAACCGCGGTTTTACCATTCCCAAACGGCCCATTCATCCAGAGGACCCTCTCACAAGGGTCAGGATCCTTGATCCATTTCATGATGTCCGCTATGACCTTCATGCGAGTGCCTTCAGCGCACCTTGGCGGTGGATCGCGATCGACAGCATCGTGCATTGCAGCAGGTGAGGCCCTTTGACGAAGAAGCCCTAAACCTGTAAAAAAACGTTTGAGTTGCTAGCAATCGAACTTTAGCCGGGCGTCGTACCTTGTTCGCTCGAGCTGCCAACAATTTGGGTGTTTCCCTGAATAAATGTCCCTCCTTGCATGTGCATAGTGCAAACATGGTCGAACATGACCGATTTTTGTTCAGGCTGATGAGACGACATGGCGTAATGAGATATATATCGACTGCAGTCTCTTGATGAGGTTGCGCCCGGCCCGAGCGTCCGTCACGCGCCACGGTTAAAGCCTAAAGGCCTAAAGGTGCGCGCTTAAGCAGTTTACTCCTAAGAAAATTTGCCACTTATCATTTAACAGCAATAGAGGGCGTCTCTTGTCATCAGCAATGCTGAAGCTTAATGGCACGGCGCACACCTGAATGCAAGTTTGTAAAATAGCCTTATACCCATGAAAGGTCGACTGCGTAGCTGGTGCCTTACTGTAACTTTTCTTCTTTGAAATTGCTTTGAAACTAACAAGTGAAGAGTTGTGCTGCAGATTTCATGGGAACGCCGGGTCATTGCTCCTGCTCGAAAGGAAATTTATGTATTGTAACATGTATGACTGTGGACATCTTCAGGGCTATTAGCAGGAATATACCGTCATGTATGTAGCAAATTTGGACAAGCAATAAACTATTTCAAAAATGCGTGCTATTATACGGGCCTCCTGTTCATGTACACGGCCCAGAGCAAAAGTACAATGTATCGTAGTTGGCACTTGAATCCGTACCAAACTAGTGTATTGAGAACTGCTGCGAGAATGCGCTGAAAGGAGAAGAAAAAAGTAGGGTTTGAGGTACGGCTTACTGCCCGGTGGAAATGAGAAATCGGACTCGGACAAACTCAAACATGATGAAGTAGTCGAAGAATTCGGATATAAATTGGTACACGTATGTATGAAATATTCCAGCTGTTCAATAAAACCGAGAAGAGATATCCCAGATGCGAACAGGTGAAGGTAGGTAGGCTAGCTAAAATGAGGTTCTGATATCTAATCATAAATATATGGAAGGAGAAGAGAGGGTCACCAAGATATAATCGTACACTTTTTAAAGACAAGACCGCCAGACTGAACGTTTGCTCGTAAAGTAATTGCGTTGTTTTGACATAATCGTAGCCAATTCGTTGTGGTTATGAATGCTGGTAGGTGAGGAGAGATGAAGACTTGAGAATCCCGAGAAAATAATGGAAAACTCGATGCAGATAAAAATATAATGGAGGGAAAGGAGATTTTGTAAGATCGATAATATCTGGGTGTACGGTTCGAAGACAGACGCAGGAGACTATCAGCGCTGCCTATGCAGAACCAGCCATGGTTGGCGTAGAGGAACCACTCTCCTTCGGAGCTTCTGGACCTGCCATACACGCCCATAGAGGTCCTGGGCTAGTGAAGAAGCAGAACCTGTCAAGCATGAGTATGGAGCACACTCGAACAACCGAAGACATCAGTCGTACTTGTTCAACAGATCGCTATAAGTTTCCACCCCCTCTGCATTTGAAGGCGACAATAATCCTATGTCTCGCTCTGGATCCAGTGGGGGAGTCGACGAGCGTGAGGACGGAGGCGTTTCGTTCTCCAACAATACAGGAGTAGAACTAGAAGACTCTTCCACCTCGCCCGACAGCGCAGGAGTTGTCGATGCGATGGTGGCCGCGGATTGGTCGGCGGGATTAGAATCACGTAGGGGCCATTCTTCCTCCTGAACTCCATGGGAATTCACTAGGCTCATACCAAAAGGAAACGAATGGAACTTGGATGAAGAAGTCGGCGTTGGTGTCGATGACGGTGTATCCGTGGGCTCAGGAATCTTCTTTCCGGAGCTGGTCCTCTCTGCGAAAGAGCCCGAGTACCCTTCTCTCCGATGGCGTCTCGTTTTTTCTCCGAGTCTAGAATGCTGCAAGCGTTCTTCATTGTCGGAATGACCAGAGAACTTGATGAAAGGATGAGGGTGGAATGTATCATCGCCTAAAACCCCCGAGGAACCTAGCATCGTCGTTGCTGTGGTCACCACCTCTTTGTGGGTGTCTATCGGCGAAAGCTTCTCACCGTACGCACCGGCTAATCCCTCAAGAGGCCATTTCGGGAGTGGTGGAGAAGGAGAAGGAGAACCCTCCATCCATCCATACGCATTGACCAGCGAATCTGACGAAGACGAAGAGGCGGACAAAGGGAAAGACCGTGTTCTCGTGTGGAAGGCACCAGGAGGACATGGGGTCGTCGTAATCGAATTCTGCGGACCCTTTGATTTCCCTTTCACAGTTGGGGTCGTTGGTGAGATTGATCTGGATTTCCTCGAGCTCTTGGAAGCAGCAACTTTCTCGAGCAAATCACTGAGCTCGTCGTCCGAGAACGGGACAGGAGAACCTTTTCTTCTCGGAGGATTCCTCCTTCCCCTTCCCCTCTCCTCAGGCAACTTCGATTTGCTGAACGTAGCGATATAATTCTCGCCCTCGTTGTTATCCCAAATTTCGCTCCCGCTCACACGATATCTGACAGCGAATTCCAACCTCCTATCCTTTTCCTTCTCTTCTGCCAACAGCAAATCCCCCAACCAAATCACAAATCCGAACCTGTCCCACTCAGCTTTCCCCTGCCTTCCAATAGAAACGCCCGCCTCCCATTTTGCGCCCACCTCACTTATCGTAGACCACCGGTCAAGCGAGAAACGCACGCTGACTTGCTTCTCGAAGGCTACATTCCGCACTAAAACGCTCCCTACGATGTTCTTCTCGTTCGACGAGATCGCGAGCAACTCGAGGGCCACGTTGGTCCCCGAAGGCGGGAAGGGAGTCGAGCGTGGAGGAATGTTAGTGTGCATTACAAGCTTTGTCGATAACTGGTTGTCTCCATCAATGGTCGACGGTGAAGATTTGGCCTTCGGAAATTCAGAGTCCGTTCCACTCGTACAGGTTTCGCCCTCGTCCGTATCGACAGGACTTCCTTCCCTGGAGACAGCCAGGGGCTTCTGACCCGCAAGGAATAATTTTACTTGCTCCAAGTTTTTGTCAAAATGAACCGCCTTGCTTGTGGGTGTTACGCATCCGGTAGGGGTCGAAGGTTCGGACTTGCTTGACGGGAACGAAGGGATGGGGGAGGAAGGCCCAGAGTGAGAGAACGAGTAGGAAGAGGATGGTTTAAGTGAAGGGCGCACTACTTGGCCCGATTTCTTACGAATCAAGGACGGGCTGCCTTGAGAGCTTCCTACAGAATAAACCGAGGTAGAGGGTACAGGAGATGCAGAGTTGGATGTATGCAATGGAAATCCAACTGAGGCATTCCTGCTCGACGCCTTCCTCAGGCTGTCAATGCTGAACCGGAGCGGCATACCTGGTGTATACAGCATGGGGGATCGAGGACCGTTGGAGGCGCGCGGCGTCGCGTCGCTATTTTTGGAAAAGGGGCTCGGTGTTGAAGTCGTTGTAAACGAAGTCGAAGCATTAAGAGAAGGAATAGGGGTTGATAACTCTGGCGGGTAAAGCGCGTTTGGATTTGGGATTCGCTCGTCGCGTCTTCGTCTTGTCCCATGGATTGAGGGGTTTTGTGCGTCATCCTTGGGAGGTGTCGCGGGAGTTATAGTTATAACAGACGTAGAGGGCCGCATAGTCGACTCGTAGGTTGAGGGTGAAGAGGCTGACAACAAAGATCCGGGGTGCTTTGAAGGACAGGAAGTCGATGCTGAATGTGACCTCCTCGGAATAATTGGCAGTGGACCACCAGCTGCATTGGAGGTCAAGCTGAACCGAGGACTATGATGTTCTTGAGTTTGGGTCATAATTGTATAGTGGTTCTGCATGGACATGGTCGCAATCATCGTAACAGGGGTGCGGCGTACTCTGGCGGCGGTCAAGTGGCTGACCAGCGGTAGAAAAATTCCCGAAAAAATAAATGTACAACGGGGAAACAAGGCGATGCAGAATTTGTTGAGCGGGTCAAATTCAGTTGAACAAAAAGCAGGAGCGGATGCCTGACTTCCGGTCAACTAGTATGTTTCAACGGCCCCAAGGAGTTGTGACCCCCTAAAATGGCTGATAAATGGTCATAAAACAAAGGAAAAGTAGATGGATGGTCGCCGTTGAGAAACGTTGAGGAGAGGGGGAAAGCGGTGTAAAGAGAAGTCAATTCTCCGCCAAACAGCTTTATAACAACGCACTGGCGAATTCAGTTCAGTATCACGGGTGAGCTAAATTTAGAAAACCAATATATTCTTAGTGCAGCGCACGAGTTCCCACACCTGCCTTTATGCACACCATCTGAGTCCATTTCCGTCGCCATAGCTGAATTAATTCATATCCTTGTTATCGTGTCATATCTCCGCATCGCGCAATATATTCTTCATTTTACTCTATTTTTTTTACTCTATTTTTCTTTAAAATGTTGTCACCAAGGTCCATCAGTGGTTTTGATGCCATGCCACGCTCTGGTGCTGAAGACAGTCTAGACTCTACTCGATGATTCACTTTCCACTGGATAGTCTAGGCAACACATCATGTGTCACGGTTAACCCATTCGCAATTTTGCACCCTTCAAAATCTTATATGATTGATCATATTGATCCTTTCTCCCGACATATGAAACGATGGTTGTAAGGATGGTATAGTGGTATTCAACCTGAGAGGCCTATATATCAAATTACAGGGTCTGCATCGTAAAGTTCCCTACACTGGCTATTCGACTCAGGCGACCTCTTGGGCGAGATGTAGTCGAGAAATTCGAAGGGTTTTTGTAGGCTGGACCACATCTCATTTGGGTATCCAATTGCAGAACTTCATAACCACCAAGCTAACAACAATTTAGCCGCGAACCTAGAATTATCGCTTCAACTTGAACTTTGTCAGATGATTAGTACGGTTCAACTGACCTTTTGGTTACCTCACATTCGCTCCGATAATATAGGGATTTACCATCCTGACTCGTAAGGTAGGAATCTCGGCACTGTAGTGACACGAGTATGACCGGACAAGCCAGCGCTCTTAAATATATTGAATTCAAAAGCCACAGCTCTGCACAACACGAGGTTCTGACATATAATTCATTTGTCTAATCGTCGCTTGACACCCAGCCCTTCTATTTGTTTCAGACCTGTGCTGATCGGACATGCAACGGGCAGTACCCAATATTACCATCGAATATTTGCCAAATGGTCAATCATACTTGTCGATTCAGTTGAGGCGCGAGCCTGAGGACCCTGAACATGACATTGACAACTGCCTATTCAAGGCAAGCTGATATCTTTGCGTGCCTGGATCGCGATCCATAATGACTTGCGGCTATCCCTGAATAGGTAGCCTTGACCGGAATTGTCCACTTTGCCAAGCGGCCCAAGCGGGCCTGGGCCATGTGGTCGAGGTGTAGGCTAGAATAACAATCATGTCATAGTGGTCTAGTCCTGATCAACGGAGATTGGTATTTCAAGAAAACATACGATCTTTGGAAGGTCTCCTTCAAGTTGGCATAAAGAACGGATGCTTCTATCAGTGAGGGACCGGGTGACTTGATTATCTTCTAAATATAATCCACTGTTCATCGATTCATGGTTTGCAAACCAAGAGCCGGCGGTATAGAGCCACAGACAATTTAAAGATCCACCCGAGTCTTCCTTAAGCTATACATATTGAGGCCTGGGCTGGATTTTCTGTCTAGATTCAGACCACTTCGCTGAAGTCGAGATCCACTAACTCATGCCAGATTCGCACAAGCTCTAATCCAAATAATGACGTTCACCGTGATTTCTTAGAAGAGCGGACCTAGAGACTCGTAGAAGCAAATTTGGTTTTCGACTCCATGGACAGATGGCATTTGTAGAGAGGCCTGGGAATTGTCCATTATATTATACATGTTGTCCCATCCAAAATAAATATTATCATACAAGGCTATCAGGCGACCAGTTTGAAAAATCCGACGGTGCAAATCATATCTTGATGTCCTGGATTTTAACCTTGCAATGAAGATAGAAGCCCAAAGTAGAACATTCCTTCGGCCTGGCAATGTATGAATCTGTCCAATGTAGAACTCTACGGCTAATAATGTTTACGGTACGCATCTACAGTCCCGTCGTGGCGTAAATCTACACTACTTTTTGCCGACAAATATTGAACGAAGGTTATCCCAGACGACGCTGGGCGACTGCGCGGCATCAAGACCACGCCAAAGACCTTTGGTTTTGTAATAGTCCACCACAGGGCCGGTTTGAGCATGGTAGGTGGAGAGGCGTTTGCGTAGGGCTTCGACGTTGTCGTCTGAGCGTTGTGTGAGTGGTTCACCGGTTACGTCATCTACACCTGGTTTTTTGGGTGGGCTAGATTGAGATTATATGGGCAAGGCAGAAAGAAGGAGGGTCGATAAGTGAGACCATGAAACTAGAGGAGAATATGGATTCACATACTTGAATTCTCTATGATATGTACGACCACTGGGTTGATGGATCAACCGTCCAGTAATCCGAGAAATAAGAAGTTGGTCGTCAATCAGCATTTGGACAACTGAATCAAGCTTCTCTCCTCGAGTTTGCAGCATCCCATCAAGCTTTTGAGCTTGAGGAACCGTTCTTGGGAAACCATCAAGGACGAAACTGGAACCAAAAAAATGGCGCGTTAGTTGTGTCTCTCTAAGTGCGCACAAGAAAGGCGACAGGATAGACTTGTCGTTACTGGTATACTGGGCGGGATCTAGGCCATTCTTATCCCGTTCAGTCAGCCGACATAACTCACCCATTCTTGCAGGCCGTGTTTTTTTCCAACTGGTCCTTAATCATTTTGACGACAATATCATCAGATACTAGTCCTCCGGCATCCATGATCTTCTTTGCTTCAAGACCTAGGGATGTTTTCTTCGCGACTTGATCACGCAACATATCTCCAGTTGCCAAGTGGCAGACGCAGAAGTCGTCGCGTATCCGAGGCGCTTGTGTACCCTTACCTTATGACGAAATCTCAGAAAGGTTTTTCGAGGTTTACGACAGTACGTACCAGCTCCTGGTGGACCTATGAGAATGGTGCGCAACTGACGAGCTGGCAATTTAGGACTCGGGGGACTCTTCGCTTTCGCTTCCAGAGCGGTAATCTTCTCGTTCAGCTGTGAAACAAGAGATTTAAGGTATTCAAGCTCTTCCGAAGCGCCCATTTGTTGCTTTTCCAGTCACAATGAGCAGTTAAACGAAGAAGTTAAAGATGGCAAGCAAAGGTTCACCTGCAAGGTTTCGTTCAATATTTCTACTAGTTTGGGTCAGTCCGAGTCGGAGTTTAGACGGATCAACGGGAGTTAGGACTTTAAGCCGATGGCTGCAACTCGGAAAATAAAGTAAAAAAATTATTTTGAATGCTGAAAAATTACACTGTAGATTATTCACTCAAAGTAAATTCACTGTGTAGCCTGAGCTTGTCAGCCTATACTGGCGTCATAAGACTTGGTTGCCACACAAGTACAAACAACCGTGGCTATTCTTGGATGTGACCGCAACGTGGAGGTTCGCCAACGCAATGTTTTCGTGGAAGAGATTATTACTCTTGGGAGCTGCACTAGCCAGCTTTGCCAGTGCAAAATCGAGTACGGGCAGCTCTGTCCTCGTAGTCGTCGAATCAAACCGCCGGGACGACTTCTCAATATTCTTTGATGACCTGAAAGGTGAGTCTCGGCGCCAAAATTCTTGTAGCCACCAAAGCTTCTGACATCTTGGTAGAACAGGGTTATGAATTGAGCTTTCGTTCCCCAAAGGACGAGAATCCTCTTCTTGTCGAGTTTGACGAGCCAAAATTTGCTCATGTCATTCTCCTCGCGTCGGAAACGAATCGTACGTGGTATACGGCCTTAATTTCCACAAATGTATCCTAATCCTAAATTGACAGATATTTCAGACTTTGCGAAAGACTTGGAGCCACAATCCATCTTCTCTCTTACGAAACACAAAATAAACTTCATTCTCGGTTTATCAACGAAGCAGACACCGCTCACGTCTCTTGCAACTGAGTTTTCACTCATCCCACCACCGCCAGGGACCCCTCTTGTATCTTACTTCCCAAAACGTGAAGAACCAGCGTCACTCATACCTATTACGCCGTCACTACTGGATCAAAGCAACAAAATTCTGTCTAAAGCCCTTGCACCAGTGTGGTTCTCTGGCGCTCCTCATGCGCTTGGCAATAACCCCCTATTAGTACCCATTCTCCACGCGCCAAAGGAGAGCTTTGGGTCAGAAATCGATGGCGGAACGGCAGACGCTGTTGTGGATGCTGCCGACAAGGGAGGTGAAGGTCTGTGGGCTGGCAGTCAGCTTGGTGTTGTAACAGGATTCCAGACGTCGGATAACGCCAGAGTGACATGGCTGGGCGGCGTCGATATGTTTACCGACGAGTATATGCAGAAAGAAGTCTCAAAGTCGGTTCTTTTCTCACCTGTGTTGCTATAGATGCTAATTTCCTTGTAAACGTCAGAGGTGTCAAATCCGGGAATGCTCAATTCGCGCGCGATATCGTGGCATGGACTTTCCAGGAAAATCTCGTCCTGCGCATTGATAAAGTAGAACACCATAAGGTTAACGCTACGGAACCGAGCGAACAATACACTGTCAATGACCAACTTGTAAATTTCTGATTTCTTCGCTTTTGTCCACTCCTTGACAACCTTTCTATGTTAGGTCTACAGTATATATATCTCAAAGTTCAACCCAAAAGAAGGAAAGTGGCGTCCATGTACCTGTATTAAGGATCTCCAACTCGAATTTACAATGCTGGATCCTCATATCCGCACGACTCTTCAACCTGTCCCAGGTGAACCTGGAAGATATTCGACCACGTTCCGGGCACCTGACAGGCACGGTGTTTTCAAATTTGTCGTTAATCACAAACGGAGAGGGTATGTCTTCTTTATGGATATTTCTTATCTGAGTCGGAAGCTAATTCTTTCAAAACGACAGCTGGACCCACTTGTACAGCTCAACGACTGTTCCGGTTGTCCCACCCCGTCATGATGGGTATCCTCGCTTCCTTCCTGCGGCCTGGCCGTACTATGCTGGCGCAATAAGTACAAGCGTAGCTTTCTTCTTATTTTCGACGATCTGGCTCGCGGGCGATCTGAAAGCGTCCTGGAAGCGGCCAGGAAAGGCTGGCAAAGCAGAGTAGGATAGTAAGTTCGGGCAGAAAATATATTGCTTTGCAGATGTTTGAACCCTTGGATCAGTACTTGAGAGAGTAAGCCTTGCCAATCTGAGGAACGTGATAGCAGGTCCAGGACAATGTACATGTGGATAGGCGTCCACTGATCGAACGTCAAAGGTCTCCAAACATTGTCCCCAATGACTCTTGCTAACGTTTTGAAGGAAGGAAGGGCATTCACTGCACTCCTTACTTGACCGTTGGGCTGAGTAGCTTTAAGGCTTGACTTGATCAATCACACATTTTAAAATTTGCAGGTCGAAGAGGCATTGAATAATCCGTGTTCAACAAATTTACACGTATCAGCCCTCTGCACAAGGCGTTAGTTTAAAGACGACGTGATTTCATGGTGGTGGTGACGACGTCGTAGCCGAACTGAATGCCCGCTCAATTGTTATGTTCTCAACCACATAATCCGAATCCGCGTAGCCCAACATCTCTGGCAACGAAGAACTGTTTATTGTAACACCTATTAGCTTGCCTCCAGCATACCAAATTAGTAGAAGCCTACCTGTGGTAACCTTTCACCGCCAGAATTTGTGCAGAATTATAATTTGCAAGGCCCCTCCCTACCTCGATCACCTCTTCCTCTCTCAGCTCCCCCTCTGGCTTGTTAGCACCGAGAGTCTTCTCACTCTCGATCTCATTGCTCCGATTATCCACCTCGAAACTACCAGCGTCTTGGTGCGGCGTACCGGGCCTTGTAGTCCCTAAGGCGCTCAAATACCTCTTTTTCTCCTCCTCCCTTTCTTCAACGTCTACCCTCCTCCTCCTCACAACGATCCTTACAGCCTGCTGCGCAGCAAATGCCCCAATAACGCCAATGACACCAGCTGCCAGAAGCCTTCCTCCTGATTCTCGTTTTGAGAGAACGTGATGTGCACCTGTGTCGATGATCACGCTGCCAGAGGGGTTTAGGGTGTGCCTCGTCCACGATTTTAAATCTGGCATCGGTTCACGAGAAGCGAGGAATAGTGTGTGTGGAGGGCGAGGCGGCACGCCAGATGTAGCATTGCTATGTGCATTCGTCATAAGCATATCATACTCGATGATTTTAAGTACCCTTCCTGGCTCTTTGCTGCTTGTAATGACCGTTTTGACGCCTGCAGCAGTAGCTATCTCTGCAGCAATCAGTTTTGTCTCCATTCCACCTGTGCCTAGACTTGAACCGAGCGTCGTTGTGCTGACTTCTGCTCGAGTGGCTGCAATGGATGTGACGACTTCGATATACTTCGCATCGGGGTCTTTTCGAGGGTTGGAAGTGTACAAACCATCGACATCGGTCAAGAGGAAGAGGTAGTCGGCACGAATCATAGACGACGTTATCGCGGAAAGTGTATCATTGTCACCGAATTTGATTTCCTAGAACGCAGCATTTATGTTTTTGTTGAACCTCTCTCGAGCAGGGTGGATTTGCTTACAGAGACAGAAATTGTGTCATTT
>Ga0307508_10005073_pt1 | contig 12639 bp, 16 predicted proteins | sample 9_EM_MG_FD_203089 | JGI IMG/M metagenome (GOLD analysis project Ga0307508, IMG submission 203089) | Populus trichocarpa ectomycorrhiza microbial communities from riparian zone in the Pacific Northwest, United States - 9_EM | ecosystem: Host-associated > Plants > Roots > Unclassified | place... | reverse complement strand
ACAGGATTAAATCCTATCCCACGATTTGGAGGCCTGCATGCGCACCACCCGGCAACTCAGTGTCACATTGCCCAATGACATGGCGGATCGCGTCAAGGCCAAGGTCGCGTCGGGTGAATATGCCAGCGAAAGCGAAGTGATCCGCGACGGCTTGCGCGCGCTTCAGGAGCGCGACCGGGCGGTCGAGCAATGGCTGCGGCAGGATGTCGCCCTCGCTTATGATGCCATGAAGGCGGATCCGTCGCGCGGGCGTTCGCTCGCCGATGTCAGGGCATCGCTCGCCGCCGAGCACGAACAGGCAAGCCAGACGCGCTGATAAGCTGATCATGCGCCGGATCGTCTATGCGCCCGAAGCGGAGGCGCACCTCACCCGGCTCTACCGCTATATTGCTGTCGAGGCGTCCCCCGTCATCGCGCGCGACTTCACTGATGCCATCGTGGATCAATGCGAAAGCCCGGAGCATCGTACGAAAAAGTGGGTACCGGTTTTTCGCAAAAACGAGGCGACAACAAACAACTAGAGCAGGCGGCGCGCGTCAGATTTTACGCAGCCTGCTCTAGATCACTTCCCCAATCGCGGCACGCCACGCGATGATCTTCGGCCCGGATTGCGGACAATCGCGTTCCGCCGACGCGTCGTCATCGCTTATGCGGTCGCGACGGATGCTGTGACGATCATCGGCATATTCTATGGCGGCCAGGATTATGAAGCGATCCTGGAAGGCGAGTAGCGCGCGCAGCAGCCTCGTAATCCGGCGCGTACCTTCACTGCGCGGGATTTTGCGGGTCACTTCGCGCAGTCGCGCCAGGCGCGCGTCGCAGCGCTTTCGCTTCCATTGATCGTACGCCAAGTGCGAAGAGAAGTCAGGATCATGCGGCACCCCTCCCGACAGGAGCTTTCGGCGCATCACCCTCAGCCGCGACACGCGCCGCTTGGCAAACCACTGCGCAAAGGGGCCGTATCGCTTCGCGTAGCGCGAATAGCGGGCCTGATCGGCTAACCGATACCATTCCCAGTCTGGGCTTAGCTCCGGTGGTCGAAATCCCATCCGCTATCGATTACCACTCTATTTCTTAATGCCCACTCACCCGGTTTCCCGTTTCCGCGCTATCGGTCGAAGCGACCAGCCCGAAAGCCGACGCCCGCCCGATAACGGCGACAGGTGCAATTGCCCCTGAATTCCCGCGGTCCCACCGCCACGCGGCGGCCTCGCGACCAAGATGCAAAAGGACGATTCCCTACAGGATGACGCCGCACGCAATTTCCTCTATGGTTCTGGCTATGGCAACGCGCTTGAAACACCCGATCGACTCCGACGCCGATCTGCTGCCAATGATTGAGGCGGCTTCGCGCAACGATGATGGCGCTGCCGCGCGCGAGCATCTCGCGGCGGGTTTTCCGATCTATTACAGCGAAGACGACACGCCTGCCGGCGCGGTGATTAAGGAATACCCCGATGGCCGCCGTGAGTTGGTCCATTTTGATCGCGAAGGCGAGCATCGCTTCCAAGCCGCTGCGTGACCCAACAGCTTTGGGTCTTCGCTGGCCCAAACGGGGCCGGAAAGACCACGATCGTTGATCGTCATGTGGCGGGGCGGATTCCCGTCATCAATCCGGACGCCATCGCACAGACCCTGCCGCCGGACCTGAATGCGGGCGCGAAAATCCTGCAGGCCGGGCGAATTGCCCTGCACCGGCGACAAGAATTGCTCGCTGCGGGAAAAAGCTTCGCGATCGAAACGACGCTGACGGGGCGCAGTGAACTCGATCTGATGCGGGCGGCGCGGCGCGGCGGCTTCAAGGTCAGTCTTGTTTATATAGGCTTGCGAGACGTCCAGAACTCGATTGCGCGGGTCCGCGAGCGGGTCAGCCGCGGCGGCCATGATGTCCCCTTTGCCGATCTGATCAGGCGCTTCGATCGCAGCCTGGGCCATCTCGGCGAGGCGATGGGAATCGCTGACCGGGTGGTGCTGATCGACAATAGTCGATCACGCCGCCAGCTCGTCCTTTCGCGTGAGGGAGGCCGGATCAAATACGCCATGTCGACACCACCGGCCTGGGCAAATCTTGACCCCGCCGCGTGATCGAGCACCTCCATCTGAACTATTAAGTGGGACTTTATAGTTGCCGCGGGTCGCTCGCCTCCGGTCGGAAATCGCTGAAGCCCGCGCCTTGAAATGTTCGTCCATTTGACGTACATATCTGCGTCACACCGGAGGCCATGATGATCCGCAAAGCTGTCGCCCGCAAAGATCGCATCACCCGTGGTGACCGTCTCGGGTTCCGGTTGGACGAGCAGACCAAGGCGCTGATCGAGCAGGCGGCGCAGCTCGAACGCCGCAAGGTCAGTGACTATTGTCTGACGGCCATCGCTGATGCGGCGCGGCGGACGATCTCCCGGCATGAAACCCTGCTGCTCTCCGAGCGGGATCGCGCTGCCTTTTTCGAAGCGCTGGTTAATCCGCCCGAACCGGCCGCGCGTCTGGTGCGGGCCTTTGCCGGTCATGCCCGCCGGGTTGCCCGGTAAGGGAGGGTGGCGGTTTCCACCGAGGAGTCGGCGGAGGGCGATATCCCCGGCTTTTTCATCGCCCCGCTGGACGCGATTCATCAGCGACACGATTTCCAATGCGGCGTCGAAAGCCTTGATCGCTATTTCCACACCCAGGCCGGGCAGGACGTGCGCCGCCGTGCCAACGGCGTGTTCGTTCTTGTTGAACCAGTCTCGCCGGAAACGGTTCTTGGCTATTACACCCTTTGCGCGACAGCCATGGCACCCGGCCTGATCCCCGATGCGGCAAGGAAACATCTTCCCCGCTATCCGCTGGTCAGCTCCACGCTGATCGGCCGTCTTGCGGTTGCTGTCGGCCATCAGGGGCAGGGGCTCGGCGCCCTTCTTCTGGTCGATGCCGTGCAGCGCGCCTTTCAAAGTGCCGAGACCGTCGGATCCTCGATGGTGGTGGTCGATGCCATCGACGAAGGAGCGGCCGCATTCTACGCGGCCTTCGGCTTTATCCGCTTGCCTGAGTCGCCGCGTCTCGTCTTGCCGATGCGCACGATCGAGCGAATGATGAGCGCCTGACCGGGCGACGGGGGTGGTCAAATCTTGACCCCGCCGCGTGATCGGTTACCCCTACGGAATCCGATGCCAACCCTCCGAGTCCTTCCCGCTCGTCCTGAGCCGCCAGCCCTTCCGGAGCTGCCCAATCTTGCTGAGCTACCCACCCTTCCCGAGCTACCCACCCTTCCCGAACTAATCGCCGCAACCCACTCCCGCGAAGCCGCAACCGCCTTCGCCTCCAGCACCCTGACGCGCGCCAGCCGCGCGGTGCTGGCGAAGGTCGGGCTCGATCTGATGCTGGGCTTCCCCCCGGTCCCGCGCGCCTGCTGCGCCATGAGCGCCCTCTATGCGGTCGCGCTCCGCTCGGCGGTTGCGGAGCCGGCTTATCTGGTCGCCGGAAAGCTCTATGCGGATGGTGCCCGGGTCTTCGGGGAGCCCGGGTCGTGCGGCGATGAAGTCATGCCGTTCCTGCGCGACGATCTCGATTGGGATGGCCATATGTGGGTCGCCGTCGGGGATTATCTGGCCGACATAACGCTTCTCGTCACCGGCCGGTCGCTCGGCGCGGCGGACGAGCTCAAGGCCCTGGTGTCGCGCGAGTTCGCCGCCGACAGCCGCCTGATGATCGCGAAGGCCGCCGATATCCGCAGCCTCGGCCTGGAATATCACCCGGAATATGTGCTGACCCCCGAAGAAGTCGACGCCCTCGCCCGCGGCGCCGAAGCCTGGCTGCCGCAGCAGGAGTGATGGGAGCGGGTGGGGCGGGGTGGGGTGCGCGCGCTCGATTCAACCGGCCCATGCGTCTGCTGTACTCCCCCGCAAGCGCGCTCACCGCGCCGGAACCCGGAGTCAGCAACCATGCCCCTCAAATCCCCGCCCCCTTCACTGGAGATCGCCATGAACATTGATCCCGAAACCTTCGTGGCCGCCTGGCTCGCCGCCTGGAATGCCCATGATGTCGAGGCGGTGCTCAGCCATTTCCACGATCACGCCACCTTCACCTCGCCCTTCGCCGCGCTCCTCGTCCCCGAAAGCGGCGGTCGGGTCGCGGGCAAGCAGGCGATCCGCGACTATTGGCACGCCGGCCTCGCCCGCGTGCCGGATCTTCACTTCACGCTGGAGGCCGTGTTCGTCGGCGTCGATTGCCTCGTCATCGCCTATGTGAACCAGAAGCAGGTCCGGGTGAGCGAGGTGCTGAAATTCGAAGGCGACCGCGTCATCGAAGGCCACGGCACCTATCCCGCCGACATCGCCAACCCGTCGGCGCCGAGGGGCCGCGGGCGTGAAGTGCGGCGCGCTCCGTAGTTTAGGGGGCAACCGCCTGGCGCATCACGCGCTGGGTGAGCGCCGCATCGTCGCCGATCGCCACGACCACGTCGAGCGTGCCGCCATCCACCACGCGGGCGAGCAGCACCACATAGTCTCCCGTGTCGAGCCCGGTGTCGATCTGCACCTCGGCCAGCACCGGCATCTCGTCCATCGCCGCCGCCAGGTTCTCGGGCCGGTGGGCATGCGCCGCATTGGTCAGCTTCGCGGCGCGCTCGGCCTTGACGACGCCCTTGATGCCGCCCTCATAGCCCTCGAGAAAGTCGTTCAGCTGCCCCCGGCCAACACCGATGCGCCGCGCATGGGAGAGCACCGCGGCATATTCGGTCAGCCGCGTCTTGTCGTAATCTGCCCCGAACACGAGCTTCACGATCGGCGTCATCGGTGCGCGCAGCTGCAGCGTGATGCCGGCATGGTCGAGCAGCGCCTCATAGGCGGCCGGGTCGGCATCGGCGGCTGCGGCGAAGTCATGCGCGCGGGCAAGCGCGCGGTACAGGGTCGTGCGGGTGCGGCTGTCCGCCGCGCGCACCGCCGCCGCGGTCTGCTGCGCGAGCATCAGCTGGTCGGTCAGGCTACCCGCCGGCCGCGACACTGCCGCGACGATCTCCTCGTGCGGCCCGTCGCCATCGTCTATGTCGCGATGGACTTCGCTCAGCACATAGGCGTTGCGGTCGCCGTCCTCTTCTACCTCAGCGAAGACCCTCTCGTCGCCAGCCTCGTCCTCGGGCAGGTCGTCCTCATGGCTGATCTCGTCATGGTCGATCTCGAGCGCGGCGCTCGGGCCATCAGCCCAGGCGGGCGCTGCCAGCACCAGCTTGGGCGTGGTGCGGACGGCTGCATCGACCTCGCCGTCAAGCTTCGCCTGGGTCGCTGCGTCGACCAGCTCCTTCCAGTTGATCACGCCGTAGATGAAGTCGATCTTGTCCCCGTCGGAGGAGAAAGGCATCAAGATGCCGCGGTACAGGGTGTTGTGCCCGCGCGTGCTCAGGAACTCCGCCTCGAAGCCGATCGGCGCGCGGTTCGCGATGATCTGGAGATAATGGTCGGTCAGCCGCGACAGCAGCGAGCGACTCGGCACCTGCGAGATATGGGTCACCGAAAAGTCGTGCTGGCACTCCTCGCGCAGCGCGCGGCCGAGATAGGCTATCGCCGGGTTCTCGATCCCCTTCGAGAAATCGAGCAGCACGCTGAACGGGCCGAAGTCGCTGATATTGGCCGGGTCGAGATCGGCCAGCGAAGGGTAGGGCCGCTCGTGCAGCAGCGACACCCAGTGGTTATAGGCCTGCACATGCATGCGCCGCTCGTCGGTGGTGATATCGAGGCGGGCGTCCTCGACTCCGGTCTCGTCCGTATCGAGATCATCGCCGGTCCGATCGTCCCCGAAAGCGCGCGCGTGATCCATGCAAAGCTACCCTGTTTGGGCGTCGACGCCCGTTACCTAAGCGTTCTGCACTGTGTGTGGTAAACGATGTGTAAAGGCGCAGCGGCCCGCGGCTAAGGATTGTGCGCGCTTGTCAGCCGCCAGCCTAGCTGATAAGCGCCGCGCCTTCGCGTTCGCCCATCCACGGGCGAAGCGGGGAAACGCCGCTTTAGCTCAGTTGGTAGAGCATCGCATTCGTAATGCGGGGGTCACAGGTTCGAGTCCTGTAAGCGGCACCATTCTCCCCCATCCGAAACCAGCCGCGCCACGACGGTCTATCTCACTGTCTTATTGGTGTTTGACGCAATCGCGACTATCCATCGCGTTTTAAAGGGGGGAGCATCATGGCCGGTCTCGCGGGGCCCAGGGGGAAGTCGGAGCTGGGATCCGCGCTGATGAAGCTGCGGGGCGGGCTGGTCGGCATTGTCCTGCTCAGCGCCTGCCTGAACATATTGACGCTCGCCGGCTCGATCTATCTCATGATGGTCTATGATCGGGTGTTGCCGGCGCAGAGCCTGCCTACCCTGTTCGCCCTTTTCCTGATGATCGGCGTCGCCTACGCCTTTTACGGCGCGTTCGACGTAATGCGCGCGCAGATGCTCGCTGATGTGGCTGCCGCGCTTGACCGCCGGCTTGCGTCGCGCGTCCAGGCGATCGAGATGCGCATCGCCATGGAGCGCCCCGATACCAAGGACCGGGTGAGTCCCACGCGCGATCTCGATCAGCTGCGGAGCTTCATCGCCAGCGCAGGCCCGCCGGCCCTGATCGATCTGCCCTGGATCTTCTTCTTCCTGCTGATCCTGACGCTCGTCCATTACTGGCTTGGGCTGGTGACTTTGGTGGGCGCGATCGTCCTCGCCATCCTCACCATGGTCGCCGAACGGGTCAGCAAGAAGCATGTCGCCGCTGTCACCGATGCCTCGGCCCGGCGGCGTAACGTCAGCGATCGCCAATGGCGGCATGCGGAGGTGATCCACAGCCTCGGCATGCGCCGCCGCATCATGGCGCAATGGGAACGCGTTCACCTGCAATTCCTGCACGAACAGTCCCGGCTCACTGACACCACCTCGACTCTGAGCGGTCTCAGCAAAGTGCTGCGGATGTTCCTCCAATCCGCGGTGCTGACGGTCGGGGCGATGCTGGTGATTGATGGCAAGGCCACTGCCGGCATCATCTTTGCCAGCTCGATTCTGTCCGCACGCGCTCTGGCGCCGGTCGATCAGGCAATCGCCAACTGGCGGGGTTTCGTAGCGGCGCGGCAGGGCTGGGCGCGCCTCAACAACCTGTTCCAGCAAGTGCCGGACAATGTCACGGCGCGGACCGAGCTGCCGCCGCCCGCCAAATCCGTCGCGATCGACAAGCTGTCGCTCGCGCCTCCTGGCAGCAACCGCCAGACCGTCACGGATGTCAGCTTTCGGGCTGAGGCCGGTCAGGCGATTGGTATCATCGGGCCGAGCGCATCGGGGAAATCCTCGCTGGTGCGGGGCATTATCGGCGTGTGGAAACCAGTGCGCGGCACGGTGCGGCTCGACGGCGCCACGATCGATCAATGGGATAGCGAGGTGCTTGGCCGCTATCTGGGCTATCTGCCGCAATCGGTTGAGCTATTCACCGGCAGCATCGCCGAGAATATCGCCCGCTTCGAGCCCGAGGCGCCGGCTGAAGCGGTGATGGCGGCGGCGGTCGCGGCCGGCGTGCATCAGATGATCCTTCAGCTTCCGGAAGGCTATGAAACGCAGGTGGGCGAGGACGGCACCAATCTGTCGGCCGGTCAGCGTCAGCGTATCGCGCTTGCCCGCGCGCTCTACCGCGATCCGTTCCTGCTGGTCCTGGACGAGCCCAATTCGAACCTCGACCCGGAAGGCGAGGCGGCACTCGCGCGCGCGATTACCGGCGTCAAGGCGCGCGGCGGCGTGGTGTTGCTTGTTGCGCACCGCCCGGCGGTGCTCAGCACGGTGGAGCTGGTGTTGCTCATGCGCGCGGGCACGGCTCAGGCTTTCGGGCCGCGCGACGAAATCCTGGCCCAGCTCAACCGGGCCAGCCAGCCTGCCCGCGAGTCCGGGCCCGGCGGCCTGGCCGTTGTGCCGCAACGGGTTTGATTCTCCATGACAATTTCGCCACCCATAGACGCCTTCACGATACCCGAAGATGAGGATTTCGGCTCAGGCCGGTTGCGCACGCGTACGCGCCGTGCGTACGCGCTTATCGCCTTGCTGATCTTCGGCTTTTTCGGCTTGGGCGCGATCCTGAAGGTCGGCGGCGCTGTCGTCGGGTCGGGCGAAGTCACGGTGGATTCCAGCGTCAGGACGATCAGCCACGCGACGGGTGGCGTGCTCACCGCCCTGCTCGTGCGCGATGGCGATCACGTCGCCAAGGACCAGATATTGATGCGTCTGGATACCAGCGTCTCGAAGGTCGGTTCGCAATCCGCTTCTACTGGTCTCGATCAACTGCTGGCACGTCACGCGCGGCTGCAGGCCGAGCGCGACCAGGCCTCAGCGATCCAGTTCCCACCGGAGCTTGTGCGCGGCGCGGGCGGCCGCGACACGATGGCGTCGGAGCGCCGCCTGTTCAATCTGCGGCGTGAGGAACGCAGAGGGGCGCTTTCGTTGCTTGGCGACCGCATCCGCCAATATGAAAGCCAGGTCCGCAGCTTCGAGGTTCAGATCGAAGCGACCGAGAAGCAGATCGTTCTGATCCAGCCCGAGCTTGCGGGGCTGCGCAAGCTCTATGCGCGGCAGCTGGTGCCGATCAATCGCATCAACCAGATGGAGCGTACCGCAGTCCAGCTCGAAGGCTCCAAGGCAGCTCTCGAATCCAATATCGCCGAGGCGCGCGCGCATATTTCAGAAACGCGCGAGCAGATGCTCAACGTCGACAAGTCGGCGCGAAGCGATGCCGGCAACGCGCTCGCTGAGGTCTCGACCCAGATCAATGAACAACAGCTTCGATCGGCGGCAGCGGGCGATACCTTCGCACGTAGCGTGATCCGTGCGCCGCAATCGGGCGTAGTGGACCGGATCGCCTTCACCACGATCGGCAGTGCGGTTCCCGCGGCGCAACCGATCCTCCAGCTCGTTCCCGATCGCGACCGGCTTGTGGTCGAAGCGAAGGTGCGGCCGCAGGATATCGACCAGCTCCGCATCGGCCAGTCGGCGCGCGTCGTGTTTTCCGGGCTCGAACGGCAAACCACGCCGGATATCCCCGCCAGGGTGATTTTCCTTTCACCCGACCAGATCCAGGATTCGCGCACTGGCCAGACCTATTATCGCATCAGGGTGCAGCTCGATGCCAAGGGCATGGCGGATGCGCCGCAGATCGCGCTAAAGGCCGGAATGCCCGCCGAGGTTTTCGTGCAGACCGGTGACCGCTCGATCCTGTCCTTCCTGATGAAGCCTTTGTTCGATCAGCTTCGCCACGCCTTTCGCGAGGGGTGATGCGGCGCGGGTAACCGAGCCGCGTCTCAGGTCCGCCAGGTCAGCGGCACGACCTTTGGCCCGACCACGCCGCCCGGCCAATATTCGATCTTGGTGCCCGCCTTCAGCTCGAACTCGGGAATGCGGCGCAGGAACTCCTCGATGCAGATCCTGATCTCCAGCCGGGCAAGATGCGCGCCCATGCAGCTGTGTACGCCGCCGGCGAAGGCGAGTGTCGGCTTGCGCTGCCGGTGGAAATCGATCTCGCGCGGATTGGGGAAGATCTCGGGGTCGTAATTGCATGCCGGCAGCACGCTGGTGACACGGTCGCCCTTCTTCATCTGGATTCCGCGCAGCTCGTAATCCTGGGTCAGCGTGCGGCCCGAAAAGGTCACGGTGAAGACGCGCAGCAGCTCCTCGATCGCATTGGCCATATTGTCGGGCTCAGCCATGATCTCGCGCCGCCGGTCGGGGTTTTCAGCGAGCCAGACGAAGATGTTGTTCAGCGTTGCGAACACGGTGTCGAGTCCGGCGATGAACAGGAAGAAGACGAAGCCGAAAATCTCCTTCGCGCTCATCAGCTCGCCGCCGGGCCGGCCATGGACGATCGCGCTCACCGCGCCGCCATCGGGCGTCACCTGCTTCTCGGCGATTACTGTCTGGAGATAGGCCGTCACCTCGCCCATCACCTGCTGCGCGATCTGGCGATCCTGCGCGTGCAGCAGGCCCATCGCCCAGCGAACGAACTCGTCCATCATGTCGCGCGGCAGGCCCATGATGTCGAGGAACACGCCGACCGGCAGCGGACGGCCGAAATCCTTGGCGAACTCGCACTCGCCCTTGTCGATGAACTGGTCGATCAGCTCATTGGCAAGGCCGCGGATCGCGCCCTCCATCGCCATGATCGCCTTGGGGGAAACCAGCGGATCGACAACGGCGCGGTATTTGCGGTGGTGCGGCGGTTCGATCTCAAGCGGGATGATGTTGAAATAATCATCCGGGTCGCGCGGGAAGGGGCCCGAGCCGGCGCTGGTGAAAAACTCCGGATGCCGCAGCACGAAAAAGGCATCGTCATATTTGGTGAGCTGCCACGCCGATTTGTTCGTCTCGCTCGGGCTGAAGAAGATCGGCGGATATTTGTCGTGCAGATCGGCCATGAACTGGTGCGGCGCGGCAAGGAACTCGGCGCCCTCGGTAAGCCCCACCGCATGGACCAGCTCAGGCGGAACATGCGCCGGAATCTCGATATTGGCTGTCGCGTCGGCTGTGGTCGACATGGTCACTCTCCTGATGCTGGCCTCACAGGCCAGGCATTCTCAATATTGGGCTTCGGGCAGGTAGATGATGAGGCCGTCGAGCGCGGCGCTGACCGGGATCTGGCAGCTCAGCCGGCTGTTGGGGCGGCGCTCCGCTGCGACCGCTTCGAGCATATCGTCTTCGGCGCCCGCCGCGATGCCTACGCGGCCAATCCAGGCCTCATCGACATAGCAATGGCAGGTCGCGCAGGCGAGGCCGCCGCCGCATTCGGCCGCGATTCCCTCGATCCCGTTATTGACCGCACCCTGCATCACACTGTCGTCGTCGGGCACGGTCACCGCATGTCGCGTTCCGTCGTGCTCGACATAGGTCACCGTCGTCATCACCATCTCCAAAACCGAGAACACTGTTCTCGCTGTTCTTGTAGCACCGCTTTCGCTAGAGGTGAAGAACATTGTTCTCATAGTTGTTCTCAGGGGGGTCACGCACCGCAAATGTCCGTCGCAAAGCCCCTGAACGTGGCGCAAGAGGATGATCCGCGCAGGCGCGAAATCATCGAAATCGCCGATGGCCTGCTCGAGCAGGACGGGCTGGAAGGCCTGACGATCCGGGCGATCCTGCAACGCACCGGCCTTGCCCGCCGCGCCTTTTACGAGCGGTTCGGCGGCAAGGACGATCTCGTGCTGGCGGTGTTCGAATATACAATTCAGAACGCCGCCACCTATTTTGCGGATCGGATCAACGCGGTCGCCGACCCGCTCGATCAGCTCCAGTTGATCGTCACGGCGATCGCGCTGGGCAGCGCGCCGTTCGAGACTGCCGAGGGCCTGAGTGCGGGTGGCGGTGCCGGCCGGCGCGGCGCGGCAATGAGCCGGGAGCATCTCCGCCTCGCCGAGTCGCGGCCCCGCGAGCTCGAATCGGCGCTCCGCCCGCTGCTCGATCTCATCGCCGATCTGCTGGCAAAGGGCATGGCCGCGGGTGTCGTCCGCCCCACGGCGCCAGCCACTCTAGCCACTCTGGTGTACAATCTGGTCTCTACGACCGTCCATGCGGAATTGCTTACCGAGGAGCCGGGTACGGCCGATCAGGCCCGGCGGGCCGCGCTCGCGAACGATCTTTGGGAATTCTGCCGGCGGGCGATCATCGCGTGACGTCGACAGTTTGAAGAATGCCGGCTCAAGGATGCCGGAATCGCCCGACCAACCCTGACGATCCCTTGGCGTGCCCGGTCAGCTTCGGAAGAACCTCTTCGCGCGTCAGGCCGGCCGGCAAGGCATCGGGCTCGAGATCAGTCGCGACCACGACAAAGGTGTAATGATGCCAGGTCGTCCCCGGCGGCGTGCAGGGCCCCATATAATGGTCGAGCCCCTGGGTGCTCTTACCGCCGGTGAAACCGGTCGGCGCCCCGGCGACCTCCCCTTCCGCGAAGCTGCCGCGCTCCGGGCGGATGCCATAGGCGACCCAGTGATTGACGCCGCCGCCGGCCCTGCCTTCGGGGTCGATCATAAAGAACACCAGGCTCTTCGTGCCCTCCGGAACGTTTGACCAGGAGAGTTGCGGCGAGACATTCTGGCCGACGCAATTCGGGTTGCCGGCGATATCGCCCGCGAATTTCTGCCGCAGGACTGCGCCGTCCTTGAAGCTCGACGAGGAAAGGGTGAAGGGCCCCTGAGCGCCCATCGCGAACAGCAATGGCGATGTCAGCAGGGCTCGCGCAATCAGACGGTTCATGGCGTTGTCCTCCTGGGCATCACTGTCCGCGATCATCACATTCCCGGGCGGCCTGTGCCACCGCTTTGTGAAATGCGGCGGGTCAGTTCTTTTGCGCGGCCACTTCCTTGCCGGCCCGGCAGCGGCTCGCCCCAGCAGCGGCCGCCCAGCGCAGGCCCTGTTCCAACAGCGTCACATTGTACGGCTCGGCAAAGGTTTCGGGGCGATGGCCGATCGCCGAATAAAAGGACCGGCCATTGGCGATACAGCGGGTCCAGGCGATGGGATGGTCGGCGCCCATGCGGAGGTTCTGCGCCCCCTCGACCGGTGAATAGGTGGATTCATCCAGCGTCGCGAGGACATGCGCACCGCTGGCGCGGGGGTTGGCTTTGAACGAATACCACTCGTCGTTCATCGTCCATTCGCGCGGCAACCCTTGCGTGATCGCGCT
>Ga0307508_10005072_pt1 | contig 12639 bp, 12 predicted proteins | sample 9_EM_MG_FD_203089 | JGI IMG/M metagenome (GOLD analysis project Ga0307508, IMG submission 203089) | Populus trichocarpa ectomycorrhiza microbial communities from riparian zone in the Pacific Northwest, United States - 9_EM | ecosystem: Host-associated > Plants > Roots > Unclassified | place... | reverse complement strand
TTTCAAAATATTTACTACAGTAAAAATTCACTACAATGATATGAGAGGGGATGACGATGGACAATAAAAACGCTACAATAAAACCTCTATCTCTTTTAGTTTATAATATTAGATTAATGGCTCGCGCAATGCTGTAGGTCAAACTAAAATTGTTTTAACAAAAAAAAAAAGGAGACAATTATGTTTTTAAAGAAGTTAGAGAAATTCGTTAACTAGGTTAAATCTTGATGAATTTAATAATACAATAAAAAATATGGTAACAACAACAAATAAGAAAAATTGCCCTAAACAAAGCTGAGTTATCACGTGAAACACGTGACCTCGACATAAGATATGTCCAGGTCATGTCTATTGTGCGTCCTAGATCATGAGATCATGATAATTCAATTGAAAAAGAAAGTGACGATAAATAAAAACAAAACAAAAAAAAAATGAAGAGATAAATGTAGATAAAAATATTCAATATCGCAACACGAATCATTTACCCGATTGTGTAAAATAAAAGGAAAAAATACTATGAAATTTATTGAATAAAATCAAAGAAAATAAATACTATCTAAGCCTGCACGTATTAAAAATATGATAAAAAATAAAACATTTTTAATTTTAAAAAATAAATTTAATCTATATAAAATAAAAAAATTACAGATGAATCATATTGACATCTTTAAAAATTAAACATACCCAATATAATTAAAACAATTATCGCCATTTAAAAAAAATCTAAATAAGTCAAAAAAATCACAAAGAAAGGGTATTAATTAAAACATAAACTTAAAAAATATATATAAAAAAGACATATCAAAAGATATTAATTAAAAAAAAAACAAAACAGAAAAGAATGAGGTTAGGCGCTGCTTGGCTTGGTAAGCCAGGCCAAGCGCTTGACCCATCAAGAAATGTCTCACACAAGAGCTTTTTATTTTTATTTTTTAAGTCAATAGGGAGCTCAATTTCTTTTGAAAAATCATAGATAATGTGTCATTTGGATTCTTAGGTTTTCGTTTATTGTGGTGGTCAGAAAAGTAGCGTTCAAGTTGTTTTCACCTAAAAACTCATTTTCAACTCATTTTAACCTAAAGCACTATGAAAGCATTCCAAAAACCTTGTTAAACCAATCTATTACCTAAAAAGAAAGCCAAAAAACAACTCAAAACCCAAAATCAACTTGAAACAAAAAAATCTTCCCAAAGTTTAGATATGTTTTTTAGACGCACTTTTAAGGTAAAGAAAAACACACCTAGTTTGAACTCCTCTCATCATATGAAATCATTTGACAAAAAAATCGATCATTTTAGTGGTAAGAATCGTTACCAATGATAACTTTCTCTCGCAACACTGGAATCCAGTGAGTCCCTCTGTTTCCTCCCACAAAAAAAATGAAAAAAAAATAAAGTTTGGTACAAAAATTGAATTTTTGAAAACTAAAGGGATCAGTTACCTAAGAGCTAAAAGATGGAGTGACAAAAATGAGCATTTACGATAAATTTCAAATCTACCATGCCACTTGTTTCACCTATTTTTTTCTTAACTTAAGTCATCTGTCTTTGAATTCAACCTTCCGTACAAACAAATATATAATTGAGAGCTAATTTGGGCTCAAAAGGACTAAATGATGCGAAATAAAAGTTCGAGGATCAAATTTAATTTTTTAAAAAATAATTACTGCACCAATCTATAGTGATTTATGAAATTGTGAACAATAATTGTTGGAATTAAAATCAGGAACGAAGAACATAAAAAAAATAAAATAGCAAACAAAACCCGAGACGTGTATAAACACTGTCCTTAAGGATATTTCCTCAACAAAATGTTATCCCCCAGGATTCAATAGGTTCTTCCTTAAAAAATAATGAGGGAAGCAGAAATAGCAAGAGAAGAAGTGAAATTAAAACCAGCAAGTTCAAGTGTAAAAAATTCTGGCTCAGGTTCTTATTTTTTGTTATTCACATAGTGCATGGTCCTTATATAGGTTGTTAGCTTGTAATAGCAAAGAAGAAAATAAATAACAGAATTAAAGAGCATTTGTAAGGAACAATTTTTTTAAAATAAAAGAGTTGTTAGAAAAATAGTTGTTATATAACAATAATAAAAATTAATGCATAGTGTTTAAAAATTGTGGTTGTTATATGACTTTTAGAAAAATTAATTCCTGGAAAATTACTGTTTCAGTTTAAGGGCCAAAGAACAAATTATTGCTGGAGACAAAAGGTTTAAAATGTATAGGCATTGCCTCACGTGCAAGGGGGTAATAATCGGTTTTCCTCTTGCTCGGTTCAACATTATGCGCGCGAGCCCACTAACATTTCCTCATTGGTTACTATTCCATATCAAAATTTACTATATAAACGCTAGTTGAATGTTTTAATTTTTCAATATAGGATAAAAAGCCTATACTTTATTCTCACAAGAAAAAAATTGTATTTTTCCAATGTGAGATAATAACTTTTGAAATAGTCTTCATTATTTACAACAATCCCCTATATATTTCAAAAGATTTTTGGAATAAGAATATACTTGCTGAAATTCTATCTATTGAGTGTAATGCATCTAACCTAGTGTCTTTTGGACTATGAACCAGATCATATAAAGAATGAGATTTAACTTACAAAATTATTGGTGAAATTTTTAATTTTTATGAACCAAAAATTCATATTGTAAGTTAGGTATCTCACTAATCACATTATACCCCCACAATTTCTTGTTGTTTGACTTGGTTTTGTGCTTAAAAGGCCATGCGCGCGCCTGGTTGTTTATAAGTGCTCTAGAGATTTTGCTAGTATTTCCTAGGAGCAACCCCACTCTACACTCATATAGGTGATTTTATCAAGTGTTCACTGCAATTTGAACACTATCCATAAGAAATATGGAACTCATTAAGAATTTTGTAGTTCATCCTCTTTTTAATTGTAAAGTAGCACTATTCTCACATCATAGAAAAAAGACTTGTTTTATAATGCTATAAAATCACAAATGACTTTGTTATTACCCATATAAACCTAATTTATGAGGTCTCTAATCATATAGGTTGGGTTACCATCATTTTGATTTGTCATTTAAGCATTAGTCCACTTCCCCCTCGATGTTTCTAATATCATTTTTCTACAAAGTGGTTTAGTTAGAGGATCAACCAAATTCATTTCTGATTTTACATAATCAATTGAAGTAATTCCATCTTTTAGCAGCTGCTTTACAACATCATGTTTTAATTGAAAATGTTGATTTTTATTGTTGAAAGATTTATTCTTAGCAATGGATATTGTTGCTTGGCAATCACAATGCATTGATATAGAAGGTGTTGGTTTTATTCCCAATGGAATTTCAGTTAAAAATTTCCTCAACCAATCAGCTTCATTTCCTACTGATTCTGAAGCTATAAATTTTGACTCTGTGGTAGATCAAATGATTAAATTTTTCTTGGATGATTTCCAAGACACTGCACGACCACAAAGAATAAAAATATAACAACTAGTGGATTTAATCTCATCTGAATCTGAAATCAAGTTAGTATCATTGTATCCTTCTAATACAATGAGAAATCCAATATATATAATATCATAGTCCATGATACCTCTCAAATATTTTATTAGTTGGACTATTTCCGTTCAATGCTCATGATTGAGATTGTGTGTATATCTACTTAAGCTAAGCAATAACTTTACCTTTGTTTTTCTTTAATTAAGTGCTAGCATCATAAGGAGTATTTACAAGTATCATATTAAAGTGACCAAACTTCTTGAAAAGTTTCTCTATATAATGTTTTTGTGTTAACATTATACCATTGTCTCTCCTTATAATTTTAATATCCAATATTACATTAACTTCACCCATATCTTTCATATTAAATTTAAAGGTTAAGAAATGTTTAGTGCTATGCATAACATTCATGCTAGTACAAAAACTAAGCATATCATCTACATATAAACTAATGATTACGTATTCATTATCAATAGACTTAGTATACATATATTTATTCACACTAATCAGAGAAAAACCATCATTTAAAACAACTTGATCAAATTTCTCATGCCATAGCTTAAGAGCTTTCTTTAAACCATATAATAATTTTTAAACTTACAAACTTTATTCTTTTGTCTAAGAAGTGTACAACCTCAAGGTTGTAACATATTTATCTCTTCTTCTAGATCACCATTTAGAAAAACAGTTTTAACATCCATTTGATGTATAAAAAGGTTATGAATAGAAGCTAAAGCAATTAAAATACAAATTGAAGAAATTCTAGTTACAAGTGAAAAGGTATCAAAATAATCCACATTTTGTTTTTGAATAAAACGTTTTGCAACTAATCTTACTTTGTATTTATCTATAGAATTATTAGGAATTATTTTAAACATCCATTTGTAACCAATATGTATTGCACCTACGGGCAAATCAACAATCTTCCAAGTTTGATTTTGTAAAAGTGAATCAATTTCAACTTTAATTGCTAAACCAAAGATTCAGAAAAAGAGACAGCTTCAAAGTAGGTCATTGGATCCTTATATACTAGATTAGTGAAAAACTTATTTCCAAAAGAAGTTTATTTCCTTTGTCTCTTACTCCTTCTCACTTTCTCAATGTGAGTTTCATCAATTTTATTATCATTAATAGGTGCATGCAATTTTTTTTAATGGATAAATGTGTTCAAAGAATTTTGCATTTTTTATTTCAATAATAGTATTGCAATTTAGCACATCACTTTTTAAAACTAGAAATCTATATGCAACACTATTTCCAGCATAACCAATAAACATACAATCAAAAGTTTTTAAACATATCTATTTTTTTTTGGTTCAATTAACATAACCTTAGCTAGACACCCCCACACTTTTAGATATTTTAAATTAAGAGAATAACATTTCCATAATTTATAAGGTGTTAAACCAACTTTTTTTTTTATATATGGAATTCTATTTTGTAAATGACATGTAGATAAAATAGCTTGACCTTATAAATTATCAAGTGTTGAAGAACTAACTAGCATAACATTCATAGTTTCTTTTAAAGTTTTATTTTCCCTTTCAGTTACCCCTCATTAGACTCAAGTGAATAAGGTGGAATAACTTCATGTATTATACCTTCCATTTCATAATAGTTATTCATAAGAATATACTCACCTCCTTTATAAGATCTAACTCATTTGATTTTTTTTATTTAATTGGTTTTTTACTTCTCTTATATATAATAAGAACATGTTGTAAGCTTCATCTTTACTTTTAAGCAGATAAAGTTTTGTATATCTTGAAAAATCATCTATGAAGATCGCATTATATTTCTTGCTTCATCTGATCATAGTTTGTTTTGAATCTCCCAAGTCTTTGTGTATTAAGCTAAGTAATTCAGTTTCTCTTTTAACAGATACAATGTTTTCTTAGTAATTTTAGCTGTAACATATATTTCACATTTATTTATAGATGAAGAATTAAGCAAAAAATTAAACCAATAGAATTTATTTTCTTAAGATAAGATAAACTGACATGTCCTAATCTAGCATGCCATAAATTAATGGAGTCAAGCAAGTAAGTAGAAGAAGATGCATTTTCATTCATTTCATTAGCAATATTGAGTATAAAAAATCTATGGTTGCAATATTCTTTCCCTACAAATACATTATTCATAGTCATTACAATCTTATCATATTCAAATGATACTTTGATCCCAAATTTTCCCAATAAAGCCACAAAGACCAAATTTGCTCTTATATTAGGGACATACAACACCTCATTCAAAGTTAATGTCTTGTCTAAAGTCAATTTCAGAAAGACTTTTCCTTTACCAAGAACATTTGAAGTTCTTGAATCTTTAAAGCATACCACTTCTTCATCCTTAAAAGGTGTATAAGTGGAGAAGAACTCTTTATTTACACATATGTGCCTAGTAGCACTAGAACCTACCACTTAATTTTTCTCATTGATCACCATTCTGACTTGAGAAACAACTGCAATAATGATATCTTCTCCCTCAACCATGTTGACCTTGATTTTAAGAGGATTGTTGTTTCTTACTCTTTTTCGACATTGAGGTGCAACGTGGCCAGGTTTGCCACATACAAAATAGATTCTCTTTTTCTTAAAATTGTTAGGTTCGGGTTTGAACATATTGGATTTGTTGTCATTGAACTTCTTCTTGTTGTTGTTATTATTATTCTCATACATTTTTTTTTATATGAATACCCTTTTACTAAGTTTGCTTGGATGGTTATCTCCTTTTTTCTAGTAGCTTGCAACTCCTTTTAATTTGTGTCTTAAATGATGATACGAGTTATGAGATCGATCAAAGATAATTTTCTATGTTTGTGCTTCAGTTGTTTCTTGTAGTCGTTATATGAGTTGGGTAGTTTTCATTTATTTATTAATATTCCAACAATAAATCCTTCAGAAAGGTTGATACCTTCAGCTTTCATGTCTTCTAGCAGCTTATGCTATTCATTAATTTGAGTTTTGATATCTTTGTTATCCATAATTTTCTATTGGTAAAATTTTCCAATGAAAGATTCTTGTTTTCTCACATCTTCGGTAGTATTCTTTGTCATCATATTACTCTATATGTCATTCGTTTCCTTAAGGATATTTTCTCAACAAAAAACTGTCCCATAGGATTCAATTGGCTCTTCCTTGTATATAATCAAGTTATGGTTACTGAAATCAAGGATGAAAATCAAGAACTTGATCAACTCGTGAATGCAACAACTGAAGTTCCAAGGGATCATAACAAGCAATCATGATAATGAGGTCCTCCGTGAATGTAACAACAGAAGAATATTTATCAGATCACAACAACATATCTGGAGCCTAAATTAAATAAGATACGATCCTGTGATCTTATCATATTAAATTGCACAGCTGTTATCAGCTTGAATAAATATTTTCATTACAATTCCTTTGTTACTGTAATGCTATATAAGCTGTATGTACACATAAATTTTAATAATAAAAAAACATGTACTTTTCTCAAATCCATTGTTTTGGAATTCCCTTTATGGTATTAGAGTCATAAAAGACCAACGTCTAAGAATGTCTTCCTCAAATTCTCCTGCAACACCAACCCACCCTTATGTCATCTCCATGCCTTCCATTGTCACATTCAAGCTTAATCATGACAATTTTCTCCTCTGAAAAGCACAACTGGTACCATATTTCAAAAGACAAGATCTCTTTGGTTATATTGATGGTAGCATCCCCAAACCACCTAAAATCATCTCTGTTTCTCACCCTGAAACTGTTGTTGTCTCTGAATGCCTAAACCCAGTTTACTCTCAATGGGTTTGTCAAGACAACCTCATTCTAAGCACCCTTATGACTTCCATGTCTGAACTAGTTCTTGCTCAAGTTGTTAATTATACAACTTCCAAGGCTGTTTGGAATGCTTTGGATGACACTTTCTCATCACGATCTCGTGCGCGCATATTGCAAATTCGCACACAACTTGCAATTGCAACGAAAGGCAGCAAGTCTGCCACCTGCTATTTTCATTTCATCAAAAGGCTCGCCGATGAATTAACTGTTGCTGGACAACCACTAAGTCATGATGATATCATAACATATATTCTTGCAGGTTTCAATGAATACGACAACTTTGTGGCATCAATATCAGCACGCACTGATAGTATCACTATTGAAGAAATCTATTCCCTTTTGCTGACCTCTGAAGATCGCCTTTCACGGCATCAACTCACTCATGCCGTCCAACAACCTACTGCAAATATTGCACAGTTATAGTACCCTTTTCAAAGACATGGACGTGGCAGCTCTCGTGACAGGGGGCGTGGCAATCGTGGTGGCTATAATTCATCCAATAAAAATAGCAATCAACCTCCTATCATTTGCCAAATTTGTGGTAATCCGGACACTTTGCTAAAAAGTGTTATTTTCGATTTGATCTATCTTATCAGGATGCACCACCACTACAATCAAAACAAGCACAATCAATCTTTGAATCGGGAGAAATCTCCTATTGTGCCTACTACGAGTGCTCTTGCTCTGGTGGTGTCTCCACCCCTGCCTCCCTCTCCTGGTCGTGCTGCTAAGGCAGATCAGGGTCTTTTAGGCGATGCGTCAGACTCTGCTGCTCCATAACAGGTGTTGGTTGAGGTCCTCTCTGTGGATGATACTCCTGAGGATGAGTGGGTTGATTACTTTGGTTTTGGACTATAACTCTGAATCTGGTCCTAGTTCCTTCCCAGCTCCAAGCTCCGTGAGATGTCACTTAGCTTCTAGGCCTGTTGGGATCTTGACTCCTTCGGATGTTACTCCATACTGTGTTGAATCACCTCCTTTAGCAGCTGCTTCCCCTACTAGTGCTACCACTGGTCTCCACCCTGCTGTTGGAGGCACTTCCTCTTCGGGTCCTTCACATGGGTCAACCTCAGCTCCCTCTGCTGGTCCTCCCACTCCAGGTACATACAAGCCTTCCATTGATAAATGGAGGGCTATGTTTTCTTCGGGTCCTCCCCTTGTTCACTTTCCTGTGTTCACTAGTGCTAAATCCTGCTCTCTGTTAGCTAAAGATATAGGAAGTAATAAGGATATCTGGAGACTATGTATTGTTGGCTATGTTACTGGAAAATCCTTGGATATTCTGCCTTAACTAATTTCATGTCTACCACCTAGAACTGTGATGCTTCCTTAACCATCCATGATTTCGGGTGGTTAGTGTCGCACGTCTGTCGCGTGGCATCTGTTGGCGATTTTCGTTTGTTTTTTGCTTGATTTGGGGTCTTAGGAGTCACCACCTAATATTAATTGAGGGTTACTAGGAAACCCGAATGTACTGGTCTTGTCAAAGATTCACGGGTAAGGGACTGATTGTGGCTAGGGAAGATATTAGCACCCCTAGCGCACCCTACCTAAGGTAAACTACTTTGTGGTTTTGCTCTGTTAAAGAAGTTTTAAAAATTTTGTTCTTTCATTGGATATTAAAAATACGACTTACATGTAAGTTCATAATCCTTAACCGTGAGCAAATCAAAATATAAATTCTTATTTTGTCTTTGCAGTTTTATCATAAAAAACATCCATAAAACAAACAAACACATATTCACTTCTACTATGTTTTACACATACACCCATAATTACATGTTACAAAATAAAAACAATTCAAAATAAATCAAACAACAGTAATATAAATATACACATCAACATCTGAAAATTAAAAAAAAAAGCCTCGGGAACAGTTAAGGCTTCTGGGTCACGGAAACAGTGGCGGCATGTCTTTTCCACGTGTCGCCGCCATAGACGGCGCGTGGGTTCACGCACCGCCGCAATAAAGTCCAACAAACAGGGGGTCTGGAATGGTTTCACCGTGACCTGCAATAATAAAAGAGAAACACAAGCAGTTTGTTTTAAGTTTTTTTTGTAGATTGCTTTTCTTCTGCTTTCCATTTAGATCTGCTGATCTGGAGTCGGGTTTAGTGCACGCACCGCCAACAGGCCAGACGTATGGATGGCTAGATCGGCGAATTCTCCTCTCCTCCTTCATTTCTACACCGGCGGTGTCTCCTACCACTGCTATGACTGGGAGATCGGCGCCTTTAAAGTCTCGGTTTTCTACCCCTTCGCCCTTTCTTGGCTGTCTTTCGGGTGGATTTTACGGAAGCCGGTAAGCAGGGAGGCTAAAGTGGTGCAGATGGGAGAGCAGAGGGAGACCGTGGATAGGCTAGATCTCCGATGAGGACAAGCTGAGAGAGGAGGGTGAGGGGCTGTTGAGAGAGAAACAGTTAAGGGAAGGGGAATGTCTGTTGAAGTGGGGTTGTTCGGGTGGCTGGTCTGTGGGAGAAGGAAGGAGGGCTGGTTCGGATGCCGGTGGAGAAGAAACTGAAGTCAGTGGGGGTACAACGCCTGTGGGGAGGATAACTGAGAGGGAGAAGGTCTGGCGTGTGGCTTTTTTAGGTGAGGGAGAGGAAGACTTGCCCGACTGAAGGGAGAAGAAACCAAAAATCAAAAGCCCCCCTAAGCCAGAGGTTTCTCTGGTTTTGGTCCCAAGAGAGAGGAAGGGCGACGACTTTTTTTTGGTAGAGATGGGTTGGGTTTAGGTTTATGTTTTCTGTTAACTCTCCCTTCAAAATTTTTATCCCCTCTTTTTGTGTGTGTTGTGACCTCTATTTATAGGCAAAGTGGCTTGGTCCCCAAACACATTAGTCCCTAAACTTCTTTATTTTTTGTCAATTTTGATTTTTTCTTATTTTTTTGTATTTTGGAAAGCGAGCAATATCAATGTTGACTCAACAAGGAAAATCAGTGATTGTAAAATTAACGCGTTAAAAGTTGAACGTGTTTAAAATACCTTTGAAAATTTAAATTCTTCTAAGATGACGTTGAAAATGCTAAAAAAGATGCAATATATCAAAAATGCATTTTTTAGGGTTTTCATTGTTTTTTTGCTATTTTTGGTTTTTTTCTGAAAATTTATCAAAAACATGGGTAAAAAATTGGGTAGCAACAAATGTCCCCTCTTTACAATGCTTACGAAGCAAAACATCCTCAATGTTTTGCATAGTAAGCTTTGTAAAGAAAACTTAAGGTCTTCCTGGCTTGCTGAGTGATCCACTCATCTCATAACTTTGTCTTTTCTTTTTTTTTTCTTTTCTTTTTCTTTCTTTCTTTTTTTTTTCTTTCTTTCTCTCTTTCTTTTTCTTCTTTTTGGGTTAACCTGAGATCCCATATGGCAATCTCCTTTAACCAGAATCAAAATCGGTGTGTAGCTCAGTCAACCTGAAATCCCATCTAGCGATTCCCTTTAACCAAAGCTAAACTCTGTGTGTGGTTAGGTTAACCTGAGATCCCATCTGGTGATCTCCTTTAACCAGAACCAAAATAAAAAATATATGTGTGGTCTCATTATGATGGGTGACCTACCCAAATGGAAGATGGAAAAAATATGAAGTGGTCTCATTGTAATGGGTGACCTACTCAGATGAAGAGTGGAAAGTGGTTTTATTGTTATGGGTGACCTACCCAGATGGAAAAATATGACTTACTTGGCAAAAAGACTTGGTTAGAGAAGTCATGACAGGATAAGGCTAAATACATGGTGTTTCCTGATTGCAAGGTTGACCTGAAGACTCCTACTGATGACAAGATTGATCTTCTCATTTCTTTTTTTTCTTTTTTTTTTAAATTTTTCTTATGGTAGGGTTCATCTCATCTTCTTCCTGTTCCAGGGTCAAAGCCATGATTCTTTGTTATTATCAACTCAATGATTCTTTCTGTCCACAATCTTGCTAGACTTCATTGAGGATTTTTCCTGTAACAAGTAAAAAATATATGTGCAATGCTTTGAGGTCAGATGACATGCATGCATCCTAACCTAATTTGAAATATAGGTCCCCCCTCTTTGATGCTCCATCGCCATAGGGTGCCTTTGTTTGCATTCTAAAGCCTTCTTTCTTCTTTCCATGCATTGGTTCATTCATGTGATAGCCATCACTCAGTTGTAAATGTAGTGCCTATCTTAGGCTGTCTTGGACGGTTACTGCTCTCGTTGTTTATCAAGCTTGACTCTGCCCCCCAAGTATGGTGTTGCTTGATTCATCATTAAGAAGCTTAACAAATCATTTATCTCTTTGATTTTGATTGGTTATATGCATCTTGCCAACTCATCAAAAGGTTTTCTATTATCAACCTCATCCTAGATTGCCAATCGATCATAGACTTGCCTCCAGTTGAAACAATACTCTTCAAGTATGTTATCATCAGCTTTCATGGAATTGCCAAATCATCCAGACATGCATCTCATAGTTTGCAGTAAAAAGCTCATCGTTGTATGCTCAATATTCTTTCTCAATAAGTTTTTCTCAACTCATCTAATCAGATTGTGAAAAGAAATGCTAGGGGTGTGCAAAAAAATCAGAAAACCGAATAAACCGAGAAAACCGAGAAAAAATTAACCGAAAAAACCGAACCGAAAAAAAAACCGATTAAACCGATTAGAATAGTTAGAAAAAATCTCGGTTCGGTTCGGTTTTCGGTTTTGTAATGCAGGAACCGGTTAACCCGGACCGAACCGAACCGGTTCAAAAAAGGCACTATAAATAGAAAAAATTATCCCCCCCAGTAACCTTAGCCGCCCTCTCCCTCTCCCTCTCCCTCTTTCTCTCTAGTAACCCTAGCCGCAGCCCCCTCTCCCTTTTTCTCTCCCTCTCCTTCCCCCTAGACTTAGAAGGGTTGCTTCAAACATGGATCCATATATTATGACTTACATGATTGCAGAGACCACCATCCCCGTAAGCCATGAGAACCCCAACCAACACCACATACGAAATGTTATTGTTAGTAGTCTTTCCGATGAACCATGGGAAGATTTGTTTGTGTGAGTAGGATGGATATCTTTCAATTTGTTTCCCCTTTACATTTGAGGCAACAATCTAGTGATATAATTGCTTTGCTTGCTTGCTTCATGATTCTGCATTTTGTGTTGAATAATGTAAGGCTCAGTTTCAATGACTTCTATGGAAGTCCAGATTTCCAGTGCCTGGAAATTTAGGGTTTTGATTTATAGTAGAGTTTTGGATTTGGGATGAAATCAGTGGTGTTGATTTTTGGCTTTTAATTCGTTTGCACAATGCAGGGAAAACAATAGTTGTGAAAAGGCATCTTACTGACGAGTTCGAGAAGAAATATGAGCATATAGGTTTTCTCGGTT
>Ga0307508_10005071_pt1 | contig 12644 bp, 15 predicted proteins | sample 9_EM_MG_FD_203089 | JGI IMG/M metagenome (GOLD analysis project Ga0307508, IMG submission 203089) | Populus trichocarpa ectomycorrhiza microbial communities from riparian zone in the Pacific Northwest, United States - 9_EM | ecosystem: Host-associated > Plants > Roots > Unclassified | place... | reverse complement strand
CGGTGGAGGGTGTGCGGGCGAAGGCGAAGCGCCTGGTCGTGCGGGGGTGGGCGGTGCAGGCGGATCGGGGCCGGTTCGCGTCGGCGTCGGTGCGGGCCGTGGCGGCGTGACCGGCTGGTTCATCCAGAGCGGCCGGCTCGTCGGGCCAGGCGGCGGGTCATGAGGATGGTCATCGACCAGGTGACCATGGCGAGGTGGTGGGCGGGCAGGCGCTCGTAGTCGCGGACGCAGCGACGGCGCCGGCAGATCCACGACAGCGTGCGCTCGACGACCCAGCGGCGGGGCAGGACGGTGAAGCCGCTGGTGTCGTCGGCGCGTTTGACGACGGCGACGGTCAGGGTGAGCGCGGCAAGGGCCCACTCGATCAGGAGACCGGTGTAGCCGCCGTCGGCCCACACGAGGCTGACGTGTGCGTGCTGGTCGTGCAGGAACTGCAGCAAGGGTTCTGCGGCGTCGCGGTCGGGGACGCTGGCGGGGGTGACCAGGCAGGCCAGCAGCAGGCCGAGGGTGTCCACCGCGATGTGGCGTTTGCGGCCGTCGATGTTCTTTCCGGCGTCGTAACCGCGGTGACCTGCGGAAACGGTCTCGGCCGCGGGGACCGACTGGGAGTCGATGATCGCCGCGGTCGGTTCTGCGGCGCGGCCCTCGCTCTCGCGGACGCGGTCACGGAGCCGGTCGTGGTACTCGGCCAGGGCGCCGGTCTCGGCGGTGCGCTGGAAGTAGGCGTAGACGGCCGATCGGGGCGGGAAGTCGGCCGGGAGCTGGCGCCACTTGCAGCCGCTGTCGTCGACGTAGCGGACCGCGTCGATGAGCTGGCGTTCGCAGTACCGGGCCGGGCGGCCGCCACGGCCCTCCAGCCACAGCGGCGTGGGCAGCGCGGCGAGGGTGACCTCCCACTCCGCGTCCGTCATGTCGCTGGAATACACCGGCCGCCGGTCGGGATGCTCGTGCGCGGATCCGTACAGGTGAGCGGCACAACGACACACCGAGGCAGAGAAGTTGAAGCCACTGCGGGCCTCACGATAGAACTGCGGCACAGGACCTTCTGGCGATCGAGTTGCGTTGACACCTCTCGAGCTACCAGGAGGTCCTCCTTCTATGCCTTCGCCACCCAACGATCACCCGATCCAGCGGTCTACGGAGTTAGTGATCAGGCTCTGAGAGCCCGCCCGAGTCGCGGCTGTCTCCTACGCGGCCAGAGCGGGCGCTTTCGGCGGAAGCTCCGGCTCGGGTAGCCCCCCCGACGAGGAGACAGCGGAGGCTCATGAACACGCCGGGCACGCACGTCGCCAGAGTTCGTTCGGCGTCACTCCCATGGCGATTCCCCCTCCGGGACGTGGGGGAGGGAGGTACCGCCGACGACCGGCAGGAAGCGCACCGGGCGCGCGTGCCAGACGAACGCGTACGGCCCGGCGGTGAGCGGGAGGGTGAATTCCTCGCCTCGGTACAGCGCCTCAGCGGGTTCGCGCCACCCGTCGGAAAGCCAGTCCCAGAGGTAGCCGATGGCCGGTTGCCCCACGGCGGAGGCGATGATCCGCATTTGGATACGGGCCCAGCGAATCGCGGACGTCGGCAGGGGGGCCGCGAACGAAGCGAGCCGTTCCCCGTCGGCCATGCGCCATTCGCACCAGAAACCGGCCGACGCCCTCACGGGGGCCGGGACGGTGATGGAGCACCATGTCCGGGTGCCGTCCTGGCTGGTTCCCCAGTCCTCGGAAAGCGCCTCGACGATGAGCATGCCCCGACCGCTCTCCTCCTCCGGATTCGGTCGCCGCACCTGGGGACGGGCAGGAGCGCCGTCGCGTACGTCGATGCGTACTTCGCCCTTCCAGTGAGATACAGAGAGAGTGACCTCGTCGGCCTGGCCGTACCGGACGGCGTTGGTGACCAACTCGCTGACCAGCAGCGTCGCTGTCTCGATGCAGGCGCGGATCCCCCACAGCCGCAGATGCGCGGCACAGATACGGCGAAGTTGCGCCACCCGCTCCGGTCCGGGCGTGCAGGACACGATGAAACGGTCTGGCCTGTCCATACACGTCCTCAGGGACACAGAACGCTGCCGGGTCGTGATCCCTGAGCCCGGCTCAACAGCCAAGTCCGTCATGCCCTCTCCAGGTTGCCGCGAGCGAGGTTGTAGCTGACAACATCGAGTGAACCGTCCGGACTTGGGACTCTCCACGGCATCGATGCGGCAGTCTTGACGCACATCTGATGCGTCCCGGTGCACCCCGTGCACTGCTGGGTATGGGCGAATGAAGGCGTGGAAGGGGGCCGGCGTGGACCTTGCGGGACGACGGAAAGCCGTCGGCTACAGTCAGGAAGGACTCGCCCACGCACTCGGCGTCGACCGCACAACGGTCAGCCGCTGGGAAAGCGGCAAGACCCTGCCTCAGCCGCCACTGCGGCCGAACCTGGCCAAGGCGCTGCGCATCGACCTCGCTGAGCTCGACGCCCTGGTGGCACGGCCACAAACATCCCCCGTGCCGGCAGAGTCGCGGCGCAGCCACCACGACGGCTCGGGGAGCATCGACGACATGATCCGGCGCGAATTCCTCCGCGTGATAGCCGTAACCGGAGCGCTCGCAGCCCTGCCCCTCGACGATGCCGAAACGCTCGACGAAGGCATGCGCCGAGGAAACTCCGCCGACTTCCTGCGCATGAACGACCACTTGTGGCAGGTGTACCAACTCGCCCGCTCCAAGGGCGCGGTGTACCCGATCGTGCGCGACCAGCTCACTTCGCTCAGCAACGCCCTCCGTAGTCGGTCCGACGCCGAATTCCGGGCCATGTGCGGCGCGGCGGGCGATCTCTTCCAGCTCGCGGGCGAGCTGTCCTTCGACAGCAACCGCTACACGGACGCCGCCGCCTCGTACACACTCGCCGCATCGGCCAGCAAGGACGCCGGATCCTACGACCTCTGGGCCTGCGCGCTCGTGCGGCACGCGTACGTCGACGTGTACGAACGCCGCTACCAGGAGGCCGCAGACATCCTGTCGGCCGCCGAACGCGTCGCCAGCCGCGGCGACAGCTCCCTGTCGACCCGCCACTGGGTGGCCTCCGTACAGGCCGAGGCCCACGCCGGCATGGGCGACCTCACCGCCTGCGAGCGGGCCCTCGACAAGGCGGAGAAAGTCCAAGGCCTCGCGGGCCCCCGCCACAACGGCGGCTGGCTCCGCTTCGACGGCTCACGCCTCGCCGAGGAACGCGGAGCCCGCTACGTCCAACTCGGCCGCCTCGACCTCGCGGAGAACGCCCTCCAAGGTGCGCTGAAGCAGGACGCCCTCGCGCAAGGGCAGTCCTTCAGACGGCGGGGAGTGGTCTTGACGGACCTCGCCGCGATCGGAGCGAAGCGACACGATCCCGAGCAGGTTCTGGTGTACGGACGTGAGGCCCTGCAACTCGCGCGGGAGTCCGACTCCGGATACGTCGCCCGTAGACTCCAAGGCCTACGAGCCGAGTTCGGCCCCCTGGTCGGTGACCAGCGGGTGGCCGAGCTGGCAGCCGAGATCAGCGCGCTGAGCACGACATGACGAGAGGGACAGCCATGCCGCACACCGACGGTGCCCGACTCTTCCGCGAAGCCTGGATCAACGGCGTACACGCACATTTCCCGGGCGAGCCGAAGCCCGGCTACGTCACCCCCTGGGAGGACACCCCGGAGTGGGAACGCCAAGCCGCAGGGGCCGTGCACGACCAAGTGCGGAACTTCCTCGAAGCGAGCGCCGGCCACGCCTCCAGGCTCACCCGCGAGCAGAAGAGCCGCTTTGTCGCCACCTGCTGGACGGCCCAGATGTACAAGCACTTCGAGGACCCCAAGCCTGGCTACGTAGCGGATTGGCCCGACCTTCCCGAATGGCAGCAGGAGACCGACGCGGACATCTTCGAAGCGATCGAGAAGTCCCTGAGCTGATCAGGCGTCCCGCCTCGGCCGTGTGTCCTACTCGTAAGGGTCCTTGGGCTCGGAGATGTGCTTGACCGATTCGATGGTGAGGACGGCGCGTGCCACGTCCGTGCCCACCTTTCCGGTTGGGCGCCAGTGGCCGGTCACGGTCACCCATGCCTCGGACGCCGGAGAGTTGCTGCCGCGCATCTCGACCTTGAGCACCTGGGCGTCGGCGGCGCAGCAGGTCACGACGAGGCGGTTGAGGTACCAGGTGTCGCCATCGCCGGGGGTGACGAAGCCGGTGAGCCGCACGGTGCGGCCCTTCATGGAGTGGCCGGTGTCCCAGATGGACCGGGAGACGAACTCACCGAGGGAGAGATCGACGGTGCCCTTGCCCTTCAGCGCGGGGAAGGTGCCCGCGCCGGCGGTGGATGCGGTGGTGTCGCGGGATGCGGTGTAGGAGCCGAGGGCGGGCGGGGCGAAGAACAGCAGGCTGAGTGCGGGGACGTACAGCAGCCAGGCGACGCGCGGGCCCTTGGTGTGGTCGTGGCCGTGGTCGGCGTGGTCGGACTGGTCATGGTGCTCGGGCTGTGGCCGGCTGAAGGGGAAGCCGTCGCGGGCGGCACCGATGAGGCCGAGGAGTACGAGCAGCACGCCGGAGGCGATGAGCGGGATCCGCAGTCCGGACTGTACGTAGCGGAGGTACAGGTCGCTGAACAGCGAGATGTGCAGCAGGCCCGCGCCGACGAGGAGGAGCAGGAGTACCTGAAGGCTGCGTTTCACAGGAGCCACCATCCGACGAGGGCGCTGCACGCCACGGCCATGAACCAGGTCGCTGTGGAGAAGCGGAGCGCGAAGGCGCGTCCGAAGGTGCCGGACTGCAGGGCGATGAGTTTGAGGTCGACCATCGGACCGACGACCATGAAGGTGAGCCGGGCGGTGGGCGAGAAGCCGGTGAGCGATGCGGCCACGAAGGCGTCTGCTTCGCTGCACACGGCGAGGATCACGGCGAGCAGGGCCAGCGCGGGGACGGCCAGCCAGGGCGAGTCCGTGAAGAGGCTGAGTACGGAGTGCGGGACTGCGACGTTGAAGGTCGCAGCAGCGGCCGCGCCGATGACGAGGAACCCGCCCGCGTGCAGGAAGTCGTGCTGCAGGCTCTGCCGGAACTCCTCCAGCCGCCCGGCGCCCGGGGTGTGGCCGGTAGGCCCCTTGGGCAGCCGCAGCCACTCCTCGCGTCCCCACCGCACCCACAGCCAGCCCATCGCGACGGACGTGGCGAGCGAGGCGACCAGCCGGGCCGCCACCATCCAGTGGTTCTGGGGGAATGCGATGCCGGTCGCGACCAGCACCACCGGGTTGATCGCCGGGGCGGACAGCAGGAACGCCAGCGCCGCCGCCGGGGCCACTCCGCGCCGCATCAGGCTGCCTGCCACCGGCACCGAGGCGCATTCGCAGCCCGGCAGCACCGCTCCCGCGATGCCTGCGACCGGCACCGCCAGGGCGGGATTGCGGGGCAGCGCCTTCGTGAAGAGCGACGCCGGTACGAAGGCGGCGATCGCGGCCGACACCAGGGTGCCGAGGAGGAGGAACGGCACGCCCTGGACGACGATCGCGGTGAAGACCGTCCGCCACGCCGCCAGCGCAGGCGTGTCGGCCTCAGCTGCGAGTTCCGGCCCGACCACCATCAGCACGGTGCCGATGATCGCCAGACAGATGCCGGCTACCACCGTCATCAGCACAGCTCGCAGGACCAGCCGCACGCTGCCCGCGACCCCGCGGGGCTGCGGCGGTGGCTGTCCCTCATGAGGTTCGCCGGACAGTCGTGCGGCCCGGCTCACTCCGTCCGTCACGTCGCTCTCTTCTCGTACGGCCATCGGGGCACGGAAGAAACCAAGCTAGCGACGACGCCTGTGCGGCCTCTCATGAACCGCCTTTGCGGGCGGAGCTGGTCGTTTTTTGTCAGCTGATGGTCTACGGTGCCGCTCCTGCCAGGCGTCAGGCGTGCGGGGGACGACCGCTGAGGTGGTGGTCGGCCAGGTTCAGTGCCTCGTCGACGACCCGCTGGAGATGACCGTCGCGCAGGCCGTAGATGACCCGGCGGCCCTCTTTTCGTGAAGTGACCAGGCCGGCGAGCCTCAGTTTGGCCAGGTGCTGGCTGACCGCTGGGCGGGCCGCGCCGCAGGCTTCGGTCAGAGTGGTCACGTCGGCCTCGCCGCTGGTCAGCGCGTGCAGAAGCATCAGCCGGGTGCGGTCGGCGAGGAGTGCGAGTACCTCGGCGGCGAGGGTGAACTGTTCCTCGCCCGGGGTACGCGGGTGCGCATCATGCGCAGGTGAGAGGTGCATGCGTGCGCTCATACGCACATAATGGAGTCGTACGCACGCCCCTGTCCAGCGCACGCCGCAAACCGGCACCCGGCCCTCGGAGGAGAACCCGACGTGAGCGACCACTCCCACCACTCCCACGGCCCGGGTGGGCACGGCCCCTCAGCCCATGGGCACGACCAGGGCCACGACCACGGGCATGGCCACGACCACGGCGATAAGCACGATCACGATCACGACCATGACCATGACCATGACCATGACCATGACCATGACCATGACCATGACCCGGGCCGCTTTGCGCGCCTGAAGCATCAGGTCGCGCACGTGGTCAAGCCGCATTCGCACGAGGCGGCCGACAAGGTGGACGCCGCCATGGAGACCTCCGCCGAGGGCATGCGGACGCTGTGGATCTCCCTGGCGATCCTCGGGGTGACCGCTGTCTTCCAGCTGGTCGTCGTCCTGCTGTCCGGGTCAGTGGCGCTGCTGGGCGACACCATCCACAACTTCGCCGACGCGCTGACCGCCGTTCCGCTGGGCATCGCCTTCGTCCTGGGCCGTCGGGCGGCCAACCGCCGGTTCACGTACGGTTACGGGCGGGCGGAGGACCTGGCCGGTGTCGTCATCGTGCTGACGATCACGGCCTCTGCCGGCTTCGCCGCGTGGACGGCGGTCGAGCGACTGCTGAACCCCCGCGATATCAGTTACCTGCCGGCGGTCGCCGCCGCCGCGCTGATCGGGTTCGTCGGCAACGAATGGGTGGCCCGCTACCGCATCCGTACGGGCAACAGGATTGGCTCGGCGGCGCTGGTCGCCGACGGGCTGCACGCCCGCACCGACGGTTTCACCTCGCTGGCGGTGCTGATCGGTGCGGGCGGAGCGGCGCTCGGGTGGCGGCTGGCCGACCCGATCGTGGGGCTGGCCATCACCGCCGCGATCCTGCTGGTGCTGCGGGACGCCGCCAGGGAGGTCTTCCGCCGGATCATGGACGCGGTCGACCCCGCCCTGGTCGACACCGCCGAGCAGGCCCTGCGTGAGGTGCCGGGCGTACGCGAGGTCGGCGAGCTGCGGATGCGCTGGATCGGGCACCAACTGCGCGCTGAGGTGGCCGTGGTCGTGGACGGCGAGCTGAGCGTACGTGAGGCTCACCAGGTGGCCGTCGACGCCGAGCACGCCCTGCTGCACGCGGTGCCCAGGCTCACCGCTGCCCTGGTGCACGCCGATCCCGCGCCGGCGCCGGGGGTTGAGGACCCGCACGGGGCCCTGGTACACCACGGCGGTTGATCTCGGACGAATTTCGGCGAACCCGCTGCCTGTCAGGCGCGGTGATGCCGGATGATGGGCTGGCCATGCCCCAGACCCGTACGCTCCCGAACGCGCACTCGACCCGTGCGCCGGTTCCGGCTGTCCGGGCGGCGGTGTTCGCGCTCGTCGGCACGGTGCTGGGGGTGAGCGCGCACCATCTGGTCACCGGTGGGCAGGCGCCGTGGGCGGCCGGAGCGGTGGGGGCGGTGGTGCTCTTCGCGGTCGGGCTGGCCGGGGCGCTGCGCCCGCGCTCGCTGAGCGCGGTCGTGGTGGCCAGTGCGGCGGCTCAGGTGGGTCTGCACGAGTGGCTGGGCCTGATGGCCGGGTTGGACGGCGGCTCTGGTGCGATGGCGCACGTGCGCGGATCGCATGTGATGGCCGGCGGCTCCGGCATGGGCGATGCGCACGCGATGTCGCATGCGCGGATGCATGACTCGGTGGCGATGACGACCGCCCATGCGGTGGTCGCCGTACTGGTCGCTGTCCTGCTGCATCGCGCGGACGCGGTGTGCTGGTCGCTCGCGCGTGGTGTCGCGAGTGCGCTGCGGCCTGTGCAGGCACGGATCGCCCGGGTCCTGATGGCATGGTCCCTGGCTGACGGGTTCAGGGTGACGGCGGAGCCGCAGCCGTGCCTCTGGACCGTGCGGTGGCTGGAGCGGCCGCCGCCGAAGGACGCGGCGCTGGCGGATGTGGTGGTGCGGCGGGGTCCGCCCACGGCGGGGTTCGTCCTCGCCTTCTGACCCCGTTCACGGAGCGGCGGCGCAAGACGCTGCTGCTGATGCTCCGTGCCTTCCGCTTTTCCGTCTGGAGACTTCCATGTCCCGCACCGCTACTGCCCTGCCCCGCGTCGCGCGCCGCGTCGGTATCGCCGGCGCCGTCCTGGTCGCGACCATCGTGGCCACGGCCACGCCGGCCTTCGCCCATGTCGAGGTCGAGGCCGACAAGGCGCAAGCGCTCGCCGAGAACGTCACGATCTCCTTCGACGCCGAGTCCGAGTCCAACACCCTGGGCATCACAGCACTGCGGGTGGTCCTGCCTGAGGGCATTGACCCGACGGACGTCAGCTACGCCGAAGGCCCCAAGGGATGGAAGCTGACCGCCTCCGACGACGGCTACACGGTCAAGGGCCCGGCCGTCACCCCTGGGAAGAACGCCGTGTACTCCGTCACCGTGCGCCAGCTCCCCGACGAGGACGAGTTGGTGTTCAAGACGCTGCAGACGTACAGCGACGGCCGCGTCGACCGCTGGATCGAAGTTCCCCAGGACGGCGCGGCCGAACCGGAGAGCCCGGCGCCGGTCCTCAAGCTGACCGCCGCGAAGGACGGTGCCGCGTCGGTGAGCTCGTCGCCGTCCGAGAGCGCGGCGGCGACGCCCAGTACGGACGACGTCTCTGGCACCGAGCCTTCGGCGGCTCCGGCGGCAGCCGCGACCCAGGAGGACAGCGGGCTGTCGGCGGGCGCCTGGGTCGGCATCGCTGCGGGCCTGGCCGTCCTGGCCGCCGCAGGGGTGTACGTCCTGCGCCGCAAGCCCGGCGGCAGCGAGTAGCCGGTAGCTCGGTCGTTCGCGGGGCGCGGAGGACAGGTGCCTCCCCGCCCCGCGAACGCGTCATGCCGTCGCTGGGACGGCCGCTGGGCGGGTGAGGTGGCCGGCGTGGTGCAGCCGGGCCAGGGCGGTGGCGCACAGCAGTCCCGTCACGGCGAGGGCGGCCCAGGGCAGCCACGGGGTGCCGGAGCGGGTGGCGGCGTCGAACAGGGCGCCCACGCCGAGGTTGCCGACCGCGATGGCGATGCCGGAGGCGGTGTTGTAGGCGCCGTAGTGGGTGGCGACCAGGCGGTCGCCGGAGAGCCGGACGATGGTGTCCATCTCGAACGGATAGAGCAGGGCCGAACCCCACGCGAGCAGCGCGGCGCAGGCCAGCAGTGCCCCGGTCCCGGTGGCGATGGCTGCGAGCCCGTGGGCGTCCGCGTACGGCCCGGGCAGCAGCGGAAGGAAGGCGGCTCCCATCAGCAGCAGTCCGACGGTGATCGCCCGGGGTCCGTCGAGGCGTTGCTTGGCCCAGGCGGTCAGTTTCAGCTGCCCGGTGACCGCCGCGAGGGCGGAGACGGCGAAGACCGCGCCGGTGACCAGCCCGGCGTTCGGGCCGAACAGGGCGCGGGCGCGCAGTGGCAGAGCGAGATAGACCTGGAAGGCCAGGACGTACGAGCCGGCCATGGCGGCGGCGAAGAGCAGGAACGGGCGGTTGGCGGCGATGGCGCGCCAGTCCGTGGCCACCGCCCGCCAGGCGGGCTCGGGGCTGCGTTCGGTGGGCGTGTGCGGGGGCAGGGCGCGCGCCTGGAGGATGGTCAGGGCGGCGAAGACGGCGGCCGAGGCGGCGCACACGGCGCGGAAGTCCCAGGCCAGGAGGGCGAGTCCGGCCAGGGGGCCGATGAGGATGCCGGCCTGGTAGAAGACGTTGAAGGCGGCGAACGCCTCCACGCGCCGCTCGCCCGCGCCGGCGGCGAGGTAGGCCCGCACGGCCGGGTTGAACAGCGCTCCGGCAAGACCGGTCGCCGCTGAGGCCACGATCAGTGCCGGGAGGGTGTCGGCGAAGCCCAGCAGGGCGAAGGCGACGGTACGCAGGGCGCAGCCGGCCAGGATGAGGGGTTTGTGGCCGTAGCGGTCGGCGAGGGTGCCGCCGATGAGGAACATGCCCTGCTGGGAGAGGTTGCGTACGCCCAGGACCAGGCCGACGGCCCAGGCGGCCAGGCCCAGACCGTGGGCGAGGTGGTCGGCCAGGTAGGGCATGAGCATGTAGAAGCCGAGGTTGATGGCGAACTGGTTGACCATCAGCAGCCGCACGCTGCGGTCGAAGGAGGCCACCTGGGCCCGCAACCGCCTCACCGCACACCCGCCACGGTGCGGGCGGGGCGGCGCAGCGGGTCGCTCACGCTCGTGCAGCGGGTCCAGCGGGTCACTGTGCGCTCGCCCGGGTCGGCGATCTCGTCGGGTTCCTCCGGCGGGGTGTGGTCCAGCAGCTGGTGCTCGCGGCACCAGGCGTCGTTGTAGACGGTCTCCAGGTAGCGGTGCGGGCCGTCCGGGAAGATCGCGGCGATACGTGTCCCGGCAGGGCGCGTACGAGCGGCCCACCCGGCGACCAGCGCGACCGCGCCCACGCTCCAGCCGCCGGTCGCGTAGTGGTGCCGGGCAAGCCGGCGGCAGGCCCACACCGCCTCGGCCGGTGCGACCCAGTGGACCTCGGTGAATGCTTTGTAGTCGACGTTGGAGGGGTGGATGCTGGAGCCCAGTCCGCGCATCAGCCGGGGCGCGGCGGGCTGGCCGAAGACCGTCGATCCGACCGCGTCCACGCCGATCAGCTCCAACTCGGGGAAGTTCTCCCGCAGCGCCGCCGAGATGCCAGCCGAGTGGCCCCCGGTGCCGACGGAGGCCACCAGCACGTCGATGGCGCCCAGTTGGGCGATCAGCTCGGCGGCCAGCGGCCGGTACGCGGCGACGTTGTCGGGGTTGTGGTACTGGTCCGGGCAGTACGCGTCCGGGTGCTCCGCCAGCAGGGCGGCCACCCGGTCACGGCGGGCCTGCTGCCAGCCGCCGTCCGGATGCGGGGCGGCGACCTGCTCCACCCGGGCCCCCAGCGCGGTCAGCAGCCGCACCACGGCCGGTTCCATGCCGGGGTCGCTGACCACGGTGACCGGATGACCGTACGTCAGCCCGGCCAGCGTCAGGCCGAGCCCCAGGGTGCCGCTGGAGGATTCGATGACCGGGGCGCCGGGGGCGAGTTCGCCGCGACGGCGGGCTTCGCGGACCATGTGCAGTCCCGGGCGGTCCTTGATCCCGCCGGGGTTGGCTCCTTCCAGCTTGGCGAAGAAGCCCTGCCCGCCGTCGGCGAAGGGCTCGCCGATCCAGAGCAGGGGGGTGTTGCCGACCAGTTCGGCGGGCGTACGGGCGACCAGGGGGACGGGGGCGAGTGCCCCCACGGACGTTGATTCGAGCAGGGGGAGGTTCACGACGGCACAGCTCCTTGCCGCCCCCGGCGAGGCCGGGGGCGTGAGGCAGGCGGGTAGGCGGCACGCGAGGAAACGCTCAGCGAATGAGCGCGCGGGTGCGGCCTACTGCCGTGAAACGCAGAGCAGCGTCGTCCTTATCCGGCCGTTCGCGCGGCCGGGCACTGCCAGTGACCGGTCGGCGGCGCGATTGTCCGGTACGGCGTCGGCGGCTGGAGCGTAGGCATACGGCACGGCATGACCGACGCCACCGGCCGCCGGACCGACAGGCCCCCGCAGGCGGTCCACCGTGTGGTCGAGCATGTCATCGTGGCCGCCGCCATGGTGCTCGTGCCTGTCGGTCGGCAACGCCCCTGTCGCTTTCGAGTGCACGGGGCAACCGACAGCGGATACGAGCGTGTGCGGTCCTTCGAAGGCGGGGCCGTGCACCGCTCCTCCGAGGTGAGCGGTGACCAGCAGCACCAGGCCGAGCAGCAGGGTGACGTGCGCCGGTCGGCCGGTCGCCCCCTGCCTGCCCACCGCACACATCATGCGCAGATAGTAAACGATCAGCTACACATAGTCGCGATCTTGATGGGGTGATCCAGCCCCTTTGCCGTGTTGCCGCCACCAGCGTCGCCCCAGTGCGGCGGCGACGGCATGCGCCAGCAGGCCCAGACCGGCCACTGCGAGCCCGACTTTGGTGCCCAGCCACAGGTGAACCGCCAGGCCGCCCAGGATCAGCGGGATCGACGCGATGCGCAGCGCCCGTCCGTACGACGGCGGACGGCTCATCCGGCGGCCGCCGTGTGCAGGGTTTTGTCGGCCGACGGCTTGGTGGCCCGTACGTAGTGGAGGAGGGGACGGACGTCGCCGGAGTCGAGGTCCTTGAAGCCCGCACCTCGGGCGAGCGGTTCGAGGAGGTGCACGGGATTGTGCTCCATCGCGGGTCCGGTGACGGCTCCGACCAGATGCCGGGCCAGTCGGCCGGTGGGCGGGCGGAAGTCGGCGAGGAGGAGCCGGCCGCCGGGGCGCAGGACACGGAACATCTCACGAAGGGCCTGCTCGCGCTTGTCCTCGGGGAAGTGGTGGACGGCCAGGCTGGTGACGACGACATCGAAGGATCCGTCGGGGGTGTCCAGTTCCTCGGCGAGGCC
>Ga0307508_10005070_pt1 | contig 12650 bp, 19 predicted proteins | sample 9_EM_MG_FD_203089 | JGI IMG/M metagenome (GOLD analysis project Ga0307508, IMG submission 203089) | Populus trichocarpa ectomycorrhiza microbial communities from riparian zone in the Pacific Northwest, United States - 9_EM | ecosystem: Host-associated > Plants > Roots > Unclassified | place... | reverse complement strand
GATAAAGAAAAATAAGGGGAGTTAAGCCCGATGCCCTCGGCGATCCAAGGGACACTTATGAAGGTGAAACATAACAAATAAGGAAAGTCGACATAAGCTTGAGTATTCCAACAGAAAGTACATCCCTATTAATATTGGTTATTAAATATTGATATAAAACAAACACTCACATAGCAAAGGTAGATAGGACCATTCCTTGGCGGACTGTGCCACAGCTGTTGTGGAGAGATCTGAAACTGTATGGTACATAAAGACGATGTAGTCAGGGCGTAGCCAGAGCTCTAACGTAGTATATAGGTTCTATTCTAGACTAAAGACAGAGTGGAAGAGGAATTGCTTGGCGTGAGAAGGGCGGTAGCCACGTTGATTGACATTAGATGAACAATCGCTTTGCTAACCCCCGGGAAAAGTGACCAGTCACAAACACCACAACCATTCCCGCCTGAAAAGCTTATGGATATTGATAACCCTTCGGAGCATGAAGCCAGTCCGCTAGAAGTTGCACTTGCGAATGTCTTAGAGGTTATGCCGGATGTCGCCCCGTTGGGGCTCCTAGAAACGATCAAATCAAACGAACCCCCGTGAGCAGTTGCATGGTGAACCCGACGCAAATACTCACTATAAGCAGCGAGACCAGCCTGATACACGCGCTTCAAGCCTGAGTTCTGGTACTTCACTTGGCCGACCACCCAACACTCGCATTTGTGGATGAGTCTCCAGCACAATGGTTCGAGGTCACGACGATGTCAATTGTCAGCAATGACCTTACGTGGCGACTGAACAAGTTTATGACCGAATCTATGTGTCCCAACATCACGTGACTCGGGCGATCACTTTCATTTCAAGTTTTCAACCCACGATGTGGCCAGAAAAAGTCCTTCGCCAGTTCGCCATTGTTCCACCAAACCCAACTCATTGTGAATTTAATGCACCCTACAACAAGCTTCTGAACACCCTCTTCCCGATTTTATCGTCATGTATGAAATCCTTCTGGTGAACAAACCAGTCTTCGTTCTGCAGTTGAAACCTCTGAGCCACCTCGAGATCCTATCAAAACGTCAGGCGGCGGATGAGCAGATTAGAATGCGCATGGGAGATCTGGTTGGTCAGTGATCCATTCGAATCTTTTACCACCCTCTAGATATATTGGTAGGAAACTGCCCTCTCGATGCCGTTAGCGCGCTAGGGACGAGGTTGTGCTTCTATACCCTCGACACTACGAACGAAGATGCAGCTATCGTTCCCATCTCCATTCAACGTCATCCTACAAGGGTGAACGATGCTAGTACCGCTCCGGCGACCCGTTGGGCGTGCGACATCTTGGAGCCTGCGGGAGAGCAGCAATTCCGTGAGATAGTGGAGGGGATCAAGGTTCAACGTGCCGCTCTCGATGGCTGATTCAATTGGGCAAGCACCACCCAGCTGCGAGCGGAACAGACAAATATTGAGTCCCTCTTATCAAAAACAGACCGTTTGGTTGCGGGAATGAAGCGAAAGCAATAAGGTAGCGTGGAGCCCCGGTTCGAGCATTCGTGATGTCACGTGGGGGCGTCGACTTTTAGGTGAGATCGGCATTTTGCCCCAAAATTTTGGACAGGCGAGGGGCTAGTCCCGTCATGGGAGGTCAAACGGTTGAACCTATCTCGATGTGTCGGGTCTTTCATAGTGTCCGAGGTTCAAGTCAACCCTGGTTTTAAACAGCAGAAAATATTTATTTGTGCTCGGGCGGGTATGCTAGCGAATACTAGCGAGTTCGGATCGGGAGTAAGCAAAGCTTAAGGGACGGATAATGCCGCAGAGATTTTTCGAACAAGCAAGATGGGCAACACCGCCAGAGCAAAAGCCGAATGCAAGCACGATGCATGGCGGAATCAACCGCATTAATCCTGGTATTGGAGGGAAAAGCTGTTCATTATCAATAGAATGGCCATTCAAATAGAACTGGAGAGTCATTGTTATTCAGGAGACGTGTCCGCACTAGTATGATGCGGAGGGATCGTTGGGACAATCAATTGCATTAGTTATGCAAATGAGCATTGACAAGCCTTTCCACCGAAAACGAGGAGCCCATTGCAAGCCTCGATTTTCTCGTTCGGGCCCTTGTTATTTGTGCAGAACGTTCAGACAGCTCGCAATAAGGCCGTTGTACACGTGCGCGAACGAAGGGAAGAGTTTACAGAACGAGAGTTCATCGTTTTCCTCTGCGGAATTGACGGAAAGACGCACCATCCTAGACGAGGTGGATGAGGCATCGCCCTTCAAGTTCTCTGGATCGTGGATGTGTCGCCGCCGGCTCTGTACCAGCCGCCAGTTTGGCGGGCGTGAGCACTTGGAGTGGTTTTTACAAGATGTATTGATGCTATGGCGTCTGATGAGAAGCTTTGCGGACGTAAATTCTCTTCTTGGCGATGTTATCTGCTCGAAACGCACCGCCACAACACCGTCACGCCCGCGTGACAACTACCACTTCTGATATGTGACACCCTTCTCGAACCTTGTAGAGGCGAAGGAATTCGAATATCTGCCAGCGGTTTTGGCATTTCCAGCATTCGAGTCATTGTGCATGCATATAATGCGATGCGGAGCGTACAAGTCAGGGACAAAAGAGCGTTTGATCATGTGGAAACAAAATGATGATGCGCATAATTCCCATTAAAACATAAGCGTAGCGTGAACCTCCCGACGGCACTGTGCGCAAGCGCCTCGAATATCCCCGGCAACGACGATAAGTATCCACAGTCAACTTCGAACGCATGATTCAGCGAACAAAGGACCAAATTCAGCCTATCCCTTCATTCTGCATCACCCCACCTCTCAATCCGTTGTCCCACCTTGCACTGGGGCAACGGCGATACCATTGCTATTGATCAGACCAGACATCTGGTGAGGCATTGCGAAGTTCGGAAAGTTGCTTGCTCCAACTCGGAGAACGCGCCTCGTTTCTCATGCTGAGCAGCTGGGCGCGGCTGTAGACGATCAGGGCGGTGCGGGGGGAGACGTCGGGGCCTTTGAGTTCTACACGGCGGCACGCATGGCACTTAGAATCCGTCAGTTCATCATGTAGAACAGATGAGAGTGTACCAGAACGCAGTTTGCCCTGGTTGAAGTCTGATGGGCCCTCAGCCGCGATGCCAATGATGGGGTCCCTGCGGATGGACGACATTGCAACGTGTAAAGAAAGGAATTGGACGCGAATGATTGTGGGGTAGGTGGGGGAAACGGAACAGAACGATGGTTTCATACCTTGGAGCCCAGCTATTTATGTGGCTCCTAATGCGGGTTAGTTGGCCACGATGGACAGCCTGAGGCTATGCCCAACAGTTGAGCGGGCCTTAAGACCTTCCAGACGAATCGACAATGTTCGCGGATAGGGACACGTATGCGTGTGAGTAAGGATTATAATTTTGTATTCAGGGGGTAGTGGTAAACAATACGTGGAGCGGCCGATCGAAATAAAATGAATGCGGATGAAATGCTCTGCCTCAGTCTAAGTAAGGCGGAATGGAAATCCTAAACATCAATAAACGTTTTGACCCGCTCGAGCCATTTCACGTATTCCTAGAAACGCAAACGGACGGAAGGGGTCACAAGTAGCACGAAGTAGTGAGATGCATGTGCAGACCTTTTGTTCCTTATATTCAGCATACTCGGGAATAAAGAGCGCAAGCGAGGAGCCGACGCCGCGCTCTTCCAGATAGCGTTCGAAAAGTTCTTGAACGTTGACGTCCAAGTGATCAAACTTCAACGTGGGGCAAGATCAGCGGGGTGACTCAAGGCAATCAATTTCTCAATGTTATACCTGCGGGCCAATATAAAGACCGCGGCGCTTCCAGTCCGCCTCCGCGGTGGCATCGTTTGCGAGCTTTTCGTCTTTGTAGAAGGAAATATTGTCCACAATAAAGGCACCATCTTGAACGATGGCATCGATAGATAGAGCACCATTACCAGTCTGAGGGTGTATGAAGCAGAGTCAACATGGGCTTCATGTTCTGAACCCTATGACGAGCAAGCAAGCGAACCTTGGTGACGGTGATTGAGGTGCGGATGGGGAATGAAGCGTCCTGATTCTCTGCTTCTGGTGCTGATTCTCCTTCCTCAGGAGTGAATTCAGGTTCTGTAGGTGTGTCGATATCGGCAATTGAGAACAATAGCCGTATCCTATCAAGGAAATGCAAGACCAATTTGTAAAGGCGTGAGACGCAGAGAAACGACCGGACGAACTTCTCATTGCCGAATTCGCGAGTCAGTGCAACCTCATCATGTCCAGCAGTATCTTCGACCTACAGCAATAAGTTGGATGGTCATACTTTGGCTAAGAGTAATATATATATATATTGATAGACACACATTCCATACGCCGTCCTCTTTGAAGGCTTCGAGGAATGCGGGAGAATATGCGTCTTCGGCAGCGGACTCCTGCTCGAATTTCAGTTCCTCATGAAGTTTCTGGCTTAGTGAAAGGTCGCCTGATGCACCAAATGTGAGAATGGTGCAATGGTGCTTTACAATCATGGTTACGGACTTTCACCACTGCCCAAGACACTGCGTGAGGTAGAAAATGTTCGCGGTAACGAGGTTGCGAGGGGACGCGCACCAAGGGACCGCAGTGACGCTCTGGTGATAACCGCCCGGCTGGAAGGAATGCGTCGAGGAGCAATACGGGCAACCCTCAAGAATGCGGACATTTTTTTGCAAGCGCCGATTCCGTTCACGGTTCGGCACACGCCGTTACAGCGAACACGTCGCAGATTTAGGCCCAGCCCTTGCTAAAAGCCTTGAACATAGTGGGTAAGAGCTTTGGGAATCCAGCCAGGAATAAAAGGCTCACACAGTTACTCTGCTGCAGCCATTGGACTCGCTGGACAAAAATACTGTTCAGCCCTGACACAATATGGCCACTCTCCAAATGTTGACTAAGTTCGAGTCCAAAAGCAATCGGGTCAAAGGTAATATGGGATGAGGATATTCTTTCCCTCCGGTGGCTGAAACTCGTGTCATCAGGGCTTGCCTTTCATCCGACGCGACCATTGCTGGCCGCTTCCCTTCACAATGGAAGCGTCCAGCTGTGGAATTACCAGATGGGCACCCTTGTTGATCGATTTGAGGAACATGATGGTATGCGGGTCTTATCTAGTCATGTTTACGGAACCTCCTCCTTACGCTTGACACAGGGCCGGTGCGAGGCGTCGCTTTTCATCCGACACGTCCCTTACTTGCAACCGGAGGAGATGACTATAAAGTCAAAGTTTGGGGTGTGTCTATATAGAAATATTGCTGGGATTAGGCTCAATGGCTGCACATAGACTTGCGACCTCAAAGCAGGCGATGCCTATTCACATTGCACGGCCACATGGACTATGTTCGGACTGTCCAGTTCCATCACGAAATGCCGTGGATTGTACGCGGTATTTCCTGTTATTACTTTGTTCACACCTGTACTAATGTAGTTTGCAGCTCTCCGCTTCGGACGACCAAACCATTCGAATTTGGAACAGTACTTCCAGGAATTGCATAACGATGCTCACCGGGCATTCGCACTATATTATGTCTGCACTGTTTCACCCCAAAGAGGATCTAGTGGTCTCTGCGGCCCAAGACCAGACTGTACGAGTGTGGGATATTTCTGCTCTTCGAAAAGGTGGCCCGTCTACGCACCCTCCGAATACTTTTGACTCCTTTGACTCCATTGCTACTGTGAAGTATGTTCTCGAGGGCCACGACCGAGGCGTCAACTACGCTGCATTCCACCCAACCCTTCCTCTGATTGTTTCCTGCGGTGACGACCGACAAGTGAAACTCTGGAGAATGAGTGATACCAAAGCTTGGGAGGTCGACACCTGCCGCGGGCATTTCAATAATGTGTCTATGGCATTATTCCATCCACGACATGAACTCATCCTTTCCACGGGAGAGGACAAAACAATTCGTGTGTGGGACATGACGAAACGCACATCGATCCAGACTTTCCGACGAGAACACGATCGCTTTTGGGCTCTGACTTCCCACCCTAGCCTCAATTTGTTTGCGGCTGGACACGATAGCGGCCTCATTGTCTTCAAATTGGAGAGAGAGCGGCCCGCCTTTTCGCTCTACAATGATACTGTCTATTATATTCGGGATAAATACGTTCGTCAGTATGACCTTAACACCGGAGCTGATGTTGGTGTCCTGAGCGTGCGAAAGCTCGGGAATCAATATCTACCGCCTCGAACTTTGAGCTATAACCCCGCCGAGCGTGCTGTTGTGATCACCGCCTCAGGAACTACGGTTTGCGTCCACTCTGACCTTGGTTATTGTCACCTGTTCACGTTCAATGCAAATTACTTCATAGGCAACAGACAGCAACGTTTATGAGCTAGTTGGTCTGCCTAAGGATATTGGCTCGGAGGTCAAAGATTCCTCTGCAGATGGGAAGCGTGGTAGCGGTAGTAGTGTCGTGTTTGTGGCTCGCAACCGTTTCGCTGTTCTCGACAAGACAGCGCAAGTAAGTCCGTTTTCGGTGTATTTCAACAGACATCCTCAAATACTTTCTGCGGTAGACTATCACGGTGCGGGATTTGTCGAACACCGTGACGAAAACTGTGAAACCACCTGTCACTACAAACGAAATATTCTATGGGGGCACCGGATGTCTTCTCCTAAGTTCTCCGACCAATGTTGTGCTGTACGACCTCCAACAACAGAAAACGCTCTCGGATGTGACGTCGCCGCCGGTCAAATACGCCATCTGGAGCCAGGATGGTAACATGGTGGCTTTATTAAGCAAGCATAGTACGCATGATCATCTCCAAAACGTGTCAATTTTATTGACCTATCTGCCTAGCTGTGACAATCGCAAGCAAGAATTTGTCCCAAAGTTGTTTGGTGCACGAGACAATCCGCATCAAGTCGGGTGCATGGGACGACAGCGGGGTCTTCGTTTATACGACCCTCAATCATATGAAGTTCTGCTTGCCCAACGGGTATGACGCTATACTCGAGTGCCGTATTACACAAGGATGCTGATATAGTATATCATAGTGATAACGGGATTGTTCGTACCTTAGACCAGCCCCTTTACCTAATCCGCATCAAGGGGAAAACCGTCCACTGCCTCGATAGGGCTGCACGCCCGCGCCAGTTCACCGTTGACCCAACAGAGTACCGCTTTAAGCTTGCGCTCGTCCGCCAGAACTATGACGAAGTGTTGCACCTCATCAAAACATCAAATTTGGTCGGACAGAGTATCATTTCATATCTTCAGAAAAAAGGCTATCCAGAAGTGGGTGTTTCCGGGTCCTCCTGAGCTAAACTCATTTCATTTTTTACAGGTTGCGCTTCACTTCGTTCAGGACAAAAACACCAGATTTGATCTAGCTATTGAATGTGGTAATCTGGATGTTGCTCTCGAAACCGCCGACAACATTGATCGCCCTGAATTGTGGAACCGTCTGGCGCAACAAGCTCTCCAGCAAGGTAACCACAAGGTACGTTCAATCAAGTGGCTTGGGGGCATGTTTGCTAACATCTTACTCCATTAGGTTGTTGAAAAGGCATATCAACGTACGAAGAACTTCGATCGCCTTTCTTTCCTTTATCTTGCCACCGGTACCCTTGATAAGCTAGCCAAGATGCAGAAAATCGCCGACATGCGAGGGGACCAAATGTCGAAGTTCCACAACGCTTTATACACCGGGGATGTCCGTGCTCGTATCAATGTTCTTCGGGATGTCGGGCTACGTGAGTAAGATCTGGCTAATATTGAACTTGATGACCTGACTGCCAAGTGTTGACAGATTCACTCGCTTACATAACCGCGAAGACCAATGGCCTCTCCGACTTAGCGCAACACATCCTTCAAAGTGCCGGGTTCACGGAGGCTGACTTCAAAGATATCCCCCCCGTCCCCGCATTCAGCCTTTCACCACCGAGGATTGTCACCTCGACGGCTCAATTCTTGTGGCCGACGATGTCACAGGGCGAGAACTTCTTTGAGAAGGCTCTAGTGAATGGTAATCTTGCCTACGATGGAAGTGCCGAACCCCACATCAATGGCCATGACGCCGGCACCGCTGCCGGTGCGAACGACTGGGACGGCAACGACGGTCTGTCCGAGGCTGACGAAGGGGGAGACGCTGGATGGGGTCTGGATGATGAAGCCATTCCTGCTCCAGAGGACCACATCATCAACGGTGCAGCTGTTGGAGTTGAACCTGAGAGCGGTGACGGGATCAGTGCTGTTCCAGGCATTACTGAAGAAGATCTATGGTCACGAAACTCACCGTATGCCAGCGACCATATTGCTGCGGGCTCGTTTGAGACTGCCATGCAGGTATGTTGCGATCCACCTGGCTATTTTCCTGGGAGTCTTGACTGTTTTGCTGTAGCTATTGAACAAGCAATCTGGCGTTGTCAACTTCGAGCCCCTCAAACCACTCTTCCTTGCAGGATACCGCTCAGCACATGCCTACGTGTCGCTCAACCCCTCAGTTCCACCGCTATCTCTTCGCTTACGACGAGACCCTGAAGAGACGGCTCCTGGTCGTGTACTTCCTGTCACTTTCCGAACACTCCAAGACTTGAAATCGCGGGATCTACCCGAAGCCCAACGCCTCGTATCTGCGAACAAGCTGGAAGATGCCGCTCAACTTTTAAAACATGTTCTCCTTTCCTCACTCTTCGTTGTCCCGAGATCAGCTTCGGACTCTCCCCAAGTAAGCTTTCTCTCGACGCTTGCTTCGCATGGCCCTCATATGTCGATTTCAGCTCCAGGATCTCGTCGCCGTGGCAAGGGAATATTTGCTTGGCGTTTCTATCGAGTTAGAACGCCGAAGGGTCGTCAAAGATGAGCCGGATAATGTTCAGAGAAATCTCGAGTTGGCGGCGTACTTCACGCACTGTGACCTTCAGCCAACACACCTCAAACTCGCACTGCGAAATGCTTTCCTTGTATTCGCTAAGGCTGGTAACTACGCTTCAGCCTCGAAGTTTGCCCAAAGAATTCTCCCGCTCAATCCTGATCCCAAGGTCGTTGCCCAGGTAAAAAAAAATGCATGTTAAATGGAACACACCAAACCAGCAACTAACTCCATCTATCTTCACAGGCAAAGAAAGTCATCAGCGAAGGGGACCGAATTCCAATAGACGCCCACGAAATCCCTTATGACACCTCCGCACCCTTCGTAGTATGTGGAGCCAGCTACACTCCTATCGTCCAAGGTTCCCAATTCGTTCGTGATCCCCACACCGGCGCGTCGTTCCTGCCTCAGTACAAAGGGACGCTGTCACCGTTCACCAGAGTCGTTGAAATCGGCCTCCAGACTATTGGTATTCCGCCTTTCCGATCATGAATGGCAAGCACTAGTCGTAGTAGTAGAGTTTGGAACGGTTATCGTGTATTTTGAGTAGTAAAAGTATTATATGATCTTTCTGCCTCATGATCAACATGAGCCACAGTTGGATACTGTCCGAGTTGCAGGGGCGAGGTAAGGCAAATGAAAGAAACCGTGAACCGATATTACGATGAAAGTGGCATCTACCCAGCACCCACTGAGACTGAGCTTAGATTTGAGGAAGTTCGACTGATTGACGATTGCGGAGGCGCGAGACGACCGCTGTTATTGTTGTTGTTGCTCGCGATTGGACTCTGGCTTATGGCAGACTCTCGCGCGAATGCCAATCGCGCGTAAGCCATACGGTGGAAGTGATTTAATGATCGAAGGTATTGAACACCAATCTAGCGATAGCTGTCACGCGGATGTGCGAAAACGGGCGATTGGCGACTCACCTTGAATGATCGGATGTTCGACAACAAGTCAACAGTACAATCTCTCACGGCGGCTTGGGGATGGAAGAGGCCAAATGCCAGAGGCATCAAGCCCCCATTCTGCAGAGGCAAATGTGACAGCAGCTAGGGGGGCAGATCATGCGTTATCCATCAGAAATAATGTCCGGTTTCAGTCCCAATTCACCACGCACCTCGACTACTTGTTCGTAAGAACGAACGCCATGAGCCAGTAATTGCATTATCATGTGCACCTCTACGTCCGGTAGCGATCGTCCCAATCTTAGTCGGGCAATCTGATGGCATATGTCGATGCCGTGAATCGTACTTCCTTCCATCTGAGCTAGGGAGTCCTGGGCAACACATCTTATGAGATGTGAGGCAGAAATGATGGCTCAAATGAACTCACAGCTTTGAATAGCTCATAGCTTACACTTCTTCTCCATCCTTCTATTCGACCGATGCTCATTGTCAGTTCCTTCAGGTCCTCAAGAATAGTTCCGCTTCCAAGTTGCCCATCTGAGAAAGATAGACTCGGAAAGCAGATAGCAGTAGACCCAAAGGTATCTTCTTCATGCCGAGCGGCTAATTGAACAAAGCGCTGAACAAACTCGGTCACACGTGCACGAAGCTGCATTTCGCTTAACCCTAGAAGCTACAGGAGCGAACCGATAGGAGTGATGAATTACACGCCCAATCACGTGGGAGCTCCGTACCTCGTCCACAACGATGTTGTCGTAACTTTCACCAGATTTTGCGGCATGCACGCCGTTAGGGATAGGCAATTTGAGATCTTCGTCAGAACCAACGGCCCCGTTACTACCTTGCCTCGGCAATGAGCTCGGCGGTTGCGGAAAGAGACTAGCATTCGCTGTCGGAGATTGAATATCCTTGTTGACGGTAATCTTTCCAGTCTCGATATTGCACAGGATATCCCATCCGGGTGTCGCCTCGTAGATAGGATTTGTAACGCCGGCTATGAAGCCAGGTCTGAGACCGAAATCAACGACAGGTCAGGTCAAGTGCAGTTGTGAGATCAGTTTGAGCACGTACACAGATGTCATCACGCTATGGTTCGTAAGATTAGTGTAAGGGAAGGCGCGGTGCGTGAACCCACGCAGGACTACACCACAACCTGAGCCAAATGCGCAGGCGGCTAAGACATAGCGCGCGACATGGTTGGCCGGTCGACCATGCCCGAGGAAGATTATGCGCTTTTGAGTAACAAGGGCGTTAAAAAGGACAATGAGAGGCTGCGTGAGTGCCCCATTAGTGTGTAAATGAGGGTGCAAGGGACCAGAGACTGTAGCAGTGGGCTTGCTGAATAGATTAACTAGCCGAGTGAGAGAATACTGAAACGGAATGGACGGTCAGCGTTGGGCAAATGTTGCAAGTATTGCCATTTCGCTCACATCGCCAACTTCACCAGAGAAACTGCATGTTGGTACGCTGACATCGATCTTGGCTATGATAGTTTCCGAACTACTAGCGTCGTCGATCTTGCGCCAAACGATACTTGATGGATAAGAATGCGTGTCCGATTCCCAGCGAGGGTGAGAAAGCATATCACTGTCCACTGTGCTCGCTCGTGCGGTGCTGGTATTGGACTCATGGCGACGATGTGTCGCCGCCTTTGACGATAGCGACCGCTGGTCCAAGGCAGCTGCCGAGCCTCCTGCTCGAGAAGAGGGCCGGGGAGTGGAACCAGAGTTGTCAACAAGTGTGAAGCCATCGTCAGTTTCAACTTCTTGTGTAGTTCTTGATGCTACTCCAGCGACGTCATCAACATCCTCGTGCTCCTTCCATTCCTCATCAAGGGAGGAGCTATGTCCGGAGGACACGGAACCCGAGCGGTCACTACGGGAAGGGCTTTGAGGGGCAAAAGGTGATGGCGCCCTTTCAGCAAAATCAAATCTCATTCGCTGCTGCTCGTCTTGTGCAAATCCCATGATAGACATGTTTTGCTCTGAGTCATGAGGTCCGCGGGATTGCAACGAATGTACGAATTTTTCAGAAAACAAGTCCCTTTTATCTGTAGATCGTAGAATGAGTTTCTCTGCTCTGGAGAGGATTGGCATGTGGGTGAGGTCCATAGCGTTGATGGCATCGTACAAGCCTGCGAGAACATCGACGGAAGGAGAGGCATAAAATTCGTCCAGGGTTTTCATCAAAGCATGCTGTTGTGGGTATGAATGTCAATTGAGTGACGCCAGCAGTTGTGGTATATATACATACACGAAAGATGTTGATAAATGGATGCCGGGTACAGATCGCAAGGGCCTTTACCCACCCACCTCTTTTAATCCAGAATATCTCAGCAAAATATCGCGTTAATGACACAACCAACTAACCGCGGTGCAGCTGCATCCTTTTTCGTCCGTACAAGATTCAGCACGTACAGTAAGGGCTGTTCGCCCGATTCGTTGGCGTTCCCATCAATTGATTGCGCGTCGGAGAACACGGGCGCAATCGTGTTGGCAGGCGATTGATTGAGAAAGAAGAATGTCCAATCCTCTTCGTTCGCGTGAGCGCCATCTGGAATCATGAGCTCTGCCAGTAGTCTAAAAAGTAGTTCCATACGACACATTGTTCAAAACTAATGACCGAGTCCGGACGCGTGGCGATCGCTTCAGCTCACTGGTCATCGGTGCCCGTTGGAAAGGGATATTGATATGGCAGAATCGAACCCTCGTTGACATGAAATTCGGCCAGCAAGACGAAAGAGACGTGCGGGATAGACTGGGCACCCATGTAGGGAGGCAGTAAAGCCGCAAATGCGGCGATTGAGGCACTGTAAAGTATTTGGGTGAAACAACAGCTATTGATGTTGGTACAAGTTTGGCTGATTTTCCATTCAAGGCTCATACTTGCTAGCAAGTGGGAATAT
>Ga0307508_10005069_pt1 | contig 12653 bp, 16 predicted proteins | sample 9_EM_MG_FD_203089 | JGI IMG/M metagenome (GOLD analysis project Ga0307508, IMG submission 203089) | Populus trichocarpa ectomycorrhiza microbial communities from riparian zone in the Pacific Northwest, United States - 9_EM | ecosystem: Host-associated > Plants > Roots > Unclassified | place... | reverse complement strand
GGCAGGGTGCCCGCCGTCTTGATATGTGGACCCAACCCACATAGACTCTCCACGTGAAGACCGTACAGGTTATGTTCGACGAGGATCTCCTCGCTGAGTTGGACAAGACTGCCGACGTCCGTGAAAAAGGGCGGTCGGCGGTGCTCCGAGAGCTCGCGAGCGACTTCTTGCGCAAACGTCGCCAACAGGAGATCGACGCACAGTACGAGCGCGCCTATGCGGGAGTCTCGGAGCCGCTGGGAAAGGACTTCGAAGGCTGGGAGGACGAAGGCGTATGGCCTCCCGAGTGAACCGGGGCGAGATCTGGCTCTACACCTTCGGAACTCCTGACAAGCGCCGCCCGGTGCTGGTGCTCTCTCGGCAAAAGGCGATCGACCTTCTCCACACCGCCCTCGTGGCGCCAATCACCTCCACCCACCACGGCGCCCCCAGCGAAGTCCAGGTAGGGATCGAAGAAGGACTCAAGAACGAGTCGGTGGTCAACCTGGATCAAGTCCAGACCGTGGATCAGAAAAAGCTCCGTCACTTCGTCGGCACCATCGGACCCGGAAAGATGACCGCAGTCTGCCGGGCTCTGCGAATCGCCACCGGCTGCGGAGACTGAGACCTCCCGACCAGCGGTCATCCCAACCGCCGCCACGCTCCGCTGCGCGACAGACGCCATCGCGCCGCCCATCGCGCTAATCGTTCAAAGTGCCGTCACGTGCACCCGCCGTGGGCAAGGCCGTCACGGTCGCACTCTCTGCGGTCACGGTCGTGCGTAGTGCCGTCACGGTGTATGCAATGCCATCAAGTCGCAGACCCGCCCAGGCCGAAACCGGCTGCCGGTGCGGCAAGAGACGTGGAGCTATTGACCAGGCGCCGGATCGCGCTCAAAGACGCCGTGCGAGTAGAGCGCCTTGTCGAGATCGTTGGTCGCCTGGGCTTGCTCGAGCCAGAGATTCCAGTAGGCGATCAGCTCTTCGTGGGAAAGATTGCGCAAATCGAGGTCCTCCTCGCTGAGGAACTCGTCCCGGATCTCTATCATGACTCTCCTCTCGGAGCGGGCTCGAAGGGGAGAACCCCTTCAGCGCGTGCGACCAACAGGCGATGGGCTTCCGGCAGAGACATGCCCGCGATCTGCCGTTGCACGTCCGGCCAGAGAGATGCCCAGGCCTGGGTCGAAGCGAGGTAGCGCGCCAGGCGCTCCTCGTTGGCGTGGATGAGCGCACGGCGTTCACGGTCGAGCGCTTCTTCGAGGGCATCCCGTCCCTCGGCGATTCGTGTAAGAAGCGGCCGCTGCCGAGTCGCCTCGGCCAAGACCGCCGGATGTTCTTCGGCGAGCTTGATCAGATCGCGGCTGCTGCGGGAATAGCGAAATTGCGAGTGAAGATCCGTCATCAGCCGGGCGAGCTCTCCCACGACGGCATAGTCCTTGTCCCGGTTGGTCAGCTTCAACGCTGCCAAGGGCTCGAGACCGACAACTTCGTTGCCCGTCGCATCCGCCTCTTCCCACATTCGAGCCAACCAGTCCGGAGAGACCCGCGGCGGCCGGGTAACGAAGTCGGTGCGCAGCCGCAGAGACTCCCGCCGGGATTCGAGGTGTGCGCTCCAGCCACCGGCGAGCCAGCGCAGGTCCAGCGGCGCGCCAAATCGATATCGCGCCCCGTGAGCCGCTAGAACTGCCAGAACATGCTCGATGGCTTCGGCGTCTTCCCGCAGAATCCAGTCGCCGTCCTTGCTCATGACCGCCAGCCGGTGCATCACCACCGCCTGACCCGAGCTGAGCAGGGCGCGTAGACGGCCCTGATTAAACTCTTCGGTCAGCTCGAGATATGGATTATTCATCGGCAAATCGCAGTCTAGCGCGCATCGTGCTCCTGCAGATACCGGTCAAACCACGCCAGCATCCGCCGCATCAGCTCACGGCGGTTTTTCGGTTGGTGGATGGCGTGGCCTTCGCCGGGGAGGACGACGAGCTGGGTCGGCACGCCCAAGGTCTTCAGGGCGTGCCAGAGCTCGTAGGATTGCGGCGAGGGAACTTCCGCGTCGCTGTCGCCGACCATGATCAGAGTCGGCGTTTTGATTTGCTTCACGAAGTGGATCGGCGAGATCTTTTCGTACAGATCAGGATTGTCGTAGACCGAGGCGCCGAAGAAGGGGATCATCCAGGTATCGATGCGGTTTTCGCCGTAGTAGCTCAGCCAGTTGGCGATGCCGGCGCCGGCCATCGCGGCCTTGAAACGGTGGGTCTGGGTGATCGCCCACATGGTTATGAAGCCGCCGTAGCTCCAGCCTCCGAGGCCCACGCGCTGCGGATCGACCGGCTGGCTTTTCGCCATCGCGTCGACTCCGGTCAGGATGTCGCGCAGATCGCCGCCACCGAAATCGCGCACGTTTCCGCGCGTGAAATCCTCTCCTTGTCCAAAGCTGCCGCGCGGATTGGGATAGAGAACGAAGTAGCCCTGATCCGACAACGGCATGGCGCGGGCGTAGGTCCATTCGATCGGCCACCGCGCTGTGGACGCCGAGGAGGGTCCGCCGTGCACCCAGACGACGAGCGGATATTTCTTCCCGGCGACTTCATTGCGCGGATGGAAGAGCCAACCCTGGACGGAGTGGCCGTCGCTGGTCCAGTGGACGCTTTCGGTGCGGCCCCACTGCGGCGCGCGGCCGTCGTTCTCGTGCGTCACCCGCCGCCAGGCGCCGAGCGGCCCCACCCAGAGCTCGGGCGCCTGGGAGAAGGAGCTGCGCACCACGGCGGTCGACGCGCCGTCCCGGGAGAGCGACAACGACAGGTCGGTCTCGTCGTCGACGACGAGCGCCTCGTCACCGTTCCACAGGCGCTCCGCGGTGCCACCGGAGAGATTGATCCTTGCGACGGCGGCGCGGCCGTCGGCGATCTCGCTCCACAGCAGGCGGCCATCGGGGAGCCAGCCGAGCCAGGTGGCCGAGGCGGCGCGGCCCGGAGTGAGATTGCGCGCCGGCCCGCCGGCGGTGGGCACGGCGAAGACGTCGCCTCCGGTCATCCCCGCATCGCTCATCAAGCCGGAGATGACCGCCACCGTCCGCCCGTCCGGCGAAACGCGCGGCACCGCGATTTGCAGATCAGGTTTCCACAGCTCGCGCAAGGTTCCGGAGCCCGCGGTGATCGTATAGAGCCTTGCCACCCACCAGTTGTTGTCGCCCGAGCCGTGCGCGGCGATGGCGGCGAATCCCTTGCCGTCGGGCATCCAGTCGTATTCATAGACATAGAGATCGGCCGGCGAAATCTCGCGCACGGCGGCGGCTCCAGCGGCGGCGGAGACGTCCACCACCGCGATGCGCTGCTCTTCGATCGTCTCCTCCACCAAGCCGGCGTCCCTGGCCGTGGGGTTCGTCGGGCCGGGCACCCGCGCCGAGCCCGCGATGTAGAGGAAGGCGAGCGTCCGCCCGTCCGGAGAAAAGCTCGGCGCCGCGAGAAAACCTGTCAGGTCAGTGAGGCGCCGTGGAGACAAAGAGGGGGCGGACAGATCGGCCAGATACAGTTGCGGCTGATCCGGGCTCGCGGCATCGGACAGGAACGCGAGCCGGTGGGAGTCCGGCGCCCAGGCGAGATGCCCTTCGTCGGCATCGCTGCCCGCCTTGGCCGAGATCCGGCGCCGTCCCTGTGGCGCGCGCGGATCGGCGACATAGATCGCGGTCTTGCCGGTGGGTTGCCCCGCGGCATCGTGCAGCGACTCGACCCAGGCGACAAGCGCGCCGTCCGGGGCGAGCGCCACCTGGCTGAACGTGCGGGTCGAGAACAACGCGTCGGCGAATGCATCGACAGAGTCCCCCTCTGCGGCGACCGCAGCCGAGGGCAGGAGCAGGGCAAGGCTGACGAGGAATCGGAGAGTGCGCGATCTCATGGCGGCCCGAAACGCTATCACGGAGGCGGCTCATCCGGGATGAGGACCGTCTTCCGGAATTTCTTCCCAGATGGTAGGCTCCACCAGGGACAAATTCTCTTGGATCAACACGACCCGAGCTTCCGGCCGCTCTTCTCCAAACCAGTTGACGACCCGTAACCTATAAGTTACCATGGAACTTCTCAGCATCGTCGGACGGCGGTGTAGCGTGTTCTTCTCCGAACAGGTGCTGGAGGAGCTCAGTGACTGGGGATCTGCAAAGGAGCCCAAGACTGCGATGGTCTCCCTGATGACCAAGAGCGTACCGGATCATGGCCCTCCGTTCGGCACTCCTGCGTGTACACCTCTGGGCGATGGCCTCTTCGAATTTCGCAAGGGCCAACATCGGGGGCCCAAGGTCCGAGTCTTGTGGTTCTATGGTGACAACGCGGGAAGCGTCGTTGTGTGCGTCAGGGCGTTTGTGAAGACCTTTCAGAAGACTCCACCGGAAGAGATCGCCGCCGCGAAAGCTGCCCGCGTGCTCTACACAAACGCGGCACGGAACAAAACGCTCCGCGTCGAAGACGGCTCCGACTTGCTCCGGAAGAAAGGGAAGCCATGAGCCTGAGAGAAAAATTCTCCAAAATGATCGAGGAAGCACAGGCCTCTGTGCCTTACTGGCGGGATATCGCCATTTCCGACTTCACTCGTGACTTACAGGCTCGCCTGGAGCGCACGGGCATCACTCACACCGAGCTGGCAGCTCGCATGGGTACGTCCCGCCCCTATGTGACAAAGCTGTTGAGTGGCGGAAACTTTACGCTCGAAACGATGGTGAAGCTGGCCATGGCCCTGGACGGTGTCGTCAGGATCCAGATTGAGGATCGCGATGCACTGCCGCCTGTGGCGCGCCTCCCCCTGGAGATCCAAAATCGAGCTCCAGCCGAAGAGATGTCTGTGGCTGCAGCAGCGCTCGGCAAGCCGCCGCGGAGCGTCGATACGGGCTCAGGCAAGAAGCAGCGCACCAAGCGCTCCATGCTCAACTCCCCTCGCGCTACGCCACCCTGACTCATGCTGCTTACGGAGCCGCCCCGCCTCTCCGGGGCGGCGCCACAGCGTCCTCACTCTATCTGCGGAAGTACCCCATGACATCCACCACCAGATCCGCGGTCCCTGGGCCGGTCAAGCTGACGAGCGATGTCGCCTGGCCGCCGGGACCGAGGGAGAGGATGGCGTTGTTGGCGAGGATCTGGCCGCCGGTGAAGTTGAGCATGCTGGCGGCCGGCGCGCCGCCGACGACGGGGTAGAGCTGCAGGTAGCCGCCTGCCGCCGGCTGCACCACCGTGACGTTGACCGCGACCGCCGTGGCGTCGACCGGCACGCCGCAGACGCCGTGGACCGGGAAGGTCCTTTCAGTACCCGAAGCGAGCGCGGGGCCGCCCGAGGCTCCGGCGGTCTGCCGGGTATCGAGGAGGCGGCAGGGGGAGAGGGTGTAGTAGTCGGACGCCGCGCCGGCGGTCGGCGGATTGGTCAGGTCGTGGAAGATCTCGCTGGTCGCCAGATAGCTCGTGCCATCAAAGCCGCCGGCCACCAGCACCTCGCCGTTCGGCAACAACGCGGCAGCTTGTCCGACCCTGGCTGTCGACATCAAGGGTGTCACGGTGTGCCAGGAATCGGTCGCCGGATGGTAGATCTCGGCGCTTGCGTTGACGCTGCTCAAGGCTCCCACCTGCGCTCCGCCCACCACCAGCACGTCGCCGTTCAGGAGCAGGGTCGCCGTGTGCCGGCCCCGGCGGGTGGCCATGGAAGCGGCGAACGCCCAAGTGCCGGTCGCCGGATCGTAGATCTCCACCGTGCTGTGGTTGTTGGTGTCGCTCCCCGCGTCATGGCCACCCGTAACCAGCACCCGGCCGTCCAGGAGCCGCGTCGCGGTATGGAAGCTGCGGGCGGCGTGGAGCGGGCCGGTGAGCGCGAAGGTGCCGGTGACGGGATCGTAGATCTCGCAGCGGGCTTCCACCGTGAGCCCGACCCGCTGCCCTCCCCCGGCGACGAGAACCTTGTCGGCGTTCGGCCCGGTCGCGAGCAGCGTCAGGCTGAGGCCGGCACGCAGAGCGACCATCGAGCCGGTGGAGGACCAGGTCGAAGAGGCCGGATCGAAAAGCTCGGCCGAGCCGTAGGTCGGCCCGTCGGCGCCGCCGTTGTAGCCTCCGGCGTAGAGCACCTTGCCGCCAGGCAACACGATCATCGCCCCGGCAAAGCGATTGAGAACGGGGAAGTTGCCGGTTGACCAGGAATGCGTGGATTCCATGAAGTGGATTCCATGAAGAGGTGGGATTCTTTGGAAACGCCGTCGTACTGTTCGCCGGCGATCAGGATCTTGCCGGTCCCGAGCAGCACCGCTTGTTGCTGGTTACGGTGCGAATACGGCATGGCGGCCGTTTCGCTGAAGCTTTGGCCGGCGACCGAAAAGATGTCTGCCCGGTTCGTGTAGAGCAACCCAGGGGAGATGCCTCCCGGAGCGAGCAAATCTCCCGAGGCAAAGGAACCAGCGCGAAATAGCCGCGGCTGACCGACATGTCCGGCCCGGGAAGCCACTCCTCGGCCGCAGCCGCCGGCAGCGCTACAGTCAGAAGAAACGTCGTGACAAGCTTGGCGCCCGTGATGACTGCCTGACGCCTCCGAAAAAAGTCCGTGGTCTTCATGGGATGGACCTCCGGCAGCGATTTCGTTTCCTCCACTGTATCAGAAGTTATAGAAAACGAAATAGCCCCGGCGAACGCGCCCGAGGGAAGGTTCAGCAAGTCGCAGCGGAGCCATCCCTCCCCTCCGGGGCGGCTCCCGTCCGCCTTCAGGGGTGGGCGAGAACCGCCTCTTCCGGCACCGCGGGCACCGCGACGCGCTTGGGCAGCTCGGCGAAGCTGCACGTGAAGTGGCGCAGCACCTTCGGCACCACCGTCATGCGGAAGCCGCGCAACTCGTCGCTGTGATCGCGGATGTGCTCCAGGACCTCGGCGACGTAGTCGAGGTGGGAGTTGGTGAACACGCGGCGCGGGATGGCGAGACGGATCAGCTCCATCGGCGCCGCGACGTCCTCGCCGGTCAGCGGATCGGTGTGGCCGAACATCACCGTGCCGATCTCGACGCCGCGCACGCCGCCCTCGCGGTAGAGCGCCACGGAGAGCGCCTGCGCCGGGAACTCCAGCGGCGGGATGTGCGGCAGGAGGCGCTTGGCGTCGATGTAGACGGCGTGGCCGCCGGTGGGCTGCATGATCGGGATGCCGAGCGCGGTCAGCTTGGCGCCGAACATCGCCACTTGGCCGACGCGGAACTGGAGGTAGTTCTCGTCCAGCACCTCGCGCAGGCCGCGCGCCACGGCTTCGAGGTCACGGCCGGCGAGGCCGCCGTAGGTCGGGAAGCCTTCGATGACGATCAGCCGCTGCTTCAAGGTCTCCAGAAGCCCCTCGTCCCGGCTGGCCAGGAAGCCGCCGATGTTGGCCAGGCCGTCCTTCTTGGCGCTCATCGTGCAGCCGTCGGCGTAGCCGAAGACCTCGCGCACGATCTCGGCGACCGAGCGGTCCCCCTGTCCGGCTTCGCGCTGCTTGATGAACCAGGCGTTCTCGGCGAAGCGGCAGGCGTCAATATAGAAGGGGATGCCGAACTCGCGGCAGAGCTCCGAAGCCGCCTTGACGTTGGCCAGCGAGACCGGCTGGCCGCCGCCGGAGTTGTTGGTCAGCGTCAGCATGCACAGCGGCACCTGGCCGCTCGACTCTTCGAACAGCGCACGCAGTCGCACGAGATCGATGTTCCCCTTGAACGGATGGAGCGCCGCGGGGTCCGTCCCTTCCGCGATGACGAGATCGAGCGCGATGCCGCCGTTCACCTCGATGTTGGCGCGCGTAGTGTCGAAGTGGTTGTTGTTGGGGACGATCATCCCCGGCCGGACAAGGGTGGAGAACAGCAGGTTCTCGGCGACCCGCCCCTGGTGAACGGGCAGGAAGTGGGGGAAGCCGAAAACGTCCCGGATGGAGTCTTGCAGATGGAAAAAGTTGCGGGCGCCGGCATAGGCCTCGTCGCCTTGCATGAGGCCGGCCCACTGCCAGTCGGACATGGCCGACGTTCCGGAATCGGTGAAGAGGTCGATGAAGACCCCCTCCGACGGGACTTTGAACAGGTTGAAACCACCCTCGACCAGCAGGCGCTCGCGCTCTTCACGCGGCAGGAGGAGGATCTTCTCGACGACTTTGACTCGCCACGGCTCGGGCAATGAACGCATGTTTCCCTCTCCAATTGAACCAGGATTCAATGCAGCGCGCACACCTGTCAGCAGGTGCATCAAGACTATAGTGCGCGCCGGAGGAAAAGCGGGACAGTGGACGCGAAGATCATCGCACGCCGAGCCGTCCCTCTCCATATAATGGCCGCATGGACGTGCAAAAAATTGAGGGGGAGCTGCGCCACCTCTTGGCACCCCGTGCCGAGGCAGACGGCATCGCCGCGGCTTATCTCTACGGCAGCCGCGCCCGCGGAACCGCGCTCCCGGGCAGCGACGTCGACATCGGAGTGCTCTACAGCAAGGACCCTCCGAAGACCTGGGCAGGCCTGGGCCTGAGTCTGGACCTGGAGGGTGATCTGGAGAGAGCCCTCGGTCTGCCGGTCCAGGTGGTGGCGCTGAACGATGCGCCGGTGGACCTCATCATCCGGGTTCTGCGCGACGGCAAGCTGCTCGTCGACCGCGACCGCTCGCGCCGCATCCAGTTCGAGGTCCGTTCGCGCAACGAGTTCTGGGACCTGGAGCCGTATCTCCGTCTCTACCGGCGGATGGGAGAGGCCAAGCGGTGACGGACGCCGATCTGCTGGAATTCGCTAAAGGTTCGGCCTGGCCCCATGGAACTAATGGTGTGAGATGAGGAGCATGACGTTCGCGATCAAAGCCGAAGTCAGCGATCCGCGGGCGGAGACGCTCGCGTTCAGCGAGCAGAAGACAATGTATGGCGGCAAGCACATCGCCGAAGGCGATACGATATTCGTCTTCGCGAGCGAGAACGAAGGCGGGCCAGGTCTCATCGCGAGCGGCGTCGTCACCTCGGCCGAAGCGATCGCAATGAAACCCGGGATCGCCCGACAAACGCCGCGCGTGAGCATCACCATCCGACGCACCGCGCTCGCGAAACGGCGCCTGGGCCGGAGCGAGCTCAAACCGTTTTCCGACTGGAACGACGGCCGACCCGAGACCGAGTTCAATTTCAAATTCTACCGCCAGGCAACGAACAAGATCGTCGGCATTTCGGATGAAGCGGCGGCGTTCCTCCGAGGATTCTTTTAGCGCGGCCGATTGGCAAGATAGCAAGCTGATTAAATCTCGGCACGACGGTCCGTAGAGACGGCCCAGACATCTACCACGGCCCTTTCCGAAACCACGATCGCCGGGCCGTCTCCACCCTTGTCAGTCCACCGCCGGCCCAATTGCCCGCCAACGAGCCGGCCACGTTCCACATCCGCCGAGGCACCCCGGGAGCCCGATCGATGCCCTCTGAGGCTGATCCTCCTATACGGCAAGCGCTCTGCCGCCTATCTCGCCGGCCATAGAGAGCCACGGGATTGCATATGGTCAAACGGTCGCCGTCTATGCGCCTTGGCCGGATGTCATTCTCGGTCTGGAATAGGTGGGGCGCCGACGGGCTGCGCCCTTTTTGTTCGGTGGTTTAGTCGAGGGGCAGCCGGCGGGATATTAGCGCGTTGCCAGCGTTCGCCAACGCGACATTCGGAGGGCCTTCCATGTCGCCTATACGGCACTGTCTCTTGAGTTGACGATGATTCTGAAAAGGTGGTAGGCTGGCGGAGAGTTGAAGAGCCGGAAAGGAATGGCACAATGCTGACTGTCCCAAGGTCTTGGCTTCGGAAGGTCAAAAGAGCTTGGCGAAGGATCAAGGCCCGGCAGGAGCATACAGCATCCAGAAGAGTGCCAGCCGACTCGGCGGGGCCCCTACACCGGACGGCGGGCTTCGCCGTCCGGTGCAGGGGCAGAAGCGTTAGCTTCCTAAAATTGTACCTGCAGCCATGAGCGACGATAATAGGCCTTCGGTCCATGTCAAGGGCGTGTCTCCGCTTAAGCCTGGAACGGAGGCCCTATATGAGCTTGGGAAGACGATGCTCTCCGACTCAATTTCTATCGGTCGAGAGTTCTCCAAGTTCATGATCACCGTGGCCACCGGCTCAATACCGATCTACCTCAGTTTGGTCGCACTTCTTGGGGTCAGGGAGTCACCATCCTGGTGCCTATTGGTTCCGCCCGGCATATTCATCGCCGCTGTGGTCCTATTCGTTTTGGCTCACTTCCCGCGGTACGGGAACTTCTCGCTCGAGATTGCCGAGGAAATCGAGGCAGCCAGACTCCGAGCCATGTCCGGCCGAGACGCGCTTCTCCAAGCTGGCATGGCCATGTTCCTAATAGCTACTGCTCTCGGGGCAGTCGTCCTGATCCACGAGGCCGCAATCGAGTCTGCGAGAAGCCCCAGATTCGAGGTCGTCACCGTCGAAGTCCCCCAAAATGCAGATGCAAAGGAAGTCGAACGGCGTTTCCTGGATTTCAAGGCAAAGCTCAGCACTACGAAAGGCATAGCCTCGATGGAGATCCGGGAGATCAGGACAGATGGAGCTACGCTGCTGGTTGCCATCGTGCGCACTGACCGTCGGGAGGAGAAAAAATGAAGGGTGACGAAGGCGAAGTCGTGCTCGACTGCCCGCTGTGCGGGCAGAAGCACGATTACACATTGAGAATAGCTCGGCAAAAGATTCGCTACGATGCTGGCGCGTACGGGCCGTGGTATGGGAAGGAATTCACCAGGATATTCGTTTGTCCAATAAAGTGCGAGAAATTCGAGGCAACCCTCGTACTTGAAGAACGACGCGAGGACAAGATCGTCTCCATAGAATCTGACTGTCCTACGGGCGCGCCTGGAAAGGAACCGAATCGTGAGGGAAGCTAACCCGCGCAGCGAGGGGGACTTCGCGCCTCGGCGCTGTGCCCTCATGCGCAACGTTATCCTGTAATGCCAGGAAGAGATTCTCCCAGGAAGAGGTTCAGGAAGAAGTTCCAGCCGACTCGACAAAAGGCTTGAAGCGAGAGCTCAACACTTCGGGCCGGCCCTGCGTATTCTACCGCGCACAAGAAGCAAAACGAGTGTCTGGCAGCGCCTATCAGCCCGTGCCGCAACTCAAGGAACAGAGCGGAATCGCGCTCTGGAGTTCTTTTCGGTAAAGGCGAACGCGTCTCCGCGACCGCTCCGTAGCCGCTCCTCCATGACAGACCTTATCCGCCGGATGGATCTGCTGCGGAGACTGCCCTGGGCTGTATGAGAAAGACCCCGGCGCGGTTGTAGGGTCCCCCGGGAAATGGTTCCAGCCGATTCGACGGGCGGTGCCGGTCTGTCCCAGTCTGGCCGGTGCGGCGGACTCTGGCCCAGCGCTCGTCGATCATCGAGGGGTGGGAGGCCGGCGGAGACGGTGAGGCCCGACCTTTCCTTCCCCCAGATCCTTTGGGTCGCCGAGACTCCCCGCAGGATGACTTCGCAGAGCCGTGGCTCAAGTTCGCAAGCTCGGGCTGCGGGCGGAGGAGAGGACAGATCCGTTCGTGCCTGGAAAAGGTCCGCCCAGCCCGAGGGCCGGTTCAATCTGCCCGAAGGCAGGTTCGATCCGCCCGAGGGCCGGTTCAATCCGCCCCAGGGCCGGTTCAATCCGCCCCAGGGCCGGTTCAATCCGCCCCAGGGCCGGTTCAATCCGCCCCAGGGCCGGTTCAATCCGCCCGAGGGCCGGTTCAATCCGCCTCAGGGCCGGTTCAATCCGGACGAGGGCCGGTTCAATCCGCCTCAGGGCCGGTTCAATCCGGACGAGGGCAGATTCAATCCTGAGCGGGGCGGATTGAACCTCCGCCTTACGGTGCAGCACGTTAGCGCGGCGAGCCTGACCTCTTCTCGGGATCCGGTGGCACCTTATCACCTTACCCTGCGGATCTAATACCTCCGCGCCGGCCGATCGTCTATCTCCTTGAAGCCCGTTCCAGGGCGTCCATTGACTGAGGAGAAAACGAACGTGACCAAGAAGAAGCTCAGCAAGCTGACCCTTCGCCGCGAGACTCTGACTGTGCTCGACCTGAAGGCGGCGACCGGTGGCGCCGCCGGCGGCACCATCGTGGTCAACACCGTGCATTCTGTCTGCGCGCTCTGCATTCCCTACCCGGTGATCCCGCCCCAGGAATGGCCGCAGACTGGCGGCTAATCGCGAAAAAGTAGCGAGCTCGGGCGAGAGCGTGAGACCTTGTCCGGAAGCCGGATGCGAAATCCCCGGCCAAGGCTCGCGCCGGGAAGAGGTTTCAGCCGATTCGACGGGCGGCGCCGGTCTGGCCGGTGAGGCGGACTCTGCTTACATCGGACCGATGTAACCTTGCAGCGGGTCGATGTCGGCTTACAGCGGATCGATGTCACCTTGCAGCGGGTCAATGTCAGCTTACATGGACCGATGTCACCTTGCAGCGGGTCAATGTCGGCTTACATCGGACCGATGCAACCTTGCAGCGGGTCGATGTCAGCTTACATTGGGCCGATGTAACCTTGCAGCGGGTCGATGTCGGCTGACAGCGGATCAATGTCACCTTGCAGCGAGTCGATGTCGGCTGACAGCGGATCGATGTCACTTACATGGGACCGATGTCACCTGACAGCGGATCGATGTCAGCTTACAGCGGACCGATGTCACCTTACAGCGGGTCGATGTCGGCTGACAGCGGATCGATGTCAACTTGCAGCGAAT
>Ga0307508_10005068_pt1 | contig 12654 bp, 10 predicted proteins | sample 9_EM_MG_FD_203089 | JGI IMG/M metagenome (GOLD analysis project Ga0307508, IMG submission 203089) | Populus trichocarpa ectomycorrhiza microbial communities from riparian zone in the Pacific Northwest, United States - 9_EM | ecosystem: Host-associated > Plants > Roots > Unclassified | place... | reverse complement strand
ACCTGTACTGGAAAGAAACCGGCGATATTTCGGTGTGGAAGGGCATTGCGCAGGACGCCGTGGTGATGAACCTGGACGACCTGCTCTGCACCGGCATATACGACAACCTCCTGTTTTCGTCTACTATTGATCGCAATAAGCGGCTGGTGCCCGGCGAAGTGCTGGAAGCGGTGATCAACGGCACCCAGGAACTGTTTGACGAGCTGGCTGGTTTTGGCGTTCATATCCATTACCTCGGCGGCGAAACCGCCGATGTGGGCGATGTGGTAAGAACCATCGCGGTCAACGGCACCATGACCGCCCGCTGGCCCAAAAACAAGATCATCAGCAATGAAAAAATACAGGCGGGCGATGTCATTGTAGGCTTTGCCAGCTATGGCCAGGCCCGCTATGAGCAGGTGTACAACAGCGGTATCGGCAGCAACGGCCTTACCAGCGCCCGCCATGACGCCCTCGATAAAAGCTATGGTGTGCGTTTTCCCGAATCGTACGATGGCTCGCTCAATGAGCAGGTGGTATATATCGGCCCGCACAAAATGACGGATACCGTAGCGGCCGGCGGCGGCCGTATGAGTGTAGGCAGCCTGCTGCTAAGCCCTACCCGTACCTATGCGCCCTTGCTTACCACGCTGCTGGAACAGCATTTCGATGCCCTGCACGGCATCATCCATTGCAGCGGCGGCGGGCAAACCAAATGCCTGAAATACCTGCCCGGCCCCTGCAGGGTAATAAAAGACAATTTGTTTGACGCTCCCGAAATATTTGATTTGATACAAAAAGCCTCCGGGGCCGACAGGCGGGAGATGTACCAGGTATTCAATATGGGCCACCGCCTGGAAATATTTACCGATCCTTCCTCCGCCGGCGCGCTTATCGCGGCAGGCGCACAATACGGCATTGAAGCTAAAATAGTGGGCAGGGTAGAGCCGGCTGCTAAAAAAGAGCTGGTGCTGCAGTGGGGAGCGGAAAATATTGCCTTTTAGCGCAGCTTACCTATTAACTTTCGCGCGCACAATCCCTTTTTCATTCGACTGGAGGATATCGCTTTCGGCAAACCGGCAATAAAGGATGTCTTTCGAGGTAAACCTGTTGCGGTCGTATACTACATGGATATACCCGTTCCTGGTTTGTATGGCATCGGGATACGATACATTGCTGCGCCGGTCTATTACCAGCTTATGCTTCCAGCTTTTGCCGCCATTAGACGATAAGAAAGCCGTTAAATCGGTCCGCGCCATGTTGTTGTTGATAATAAGCAGCAGCCGGCCGGAAGACAGTTTCGATATATGAAAACGCGAGGCGGCGGAAGCGCCCACGGCCGTGAATGGAAGAAGGGGGGCCCAGTGCGCGCCATTGTCGCTGCTGTTGGCATAGTAGATACCTTTCGAGGTCCGCACCATGCATAGCAGGTGGCCGGCAGACGTTTCCACCAGCTGGTGCTCGTCGAACGTGCGGATAGAATCGGGAATGAGGAGCTTAGATAATACCTGTACCGGCTCCAGCTGCGCGGAGCCTCTTTTATACACCCCGCTGTAAATAAAAGCGCCCTGCCTGGCAGGGTCGGCAGGTGCAAAAGGCCACCACGATATGGGAAACAACATGGTTTCGGTAGAAGAAAGATAGACGGGCTTGTTGAGCATAACGCCCTGGGCCAGCAGCGATACCTGGCCGGCCGTTACATTGTCGCCGTTCCGGCTGAGCGGCACGGTCCATACACCGCCCACCCCATCCCAATATTGGTGCGATTTTGTCCAGGCCAGTCTTACCGTACCCGATTTATCACGCCAGAGCGCCGGGTCGTACATGCGTATGCGGGAGGTATCGGCCGGGTATACCACCAGCGCATCCCTTTTCCAGCTACGGGCATTGTCAGGGCTGAAAGCCACCGTTACATAATTGCCCGGGCCTTCGCCCTTACCGCCGGAGTACCATGCAACGTATATTTCCTTACCATTGTCTGTAGCACCTATGGAGGGAATGCCTTCCCAGGAGCGGTTAAGCATACGCGGGTCATTGCCGGCATTTTGTAAAAACAGCGCTTCGGGGTCGGGTCCGGCAATAACAGCAGCGCCGTACGCGTTAGTCATTACGGTTGTGCGGAGCTGTGGTAACTCTTTGGCGCAACCGGGCATTATCGCCACAGCGAACATGATTATTAAATACACGGCATGAGCCGGGCGGGGTAGCATGGGCATACTAATCAGGCGGTGTTTTTCGGGGCATCAGCTGGCACAAAACATTTTGGAACACGGAAATCAGTATATTTGTGCTGCTGGCCCAACCCTAAATTAAAGTATTATTAAAGGGGCATTAAAATAAAATTAAAAACACCTGCCTTTTCGCGGATTTTCTGATCCAGATCAAATAAGAACGATTCTCGCCACGCGGCCCTGATTACCAACGATTAATACCTGGCAACACCATTGTTGCTGTTAACCTGTCAAAAACACCATCGTTATAGTTTTTGTAACCCATGACTATATTCTATGGTGAAACTGTTGGACTGTACTTTGCGTGACGGTGGATATTATACCAACTGGAATTACTCCGGCCGCACCATTAAGGATTATTTCAAACACCTCAGTAAGCTGCCTGTCGATTACGCAGAAATAGGCTATCGTAGCCTGCGTTCCGACGAGTACCTGGGCGAGCTGTTTTATACCCCGCTTTACATATTGCAAACGGCCCATGAGCTTATGCCCGGCATTCGCAAGGCTATCATGCTGGATGAAAAGGACACCGCGCCCCGGGATCTCGATGTGCTGCTGGACCCCATCCGCGATTGGGTGCATATGATCAGGATTGCCGTATCGCCCGACCGCCTTACCCAGGGCATGCTGCTGGCCAGGATGGCCCGCGACAAGGGATTCGAGGTAGCCATCAACCTCATGCACGCCTCCCGCTGGCGTAAAGATGCCGGCCTGCCCGACAGGATTAAACGCGAGGCGGAAGCCATCGACTACCTCTATATCGTGGATTCGTACGGCGCCCTTTATCCGCACGACGTGCAATACCTGGTACAGGCCCTTAAACCGGGACTAACCGTACCGCTGGGCTTTCATGGACATAACAACCTGGAGCTGGCCCTGGGCAATTCGCTGATGGCCATCGAATGCGGCTGCGATATCATCGATACCACGGTAACAGGCATGGGCAGGGGAGCGGGCAACCTGAAGACGGAGCTGGCCCTGATTGTGCTTAAGGAGAAGTACGGCTTCGACCTCGATTTCGACAGCCTTTCTTCGCTGACCGCCCTGTTTCAATCGCTGCAGAAAAAATATGAATGGGGCACCAATATCGCCTATATGCTGTCGGGCGCCTATTCCATGCCCCAGAAAGAGATCATGGCGCAGATGAACAAGCACCGGCATTTTATCGGTAGCATCATCGGTGAGTGGAAAAGTTATGTGAGCAATGGCGCAGCAGATACCAGCGCTGCTTACCCCTGTGTGCGGCAGCAGCCGGGCGCAGATATGGTTATCGTCACCGGCGGGGGCGCTTCCGCCGAAGAACAGGCAGGAGCCCTGCATCGTTTTATTACCATCGAAGCGGCCAAAGGCCGGCGGGTAAGCCTGGTTCATTCCAGCACCCGTTTTGCCGAGCTGTTCAACGGGCTGCCCGGCGCAGACCAGTACTATTGCCTCGTGGGCAAGGAAGCCATCCGGCTCGAATCGTTTGCCGGCAGCCGCGACATCATACGTAAAAACCGCTTTATCGTCCCCGCGCAAAACAAGGTAAAAGGCGTTTACCTGCCCCCTACCGGCGAAGCCCGGGTGCTGCAATGCGGCGAACTGCAGTTTGCACCGGGATTCGACGATTCGCCGCTGGCGCTGGGTATACAGGCGGCGCTGGACCTGAACGCTGCCACGATATACCTGTTTGGCTTTGACGGCTACCTCGTGCAGCACGATAGCTCACAGCTCGACCTCTTCAACGAAAACCAGCAAATCATCAATAAAGCCGCTGCCGCGGGCATCGGCCTGGTATCGCTCACGCCTACCCGCTACCAGGACCTGCGGCAGGTGTCCATTTTTCACCTTATCACAAAATATTCCGCATGAAAATCGTTGGCGTCATACCGGCCAGGTACCAGTCCTCCCGCTTCCCGGGCAAGCCCCTTGTGCTTATCAGCAACCTTCCCATGGTGATTAGGGTGGCCCGCCAGGCCGAAAAAGCGCTGGGCCGGGGCAATACCTATATCGCTACCGACGATGAAAGGATTGCCGCCACCTGTCGCGCATTTGGTTACCAGGCGGTCATGACCAGCCCGCATTGCAAAACGGGTACCGACAGGCTGGCGGAGTTTTCGCTCGGCGTTGAAGCCGATGTATATGTTAACATACAGGGCGATGAACCGGTTATAGACCCCGCCGATATAGAAAAGATCGTGGAAGCCAAGAAACAGCATTTTTATAAAGTGATCAACGGCATGTGCGATCTCCTGCCGCATGAAGCGCCCGCTAATCCCAATATTCCCAAAGTAGTGGCCGCTGCCGACGGGCGGCTGCTGTATATGTCGCGCCTGCCCGTGCCCGGTATAAAAGATGCCGCCACCGGCCGCCCCGGCTATAAAAAACAGGTATGCATCTACGCGTTTAACAAAGCCGAGCTGGCCCTGTACGGCGCATACAGCGATAAGCCCGATTGCGAGCTGTACGAGGATATCGAGATACTTCGCTTTCTCGATGCCGGCATCGGCGTGCAAATGGTAGAAACTTCCGGCTGCTCCATGGCCGTGGATACGCCGGAAGATGTGCCGCTGGTGGAAGCATTTTTACAAAAGAACCGGTCAACTCCTTATCAATGAACCTTAAAAAAAATACATTCCAGCTCGCGGTAGCCAATGGCCTCCTGTTGGTGAACAGCCTGTTTCAGACCATGGTTTTTTCGCGGCTGATGGCCGATAAAACCGCGTTCGGCGAGCTGCAGCAGGTAACGCTTATATCGGGGCTGCTCGTAGCGGCGCTGGTATCGCTGCCCAATGCGGTCAGCTATTTTTCGGGTATCAGCCAGCATGAAGCGCAGCAGGCCGGGGCGCTTATCCGGCGTTTTGCTTTTGTGAGCGGGCTGATGGCCGGGCTCGTGTCGCTGCTCCTGCTGTTGTGCAGCGGGCCGCTGGGCGCGCTGTTTACCAACCGCCTGGTTACGGAGCACCGGTATGCCGTATCGCTGCTCGTTTTTCTGCGCCTGCTCAATACGCTTTATCCCAATGTATGCCTGGTTACGGGCCGCCTGCGGCGGCTCATTGCCATCAACCTGCTGCAATGCGGGTTCCTGTTGTCGCTCTTCCTGCTGCGCGACACGTCGGGATTTGTATCCGTGTCGCTGCTGCTGGCCATGCTTATCGCGGCGGAGCTGGCGGAAAGCATCGCGCTGCTGGGGAGTATGTGGCCGTTCTTTATCCGCCGCAGCGCCTGGGGCGAACGCCTTAACCTGTCGCGCCCCGAATGGAAATATGTATCCTACCTGCTGCTCAACGGCGCCGTTATCGCCCTCACGGGGCAGGTAGACCGCCTCATCATTTCTTCGTGTTCCAATCCGGCGATATACTCAGACTATTCGCTGGGCAGCTTCGCCAACCCGGTCATCGGCGTATTGCTGGCGTCGCTTACCACGGCATTCATACCGGTATTATCGGGCCTGGCGGCAAAAAAAGATACGGCAGCCATCTTCTCCTCCTGGAAAAAAGTGTCCCGCCATGCGGCAATATTTATTATTCCACTGGTAGCCTTTACCATTTTTTTCGGGAGTGATATCATTGTATTCCTGTTTACAGGGCGGTATAAAGCCTCCGGTATCCTGTTCCAGCTGTACAATTGCCGCTACCTGCTGGTGTTTATGGTGTTTTCGGCCACGATGAATGCCGTGGGGCTCGAAAAATACACGCTTATCAACAGCGTCATCAATCTTTTTAATACCGCCTTCTGGGTGTTTGCCGGGCTGCGCCTGTATGGCGCCACGGGCGCGGTAGCGGGCAGCATACTGGCCATTTATATCGGGTATATCTACCCGGTATATATCATCCGCAAAAAGCTGGGCGGCCGCATAGCCGATTACTTTCCGCTGAAAACCTTTGCGCTCTGCTGCATGGTATGTGCGCTGAGCGGCGGCCTGTTTGGGCTGCTGCGTTATATGCTGGCGCCCCAGCCGGCCATCGTGGTGCTGCTGATGGCGCCGCTCTATTACCTGCTTTCGCTGCTGGCCATCGACCGCTGGGTATTTCCTGTTATCAATACCAAGCTATTTTCAAGGAAAATGCTCATTTAACGGTACGGCCATGTATAAACGAATTACTATGACAATCGACCCTCTTACCCTGCTGCAGCAAAAATACGCCGCCATCCAGGCCGGCCTGGCGGTGGACTACCGGGGATACCGCCTCGATAAAATGACCGAACCTTTTCTCAGCGCGCTGGTGTTTCGGCATATGCCCAAACGCCGCCAGTGGGCCCTTGCCTTCAAAAAATTCAGCAGCATACGCCGGCTCGACGATATGCCGGAAGTCAGCAACGGCGTGTTTTTTTCTTTTCCCGAATGGACCAACCGCAAAGACTACCTCGAAATAAGCGAATATGTACGGGCGCAGGTAAATGATGCCTGCTTTTTCAGGCTCTCGGCCCTGCGTCGCAAGCCGGTGTTCAGCCTCCGCCACCTGGGCCGCGCCATCCGCCTGTGCCGCAGCCTGCCGCACCTCGGTTTTACCGGCCGGGTATATATAACCGCCGCTGTATACAGCAGCCTGCTCCTGGCAGACGAGGCGGAGCGAAAGCTGCACCTGTCGCCCAAAAAATATGTATCGTTCTCCTGCGTCATGGGTATCGAGCACCTGCTCACACAGTACTTTCGCAAAAAAGGCATACCCACCTACAACCTGCAGCACGGTGTTACTTCACTATACCGTAAGAATCCGCAGGACGCGCTGGAATACACCAATATCATTGCCGACTATCACCTGGCATGGGGCGAATACTCGCGCCATGAGCTGATAAAATACGGGCTCGACGCCGGGCATGTGCTGGCAGCGGGCTACCCGCGGCCGCAGGCATTGCTGCCGCTGCAACAACCGCGCAGCCGCCAGTGCGTGGTATTCCTGTCGAGAGCGGATTTTAATAAGGCCAACCTGTCGCTGCTGGCTGTGCTGCGCCGCTTTCAGCGCGATTGTGCTGACAAAATCCATTTTCATCTTAAGCTGCATCCTTCGCTGAGCGTATCCGAATACCGTAAATGGATACATGATAATTGCAGCGATGGCAGCATCGGCCTGCTCGAAGAAAACAAGACCCTGCAGGATTTACTCCACAGCGGCACGGCCGGTTTTTGTATCGTTGTCAACTCGTCGGCTTACTATGAATGTTATATGAACGGGCTGGTGGCGCTGCGCTATCATTCGGATGATTTCGACACGGGGTATGCCGTATCCGATGATCTTTTTTCTACCGGCGAAGAGCTGGCCCGGTTGCTGACGGCGCTGTATGAATCGTTTGAAGAACACTTCCCGGCAGACAGGATACGGCACGGACTGCAATACGTACTGGGCCTGCCGGGAAATGAGTATGGAAGAATACTTAACAGCTAACGGCGTGCCACGGTTATCACGGTACCGCAAGCGAACCGTGGCACGCCTAAACCTGCGCTATAGCTTGCTGTAGTTCACTACTCCCTGCAATATCATCTTCGCCACATTTTCCTGGTTCTTTTCATCGGTAATAAATTCCCTGTCGGCCGGTATGCTCAGGTTGCCGCATTCAAGCAATACCGCGGGACGGGGATTTTTTTCCAGTATCCAGATGCCTTTGGAGGATCGTTTCCTGATGTCGGGCGCTGCCGTGTAGATGCTGCCCAGCTGCTGCAGGAGCGTGCTGGCCAGCAGCTGGTTCTTTTTATCTTCTTTTCTGCTGGCAATATACGCTTCAAAACCTGCCGGCATGGGGGCTGTAACGGTGCTGGAGTTTACATGCAGCGAAATAAACATGGCGGCATTGGCCTGTTCTGCTATTTCTGTTCTTTTTCTCAATCCCGCCTGTATATTGGTTCCGCCACCCGGCAGCTCGTCGGTTTCGCGGGTCATGATCACGCGCACGTTGTATTGCGGCGCCAGCACCCTTACTTTTTGGGCGAGCGACAGGGCGATGTCTTTTTCATTGAGATTGTCTACCACGGCGCCGGCATCTACGCCGCCATGGCCTGCATCGATGATGACCGATATGGGCCCGGCAGCAGCCACCACCGGGTGATGAGTATACACCGGCTTTAGGGCAAAGGCGCTGAGCAATAACAGCAGCAGGGGCAATACCATGGCCCGGCTGAAATAACCGTGTTGGCGGTGTACGGAATGTTTGGTGGTGAGCATCATAATACGTCTTTTTATGGGGTGGTAAGCAAATGGATGGGAGAGGGAAGGGCCCGCGTCTTTCCGTTGCATGGCCTGCATTACGAGCAGCTCGGCGTAATCGAACCGGTTGTGGCGGCCGGCGGTATGCTCATCGGCCAGGAACTCATGCAGCACTTTCAGCTCTTTTTTCACCAGGTGGAAAAAAGGATTGAACCAGCCAAGGCAGCAAAGCAATTCCATCAGCACCACGTCGGCGCTATGGCCCTGCTGCACATGAAATAACTCATGGCGAAAAACCTGCTGCCCTTCTTTGGTATCGAAAGGAATATCCCGGTGCCAGAATACGTGGCGGAAAAACGAAAATGGCGCCCCGGGCTCGCTGGTATTGTACAGGCGGATATGGTTAACGGCCTCGCCCCGGTACTTATAGCGCAGGCGCAGGATATAAAAGATGGACCGTATAAAGACGGCCAGCGTAAGCGCCAGTCCGGTTATATACAGCAGCACGGCCCATTGTTGCCAGCTCAGCTGCCTCGCCTGGCGGATGAAACCCGCGCCGCCCGGCTCCGACTCATTCCAGCCCGCCGCAGCTATCACCTGCAAGGTCCTGGCCAGGGTCGTTTCGGCCCCGGCGGCCGGCCCCAGCTGCAGGGGAATGACCAGGAACGGACTGGCTGCCGCCACCACCACCGTGGCCAGCAGGAAAAACCGGTTATAGCGATGAAAGAAACGATTGCGGAGGAAGCAATAATAGTAGCCATAGAGCAGGCCCGAGGCTGCCACCATTTTAATGATTATTTGAAACAGGTTCATTGGTCTGTTTTTTTTGTTTTACTCCTTGTTGCCTTGTTGTCTCGACGCCTTTATGCCTTTCAGCAGCGCCTCGAGGTCTTCGGTGCTCAGCTTGTTATCGTTCAGGAACTGCGACACCATGCGGGCCGGGGAGCCTTCAAAATAGCTTTTCACCAGCTGCTGCAGGCTTTTCCTGCCATAGTCGGCCTTGCTGATGCGGGCCCGGTACAGGTTATTGCGTCCCTGCACCTCATAGTCGACAAATCCCTTGTCTACCAATATTTTAAGCAGGGTCGCCACCGTATTGGAATGGGGTTTGGGGTCGGGGCTGTGCTCAAGAATGTCTTTTAAAAAGCCTTTCTGAAGGCCCCAGAGCACCTGCATCACCTGTTCCTCGGCCCGGGTAAGTGTCTTCATATAGTGAGTAATTTAATGTTGAATCGGGTAACTAAACGTTTAGTTGTTCAAATGTATAACTAAATCGTTAGTTCATTGATTAAAACTGTGAAAGATTTGTGAATGTTATTCACAGTGCCTCCCGGATAAGCCGGCAATGATGCATAGTGTGAGATGGGCCACAGGAGCGGATTGTATGAGAAAAAAACGTATATAATGGTGAGTAATACGATTGGATTGTGGATATTAAATCGACGCATCTTTACCGGTATTTTCGGCAAACGCTATGACGTTTCAGGATTGAAATGTATTTTTGCCAATGGTTCTGGACGGATCTACAAACTCTTAGCATAGGGCTTAACGGCCTGTTTGCATAGTCATTTGCAACTCCCCCTGAACATATACAGTCTATCATTTGTTGATCTGATATTGTACCCCCACCCAGGTATCGCTTTTTATTATACTAAGATAAGATATGAGACAGTTAAAAATTGCTACACAGATTACCAATCGGGATTCGCAGGCGGTTGAGAAGTACTTACAGGAAATTTCTAAGATTTCGATGATCACTCCTGAGGAGGAAACCATTCTGGCTCAACGGATTAAGATGGGAGACCAGAGAGCATTGGATAAGCTCGTGCAGGCCAACTTACGTTTTGTGGTTTCTGTTGCCAAACAGTACCAGCACCAGGGCCTTTCTTTGAGCGATTTAATCAACGAGGGCAACCTCGGCCTGATAAAAGCCGCCCAGCGTTTCGATGAAACGAAGGGTTTTAAATTCATTTCATACGCCGTATGGTGGATTCGCCAGTCTATTTTACAGGCTTTGGCGGAACAAGGCAGGCTGGTCCGCCTCCCGCAAAATAAAATCGGCACCTACAACAAGGCCAATAAAGCCTATATGGCTTTCGAGCAGGAGCATGAGCGCGAGCCGTCAACCGAAGAGCTGGCGGAACTGCTGGAAATGAGCGAAACGGAAATCAACAATATCTTCCAGAGCAATACCCGTCACACCTCCCTCGATGCACCCGTGCACGAAGCGGAAGATGTGGCCATGGGCGACCTGCTGGAAGGCGGCGACGATACCGACGACGATGTGATGAAAGATTCGCTGCGCAATGAAATTCGCCGCGTACTCAAATCCCTCAGCCCCCGCGAAGCCGAAATCGTGAATGCTTATTTCGGACTGGACGGTGAAAACGGTGTTACCATCGAGCAGATTGGGCAGAAATACGACCTTACCAAGGAGCGTATCCGCCAAATCAAGGAAAGGGCCATCAAACGCCTGCAGAAAGCACGCTACAGCAATGCGCTCAAAGCGTATTTAGGATAAAATTGCCTATACGATTATCGTATTAAGAACCCTGCCGCCGGCGGGGTTCTTCGTTTTATAACAAAAGCACCGCTTACCTGTTATATACCAGCAAATGCCCGCTTTTGCACACGAAATGCAGGTGCTGGTGTAAACCCGGCCTTATTTGATATCTATCCATTATTTTTGCCGACTTGTTTAACCCCTCGCTCCTCTATGCCAGGCGGAACAGTATAAAAAAGGACTCAATATGACAGCTTCATCAACGATAGAAAAAGTACATTGTCTTATAATCGGTTCCGGCCCGGCAGGCTACACGGCGGCTATCTATGCCGCCCGCGCCAATATGAAACCTGTTCTGTACCAGGGCATACAGCCCGGCGGACAGCTCACCATCACCACCGAAGTAGAGAACTATCCCGGTTATCCCGATGGCATACAGGGGCCCGATATGATGGTCGATTTCGAAAAACAGGCCGCCCGCATGGGCGCCGATATCCGCTTCGGACTGGCCACCAAAGTCGATTTTTCAAAGCAGCCCTATAAGGTATGGATCGACGATGAAAAGGAGCTGGAGGCGGATGCCGTTATCATCGCTACCGGCGCCTCTGCCAAATGGCTGGGCCTCGAAAGCGAACAACGCCTTAACGGCTACGGCGTAAGCGCCTGCGCGGTATGCGACGGATTCTTTTTCCGTGGCAAGGAAGTAGCCATCGTTGGCGCCGGCGATACCGCCGCCGAGGAAGCGCTCTACCTGTCAAAGCTCACCACCAACGTGCACATGATTGTACGCCGCGGCCCCGAAGGCATGAAGGCCTCCAAAGTCATGCAGGACCGCGTAAGGAATACGGCCAATATCAAGGTATACTGGCACTCCGAAACCGACGAAATAGTAGGAGATACCAAAGTGGAATCGGTGCGCATCAAAAATGTAGAAACCGGCGATAAGCAGACCGTGCCCATACAGGGCTTTTTTGTGGCCATCGGCCACCAGCCCAACTCGGATATCTTTAAAGGCTGGCTGGATATGGACGAAGCCGGTTACCTCAAAACCATCCCCGGCACCTCCAAAACCAATATAGAAGGCGTCTTTGCCGCCGGCGACGTACAGGACAAAATATACCGCCAGGCCGTAACCGCCGCCGGCAGTGGCTGTATGGCCGCCCTGGATGCGGAGCGCTATTTGTCGGCAAAAGGGCTGGTATAGGGGAGTTGACAGATGACAGTTGACAGTTGGCAGTTGATAGGCGTTTGTTTCGATAGCCGCCTCAAAAGCCTGTCAACTGCCAACTATTATCTGTCAACTAAATTTAACAGTCGTCCTCTGAATTCCTGTCTATATTCGCACGGTATAGCAACTGATTAATAGTAACTTATGCTAACCGTTCATTTAAGCGATCTAAAGTTTTTTGCGCACCACGGTGCCTACGAGGGAGAATCCGCGGCAGGCAACGAGTTTGAAGTGCATGTACAGGTAAGCTACGACGAGAAGAAGATTAAGTTCGACAGCCTCAAAAACGTGCTCAATTACGAAGACCTCTTCCTCCTGGTGCGCAAACGCATGTCTGTTCCCACCCCCCTGCTCGAAGAGCTGGCCGAAGGCATCATCCGCAAGATCCGGCACGAATATTCGTTTGTAAAGGATGTAAGTATCTCTATTTTTAAGCTGCAGGCGCCTATTGGGGGCTTCCAGGGTAAGGTGGGGATCACTTTACAAAAGAAATTCGATGTATAGATGAAATCACTGGTGTATATCGTCTTCTTCTTCCTGGTCGTACCTGCCGTGATGACTGCGCAGGACATTACCGCCCTGCAGAAAGAA
>Ga0307508_10005067_pt1 | contig 12654 bp, 6 predicted proteins | sample 9_EM_MG_FD_203089 | JGI IMG/M metagenome (GOLD analysis project Ga0307508, IMG submission 203089) | Populus trichocarpa ectomycorrhiza microbial communities from riparian zone in the Pacific Northwest, United States - 9_EM | ecosystem: Host-associated > Plants > Roots > Unclassified | place... | reverse complement strand
GCTTGAAGTAGCGGCGAGCGTCCCTTGACACGCGACCGTCCGTCGAATCAGCATCGAAGCGCTTCGAAAGCGCTCCGCCGCTCCATCGCAAGGGGATCCTCACGTGACCGCACAGACGCCGCCCACGCCGCCGTTCCGCGATCCGCAACTGCCGTTCGCGAAGCGCATCGACGACCTGTTGGAGCGGCTCACGCTCGACGAGAAGATCTCCTTCCTGCACCAGTTCGCGCCCGCGGTGGAACGCCTCGGCATCGAGGCCTTCCGTACCGGGCAGGAGGCGCTGCACGGCGTTGCGTGGATGGGCCCTGCCACCGTCTTCCCGCAGGCCGTCGGCCTCGGTGCCACCTGGAACACGGACCTGGTGCGCCGCGTCGGCGAGGCGGTCTCCAAGGAGACCCGCGCGATGCGCGGCCACGACGACCGCGTCGGCCTCAACGTCTGGTCCCCCACCGTGAACCTCCTGCGCCACCCCCTGTGGGGCCGCAACGAGGAGGGCTACTCGGAGGACCCGAAGCTGACCTCGGCCATCGCCACCGCGTACACCCGCGGCCTGCGCGGCGACCACCCGACGTACTGGCGCACGGCCCCCGTCCTCAAGCACTGGCTCGCCCACAACAACGAGACGGACCGGGCCACTTCGTCCGCCTCGGTCCGCCCCCGGGTGCTGCACGAGTACGACCTGCGCGCCTTCCGCGAGACGGTCGAGGCGGGCGCGGTCGCCGGAGTGATGCCGGCGTACAACCTGGTCAACGGCCGCCCCAACCACGTCTCCCCGTACCTGCGCGAGCATCTGCGCACCTGGACCGACGAGGACCTGCTGGTCTGCTCGGACGCGGGCGCGCCCTCCAACCTGGTCGACCACGAGCACTACTACGACACCCACGAGGAGGCGACGGCGGCCGCGCTGATCGCCGGCGTCGACAGCTTCACCGATCACGGCACCGACAGCTCGCAGATCGTCGGGCGCGTCAAGAAGGCCTACGGACAAGGCCTGTTGACCGAGGCCGACATCGACGCGGCGGTCCGCCGCCAGCTCTCCGTCCGCTTCCGGCTCGGCGAGTTCGACCCGCACTACGACCCGCACGCCGGCACCAAGGACTTCGACACCCCGGCCCACCGCGCGCTCGCCCGGGAGGCGGCCGAACAGGCGGTCGTGCTCCTCAAGAACGACGGGCTGCTGCCGCTGGCCCCCGACACCCGCGTCGCCGTGGTCGGCCTGCTCGCCGACGAGTGCAAACTCGACTGGTACAGCGGCACCCTCATCCACCGCTCCACCCCGCTGGAGGGCCTCTACGAGCGGTTCGGCGCCGAGCGCGTGGAGTTCGCGGAGGGCGTGGACCGGGTGCTCCTGAAGACGTCCGCCGGTACGTTTCTCCACGTCCCGGCGGCCTCCGAGGCCCCCGACGAGGTGCGCGGCGCCGAGGGCGCCCTGGATCCGGCCCTGCTCGCGGGCCGCACGGACCTCCCACCGCTCACCACCGACCCGACCGGCACCGAGTTCGCGCTGATCGACTGGGGCGAGGGCGTGCTGACCCTGCGCGCCCCCGACGGCCGCTACCTCTCGGTCGCCGACGACGGCTACGTACGCGCCTCCGCGGACCAGCCCGGCGGCTGGGTCGTCCAGGAGGCATTCCGCCTGGAACCCCATGAGAACGGCCACCTCCTCAGGCACCTCGGCACGGGTCGCCACCTCTCTGTCGCCGCCGACGGAGTGAAGGTTGCCGCCGGAAATCCGGAAATGTTCCAGCTCATCGTGACCGAACGCGGCGAGGACGCAGTGACGCAGGTCACTGCGCGGGCCGACGTGGTGCTGGTGGTCGCGGGCAACGATCCGCACATCAACGGCCGCGAGACCGAGGACCGCACGACGCTTCGCCTGCCCGCCCACCAGGAGCGCATCCTGCGCGCCGCCCGCGCCACGAACCCGAACACGGTGCTGGCACTGGTCTCCGCGTACCCGTACTCCGTCGCGACCGCCGCCCTCCCGGCGGTGCTGTGGACCGCGCACGGCGGCCAGGCCGCCGGCACCGCCCTGGCCCGCGTCCTGGCCGGCGACGTCTCCCCCGCGGGCCGCCTCCCGCAGACCTGGTACGAGGACGACGCCGACCTGCCCGACCTCCTCGACTACGACGTGATCGGCGGCCGCCAGACCTATCTGTACTTCGAGGGGACACCACTGTTCCCGTTCGGGCACGGCCTGTCGTACGCGTCGTTCGCCTACGGCGACCTGTCGGTGCGGGTCGACGACGAGGCGGTGCACGTCTCCTTCACGGTCACCAACACCGGTGACGTCACCGCCGACGAGGTCGCGCAGCTCTACACGCGCGCCGTGGAGCCGACCGTGACGCGCCCCCGCCGCGAGCTGCTCGCACACCGCCGGATCACGCTGGCGCCGGGCGCGCGCAAGGAGCTGTCCTTCGAAGTCCCCTTGTCCGCCTTCGAGTTCTGGGACGTGACAAAGGGCGGCCGGCGCCTGGAACCCGGCCCCTACGACATCCTGGCCGGCGCCTCCAGCGAGGACGTCCGCCTGCGTACGACGGTCCTCCTGGACGGCGAGCCCAGCGCCCCGCGGGCCGTCCTCCGGCGCGGCCTGAACGCAGCCGACTTCGACGACCAGAGCGGGGTCGCCATCGTCGACCGTACGAAGACGTCGGGGGACGCGGTGACACCGGTGGGGGGCCGGACTGCCGAACTGGTCTACCGCGACTGCGACTTCGAGGACGGCGTCACGGAGGTGACGGTCTCCGTGGCCGGCGAGGGCGTGGTGGAACTGTCCCTGGACGGGGGCGCGGTGCTCGCCGTACTGACGCCGGACGCACCCACCCCGGACGATCCGTACGCCTACACCACTCTCGGCGCCGGCATCGTCGCCGAGGACGTGCGCGACGTACACCTCAGACTGCGCGGCCCGGTGCGGCTCGCGCATATCGGCTTCTCCGGTTGAGCCTGCGTCATGTCCCCGGCGCGGCGGGCGCCCGGCCGGGGACATGACGCAGGCTCAAGGGTCCGGATCAGGCCGACACAGGGAAGGGGCCCGGCACCGGAAGGCATCGGTGCCGGGCCTCTTCGAAGAGCCTATATGAAAATGGTTCTCATTAGCTAGAGAGGTGGCGCATTACAGCGCGAGGCCGGTGAGGACCAGCACCCGCTCGTACGTGTAGTCGTCCATCGCGAACTTCACGCCCTCGCGGCCCACACCGGACTGCTTGGCGCCGCCGTACGGCATCTGGTCGGCGCGGTAGGAGGGGACGTCACCGATGACGACGCCGCCGACCTCAAGGGCACGGTGGGCGCGGAAGGCGACCTGGAGGTCGTGGGTGAACACGCCCGCCTGGAGGCCGTACTTGGAGTCGTTGGCCGCGGCGAAGGCCTCGGCCTCGCCGTCCACCTTCTGCACGGTGAGGACGGGTCCGAAGACCTCCTCGCAGGAGATGGTCACATCGGCGGGTACGTCGGTGAGGACGGTCGGCGCGTAGGAGGCGCCGTCGCGCTTGCCGCCGGCCCGGAGCGAGGCCCCGGCGTCGACGGCCTCCTGGACCCACGACTCGACGCGCCTGGCGGCATCCTCGCTGACCAGCGGGCCGACGTCGGTCTTGTCATCGCTCGGGTCGCCGGTGACCTGGGCCTCGACGGCGGCGACGATGCGCGGCAGCAGACGGTCGTACACCGAGGCGTCCGCGATGACCCGCTGCACCGAGATGCAGGACTGGCCGCCCTGGTAGTTGGAGAAGGTGGCGATGCGGGTGGCGGCCCGGTCGAGGTCGGCGTCGGAGGCGTAGTCGCCGAGGACCACGGCCGCTCCGTTGCCCCCCAACTCCAGCGTGCAGTGCTTGCGCGGCACCGAGTCCATGATCGCGTAGCCGACCTTCTCGGAACCGGTGAAGGAGATGACCGGCAGCCGCTCGTCCTGGACCAGGGCGGACATCCTGTCGTTGGCGACCGGGAGGATGCTCCAGGAGCCGGCCGGAAGGTCGGTCTCGGCGAGCAGGTCACCGATGACCAGGCCGGAGAGCGGGGTCGCGGGAGCCGGCTTCAGGATGATCGGCGCACCGGCCGCGATCGCCGGGGCGATCTTGTGGGCGCACAGGTTGAGGGGGAAGTTGAAGGGGGCGATACCGAGGACGACGCCCTTCGGGAAGCGTCGGGTGAGGGCGAGACGGCCCTGACCGCCGGCGTCGGTGTCGAGGCGCTGGGCCTCACCGCCGTTGAACCGCCGGGCCTCTTCGGCGGCGAACCGGAAGACGGAGACGGCCCGTCCGACCTCGCCCCTGGCCCACTTGACCGGCTTGCCGTTCTCGGCGGAGATCAGCTGGGCGATCTCCTCGGTGCGCTCGACGAGCCGGCGGCTGACGTGGTCGAGGGCGGCGGCGCGGACGTGGGCGGGGGTCGCGGCGAACTCGTCACGGACGGCGTACGCGGCGGCCACGGCCTCCTCGACCTGGGCGTCGCTCGGCACGCTCACCTGGCCGACGAGCCGGCCGTCCCACGGGGAGGTGACGTCAAAGCTGTCCGCGCCGGTGACCTGGCGGCCGGCCAGCCAGAAGGCGTGGGTGGAAGTCATGTGGATCCCGGCCCTTCCGCGTTAGGGGGTGGGTGTATGAGGGGTGGTTCGGGTCCACGGTAGAGCGGTGGGGGCGGGGGTGCGTTTGTCCGGGGTGTAGTGGTCGGGGGCGGGGGTGTGCCGGATTGGCACGGTGGTGCTTCTTGCTTGGCAGGTGATCCTCGGCTTCAGGGCGCCGGCCGGCCATCTCAGCCCGTCCGGCGTTTGAGGACGAGGCCGTTCAGGCAGAAGCACCCGTCCCAAGGAAAGCAGCCCCCAGCAGGGCCGACACCACCGCCGGGTGCCTACTCGGCCGACGTCGCCTTCAGCGCCAGCCACAGTTCCATCCGTACATCCGGATCATCCAGCGACCGCCCGAGAATCTCCTCCACCCGCCGCATGCGGTACCGCAAGGTGTGCCGGTGAACCCCCAGGTCCGCCGCCGCCGCGTCCCACTGCCCGTGCCGGGACAGCCACGCCCGCAGCGAGGCCACCAGATCCCCCCGACCGGTCGCGTCGTGCTCGTACAGCGGCCGCAGCAGCCCGTCCGCGAACGCCTTCACCGCATCGTCGGCCAGCAGGGGCAGCACCGACCCGGCCGCCAACTGCTCGTGCGCCACGCACACCCGCCCCCGCCGCCGGGCCACCGACAACGCCTGCTCGGCCTGCTTGTACGCCGCCGCGGCCGCCAGCGGGCCCACGGGCGCCGACAGCCCCACCACGAGCTCGGCCTCGTCACCGCCGGCCCGCTCCCGCACCGCCGCCGGCCCGGCCGGCCGCGCAGCCTCCACGGCCGCCGCGTACTCACCGCAGGCCGTGACCACCGCACCCCCGTCGGCGGCCACTACGACCAACCGCTCCCCCTCGGGCACGACCAGCACGGCCTCCCCCGCCCGAGCGGCCGCCGACTCCACGACCTCGGCGAGCGCGGCAAACGGATCGCCGCAGACGTCGACAGCGACCCGCGCGGCCACCTCGGCGATGATCATCCGGAAGGGGCTGTCCAGCAGGCCCCCGTACAGGTGGCCCGCGACGGCCCGGGCGTGGTCCGGCTCCCCCGTCAGCAGCATGCGCAGCACCGCCGCGCCGATCCGCTGTTCCGCCGCTTGGAGCGATCTGGACCGTTCCGTGGTGAGTGTCAGCAGCGCGATCGCCGAGTGGACCGCGTACCGCTCCGCCGTGCCGAGCGCCGCCGCCGTGCCCACCGCCAGCGCCGCCCGCGGCCGCCGCCCCGTACCCAGCGAATGCAGTTCGACGCGGTCCTCGTTGTCCGGAGGGCCGACCACCGAGGACGCCGGAGCCGGCCGCTCCCGCAGCCGCTCCACATCCGCCGTGAGCCGCGCGGCCCGCCGGCCCGCCCACTCCGGCGCGGTGGCGACGACGGCGCCCGAGGCGTCGTACAGCGCCGCCCAGCCGTCGACCTGCGAGGCGAGCGCGGACAGCAGGCCCTCCGGACCGTCCGTCAGCGCCTGCTTCGTCAGTTCCCGCTGGGCGGCGAAGCCCGCCGTCACCGCCCGGTACTGGTCGGCCGCGATCGCGGCCGACACGGCCTTGCTGATGGCGAGGAAGGGCGTGCGCCGCGGCACCTCCAGGAGCGGCAGCCCCTCCTCCTCCGCCGCGTCGACGAGCGCCTTGGGGGTCTCGTCGTAGTTGACCCCGACGGCGAAGCCGAGCCCGACGACCCCCGCTCCCACCAGCCGCTTCACATACCGCTGCATGGCCTCCGGATCCTCCGCGTCCAGCTTGAGCGCGGTGATCAGCAGCAGCTCCCCGCCCTCCATGTACGGCACGGGATCGGCGAGTTCGCTGACATGCGCCCAGCGGACGGGCACATCCAGGCGGTCCTCGCCCGCGCGCACGGTCAGCTTGAGCGCGGAGTGGTGGACGAGCGAGGCAAGCGTCGGGGGCATGAGGCCTTCATCAGGTCAGGTCTGCGGGGATCAGGCGAACCTTGTGATCTTTTGGCCGCCGAGTATGAACGGCCTGTGCCGATTCTGCCTCACCGTACGGTCACCCGGCGCTGTGAAGTACAGACCTAACCCCTCAGATCCACCAGCAGCGGCGGCGCGTGCTCTCCCTTCACATTCGTCAGCGACAGCACCGCATGTCCCGGCGGCACCCCGTGCGCCAGCTCGGAGGCCGACCACCGCTCCCGTTCGACCTGCCGCACGGTCACGGCCCGCGCGGTGGGCGCCTTGCCGGTGATCACCCGCCGCAGCATGTGCACGGCCTTGCCGGCCGGGGTCTCGGCGATGATCTGCCGGTCCGTGACGTCCCGGGTCTCGGTCCACTCCTTGCCCCAGACCTCGGCGAAGTCCTGCCCGTCCCACGGCGTCAGCCCGGACAGCGCCATCCGGCATCCGGCGGAGCCGAGGAGCGGTCCGCGCAGCGGCCTCGGTACGTCGTCCAGCGTCCGCAGGGTGAGCACGGCGCCGGCGTTCACCGACCGCAGCCGCTGGATCCCGCGCACCGCCTCCGGGGTCACGACCCCCGTCGCGTCGTCCAGCACCAGGCAGGCGAACAGCGACCGGTCGTCCCGTACCGCCACGCTCGCCGTGAACTGCGCGAGCACCAGCCGCGCCAGCATCCGCGAGGCCTCGGCGTGCCCGCGCTCGGGCAGGTCGATGCGGACCCGCACCGGGTGGTCGAGTGTCTTGAGGGAGAAGGGCCTGGACTGTCCGGACGTGTCGAAGAACCCGGTGAAGGCGGGCCGGTCGAGCAGCGCCACCCGGTCCGCCAGTACGGCCGCCACATCACCCGGGTGCCCCAACTGCCGCTCACGGGCGTCCAGTTCACGCAGCAACGACTCCTGCCCGGAGCCCTGCAGCGCCGTACGCAGCGTGTCCAGCGGCCCGGGTGACCCGTCAAGCAGCTGCCGCAGCTCCGGCACGGAGGGGAAGCGGCCGTGGACCGCCCGGAACGGCCCGAGGAGCTGGGCGAGAACGGTCGTGGACCGGCGGCTGTCACTCCCCGGGTGCGGATCGGCGAGGTCCCCGACCAAGGCCTCGGCCAGCACGGCCGCGGCCTCGTCGGGATCGCCGGTCCCGCCGTACAGGTCCAGGTCGTACACCGATTCCGGATTTCCGATCCGTACGACGACGTCGTACGCGTCGGCCGGCCCGAGCCCCGCGCCCGCCGCGCCGACCACGACCACGGCGGCCCGTCCGGCGAGGGCGTGCAGGCAGAGCGATTCGGCGAGCGGCCGCACCACGGTGCCGGTCTTGCCGGAGCCGGCCGGGCCGACGGCGAGCAGGGAGGTGCCGAGCAGATCGGTGCCAAGGCCCAGGCCGGCGCCGCGGTAGGCGTACGGGTTGCGGGGGTCGTCGGCGGTCGTGCCGAGCCGGACCTGCCCGGTCACCAGGTCGTGCGGGGACAGCCGGGCCGGCAGGTCGCGTTCCCCGGAGGGGTGCAGGCAGGCGGCGGCGCCGTCCTTGAGTACGGCGCCGGTGAAGGTGGCGAGGGTGTGCCGGCCACTGCGCACGCCCTGCCAGGCGCGGACGATCCGGGCGTGGTCCACGTCCCGCATCAGCCCGGAGCGGGCCTCCGTGGCAAGCCGCTCGGCGGCGTCGACGGCTCCGGCTGCGCGCAGCTGGGGCCACTCGGCGGGGTCCTGCTCCGGGGCCGGCGGGCGTTCGGTGCGGGGCGCCGACGGGCGCCAGCCGGGCGGGCCGTAGCGGCGCCAGATCTCGCTCCAGCGGCCGAGGCGGCCCACTCCGATCATGATGACCAGGGCGATCAGCACGTAGTAGGCGTAGACGACCACGACCGAGGCGAAGCTGTGCGGCTGGGCCCAGGAGTCGGGGATCATCGCGTACAGCGGCAGCAGCCACCAGCCGCCGAGGTAGCCGTTCCACAGCAACGACCAGATCAGCCAGCCGACAAGGAAGGCGATCAGCGCGCCGCTGATCAGCTGGCGGGCGGGGATGAGTTCGGGTTCCTCCGCCGGCCGCGGCCGGTGCCCGAACCGCCACACGCCCGGCGCAGCCTCCGGCCGCGGCGCCCGCAGCCACGTCAGGAACCCCGACCCGTCCGGCCGCGGGGGTGCACCCGGCGCCGCGGGGGGCCCGGGCGGCATCGACGGAACCTCTGGTGGCCCCGCCGGACGCGGCACAGGATTCGCATGCGTACCCCGCGCGTCCTGCGTCCCGTCGCTGTCCATCGCCCTCGCTCCCTGACCAGCCGTTCCGTCCGTCCTCAGCGGTCAATCTAACGCCCTTGCCAAGGGAGTTCACCGCTTACACGGCCGCGGACCGGGCGCGGACCGAAACCCGGTGGCGACCGCCCGCCCGCCCTCGCCATGTCCATCGCGGACAACCCGGATCCCTGACAACGCCCACATGGAGCATGCCCACCCCCCGCGCCCGGTCCTAACCTGCGAGAAAAGAAGGCAAGAGTCCGCAGAAGCCCATCCGTGAAACCCCGTAATACCCAGGAGCCCCTCATGAGCGCACTTCCGCAGGAGCGCCGGATCGTCACTGCCATCCCCGGTCCGAAGTCGCAGGAACTGCAGGCCCGCCGTACCGCCGTGGTCGCGCAGGGCGTGGGCTCCGTGCTGCCGGTGTTCACCGCGCGCGCGGGCGGCGGGATCATCGAGGACGTCGACGGCAACCGGCTCATCGACTTCGGTTCCGGAATCGCCGTGACCTCCGTCGGCGCGTCCGCCGAGGCCGTCGTACGCCGGGCCTCCGCGCAGCTCGCCGACTTCACCCACACCTGTTTCATGGTCACCCCGTACGAGGGCTACGTGGAGGTCGCCGAGGCCCTCGGCGAGCTCACGCCGGGTGACCACGCCAAGAAGTCCGCGCTGTTCAACAGCGGCGCCGAGGCCGTCGAGAACGCCGTGAAGATCGCGCGGGCGTACACCAGGCGGCAGGCCGTCGTCGTGTTCGACCACGGGTACCACGGCCGGACCAACCTCACGATGGCGCTGACCTCGAAGAACATGCCGTACAAGAACGGCTTCGGCCCGTTCGCACCCGAGGTCTACCGTGTGCCGGTGGCCTACGGCTACCGCTGGCTGACGGGTCCGGAGAATGCCGGTGCCGAGGCGTCCGCGCAGGCCATCGACATGATCAACAAGCAGATCGGGGCCGAGAACGTCGCCGCGATCATCATCGAGCCGGTGCTCGGCGAGGGCGGCTTCATCGAGCCCGCCAAGGGCTTCCTGCCGGCGCTCAGCAAGTTCGCCGCGGACAACGGGATCGTGTTCGTCGCCGACGAGATCCAGTCCGGCTTCTGCCGTACCGGTCAGTGGTTCGCGTGCGAGGACGAGGGCATCGTTCCCGACCTGATCACCACCGCCAAGGGCATCGCCGGCGGTCTGCCGCTGGCCGCCGTCACCGGCCGCGCCGAGATCATGGACGCCGCGCACGCCGGTGGCCTGGGCGGCACCTACGGCGGCAACCCGGTCGCCTGCGCCGGTGCGCTCGGTTCCATCGAGACGATGAAGGAGCTCGACCTCAACGCCAGGGCGAAGAACATCGAGGCGATCATGAAGGTCCGCCTCGCCGCCATGGCCGACAAGTTCGACATCATCGGTGACGTGCGCGGTCGCGGCGCCATGATCGCGATCGAGCTCGTCAAGGACCGGGCGACCAAGGAGCCCAACCCGGAGGCGACCGCCGCGCTCGCCAAGGCCTGCCACCAGGAGGGCCTGCTGGTCCTGACCTGCGGCACCTACGGCAACGTCCTCCGCTTCCTGCCCCCGCTGGTCATCGGCGAGGACCTCCTCACCGAGGGCCTCGACATCATCGAGCAGGCCTTCGCGCGTATCTGAGCCAAACGGAATGCGCAGCTCACGCACAGGGTGTACGCCACATGCGGCACACCCGTCCCAGCCCTTGCAGGCACCTGGATTCGGGGGCCGGGGCGGCCGCCGTCAGGCCGTGTGAAGAACGTGTGCGAGGTGGATGGCGGGACGGGATTCCGCCTGTCTTCCGCCCACCGGCTGCCGTAGGTTCTACCCAGATGAGAGATACACCCCGCCCACAGGGGACTGTGGGCGACATCAGGCCGGGGCCTCCCCAGCTTCGACCTGGTCGTGCCCTCGCGCACACACCCGGAGCTTCCAGCTCCGGATCTCCTCACCGATCGGACAGTCGCCCGCCCCAAACCCCCCGGGGTGGGCGTCGATCCGATCTGATCGGCCGCCCCGGAACTACCCCCCCTGTTCCGGGGCGGCCGGCCTCCTTTCTTCTCCTTCTCGGGCTTCCCGCCCTTCTCTTCGCGCTGATCACCTGGCAGGTCGTCTCCGACGGCCTGCTTCTTCGTGTCGACGAGCGGGTCAGCCGCGCCCTGGCCCGCCCGGACCGTTTCTCCGAACTCCTCGCCGACCTGGGCAACGTCCAGGTCGCGGTGCCGGTGCTCGTTGTCGTCCTGGCCTACGTGGCCCGGCGGGGCCGTGCGGCCGGGACGTACCGCTGGTGGCTGCCGCCCCTCGCGGCCGCCCTCCTGATGGCGCTGGTCCCGGCCCTGATCGTGCCCCTCAAGGAACTGATCGCCCGCCCGGCCACCCCCGTGATGCCACCGGGAACCGGCTACTACCCGTCCGGCCACACCGCGACGGCCGCCGTGGCCTACGGCTCGGCGACGCTGCTCCTGCTCCCCTGGCTGCGCACGGCGTACGCGCGCCGCGAACTGATCATCGCCTGCGCCTTCGTCAACCTCGCCGTCGGCTTCGGCCTGGTCCGGCGCGGCTACCACTGGCCACTGGATGTCGTGGCCAGTTGGTGCCTGTGCGCGGTGCTGCTCGCCGGGTTCGTGCCGACCGTCGAGCGCCTCAGCCGAAGTAGCCGTCGAACGTCCGCTGGAACTCCCAGTTCGAGTAACGGTCCCAGTTGACCGACCACGTCATCAGTCCGCGCAGTGCGGGCCAGGTGCCGTGGGTGGTGTACGAGCCGCAGTTGGCCTTCTTCGTCAGGCAGTCCAGCGTTTTGGTGACCTCGGCCGGGGCGACGTAGCCGTTGCCCGCGTTGGTCGAGGCCGGCATGCCGATGGCCACCTGGTCCGGGCGCAGTGGCGGGAAGACGTTGTTCGCGTCGCCCGCGACCGGGAAGCCGGTGAGCAGCATGTCGGTCATGGAGATGTGGAAGTCGGCGCCGCCCATGGAGTGGTACTGGTTGTCGAGGCCCATGATCGGGCCCGAGTTGTAGTCCTGGACATGGAGCAGGGTGAGGTCGTCGCGCAGGGCGTAGATGACCGGCAGGTACGCGCCGCACCTCGGGTCCTGGCCGCCGAACTTGCCGGTGCCGTAGAACTGATAGCCCATCTGCACGAAGAACGTCTCCGGGGCCATGGACAGGACGAACTTCGAGCCGTACTTCGCCTTCAGGGTCTTCAGGGCCGAGATCAGGTTCACGATCACCGGGGTCTTCGGGTTCTTGAAGTCCGTGTCGTCGGCGTTCAGGGAGAGCGAGTGGCCCTCGAAGTCGACGTCCAGGCCGTCGAGGCCGTAGGTGTCGATGATGTTCGAGACCGAGGAGACGAAGGTGTCGCGGGCCGCGGTGGTGGTCAGTTGGACCTGGCCGTTCGCCCCGCCGATCGAGATCAGCACCTTCTTGCCCGCCGCCTGCTTGGCCTTGATCGCCGCCTTGAAGTCGGCGTCGGACTCGACGTTCGGGCATTCGGCGACCGGGCAGCGGTTGAAGCGGATGTCGCCGGAGGTGGTGGAGGTCGGCTCGCCGAAGGCCAGGTCGATGACGTCCCAGCTGTCGGGGACATCGGCCATGCGGGTGTAGCCGGAGCCGTTGGCGAAGCTGGCGTGGAGGTAGCCGACCAGGGCATGGGCGGGCAGGTCGGTGGAGCCCGACGGCCCCGCTGGGGTGGTGGCCGTCACCACGGCCGACTTCGCGGACTCACCGGCGTCGTTCACCGCGGCGACCTGGAAGCTGTACGCCGTGGACGGGGACAGGCCGGTCACGGTGGCCGAAGTGCCGCTCGCCGTCTGGACTTTGGTGCCGTCGCGGTAGATCGCGTAGCTCGTCGCACCCGTGACCGCCGACCAGGACAGGGCGACGCCGGAGGAGGTGACCGTGCCGGTGGTGAGGCCGGTGGGTGCCGCGGGTGGCTGGCCCGCGTCGGCTCCCGGGCCGGCCAGGGAGATGTCGTCGGCGTAG
>Ga0307508_10005066_pt1 | contig 12655 bp, 7 predicted proteins | sample 9_EM_MG_FD_203089 | JGI IMG/M metagenome (GOLD analysis project Ga0307508, IMG submission 203089) | Populus trichocarpa ectomycorrhiza microbial communities from riparian zone in the Pacific Northwest, United States - 9_EM | ecosystem: Host-associated > Plants > Roots > Unclassified | place... | reverse complement strand
AAGGAGGTCGATTGGCTGGCGCCGGCGCTCGCCGAGATGCTGAGCACCGAGATGGGCGCAGGGTCGAAGGTGCGGGTGATCTCCGGGGAGAATGTTCTGCGTGCCCGCCGCTCGTTGTCACTTCCCTACGCCGACCATCTGGAACGGACGGAGATGGAACGCCTGCACTCGTTCCTGAGCGCCGATCTGGTAGTGGTCGGCGCCTATCTCTCCCTCGGCCGTGGGGACGACCGGCGCATTCGCCTCGATCTGCGGGTGCTCAAGATCCCCGACGGCGAGCAGGTGGCGTCGGTGTCGGTGACCGGTCCTCAGGCGGCGCTTTTCGACCTCGTCGCCAACACCGGTCGCAAGCTCCGCCAGGCGCTCGGCGTGGCCGACCTCTCGGAGGCCGAGGAGCAGGCGGTCCGTGCCCTGCGTCCGGCGACCCCCGAGGCGGCGCGCCTGTACACGCAAGGTCTCTCCCGCTTGCGCGCCTACGACCCTCCGGCAGCCCGTGACCTGTTGCTCCAGGCGGTGCGGGTGGATCCCAATTCCGCGGTCATCCACTCGGCGCTCTCGGAGACCTGGGGAGCCCTGGGGTATGACGGCCCCGCCGCCGACGAGGCGCGCAAGGCCCTGGCGCTGTCCGGCGCTCTGGGACGGGAAGAGAAACTAGAGACCGAGGCGCATCTCCAGGAGGCGACCAAGGCCTGGGGGAAAGCCAGCGAGACCTACCGCACGCTGTGGTCCTTTTTCCCGGACGACCTCGAATATGGTCTCAAGCTCGTGTCGAGCTTGATGACGGCCGGCCGGGTCGAAGAGGCGCAGGCGGCGATCGAGGCGCTGCACCGGTTGCCGGAGCCGTCCGGAGAGGACCCGCGGATCGATCTGCTGGAGTCGCGCATGGCCTACCGCCGCGCCGACATCCCCGTCCAGCGGCGGGCCGCCGCCGCCGCCATCATCAAGGGCACCCGGTCCGGTGAAAGCCTGGTGGTCGCCGAGGCGCAGGTCATGGACGGCGCCGCGCTCCAGTCCATCGGGAAGGTGGACGAGGCGATCGAGAAGTTTCAGCAGGCCGAGACGCTGGCGGAGCGGGGAGGCTTTCAATGGGTGATCGGCATGGCGCAGGCCAGCCTGGGCGTCGCGCTCCATGAGCGAGGGGATCTCGCCGCCGCGGAGGCGGCTGACCGCGCGGCGCTCGCCATCGCACAGAAACTCGGCACCGCTACCGGCGTGTGCGCGCAGTACTACGCGGTCGGCACTCTGCAACAGGATCGCGGCGATCTCAGAGAGGCGTTCAAGCTCTTCGACCAGTCGCGCTCCTGGTCCGACAAGAGCGGCGACAAGGTGGCGGAAACACGGACGACGCGGGTGATCGCCGCCATCCAGGGGGCTCAGGGCGACCTGGGCGCCGCGCTCCAGAGCGCGGAACGCGCCATCGTTCTCAGCCGGGAGACCGGGAGCCGGCTCGAAGAGGCCCTGGCGCTCCAGGCGAGGGCGGCGGCTCTCGATCTGCAGGACGACCTGGACGGTGCCCGGCGAGACTACCTGCGAGCGTTCCAGATCCTGCGGGAGCTCGGCAATACAAGCTTTGAGGCGTCCTCCCTGGCGGCGATGGCCGACGTGATGGCGCGGCAGGGGGACCTCGCCGGCGCACGGCGGCGCCTGGAGCACGCGCTGGCCGCCAAGAAGCATCTCCGCGACCGACTCGGCGAAGCGCGCATCCTGGGCCTGCTGGCGGATCTGGCCTATCAAACCGGTGATCTCGCGAGGTTCCAGGAGCTCTCCCGGGAACAGCTCGCCATCGCACGGATGACTGGAGCCCAGTCCATCGCCGGCGCGGCGTTTCAAAACATGGGCCGGGCGCAGATGGCCGCCGGCGACCTCCCGGCAGCCTGGAGCTCGTATCAGGCCGTGCGGCGCGAATTCTCCCGCCTGGGAGAAGAAGTGCGGGCGACGACGGTGGGCGTCGACATGGCGCGCGCCGCGCTCGCCGACAGCCGGGCGGGCGAGGCCGCCGGACTGGCCCGCGATGCCGCAGCCTGGTACGGCGAACGCGGGATGCGCGGACGCCAAGCGGCGGCCCTGGCGGTGCTGGCCGAGGCCGCTTTGCAGAACGGAGCTTCGGCCGAGGCCGAGGAGATGGCAAGCCGCGCGTCGGCACTGGTCGCCAAGAGCAAAGATCGCGCGTTGCGCCTGACCGTCTCCATCCGGGTGGCGCGGGTCCGGTCCGCCTCCGGAGAGACGGACGCGCCGGTCGAGGTGCTCCGTGCGGCCATCGCCGAAGCCGACAAGGCCGGGCTGGTCGCGATCGCCCTGGAAGCGCGGCTCGCGCTGGGGGAGATCCAGGTCGCACACCACGACCGGCAGGGTGCCGCGACTCTCGCGGCCGTGCGCGCCGCCGCGGCAGCACGCGGTTACGATCTCCTGGCGCGCCTTGCAGGCGCCCCGCAGCCCGAGGCGCCTCGGCCCCTCCAGGCCCCTGAGCCGCTACGCCCCCTCGGCTGAGCCCTGGCGCTCTCTACTTCGCTCCCGGCGCTCCCGCTCCCATCTCCCGGAGCAGCGGCTCTGCGGCGTTGCCCTGGAGCGTCTCCAGGAGCCAGAGGAGATAGCGGATGTCCGCGCTGATGTTCCTGGCGACCTCGGGGTTGTAGCCGAAGTCGTTGGACACGTTCTCCCAGACGCGGTCGAAGTTCACCCCCACCAGCTCGCCGCGGCCGTTGAGCACCGGGCTCCCTGAGCAGCCGCCGGTGGTATCGGCGTCGCTGAGCAGCCCCACCGGCACGTCGTGGAGCCTGGCGTCCGCCCAGCGGCTCGCCGGTGCCGCCGGTGCCGCGGCGAGCAGCTCTTTCGGCGCGTCGAAGGGCTCCGCGCCGGTGTTCTTCTCGACCATTCCCCGCACCGTCGTCTGCGGCTCGTAGCGCACCGCGTCGCGCGGCGCATAGCCCTCGACGTGGGCCAGGCTGACGCGCAGCGTGCCGTTGCCGTCATAGGCCACCGGCCGGCCGGCGTGAGCGATCACCGCCCGCTGCCAACGCGGACGCAGGCGCTCGATGGCGCCCTTGAAGCGGTCGTCGCGCTCCTTCCAGGAGCGCAGCTCGAGGTCCAGCGTGAAGGCCAGATCGAGGAGCGGATCGCGGCGCGCCCGGAGCTGGTCCAGGCTTTCATGAAACATCTTCGTCCGCTCCTCCGCGTCGTTGACGCGCGTGCGGGCGAAGAGGTCGGCGACTTTGGCGCGCACCGCTTCGGGCGTGCGGTCGCGCGCCGCGGGACCCAGGAAGGTCTCCACGGCCGCCACGCGGCTCCCCTCCGGCAGCGCCGCGAAGCGGTTGAGGAGGTCGACCAGCAGCGCCTGCTCGGTGGGCAGGTGCATGCGTTTCTGATCGAGCCGCAGCCGTTCCTCCAGCCGGTCCTTCTCGCGCTCCATGTAGTCGGCCTCGCGGTCGAGGTCCGGCTTGGTCCGTTCACCGGCCGCGCGCACCAGGGTGAGGGCGAGGTCGAGCGGCTTCGCTCCCTGTCTCGCCTGTTCGAGCAGGAAATCGCGCTCCCAGCTCTCGCGCCGCTGGGCCATGAGGCGCGCCAGCTCGGCCTGCGCCGCCACCGCCGACGTCGCCGCCTGCTGATCCGGCCGCTCTGCCGCCCAGGCGAGCACTTCCTTCTCGGCGGCTTCCTTCTTCTCCAGAGTCTGCCCGCGCCGCAGCCCGTCGATCTGGCCGCGCGAGTTTTTTTCCCGGTTGGCCATCAGCTTCAGGCGGTCGGCCAGAGCGATGCGCGCCGTCTCGCCGGTGGCCGAGGCGGCTTCCATGATGTCCATCCAGGCGCGGTAGAGAGCGGCACGGCGCGGGTGGTAGAGCTCGGCCCGCTCGCGCATCTCGGCCGCGGTCAGCGAACGCAGCGTGGCGCCGGGGTAGCCGGGCACCATGACGAAATCACCAGGCTGCACACCCTGGCGAGCCACCGGATAAAAGTTGCGCGGATGGAACGGCACGTTCTGCGGACCCGGAAGGGCGGGCTGGCCGTCCGGCCGGGCATAGACGCGCAGCAGGGCGAAGTCGCCGGTGTGCCGCGGCCAGCTCCAGTTGTCCACGTCGCCGCCATACTCGCCGACCGCGCGCGGCGGCGCGTAGACCAGCCGCACGTCCGGATACTCCAGCCCTTCGATGAGCTGATAGCTGACGCCGCCGTCGAACGCTTCCACCTGGCACCGCCGGTTGGGCTGCGCCTCGCAGGCGGCCACCAGCTCCTTCTTCTTGCGCTCGATGGCCTGGTAGCGCGCCAGATCGTCGGCCCGGGCAGGCACCGCGGCCTCGACCTCCGCGGTGACGTCCTGCGTCCGGTGGGGAATGGTGATGCGCATGCCCTTGCCCGGCAACTCGTCGGCCCGGCTGCGGGCGAGGAAGCCGTGGGTGATGATGTCGTTGGACGGCGTCGCGTGCTGTTGCAGGATGCTGAAGGCGCAGTGGTGATTGGTGATCACCAGGCCGTCGGCCGAGATGAAGCCGCCCGAGCAGCCCAGGCCGACTTTGACCGCGGCATCGAGGAGCCCGGCGCCCGCGGGGCTCCACAGGGCCTCCGGCGGAATTTCCAACCCGAGCTGCCGCAGCCACTGCGGATCGTGCTCGAGGATCTGTTGCGGCGTCCACTTTCCTTCCACGGCGTGAGCCTCCCCGGTGATCAGAGCGCAGAGCAGTGCGAGCACGGCACAGATGATCTTCATGGCGCGTGGATTGTAGACGATTCGCCTGCTGCGGGAAGGAAGACCGGGCAGCAGATCTCGAAATCTACCTGTTGATCAGTGTTTTGTACGTGCGAAGATGGCGGAACGCGGCCTCCCGGCGGCCTAGGGTTTCGCAGATGCCGGCGAGGTTGTAGTGGGCGTCGGCGAAGCGGTTGTCGAGGGCGAGAGCCTGCTCATAGGCGGCGGCGGCTTCGGCGAGACGGCCGCGGTCCTGCAGCACGACGCCGAGGTTGAAGGCGGTGGTGGGCTCGTCCGGCCGGGCGTTGGCGGCGGCCCGGTAGTGCTCCTCGGCCGCGGCGAGGTCGCCCATCTCATGGCGCAGCCGCCCGAGGTTCAGATGCGCGTCCGCCAGGCCGGGGTCGATCTCGAGCGCCCGGCGGTAGGCGGCGATGGCGGCGTCGAGATCTCCCTCGGGGTCGCCCTCGGCGTCGGCTTCCAGATCACAGCCTTGGGCGAACCAGGCTTCGGCGGTTTCCGGAGCCTGCCGGAGGACGGGAGGAGCGCTCGCCTCCCGCTGGCGCTCGATGCTTTGGGCATGCCGGACCAGGGACGACGCCTGGCGTTCGAGGTCGGCGACCTGGAAGTCGAGGAGGGTCTGCCCGGACTCGGGGTTCCACACCTCCTGGCCGTCGCGCACCACGACGTGATGATCCTGGGCGGTGATGCGGACGCCGGTCAGCGGGCGCCCCGCCGGGAGCTGTTCTTGCAGTTTTTGCAGCGCCGTGCGGATGCGTCGCCGCGGCACGTTGGCGGCGAGGAGCGCCTTGGCGGTGCGCAGCAGGATGAGGTCCTGGAACGAGAACCGGTACTCGCCGCGCGCCCCCAGCGCCGGTGACAGCAGGCCGTCGCGGATGAGGGCGCGCACCTGCGTCACCGACAGCCCGAGCAGGGCGGCGACGTCGCGCGTCGCATAGCCGGCTGCCCCGGAGCTCAGCGCCGGACGCTCTGCCGCGCCGGCCGGGTGGAGGGTGGCGGGCTGGCTGCTCATCGACCCTCAGTGTACTCCGCCTGCAGTCCTTCTGTGACCGCTCTGATTACCTCTTCGAGCTTTTTTTGCGCGGCTCTGCCACCGTCTCCTCGACCGCGGTGCGCGGCGACGGCCGCGCCGGCTTGCGCGAAGCGAGCGGCACCGGCTCGGCGGCCGGACGGGAGGCGGCAAGGCTCGCCTTGAGCGCTTCCATGAGATCGATCACCTGCGCTTTGGGCGCCTCCTGCGGCGCCGCGGTGATCTCCTGCCCCGCGATCTTCTGCTCGATCAGGTCGCGCGTGCGCTGGCGGACATGGTCCTCGTAGCTCTCGGGGTGGAACTCGTCGGTGGCGATCTGCTCGATGAGCTGCACGGCGAGCTTGAGCTCCGGCTCCTTCACCTCGGCCGGCACGAGCGGCACCTCGGAGAAGGCGCGCAGCTCGTCGGAGTAGCGGAGCTGTTGCATCAGGAGCCCCTCCTGGAACGGGCGGAGCAGCACCAGGTAGTCCTTGCCGCGCGCCGCGTAGCGCGCCAGAGCGGCGCGGCCGGTCTTCTTCATCGCTTCGGAGAGCAGCCGGTAAGGCCGGTCGCCACCGCGGTCCGGACCGAGATACGTCGCTTTTTCGTAATAGATCGGATCGACCTGGTCCAAGGGGACGAACTCGGTGATTTCGATCGCATTGGTCGCTTCCGGAGTGAGCGCCTTCAGCTCTTCTTCCGTGAAGAGAACATATTGACCCTTCGCGTATTCATAACCTTTTGTCATTTCGTCCCGGCCGACGACTTCGTTATCGACCGGGCAGATGTATTGTTGCTTCAGCCGGGAACCGCACTTCTTGTGCAGCATGTTCAGTTGAATTCCGACCGCGCTTTCGCCGGTGGAATACAACTTCACAGGGACCGTGACGAGACCGAAAGAGATCGTTCCGGAAGCAAAGGGTCGCGCGCTCATTTCTATATTGTACCATCCCCGTTCCATGCCGTTGCAAGGAAAAAGCCAGGCTTCTCGCAAAATCGATGCATCGGGCGTGGCGTTGCGCAAGCTGGTCGCCGAGATCGATAAATCATCTGCGCCGCGGAGCGCTCCGGACGTATCAGATATCGTCGCGATGAAACCGGAGACGCGGGAAAAGCCGTTCAGCCAGCCGGGCTGGTTGTTCGAGCTCAAATATGACGGGTTCCGGATGCTCGCCGAACGGCGCGCCGGAGCGCCGCGCCTGCTCTACCGCAGCGGCCACGACGCCAGCGCGATCTTTCCCGAGATCGCGCGCGCCGTCGCCGCCCTGCCCTGCGATCTCGTGCTCGACGGCGAAGCCGTGTCGCTCGACGAAACCGGCCGGCCGGTGTTCCAGCTTCTGCAACGGCGGGCGCTGCGCACGCGGCGGATCGACGTCGAGCAGGCGGCGGTCGCGATGCCGGCCACCTTCTTCGCTTTCGATCTGCTGGTCTGCGCAGGCTATGACCTCCGCCCGCTGCCGCTTGGACAACGCAAGGAGCTGCTCGCGCGGCTCTTCGCGCTGGTGCCGGAGACGCCGCTGCGCCTGATCGAGGCGCTGCCCGAGCGTGGCGAGGATCTTTATGCCGCCGTCCAGGGGCTCGGTCTCGAAGGGATCGTCGCCAAGCGCGCCGACTCACCCTACCGCGGCGGCTACTCGCCGCATTGGCTGAAAGTGCGGGTCGATCAGACCGCCGACTTCGCCATCCTCGGCTTCGAGCCGGAGGGGAACACCGGTTTCCGCAAGCTCCATCTCGGCGTCCGCCGGGGCGACGGCTGGGCCTACGCGGGCTCGGTGGGGACCGGCTTCGACGCCGCCGAGACGCGGGAGATCCGCGCCCGGCTGGAGCCGGCGCGCCGGCCGCATCCAGCCGCCTCCAAGGCGCCCGGTGCGCGCTCGGCCGTCTGGGTCGAGCCCGAGCTGGTCGCCGAGGTGCGCTATAAAGAGATCACCGCGGGCGGCCATCTGCGCCAGCCGGTCTTCCTCCGCCTGCGCGAGGACAAGCGGCCCGAGGAGTGCCTGCCGATCGGCGAGGATCTGGCGGAGGAGGAGTCCGAATCTTCCGCGGCCCCCGAATCTTCCCCTCTCCCGGCGACCTTCACCAATCTCGGGAAAGTCTTCTGGCCGGACGAGGGCTACACCAAGGGCGACCTCATCGAGTTCTACCGCGCCATCGGACCCTGGATGCTGCCGTATCTGCGCGACCGGCCGCTGGTGCTCGACCGCTATCCGGACGGCATCACCGGCAAGTCGTTCTTCCAGAAGCACGCGCTGGAGAAGACCCAGGGGCCGCAGACCGACTACTTCCTGTGCGAGGACGTCGACTCTCTCCTCCGGCTGGTCAATCTCGGGGCGATCCCCTTCCATATCTGGGCCAGCCGCCTGCCGGACCTCGATCGGCCGGACTGGTGCATCCTCGATCTCGATCCCAAGGGAGCGCCGTTCTCCTGGGTGGTGCGCATCGCCCGCGAGGCCCGCGCGCTGTGCGAGGAGATCGGTCTGCCGAGCCTGGTGAAGACGAGCGGCGGCAGCGGTCTCCACATCCTCCTGCCGCTCGGCCGCCAGCACGGCCACGAAACGTCGCGCCAGCTCGCCGAGGTGCTGGCGCGCCTGCTCACCGACCGGCTGCCGGAGATCGCCACCACCGCACGCGCGATCCCGGCGCGGAAAGGCCGGGTCTACGTCGACGCCTTGCAGAACGGCCGCGGCAAGCTTCTGGCGGCGCCGTTCAGCGCCCGGCCGCGCCCCGGAGCGACGGTGTCGACGCCGCTCGACTGGAGCGAGGTCGGCCCGCGTCTCGATCCCGCGCGCTTCACCATCCGCACCGTGCCGCGCCGCATGCAACGTCGCATGCAAAGCGGCATGCAAAGCGGCGGCGGCGATCCACTCCTGCCGGTGCTCTCCCTGCAGCCCGACCTGATGGCGGCGCTCGCGCGCCTCTCGGAGCTCCTCGCGGAGGCGGAATAAGAAATAAGAAAGGGCGCCCCCCCAAGAGCGCCCTACAACCCGCAAATAGTCACAACTTCAGTACAACTTCGAAGGATTTGAGGAAGGGGTGAGCAAGGAAGATGCCAAAAGACAGGAGCCTGAAGATGCTCGATTTTTTCGCCACGGGCCCCGGAATGGGACATTCCTTGACCCATGCAGGCGGATCAAATCCTGAGCCATGGGTCACAAAAAGACCCGCCCGTATGGGATCGACCTATTGGAAGTAGCCGCTCACGTCGATGACGACGTTCACCGTGCCGCTCAGCAGAGGCTTGACCGTGACCCGGCCGCTCCCATCGCCGGCCAGACCGATTACCGCGTTGTTCGCCAGCACCTGTCCGGTCGAAAAGTTGACCGTGCTGGCGGTGAGCGCGGCCGCGTCGGGAGAATAGGCCAGTAGGGAGCCGCCGGCCGACGGCGACACCACGGTCACATTGGCGAGCAGCGCCTTCGCGGTCGCCGGCACGCCACAGATGCCGGAGAGGATGAACGTCCGCTCGACGCCTCCCTGGAGCGCCGGACCGGTCAGCGGGCCGGGGGCCATGCGGGTATCGACCAGACGGCAGGGCTGCACGGTGTAGAAGTCGTCCGCGCTGGTGGACACCGGAGTGAAGCCGGCGGTCCAGATCTCCTCGCGGCTGTTGCTCCGGCGGTCGGTCCAGGAAGGGAAGAAGGCACCGGCGACGCCCGACAGGCTGTTGTAGTCCCCATACTGATTGCCGGTGTCCGAGCCGGCCACCGACTCGTCGGACATCGCGGTCGTCACCTTGAACGGTGCGCTCCAGGTGGCGCCCCCGGTGGACGACGTCTGGCCATAGACGTCGGTCTTCTTGCGCGCCGTGTCGTTGACGGTGTCGTAATAGATAACCGCCAGGGCTCCGCTCGGCTCGTCCACGGCCAGCCACTGGTTGAACTGATCGTTGAGCGTCGCCTGGTTGTTGACCATGGACGGCACCGACCAGGAGGCGCCGCCGTTGCTGGAGCGGGAAAACCAGACGCGCACCTTGCACGTCGCGGCGGTGTTGGTGCCGGGCTCGTTCGCCGGACTGATACAGCCGGCCGCGCCGGTGAGATCGGTCCAGGTGGCGTACACCTCGTCCTTCTGCGCCGACTTGAACGCCGCGCCCGCGGTATAGATCAGCGCGCGGCGGTGGATGAACGAAGGCACCCCGATGTCGTAGGAGTCGAACGTCGTCGCGATGGTCACCGGCGTTGCGTAGGTCGCGCCGCCATCGGTCGACTTGGCCACCAGGATCTTGCCGGAGCCGTTGCCGGAGCCGGTGTCGGGCCAGAAGACGAAGACGTCACCGGCGCTGTTCGTCTTGATGTCACAGCCGATGCCGGTGCCGGTCGTCTCCGCACCGCTCACCTTGATCGGCGTGCCCCAGCCGCTCGCGGTCCGCCGGTTGACGTACACCGGGTCGCTGTTGTGCCAGCACACATAGAGATTGTCCTTGTACGGCGACGCGGCGCTGTGGTCGACCCAGATCAGCTCCTTGTCGGTGTCCGTCTGGGTGCCCGACACGGTGCCGTCGAAGGTCCAGGTGGCGCCACCGGTGGTCGACTTGTAGGCCCGCACCTCAAGCCCCGACGCGATCCCCAGCGTCACCGCCCAGGCCGTGCCGTCGGACGTCCAGTCGACTGCCGGATCGGAATGGAACGAATCGCCGTTGACGAGAGGCAGCGTCGTCTGCCCCCAGGTGGCGCCGCCGTCGGTGGAGTAGATCTGCGACTGCGCGCCGCTGCCGCTGATGTTGTTCGACGCGGCGACGATCTTCTGCCCATCCCAGAAGTTGATCCGGATGTCCGACTCACTGCGCGGCCAGCTCGCCGCGCCGGAGATGCGCACATTCGTTCCGACCCCGGCGCTCAGGACAGGCGGCGCCACGTCCGCCTCCGGCAGGCCCGGCAGCAGATCCTGGTGACTGCGCATCCAGTCGTGGATCTCCGCCAGCGCGCGCGGATAACCGCCGGTCGGATCGCTCGAATCCTGCGCGCCGGACGGCGTCTCCGGATGCCCCTTGCGCCACCACACCCGCAGCCAGGGCGGCACCGGAATCGTATCCGCCGCCTCCGCCGGCCGCAGCAGACTGAAATCCTGGTTGTCGCGGATCAATCGTTCGAGCGCGCTGCCGGGAACGATCTTCTCGCGGGTGAGCTGCTGCTCGACGCTCGGCCACTGCGCAGCGGCCGGCGCCGCCGGCACCACGGCGGGCACCAGCAGCAGAAGGGACAAGGAGAGAGAGGGGTAAGAACGGAATTTCATTCGCACAGCACCTTCTGCAGCACAAGCTCACCTACCGGCGGCCGGACGTCTGCTTTTCCAAATCGTCAAAGATCTTGTCCAGGGTCTCCGTGAGGCTGTCTTCCAGCTTCCGGTGCAGCTTGTCGACGTCGAACGGCGGCTGGGCCGGCGCGGGAGGGGGGGCAGGGGCCATCGAGGACGGCACGAGGTGCGGCAACATCTTATGGACGTTCTTCAGGCCAGGGCTCGGCCCCGGGGTCGACTGCGGGAAGGCGATCGAGAAGATCTCCTGCGGGTGCATGCCGAGCACGTCCGCGATGTCCAGAACATGGCTGATCTTGATGTCGATCCTGCCGCTCAGCAGGCGGCTCATGTAACCGCCGCTGAAGCCGAGCTTCTTCTCGAGCTCCTGGTTCTGCACCTTCGAGAACCGGATCAACAGCTTGAGCACCCGGGCCAGTTGCTCCGTTTTGGGGTCCGACGCCATTACAGTTCTCCTTCCATGAGCTCCTGCTCTCCCTGCTGCGAATGTCTACTACCGGAAAGTCTCACTCTGGCACTGAGTAGAGGCACAAAATGTACCAAGAGTATGACGAAGAAGCAACTCCCCAGCGCGAGGACGAGTTTCCTGCGAGACTCCCCTCTGTCTGTGGCAACGATAGACGTTGCGCCCGTGGGCGCCGAGGGCCCTACCGACCGCCGGTCGACCTGCGGCCAAGGAGGATGTGATGTCTCGCACAATCGTCCGGCCCCTGCTGATCGGCCTCGCCCTCGCGCTGGTTCTCGCCCTCGCAACCCCAGCCCACGCCAGCCCACGCGACCGGCCGGTCACCCCCTCGGTCTCAGCTCTCATACCTCAATGGGCAGTCCATCTCTTGGAGAAGATCGGCTGGCACGTCGACACCACAAGCGCCGCGGCACCGCCGGCCGGAGGGAACAGCACGGGCACAGGAACGAATGGTGACATTGGTTGGCAGATCGACCCGAACGGCTAAAAGCAAGAATGACCTCCGCCGGGCCAAATAGGTCTGGCGGAGACGCAGGTTCTGTGCGAAGATCTTCGCACCGATGTCGCAACGAGGAAGAGGAGGAAGCGCTTGCAGAACCATCCTGCGCCGTCCCTGATTGTGCGGTTCCTGAATGGGGGCCTCTCGGCAGAAGAGTCCAGCTCCGTCGTGCGTCACCTTCTCGGCTGCGAGCGGTGTCTGGCGGGGCTCGCTCCCGAGGCGGGAGTCCTCCTCTCTCCGGAGCCGGTTCCCGAGGAGGCCTACGAGTTGCCGATCCGGCGGGCCTTCGAAGCGGTGGCCCGGCATGGCGCCGACGCTCTGGCGATCAAGGCGTCGACGCGCAAGCTCCACCGGCAGATGGCCGCGAAGGGCTTGGAGGCCGTCTCCTTGAAGTCTCACCCGGACGTCGCGGTCTTCGAGGCGCTGCTCCTCCGGATGCAGGACCTGCGGCATGAAGACCCAAGGACCATGGTGCAGCACGGCCGCATCGCCTTGCAAACTGCCAAAGCGATGGCGAAGAGCTGCCCGTCCAAAGAGCATGCCGATCTCCAGACCCGCGCCTTGGCGGAGCTCGCGAATGCCCTGCGCGTAGCGGACGACCTCCACGACGCCCTCAAGCACCTCGAAATGGCGGAGCAGTGGTTTATGGCCGGCACCCAATGTGTGGCTCTGTGGCTTCGTTTGCAGGATGTCCGGGCGTCGCTGTATGGCGCTCAGCAGCACTACCAAGATGCT
>Ga0307508_10005065_pt1 | contig 12655 bp, 16 predicted proteins | sample 9_EM_MG_FD_203089 | JGI IMG/M metagenome (GOLD analysis project Ga0307508, IMG submission 203089) | Populus trichocarpa ectomycorrhiza microbial communities from riparian zone in the Pacific Northwest, United States - 9_EM | ecosystem: Host-associated > Plants > Roots > Unclassified | place... | reverse complement strand
CGACTGGATTCGGGCATTTTCCAACGTCGTATGGTTTGATGTACGGAACGGTTTCACGGGCTTCAACGACAACGGGTTTCAACGACAGGGATCTCTCTCTCGTCCCCTTCCACAACCTCTCACCGGTTCTCAAATCTCTCCGGGTGATTTCTAATGTGCTTCCACGCTCACGAACTCTCGACCTCGCCCGCATTGAGTGGGACCCTTCAACTCTATCTGCCTCACGGGATGAAACGCATCGCGCGCCGATTGTTGGCCCTGCCGAACGGCATTCACTTCCAGAAACTCACGTGCACGTGGTGTCTTGGGGAAGACCTTCGGTGGATGGTGGCTTTTGTCTCCCATTTGTTCTCCTTAATCGTCGTTCATACGTGTGGTATTTTAGTTGGAACGAAATGAAGGTTGTGCGGTCACTCAAGAATGAAACGCATCCATCCATCATTCCATTCTATTCCTTCGCTGTTACGCCCTCTTATGCCTCAATTACCACGTGAGTCCTATGCTAGGGAATTCGTTGAACCGCAGTCAGTACGCCGGACCCTGGGAGACATCCCGGCTTTCCGCTGTGCTGGACGCGACTTCAACCCCAAATTCCTTACACAAGTTTGCATACATTCAAACCCACCCTTCTGTAAACAGGGCTTACATTCCCCGCCTCATATCCCCGTCGAGGTCGCCAAAGTTTGATTCAAGTCGCTTCTGAGCGGTATTGAGTTCCTCCATATCCGTGGCATCGTACATAACGACATCAAGTGAGTGTCGTCGCACTCAGGGCGTTCTGTAACTCAACGCTGACCTTTTCACCAGACCCGCGAACTTCCTTCTCTCTGATGAAGATGTCCCCATGCTGGTTGACTGCGGATTTGCCAAGAAGTACGACCTCGGTTCCTCCAAAGCCTTCCGAAGTGATCTTGCATATGACACACCGGAGGTGAGTTACGACACGTTTTCACAAATTTGCGCATAACTCACATGGCCAACCTCAGTACCTTTCACCAGAACGTGCTCGTGGCCATTACCATGACACGCGCAAGTCCGACGTCTGGTCACTTGGAATTACGTTCTTCGAGATCCTTATTGGTCGCACCCCGTTTGAGTATGTCGAGGGTGAACAGTTCTCAACGAAGGAAGACCTGGAGAAGTACTGGACCCGCACAGTGAGCCTAATTGTTCTAGGTCATACCATCAGAGGACTCAACCCCGTTAGGTTCGTGGTAAATGGATTGGCAGATACAAGATGTCTCACGGCATCGAGAAGTTAATTCACCGGATGGTTGCTCCTAATGCTGATGTCCGGTGTCTCGCTACTGAAGCTTTGGACGATCATTACTGGATACCAAAGGAGGCTCTTAAAACCGTTCAGAAGGCTGCTCATCGTATGGTCGTCCGTTTCCACCCAATTGCACGCTTTGCTAACCAGATTATCCGCGCATACAGGCAAGTCCGCGAGTCTTTCACAGGCCGCTTTTTCAGCCATGAACATCGACGTCGACACTTCGAGACTTCTCGATATTCTCTCCCCGTTTGCCACTCGCACTCTTAAGAATCATAAGGAAAATCTTCCCAAGACCGTACCGTCGGTACCGATCAGGAAGTCGGGTATCAAGTCGGACTCTGTTATGGTCGATAGCTCTGAGATCTCAAAGAAGGTCAGGATAAACGCCGCTGATCAATCCTCAATTTTGCCTTCGACCCCTTTTTCGTCAAAGAAAAGGCATGTCAGGTCACAGTCCCAACCCAAGTCGGGGGTTGGATCAGGTTTGTTACCCACCTCTTCAAGTTTGGCATCACCGATCGGTTTTTCGTAGTTCACAGCACTCCAGAATCGTCAACAACCTCCGGCGCAAGCAAGTCGGTTGTGAAGACGTCTGTGTTCGTCCCTCTGGAGCCTATCAAGGGTTCGACTACGCCGGCGCAGGTTGTATATACCAGCACCACTGTACACTCTCGAACTGCTCCATCTCCTGCCATCCCTTCGAGCGCCGTCAAGGTCTGCTCTCCTTCTGGCAAGGAGAATGCCAGCCTGAAGGAACATCGCGTTCCTAGGCTTAGAGCCCTCAACGAGAACTTCATCTTCCGCACGCCTTCGGAGGGGAGACATGAGAAGCCTGTTGGCCCGCGGAAACCCCCTCCGACAGTCACTCCTGAGAAGAAGAGGAAGACCACTGGGATCTAGAATGCGATCTCTCCCAAGAAGCCCGCCACCGTCGCCCGTGGTGCCGGACGAGTACTGGGGGATTTCTCCAATACGAAGGCCAATCCCAACGTCCTCGGCGCTAAATCTCGAAACTCTGCCACTCAGTCCGTCTTCACCTCCCCTGATCAAATTACCTCGTTCTTCACCTCGCCCAACATGAACGAGCCGAATATGAATCTGAATGTTCACGGAGATTCTTACGCGACCGACAGCGTATGGCTAAACCGAACAACCGAGAAAACGGGTAAGAGCCAAAATGAGAGTAGCTTCGCAAGCATGGACAAGGGCAGTGTCAAGGAGCGGTGGATGGACTGGGAGCGAGAACGCGAACACCTTCGGGAGATGGATAAGGATAGGATCAGGGAAACCGACGCCGATGATACTAACCGACTCAGGAGGTCGATCGTGACGGTAATGAGCGAGCCGGAACCCGATGTGGACATCATCCCCCTCATACTATTGATACAAACACGGATACGAAGACCGGCGAAAAGGAAAATATTGTTGAAGGAGAAGGGAGAGCCAGGCAATCGGATTGTGCAGACGTTCCTAGCCGCTGAACCTGTGACGGCAATCTCTCCGCCCGTTCGGCCTGGTAGGTTCCGAACTCTCTCAATATTGAGGATGAGCACTGATTTCTCCTCCAGAACCCGAGATTGAACAACAACCTGATCACCCTTCCGGCCTGAAAAAACGGTCTTCCTGTGCCAGGGGCACTGTTTGGTTTAGAATTGAGTGTTTTCAAGCAGAGCGTGAAAGCTTCGATTGATGAGTTGAACTGCCTTATTTCACCGCGCACTGCTCGCGCCTTTGGCAGATAAGAGTGGGCAGCTCTGCAGGGCTTCCACCCCCCTCGGCCACGGCCGCCAGTCCGTAACAGTGACCATGGAAGATTCTGCTGCTGATCACATGAGGGCAGAGCAGAGTGCTAGGCAATCATGGGAGGATGAATCATTGATCCGTCGAGGTCAGTCTATTCAATCTATCACTCACGAGGATGGAACTAAGCATAGAGCCGATAGCCGACTCTTCCTTGCCCGGCGTGCGACAAATGGTCCGCGCTGAGAGAGTAGGCGAGGATAACCACACAGACAAAATGTCCCAGTGGCTCCAGAGCGTTGAGAGTAAGCGCTTCCTTTCATTATTTGATTAGGACTGACTCCCTCTCAGAGGTTGCTGATGCGCGACAGAACTTCGAGGCCGCTCGGCCAATCCGACCAGCACCACACACACCCGCTCCACCTCCAGCGCGCCGACTAATGCAGTGGAGTGCGTCACAACGCATGCCTCAGAAGGTCCTCGTAGCCAACCAGATCTTCAATGATGATGGTGAAGCCAGCGTCGGTTCTGATACGTCCACGAGTGCGCCAGCAACCGCCAACTCTTCGACTTCCGCCGTTCCCGAACCCTCGCAAATCAGCATTATCATTGAAGAGACTCCTGCTTTGCTTTCTCGAACGCCTCCCGTGTGTCACGATATTTCTCTTTTCCTTGTTCAAGCCGATACACGCCTTGTTTCATATTTCACTTCTCACTACGTTCACGGTATCCGCGATATCTTTTGTCCGTAGACAACGTAACTTGTCATGTTGTACTCGTGCCTTGTTCCTCGGCCTTCGCTCATCTCGAAATGTCTTACATCTTATTTCCTTCGTGTATATAAGAAAGTATCCATTTTTCGTTGACCCTCAGTGTTCGCTCTTATTTTCCGCGCACTGAGCTCGCTCTGCTCGCTCCTTTAGCTCGCGTTCACTCGCTCGATCCTATCACGCGATTTCCGGCTCACACCGTGACCCCCGCGAGGCGAAGGAGGGCGGCGGTGACGACAGAGGCGTATTCAATCTAGCGACAGTGAAGATGGGATTGTCATCACCCGTCGCTCCACCCGATCGACACGAAACACGAAGTCTTACCCTGACGATGATGAATATGAGGATGAGGATGAGGATGGATCTGATAACACCTCATCCGCGCCGAAGAAGAGGGCTTGTGCCAAGGCATTTTGCCCCGCATATGGCCACTTCTGCAAGGTAAATGACCTTGAACTAAATGACCGATCTGACAACGAGACCTTGCCGTTGCAAGTGCACCGTGATGAATGGAACCGGCGACCCAAATTCCTTTGTCCCAATGGGGACCAGCTACCCCGTGGTGTTGTCTTCCACGTAGGCGAAGCTGGGGAGCTTCGTGTCTTCCCTTACAAAAACATTGGCCTCAAACCATTCGAGATGACTGTTGCTGCCCTTAACCCCGCCGTCGCCATCAAAGCTTGCTCTACCGCTGTTCATACAACACTTACCGAAGTGTATATCAGCCCCGATCACCAGACCCGCCACCCGCCACCCGTTTGTTTCGAGCGCACCAGATGAGAGCAACACCTACCCGCATTCGAGTCCTCGATACCATGATGGACCTCCCCATGGCAAACGAGGAACAGCTCGCTGTATCTGTTTTTCTCCTGCTTCTGCCAATACCGAGTAACCTCTTATTGTTTTGCAGTGGGATGAATGCGCATTGGTCGTGTGTCCCCCCCTCCCCCCATCCAGACCATCACCCCACCGCATTATATGCTTCTGTGTACGGCGGCCTGGTCGCCGGAATCAGTCTATGTAGACTCGGGCCGTCCGTTGAAAGCGGCTTGACGGTATTTTCCTGTCAAACATGATTGTTGACCATGTATCACCTACGGCCTTCTTTACCATCGCCTGTCCTACTAACGCGACGTAGTAATCCTGCGGTTGTAATTATAATTTTATCATTTTCGAAACGAGCCCCTCGTTGAGGAACCCAACCCCTCGCTACCCCGGGTTTTTGTAATGAACTCTATTCTACACGATGAACCCTATCCCTCACCACAAACCCCATTCCCCCGTGATAAGGCTCATTCCCCGCAACAAGGCTCGTTCCTCGTTATAAGGCTCACTCCTCATTATAACCCTCATTTCCCATCATAACCCTCGTTCTCCATCGTGTCCTTCATTACTCGTAATAATGTCCCATCGTCCTCATCGTGGTTCACCAACGCGACATCAAGAATTTAGTGGCATGGTATGTATTATCGTGTTATCATTATTTATTTCAGATATTATGTGAACTCGGAGGATCCTTACGAAGACGCACGGCCTATATGAACGCTCACAAACTTTTCAGTACCTCATGTTTCCGAACGGGGTTTATATGCTCATCTCCCTTTTCCCGATGCTCTAGTCGAATAAGCGAGTAGATTTCCGATCGATCTAACAGGAGAGGTCAAGCACACATGCAGTACAGAACGGTCTAAAGGTTCACCCCCCGTGAGAACTTGGGCGAGCGGCAGCGAGCCCGAGTGATCGCTGGCGAACCCAGCTGGTCGTGGCGGGGCCATATGAAAACGTGGCGAGTCCACGCAGCGAAGATCTAGATCGAGCGACTCAGATCGAACCAAGTCGCGTGATCTTAATTAGTACACGCTGTTTGCGTTAAGTTCAACGTAGTCTCAATAGGCATCGTAGCACCCTGCGTGAATCGAGCCATTTCGTTTTTTGTTTCTCCTAAGCCTCCGCTCTCCTGAACTCCGTATCCGCTCCAGATACCACAACGGCGTAGAAACCGCCCTTCCGATCGCCGGCTCTTCGGTATCTCGAAGCATTGCCAAGCGCAGGCCACGATGCAAGTGTTTTTGTGGCATTTGTAAAAGCCAGAAGGGTGTCACCAGCAGCACATGGTAAGCCAGTGTACAGCTCCCACAAGAAACCCTCGACGCAATTCACAGACAGCCCGAGACAAATGTATTTCCTCAGGCACGAAAGCGACGCTGTGACGGGGAAAGTGAAGTCAAAGATTCCTCGCATCCATCTAAGCGATTAGCTGGATCGAGCCCGGTATGTACGATAACATTATGCGCATGTATGCACCTCGAATGAAGACCTCTGAACTCAGACTGCGATGGTTCGAATTCCTCGGACACTTACGTTTATGCTATAACTCCACTTGATACTAAACAATAACGACGAGATCTCAACCTTGTGCGTTCCTCGAGCAAATGCCAAGTACGGCAAACGACGACTCGAGACCGTGCAACTCGCTCAATCTGTGGCATTTGGCTCTCCTCCCTGTAAACAATCCCCCTCCCGTATGTTTACGGCCGCAAATAACGGGACCGTATCTTGTGAGAGAAGGCCGCGTTCTACGGCGGACTCTGTGTACGCTTTGATAGACTCCAACGGCGGTAGTCGGAAGACTTCAGTCAAGTAATAATATCGATGCTATCCGGAAAAGAGGCGTCAATGATCATTCAATTAGCGCACATCCCAACCCACTCACCAGATACGCCAAAGTATACATATTCCACAATATGTCATACTCTTTTTCAAGTCGTCGAAGTCGCCAGAGCGACAGGACACAGTCCCAGATGGGTTCGCGAGCATTTGACCACTCCGTCAGGCTGGAGTATAATACGGATTGGAGCCAACCCGGTGAATCGTCGGGAGTCGGCAGGAGGTTCCGACGAATCGATTCCTCGAAGTCGGGGTACGAAGGTAAGCGGTAAATGCCCATTTGTGGAGCCCAAGGGATATACGAGTCCATCGGCATGGCGGAGGAAGAGGCAATGATGATGCGGAGAAAGAGGCGACGATGATGCGGAGAAAGAGGCAACGGCGAGACGTTTGGAAGCAAGGTATTTATTGATCGACGGCGACTCCTCGATTGGCCCGCTTCCTTCCTGACCAGGGGCGATCATATCCAAAAGGATCTCAAGGAAGTGTGCGTTTGTTTGTACACGTTTGAAACACGAGCTGGCCATTAGTTTACGTCGGAAGCCTCAGGCAGGTCTCAAAAACGTTTACGGTCTCTTTCGACCCTTCTAAGCAGCCTGCTTCCCTCCCGATATCCTCCTGTCTGTTTTTCCCTCGTGCACCCACTTGTCGGATCTATCGTCACCTTTTCCGTCACTTTCGGTACGCTTTGGCCAATTTCATTTCTGTCTTGGGCCGTTGCTTTTTCAGATATTTTGTTTCGATACCTCCCATTTGTTATTAACCCATGTCGCCTTGGACGTTTAGCTCACGGTCTCTTGCATGGCCGATAGAGATCGACATCAGTTGATACCTGTGATTCATCCCCTACTCAATAGAATTTTGATTCGCTCGGCCTTATAGAATTTGACAATGATATCACGGCTTGGCAATCGGTGGTTCGACCGGATGCTGCAAAGTCGTCAAATTTGGTTCCAGTCTTCGAACCCTTCAACGATATATAAACCCGCTAGGCCAAATCGTCGAATGTCTTCTGGAAAGTGCGTTAGAACGCGAACCCCCATTGTCGGTGATACGGTTTGCATCGATCTTCACCCAGAGGTCGAGCGCATTTGCGATCAGAACCTCGTGGGGGGTTGACCTCCAACTCACCGGATATTGTTCCATCTATTGGTCACAGGGTACCGCAACACCGCCCCAAGCTCGCCAGCTGCTTTTTACAGGTCAAAGACGAGGTGGTTGCGCATATTTTGACGCAAGTGAAAAATTGTCAATTGTTGGATAAATTCGAGTTGTCGCCCGGCGGGACTGTTCTTGTACGAGATGATGTACCCAGCGTCTTCGCGCGATCCACTCAAACAATCCAGCGAAGATGACAAGTCCAACAGGATCGAGAAAAACTTTCCCTTCTCGTTCCCGGCATTGCTTGTCGATTGTGAACTTTATTTTAGGTTCGCATCGTGCAATGGTGAATTGGGGGTGAACGTATCTGGGAATCCGAACAAGATGTTATAATCGTCTCCTAGGCAGAGTTTATTGCGCAGGGTTGTTCATTGACGGGGTCCTGAGAATCGGGAGAAGAAAGACAATCTACCGCTTGAGGAGGGTGTACCGCACCGCCTTGGCACATGGAACTCCTTCGACGTAAAATTGGCGATTTGGGGCGTTCTCAAAGGTGGCCCACATTTGGGATTACTCTTTGAGCGGAACTTAGTCACACCTCAGCCCCGCCTGCCATGGCTCACCAACCGATGAGGTAACATCTGTGCACACCTGCATCAATCTCCGGACATGCAGGTTGGCCCAATCCCATGTGCGGGAAGTAATCTATTCGGACCCAGTAAGTAGCATCACGGACCAATGCCAGCGGATATTCTGGAACAAAGGCACGGAACTTTAGAAGCTCGATGTGTATGGCACGTTCAGTTCTTCGAGCATCCATAAGACTGATTTCATGTGATCGTTAGAGAGCCGTAAATGTGGTATATTTTCAAGAATGTTCAACGCGGTGATTTTACCACAAATACCCATCAGTCACCCTCTGGAAGACTGCCAACGAGACGCTTGCTGAAATCTGTCACTGAGTAATTCGGCCTCGCCTCCCTACCTTTGTGCACATCTGACGTCGCAACAGTACCCTTGTAAAGTGCTTGGATTCCAACAAGCTGAAGTACTCGGGTACCACCAGCTCCGCCTTAGCCCGCGTTACATTGGCGACCGTCTGGTAGTCTGAAACTCGGCCATCTATGAACAATTTTGTTGCGAGCTCTGAGTCTGATTCCAAATAGATCTTGTACTCTCTCACATGTACTTAGTGATATGGTTGTGGAAAATGTGACGTTCATTTCTCTTTTTATACGGATGCAAGGGACCGAAGATATATCGAAGTCGGTAGGCTGGATCCCGTGGGCGGCCGATAAGTAGCGACACTTAAAGACATCAAATGACTGCACTACTCTGGGGAGTGGGTTGGGCGGCGGGACAAGTTTCAACGGTTGCATTAGCCGGGGTTCGTTCGAGCTGTTACAAGGCCTTCCTCAGTGACTGACCTTATTTTTTTCCTGGGATAGCCGGGACTCTCGTTGTCTCTGGAACCCTCTCGCCCCAATAGCTCTTCCGGCACCGTCACTCTGGTCTCACGTGGGGGATACTTAGACAATGATTGGTAAAGACGGTGACCTTCTGAGACTAGCCACAACCGTCGATGTTAGCGGTGTAAGCTCGAGCGGTATGTTTTTATACGTGCTGGGTGACAGGGGCTATTGCTTTCCTGTTCTTTGTCTAGTCATTCTTCAGTAATATCTCATCCGCCCTGTTCGACGGACAATCCATTGTTCCTTATATTTTTTTTCCGTGTTGTATTGGGGCTCATCCGTGTTTGGGCCAGAGGCAAACTACCGGCCGCAACTGGGTCAGTGACGAGGTTGGGCATTCTATGTTGGGTGATCAAAGAAGGGTTTTACTGTCCCACCACTCTACGACGTGTAGTTTCCTATGATTCCTGTTCGGTGCTGGGCCCTCGATCTAGCTATACACATCGAACTCTATTTGCAGTCGAATTTCGTCCTCGAGTCGGTTTGAAATGCATGTAGTCCATAGCCCAAAAAAAGCAAGGTTTGCTCTACCATTAAAATATGCACAGTTGCTGGACACGAGACTCGAAGATCAGAGCGGCCAACAGGCGAACGTCGACGAAAGTTTCCCAAACTCAAAGATCAGAGATGGTACGCTGTTCCGTCTGCACAAAAAATGACTATCACCAAAATGGCACATTTCACGCCAGTTTTCCATAAGTGTTTTGGCGACGGTCGACAATGGCGACCATCGCCAAAATCGCCATCGCACATCGCCCCAGATGTGCGACACTCGCCAGGGATCTTCGACCGTCGCCAGCGATTGACCGGGACTTTCGAAGATCCCCCGTGATCTTCGAGAGTCGGAAACGACCATCGATGTACGGCCGTTGACCTTCGATCATCGAGAGCGACTGTCGACTTTCGCCTCCCTGACCATTGACATCCGGCTGCCGGCCTTCGATCCTTGAGAACGACCATCGACTTTTGGCTCCTAGACCATCGACGTCCGGCTACCAACCTTCGGCTCTCGAGAGGCAACTATTGAATGTTAAACGTTGGACATTCAACCTCGTCGCTGATCGTCGGGTGTTGGTCCGCCACAGATGCTTGAGGTTTAAGAGGGAGTCAGCAAAATCAATATATTGTCCATTCATAACTACGAGTAGAGTTTAATGTGTGTAACTAGGTCGACAGACCTACACCAAAGGAGAATTCTGGGAAACCATACATCATAAGGGAGTGGGACAGTGAGGCCCTTCTTGGATCTCCCGGTGTAGAACGTCTCTGCTGGCTCATAGGGGAGGTCTAACCCAAGGTACACTGGCCGAAGGTCATTGGATATAGTTTGCTGCAAGGCCAGTTGGAATACCTCGAGTTCAACAGTCGACCGAAAGGGAGACCGACTGCGAGCAGCCTCGACAGGAGGGTGGCGGACGTGAACTTTCTGCCCCTTTGCGACCTTGCTCGTGATGGATTGTACATCACCACTGTTGACGCCTGCACAGTATTGAGCAAGGGTTGAGGGGTGAACCTCCTCGGAATCACCCTTGTAAACTCCGTTCTCTAATCGTTCAAGTAGGCGGATGTCCTGTAAATATGTTCATAACAACCAAGTGAAGGGCTCAAAAACATACCAGTGGACTGCGGTTATGGCCTCTGCCGGATAGGGGATGGGAGTTCCAGTCCCTCCTAAACTCATCACAGTCTTGCTGGATTTCGCCCGTGAACAAAAACTGGAGGATCCAGATATGTTCAGGGTCCTTCCGGTTAAGTTTGTGATTCCGTTCGAGGCGTGTAAGGAAACCACGCCACAGCCGGGCAAAGTGTCGGCCCACCTCTGCCCAAAGTCGCTCAACACGAGTTGTTGGATGTTGGACTGATGGATGCGATGAGCAGGGCGTATGAGGGAATTGCTATCAACTGGACTCACGTGCCCCACATCAACGACCCTCTCGAACTCCCCCTTGCCAGTATCATATACGTGGCGAGCAGGATGTTCTCGCCTCCCCTATCTCCCCGAACCCGAGAGGGAAAACCCCATTCCTTGATTGGCTCAGTGAACCCACGGAGAACTATCTCTGGTAAGTTGTTCCCTGAGACGTTCATCCCGGTGACCTGCAAATTTGAGAAAATTAGATATTTCCATGTTCGGAGCGGACAAAACATACGGCGTCGTCGCATCCATCCACTGATGCATGAATTACGAAACCGTACGGTCCAAGCTTGTGATAACCATCGATGTGCCAGACAGCATTCGGTCGAGATGAAACATATTGGCGGCGTTTGATTGCAGAGTTTTTACGGAGGACTTTCCGAATACCATCGACCCGAAAGATGGAAGCCAGGAGGCGGTTACGTTGGATTCGCCAGCCCAGTTGCAAGAGATGTCATCGAAGGTAGCTCAACCCGGTTGTTGGCCGTCGCTGTTTAAACTCCTGAACAAGGGTATCCAGCTCTTCATCGGAGATTTGTTAGTAGCCCTGTCTTCGAATTTGGTATGATCGGAGGTATTTCTCAACCGTGTGACGGTGAACTCTCGGAGCCCTCGCAGCTTGTGATATCTTGATGTTTCGGCCAGGCCGAAACATCTCTCCAAGAATAGGCTCTGATATGACCTTCCGGGGTCGCCCTGGTTTGCCCATGGGGACTATGGTCACAGCGGGCACCTGCGAGACCAAAACACTATCCCTATCCCCAATTTATGAGCCTCAGACACAGAACGAAGTCACTGATAGCTCACCCACCACTTCAGAGATGAGTCTAGGGCAGTAGTAATGGCCCCAGCCAGCTTCCAGATTGAATTGGCGGCTCCTTCAATGTAGTCTTCAGGAAGGGGTGTATGCTCGCATTCTGCAAGGGCTTGGAGGGTAGAGAGTATTACAACCTTGATTTGTTTCTCGTAATGTCGTAACCGGATTGGATCCGACTCATCGAGGTTGAGGGAACGGGATGCTGCGTCATATGCTGCCTTCAAGGTGTTGTGGCCATCGAGGGTATCTGCTGGCCACGGCACATGGTCGGGAGGGGGGAGCGCAAGAAACTCGTCGAGTAAAGACCTCCTGCCGGTTGGCATTAACGTTGTCTAGTTTGGGAGGTTGTTGTGGAAGGAGGCTGGGAGTGGCAGGCCCTACTTGGCAGGGTGATACACGTCCTGGGGGTTTGGTGGAACCTGCTAAAGGCGCTGCGTCTTGAAGAAATGAGCGGGGAGCAAGGGACGGAAGGGGTGTGTCACGGCGGGACACCGAGAGGGATCCGGAGACTCAACAAAAAAGTCTCACACCGAGCGCTGGTTCATGCTCACGTCCTAAAAATCCTTAGGTTAGGTTAGGTTAGGGTTAGGTTAGGGTTAGGTTAGGAGGTGCCGACCCACCCCCCGAAGGGGGGTGGGGAGGCTAAAAGTACTTGCGATATAAGAAAAGGGCGGTTTTCTTGGAGTTGCTTGGTGGGGAGGGGCGTTGCCTAGAGGAGATGGTGGTAAGGGGAAGAGAGATAGGGAGACGTACTTTAGACGCCGCCCTATGTATCCCTTTCGTCAGCGTCTGCTGACTCATCAGTTCCCGCGCTCCTATTCGTGGAGTATATCGCCCGGTCCGAGGATTACCAGTTCTCAGTGCCGGTATTGATCCGAGGTTACTACGCTCGTGATG
>Ga0307508_10005062_pt1 | contig 12658 bp, 16 predicted proteins | sample 9_EM_MG_FD_203089 | JGI IMG/M metagenome (GOLD analysis project Ga0307508, IMG submission 203089) | Populus trichocarpa ectomycorrhiza microbial communities from riparian zone in the Pacific Northwest, United States - 9_EM | ecosystem: Host-associated > Plants > Roots > Unclassified | place... | reverse complement strand
CGTGCTCGGGCGGCGTGCGTGACCGCCCGGCCCCCCCGCCCCCCCCGGGCGCCCCCCCCCCCCCCCCCGCCGCCCCCCCCCCCCCCCCCCCCCCCCCCCCCCCCCCCCCCCCCCCCCCCACAACGCGTCAGGTTTTTTTTTTTGCCGGGTGTGTCGGGTTCCGTATTCCATTTCCTCATACATTTCTTCCTCATTATTTACGCCTTTTTTTTCTTTTTTTTTTTGAGAATTTCATCTACGATGTAACTACATACATAGATTCGTACCACGCTTGCCCACTTGAAGGGTGGTGTGGGTACATGCATGGGCTGACCGGACGGATGGGAGCTTATTGTTTTCCCCTTGGAAACTCACGAATTCATGTCTCTCCTCTGTCCAATCACTTGAAGCGTTCATAAACAGGTGTCGGCACTGTGAATAGTAACACTGCAGGGAGGTTGCCCACACTGGAGTGTCGGTCCCAGTACGGGTTCCGGGCGGAAAGGCACCGATCCGGCCCGGAGACGGGGGGTGCCATGTCTCATGAGAGTTGGTACGGGCGTGTGGAGGTTTCCAGATTCCCCATGCTAATGCAACATGTCGGATCGAGTCGACTGGCTGCCAATAAACGCTGGTAGCGGTGAAGCGTGTCTTGCTCTGCCCCACTTCATCAGCCCACGTTCTCGTCATGATGCGTGAAGAGCGAATGCGTCGGACTACGACTGGGGTCGGCGGTGGCGGCGAGGGCGTGCGAGTCGTAGATATTGGCTCTTTGCTTGTGTCGCCGACCTGGATACGTACGTCGGCGTTAGGATACTCGGCGAATGTCAAGATTCAAACACCCCCCACACATTCCTGTGTGTCTCTTTTTTCCCTTCTTTTTTTCCCTCGAGACTTACCTTTCGGTGGGTTGGTTTTGGTATATAGGAGTGCGCTACTTCTACCTCTTCATGCTGCTCGCAGGGTGTCTGAAGATCATGATTACGACGGCGTGGCGTTGATATAATATACTACTTTACTACCCTAACTACTATCACTAAGGTATATTCCTTGCAAGCCGATTATCTACCGATTACACTATATCACGGGCTGCTTGAAACTGACGTACAAGGTGACTTTTTGAAGGGATTCGTACTACGTTCCGTGCAGCAGGATCTTTCCAAATCCTGCCCCAGCCGAGGGAAAGAGGAAACGGTCGGTGTTCTGGCTTGTCCGTAATTATCGGCAGCCGCAGAAATTGGCGGGGTGTAGCTCGTGCGCTTTTTAATACCCCGCCCTCTTCATCCCTCCATCTCCACGTCTATCGACCTGCGGCTGAGAAACAACCTCCCATCACCAAAACATTCTTACCTAGATACAACATTCCACACCCTCGACATTCAACCTTCACCATCCTCCCCGAACATCCAACAAATACACCGACGTCCTCTATCCCCTACGATACCACGACACAGCTTAAGAGTGTATGTCCTTTCCTTCCTCCCCCGTGTCGAAACTGGTTCTGAAGTTGGTTTTGTGAATTTTAACGTCGAGGTTCGCATGTTTGCTGACTGGCTGGTTTAGCTAGACGGCTTACAGACGAAGAGTTACGAATGGGTCGAAATCTAAACATGACTACTACTGCACCGCCGGACAAGGTGGAGAAGCCTGAGCTCTCAATTAAGTAAAGAACGCAGCTTTCTTTAGTTTCTGTCTCTTTCAAAGTTTATCCTGTCCGTCTGTCAACACGACATCCTCGGTGTACGTGCGGCAGCACTCACCTTCTCCCCACTAGCACGAACTTCGGCCTTTCTCTCCTTTGCCTCACGACACCGAACTCTGTCCCTTCACCTCTTCCTTCTTCCCCCACCTCCCCCTTCTCAGCTCTTCCTTCCCCACCCCCATCTCCCCCACCAACTCCAACCCCTCTCTTTGCCATCCCCAACCAAAAACGCACGAAAAGCAGACCCTATCTACAACTGCCAACATACACATCCTCATTGCACCCCCAAAATGGTTCGTTCTGACGCTTCTTCCGCCCTCTCTAGCGGTGTCTCTTTCATTTCGCTGGTAGCTTCGAACGAGGATCTATTCTACCAGACGGTCTCATTCTACATTGGCTTTGGCTTTACTGAAGTCTCCGTGTACGACCGGTCTCTTCCAACGCAGAAACGTGACAGCGACCACTGCTTCACCTCTGAGAAGGAGACATGGCTCCTTTCGCAAGGAGATGGAGAGCTCGATGGTGCGAACGTTACGTTAAAGATTCGATACGTTAGCGAATCACGGGGCAGTACCAAATGGAGTGACGGCGCAGGAGAAGCACCGCAGTTGGACGTCGCTCACGAAAGCGATTGGCGCGGTAATACTCAGAGCTGGGTCTTTCACACTCCGCACCTGGTGCGTGTCATAGACATGCTCAAGTCAAAGGGACTGGAGTTTCAGTGCCAGCCAAACGAGCGCGACGTTATCGAGATCTACACTCACGACCCCCTCGGAACACTGGTTGGTTTCACGAAGAAACCAAACCCTTTCACGACTAGTACTTCAGGCCCTACTATGAGTTTGGTTCCGGAGGGGGTCGAGACGGGGATGTTGGCAACTCCAATCCCGAGCAGACCGATGAGTCCCGGTGGCACGAAGAAGCGAATCGGCATCATGACCTCTGGGGGCGATGCTCCAGGAATGAACGCTGCTGTGCGCGCTGTCGTCCGGATGACTATTGCCAAAGGGTGTGAGTCTTTCGCCATCTACGAAGGATACACCGGACTAGTGAAGGGCGGTGACCTCATCAAGAAGATGAGCTGGGAGGACGTCAGAGGGTGGCTCTCCGAGGGCGGCACTCTAATCGGTACTGCTCGTTGCAAGGAATTCCGAGAGAGAGAAGGTCGTCTCAGGGGTGCGAAGAACCTGATAATCAACGGCATCGACGCGCTGATCATCTGCGGCGGAGACGGGTCCCTCACTGGTGCCGACATCTTCCGATCAGAATGGCCTGGTCTGCTAGCCGAGCTAGTTAAGAAAGGCGAGCTCAAGCAGGAGCAAATCGAACCATACAGGAGCCTCAATATCGCTGGATTGGTCGGCAGTATTGACAACGACATGATCGGAACTGATGCGACAATCGGATGTTACAGCTCTCTTACACGGATCTGCCAGAGCGTGGATTTCATCGATGCAACTGCCTACTCACACTCCCGAGCGTTTGTCGTCGAAGTCATGGGCCGACACTGCGGATGGCTGGCTCTCATGGCTGGTGTTAGCACTGGTGCGGACTTTGTCTTTTTGCCCGAGAAGCCCCCGGCTGAGGGCTGGGAAACCGAGATGTGTGCTATCGTCGCTAAGGTTGGTTGATCTACACCGAGTGATAGCTTCCGCGGATTACTGACGTTTGTACAGCACCGTGGAATGGGAAAGAGAAAGACGATCGTTATCGTGGCGGAAGGTGCTACCGACTGTGAGCTGAACCCGATCTCCGCGAGCTACGTCAAGGACGTCCTTGCGGGTAGGATGGGCCTTGACACCCGAATCACCACCCTGGGTCACGTGCAGCGTGGAGGAACTGCTTGTGCGTATGATCGTATGCTGGCCACCCTCCAGGGTGTGGAAGCGGTCGAGGCGATTATGTCGGCGACTCCGGACAAACCCAGCCCTGTCATAACGGTGTCGGAAAATAAAATTGGCAGCACGCCTCTACAGACAGCTGTCGCAATGGTGAGCAAACAGGCATCCCCTGCTCGCCAGGCTTTGTTTACTGACGTTTGTATTAGACTCAAGCCGGGGCGGAAGCTATTGCAAAAAAGGACTTCGACCGTGCTATGTCTCTCCGCGACGCCGAGTTTGAGGAGTACTACCGTTGTTACTTGGCGACGACCAAGCTCGACAACCCGACCAGCAAGGCCGACGAGGACCAGCGGATGCGCATCGCCATCATCCATGTCGGGGCACCTGCTGGTGGAATGAACGCCGCCACTCGAGCTGCTGCTACGTACTGTCTGTCTCGCGGGCATCGTCCGTTTGCTATTAACAATGGCTTTCCTGGACTGGTTAGACACGATTCGGTCAGAGAGCTTAATTGGCTCACGGTCGACAGTTGGGCTATCCGGGGTGGTTCCGAGATCGGCACGAACAGAAGTCTCCCGAGTGAAGATATGGGAATGGTCGCCTGGTACTTCCAGAAATACAAGTTCGATGGCCTGTTGATCATCGGTGGCTTTGAGGCGTACCATGCCTTGACTGAGCTCTACAAAGCTCGGCAGTCCTACCCGGTTTTCCGCATCCCGATGACCTGTTTGCCTGCCACCATCTCCAACAACGTCCCTGGTACGGAGTTTTCCATCGGTTCTGATACCTGCTTGAACGCGTTGATCGAATACTGCGACGCCATTAAACAGTCTGCTTCGGCTTCTAGAAGACGTGTCTTTGTCGTCGAGTGCCAGGGAGGTCGTTCCGGGTATGTCGCTACCATGGCTGGTCTCAGCGTAGGTGCGTTGGCCGTCTACACCCCGGAGGACGGTATCGACATTGCCACTCTGCAGTCCGATATCGAGCACCTGCGGGAGTCGTTCGCGAACGACAAGGGCATGAACCGCGCTGGAAAGCTCATCCTTCGCAATGAGCGGGCATCCAAGACATATACGACTCAGTTCATCGCGGATATTATCCGGGAGGAGGCGCGCGGCAGATTCGAGTCGCGCACGGCCATCCCCGGCCACGTCCAACAAGGTGGCACTCCTTCGCCGATGGACCGTGTCCGCGCTGTCAGGCTGGCTGTTCGGTGTATTCAGTTCATGGAAGGACACCACACCAAGATCGTCGAGAAAGGACAAAATGCCGGACGCGGATGCATCGATCTACCCGAAACGGCCGCGGTCATTGGCATCAAGGGCGCCAGTGTCGTCTTCACTGGTGTCAAGATCTTGCAGGAGAACGAACACACCGACTGGGATCAGCGCCGTCCTCGCCGAGGATTCTGGAGGGATCTGAAAAGTATCGTCGACACTCTTTCGGGCCGACATGGTATTCCGGGGCAGAACTAGTTTCGTGGGAGTGATTTCGTTGTCAGCACTTGCTTAGCTAGATGTACGAATTGCTTATTGTCCGATCGGTCCGGTACTTTGTGTCTGCGTGCCTCCAGCTCCCGTCTGTACACTTTACTCCCGAGTGCTTCCCTTCGCCCTCCGTAGGGCGGAAGGTTCTGGGAATGCTTTCACTTTGTCTTTCCTGTTGCAATTGCTTTTCTAGAGCGGTGTCGTGTATGGGCTGGTTGGTTCGTTGGGTTGGCGGTGCGGATAGGTGGGGATGATGTGCGGGTTTGTTCTTGCTGGTGGCTTTCTAGAGTAGATGTTCGATGGGTGATCTCCGACGGGTGAAATGCGAATCCGGTTTGGATCTAATGGGGCCGTCGATCCGGGCTGGAAGTGAAGTGGGATCTTGTGCCTGGATTGAGCTGGCACGGAGTCCTTGGGTAGGGCAGAAACGCAGCGTACAGAGTGTCGCGGTGCATCGATCTTGCGGCTTGATGGATGCCGAGAACATACTGAGGTTTTGGTTTGGTTCTGCTCTCCGGGCTGCGCCGAATGCCCGCACTCGTTCCCCAGAGCGGGTGGCACTACATGCAAGGACGGACGGCGGCTACACGCAGGCCCTCGCGTGACACACCGCGAGAGTGGGAGGGCGGGGCAGCGGAGTTGCCGCCACTTGACAGCACTTGGGCGAGCAGCAGTGCACGCTCTGCTGATATCCGCTCCGGCCCTGGCTCTCTCTCTCCAGCCCGGCAGCCAGCCAGCAACCAGCCAAACGATCGAAACCTACGATGTCCACTTGTTCACTTGTTCACCGGGTGTCCCCTTACCGCTTCAGATACATACCTGCCCACCAGCTGCGTGCTTACGGGAACAGCACCCACCCACCCATGCAGACGCAGAGCCAGCACGTGCACTCCCGGACGCAGACTCTTCGGCGGATTCGGGCGCGGCCACTGCTCGCCAGCGGGTATATATGTAGCTGGTTTCCATGAACGTGTGGCAGCGAGACGACATGTACGGTAAGATTCCGTGCCGCAGCCTCGCTGCGCATTTGCCACGGCTATACGTAGTGCCAGTCGCCGCCTCCCGGCCACACAGCGGCTGGCTGGTGAGTACAGGTGTGTACATATGTTCGCGGTGGTGGACGGGGATGAAACTGGCTGTGCAGTCCCGCCCCCACCGGCCAACGCCAGGCTGCCAGTCGGCTGGGCACCCGCGGGACTGGTGAAAACGTGTCGACACTGGCACCAGCGCTGGCACTGGGACCGGCGGCTGGCGACGGTGAGGACGGGACGGGGGCGACATCACGGCGCATCACCGGAGCGACTCTGGCCGCAGTTGCCCGCAGACGGACTGCACATTCCCGACGGCCCGAGCCGGTCTCCTCGGTCCGTGTGGCGCCTCACCCCGGCCCGCTCGGCGGTCAGCTGTTTGCTCGTAACGGCATTGTTACGGAACCTTTTCGTCGTCTGCCGATCGACCAACTGTTCCTCCCGTCACCATCTACCTGTAACATGCATCATCCGCCCCTTCGTCGACCTAGACGGATTGACGGGTGGATGGATGTACATACTCCAGAGTAGCGGGTGTGGCCATACGTAGAGTATGTAGAGTATGCTGCACATAGAGTAGCTGGCTATTCCCGATGCGTGGAGCTGCTTGCTGCGGTGGGTGGTGGAGAGAGTGGGCAGACTCCGCACACGCATGAACAGGACTTCTCGAAAAGGGCAACAGTGTGTACGACAAGAAAGCTCCCGTGGTCTACTCTGCATAGTCATCATCACCCTCCTCCGTCTCTTCCGTTTCGTTCTTTTCTTTTTTTCTCTCTCTTCTCTCGCGAGTTCGTGGTTTCGGAATGTGGTCAACTCTGTCTTCCGGCCAATCAGCGCGAGGTCCCCACCCCCAGAACCAAGACCCACCCACGCCCCACTACAGCTTGCTTGCTTGCTTGCTTGCTTGCTGCAGATGCAGACTTCCGGCGGGCAGCCATTATTCACTGCACACCCGCGCGCGTAGAAGCAACCCCCCCCCCCCCTTCCATCGCACTCCCAGCTGCCAGCAGCAGGCTGGTACAGCCAGCGATCTAACTTGCTGCCCGTACCTAGCAGAAGGCACACTCTTAAAGTCCCTCGTCCATCTCCGCATCCCATATACACATACCACACCCACACCCTCCCGCCCCACTTCATCCCTCCCTCACTCACCCACTCACTCACTCAGCCACGGAAAGGAAAATAAAAAAAATATAAAAAAAAAAAATATAAAAATATATATACATATATATATCGCCAGATTCCAATTAATCGACTACCTCGAGCCCCTGGAAATCCCCGTCCATCCTGTTCCCAACTGCGACCGAAAGGAAAAAAAAAAAACTTTACTGGCGCTGAAACCGGACCCACCTTCTCCGTGCGCGTCAGTCCGCCCCGCTCGCTCCTCTCCACCTCCCGCCAGAGAGAAATAATACATGGCTGGACCAGTAATGGAGATAGACTGGGATAAGTTCGACTCCTCGCCAGTGTCGGCTCTTCTCTATCGCAAGCTCGCACTCGGTACGTTGAAGAAAGAGAGGGAAAATAAAAGAGACGGCCGTGGAGAAGATACCCCCCCCCTCTCCGCGGGAACCAGGTGTGATCGGCTGACACCTGAACCTGGCAGATAACCTGAACACGATCCTCCGCAGCAGCGGCGTGACGGACCTCAAGGTCACCCCGAATCACCCACTGACGATCGCCTCGTTCTCGGACTCGGCGGGTTCGTACAGGGCTGTGCCGTACGTTTCGGTCGATGGGTGCACGTGCGTGCCAGTGATGTTTCCGCAGCTGCTGGACACCTTCGACATCCACCTCAAGACGCCGGCGGGCGCCATGTGGGTGCTCCTTAAGGCGTCGGAGGCGAAGGTCAAGGAGCTAGTGTACCTGCCACCCGACGAGAATCCGGTTCTGAACCCGGGCGGACGGACGCTCGTGAGTGCTCTGGCTGCGAGCCGGGATGCGTTCGTGACGCGCTCGGAATCCGGGGGTGCTGGGCCGGAGAAGGTAGCGACGGAGGCCGAGGCCGAGGCGGTGGTGGTGGTGGCGGCGGTGGGAGGGGAGGTATCAAAGACGGAGTTGCCCGTCGTGGACGAGAGAGAGGAGGCGGTATCGAAGACGGAGTTGCCCGTCGTGGACGAGAGAGAGGAGGCGGTATCGAAGACGGAGTTGCCCGTCGTGGACGAGAGAGAGGAGGCGGTATCGAAGACGGAGTTGCCCGTCGTGGGTGAAAAAGAGGAGGCGGTATCGAAGACGGAGTTGCCCGTCGTGGACGAGAGAGAGGAGGCGGTATCGAAGACGGAGTTGCCCGTCGTGGGTGAAAAAGAGGAGGCGGTATCCTCAAGGTTAGTCCGGAGCCATTCCTGGAGGCGGCGCCTGCTAATCCGTGGCAAGCAGACCGGAGCTTCTCATACCCGAGATGCCGGCGAGTTCCATGCACAGTTGCCTCACGGAGCCCGACTTGGCCGCCGCCGAACCCGTGGGTGTCCGACCGCGGAAACACAGGAAGAAGAAGAAGGGCTCAAGGTCGAAGGCGGCGACGGCGGCGGCGGTTGCGTCGGGCGCGCCGAGCGGGGGATCGGCGGATCCAGCCAACGGCGGGGACGTGCAACATGCTCCCGTGAACGAGGTCCCAATGACCGAGGAGGAGGAGGAGGCGAAGCGGGCTGCCGCCAAAGCTCGCAAAGCAGCCAAGAAGAGGGCGCAGCGGAAAGCCTCCAGGGAGGAGAATAACTCGATAGCAGCTCCCTTGGATGAGCGTTTGATAGGGCCGCCGGATCTGGACGAGACAGTGAAGGAAAGGATCCGGATAGCGGAACAGGTAGCTGCAGTGATGAGGGCCGAGGAGAACGAAGAAGTGAGAGCGAGACTTCAGCACGAGATAACCAAGCTCCGGGCATGGAGCTCGATGCAGAAGAAGAGACCGTACCAACTGCTCCCAGTAACGGAGATGTCGCCCATCGCCTCGGAACCGACCACAGCGATCCCCGACGCCGACTCGAGGGTCAACAGCATAATTGCCGGCCTGCGTCGAGTCGTGGAGGAGAAGAGGCAGAGGGTTGACTCCATCCTGGCGGAGGGAGATCTGGTTGTCGTGCAGGAAGAGGACGGAGGGCCGGTCGTCGTCGAGACGGAGGATGTGATCATTGAAGGAGTCGCAAGACCGAAGAAAACAGTCGATGAGTGGATAAAGGAAGTGATGGAGTTGCCGTTCGACGAGGACGAGGACATCTGGGGACCCATCAACAGGACGTTGACTCCCGCGGTCCCCTACAAGCTCTCGAACACTAGGCTCACCCGCGAAAACCTGAAGGCCGCCCAGAGAAAGCTCACGGTGAACGAAACCATGATGGCGCCTGCCCCGCCTCCACCACCGCCGCCGCCGCCTGCTGCACCGGAACCGGGGATGCTCGGGGATGTAGGACTCGGGGGTGAGCAGTACGAGATTGTGGTTCCCGTCATGGATGCCGTGGACCCTGGATACAGCAATCACTTGGTTCAGGCCCGAGCCAGGCTCGCAGTCGCACCGGCCCCGCCGCCTCCCGGAGCCGCAGTCGCGCCGGCCCCGCTGCCTCCCGGAGTCGCTCCTGCCCCGTCGCCTCGTCCTCCGCGGCTTGCGGTTGCTCCCGCTCCACCTCCACCTCCACCCCAGCACCGTCATCGATCCCGGCGAGCCCCGGCGCCACCACCTCCGCCGCCCCCTCCGCCGCCACCGCCGCCGCCTCCTGTATATGCGTTCGGACCAGCTCCACCAGCAGTCGCACACGCACTGGGGCTTGCACCGGCGCCGCCCCCTCCCCCTCCGCCGCCCGCGCCCGCATGCGCGCCTTCACCCCCACTTCCACCTTCTGCTCCTGCGTTTGCTCTTGTGCCGGCATTCTCACCCGTACCTTCGCTCGCACCCGTCCCCGCTCCTGCGCCTGCGCCAGCGCCCGTGTCAGCACCCCCAACCAGCGTCCCCCACGATGTTGTGGCAGAATTTTCCCACCCGCCTAAGGGTGGTTTCTCTCCCGTATTTGCCGCCCCTGTTACCCCGCCTCCGTCAACCACCAGTAACGGGTTTTCAGTCGTCGAGTCCGTTAAATTGCCCGGCCTCGAGCTCGATATGTCTGTGATCGGCATGCTGACCCCGCGCCGCAACGGCTGCCACTCGGCCACGCCAACTGCCACCGGCCAGACGGCTTCGGTCAACGGCAACAGCGCCGATCAGTCCCCGGTGGTCATCGACACGCCGGCTTCGTCGCAGTACGGTGGAACGCGGAGCCAGAAGATCAAGGAAATGACCGGTGACGTACTCAGGGACGAGATCCGCATCGTGATGAAGGATGCATTGATGGATGTCGTGAGGCAGATTGGCGGTGCGTTGGAGCAACGCGTTTAGCAGCCGGGCCGGCTTTGGTATTGCTTTTTACTTTCCCTTTTCCTTTCCCTTTTTTCCTTCCTTTTTTTTTATTATCTTAATACTTTTTGGGGTTTCTTTTGGAGTCAGCGTGTTTGTTTGGGTTGTTACTACTAGTCTGTTTGGCTGGCCATCCGGGGGGGAGCATTGTACTAGGTATTATGGCGTTTTTTTTTTGGTATGGTGGGATCACCAATGATTGATGGATACCACGGCAACGCGACGCGGGTACACGTACTTAAGATGTAGTTATGGAATATGGGCTGACTGGGAGGCATTTACTTTTATATATGGCATTGTTAGCATGGGGGGTTTGCATTGTGGGAACCGGGACGGAATGGAGGATTCTCTGTAAAAAAAAAAAAAAAAAAAAAAAAAAAATGATAGCCAGCACAATCGAGCGTGCTCTACAGACCGCACTCAACCATTACGCGTAGATACTGGGCCCCGCATCTTGGTTTCCTTGCTTCTCCTCGACGGACCTGACGCCGCCCTCCCAGATCTCGAACTCCAGCTCCTCGCCGGCCTTGGCCCAGCCCGCAAACACGACGCCGATCCTCCTGCGGATCCGCCCGCTGCCGTCATCCGTCCTCCGCAGCACAAACCGGGCGGCCAGACGGTTCGCCCAGACCAGGCCGAGCGCGGGGACCTTGGCGCCGAGCGCGTCCGCGGCGTCGGGCCAGCCCGTGAACCAGCGACTCTGGTAGTCGAGCGAGTAGACGTCGTCGGGCAGCGCGTGCGCGAAGCGGTCGCTGACCTGGTTGGCGACGACGACGACGAGGTTGTGGCGCCTCGCGAGCTCCCTCAGATCCTGCGCGACGGCGACGAGTTCGGCGCCCCTTCTCGCCAGCAGCGCGGGGCCACTCGTCTCCGCAGCGGTGGCGGCGGCGGTGGCGGCGGTCTTGACGCGCTTGCGGACGTCGGGCCGGTCGAGCTCGGCGCGGAAGTTGGCGGCGATGCTGTCGACGACGACGAGGCCGACGTCGTGGCGCGCCACCGCGACCGGCAGCTGGTAGCGCAGAATGTGCTCCTGCGCCTCGAGGTCGTTGCACGTGATGGCGAGCACGCGGTCGGTGGTCACCGCCGCCGCCGCCGCCGCGCCCGCCGCCAGCCGCCCGTTGATGGCGCCCGCGAGCTGCACCAGCCGCGGCGTCGACAGCGGCGCCTCCGTCGAGATGTACACGGCGCTGCGGCCGAGCCCGCCCAGCGCGCGCGGCAGCTGTGCCGTCAGCGCCAGCGTCAGCAGGAACTGCGTCTTGCCCGCGCCGCTTGCGTCGCCGTCAGCGCCGTCGGTCCCGTGAGGAAGGGGGGGGGGGTGGGGGGGACGACAGACCTCTCGCCGACGAACTCGACGATGCCGCCGGCGCGCACGCCGCCGCCGAGCAGCCGGTCGATGCCGCCGTCGCCGGTGGTCAGCAGCGTCTCGCGTGCGTTGAGCTGCGACGCGGCCTCGCCCGGCGTGTCGCCCGCCAGCGCCGCCGTCAGCGCCGCCAGGAACCGCTTCACGTCCAGCAGCGACGCCGTCGGACACCGCCGCGAGAGCTCGGTCGCGTCCAGCGCCAGCAGGTCCGCCACCGTCAGCGACTGCGCCTCGAACTTGCGCAGGAGCCGTCCCGGCGGGTTGTAGTGCGGCAGGATCGTGGCGAGGTCGCACATTGCGGCAGTGGGGGGGGGGTGGAGTGGGCAGTTGGCGAGTGGCGAGAGGGAGAGTGTGGATATATCTAAGAGGTATGTACGTGTTGTCTCCGGATTCTCCGGATTCTCTAGATATTCTACGTACGGGTCCGGGCTCTGGACGGGGCTCTACTAGAGCAGTATTCTGGGAAGGGGGAAGGTAAGTAAGTGGAGGGGAACACATCGAATCACTCATCGCACTTCCATGGAGCAAACGGCAGCTTTTTTTTTTCTTTGTTTGTCATCAATCGGTTGGGAATTGGGGGGGTAGGGCACGTGACCGGTACCGACCCGGGTCCGGTTCTTTTGGGGGGGGGGACTCTAGTTCAGTCTGGTCCGTTCCAGTCTGCGGTGCACACTATATACTGGGGGGGGGGGCGAAGAGAAAGATTGTTCCAATTTTTCTTTTCTTTTTTTTTCTTTCTTTTCTGGCAACGACTGATTGGCGGAGATGGTTTTCTTTTTTTTTTTCTTCTCAACCGGTATATATGTACGAACGAAGGACGTGCGTGGGTTGGCTCACGAGGGAAAAACGGATGAACAGATGCCGTTCGACGGTTAACTCTTGG
>Ga0307508_10005061_pt1 | contig 12658 bp, 14 predicted proteins | sample 9_EM_MG_FD_203089 | JGI IMG/M metagenome (GOLD analysis project Ga0307508, IMG submission 203089) | Populus trichocarpa ectomycorrhiza microbial communities from riparian zone in the Pacific Northwest, United States - 9_EM | ecosystem: Host-associated > Plants > Roots > Unclassified | place... | reverse complement strand
TTTGGCATTCTTTCTTCTCTTCTTTTACATACTTCCATATAGCATTGAAATAGAAGATCAACACACTTCAACGATACAATCATCTCGCCAAATCTCTTTCTCTCTCCCTCTCTCTGCTCGTGTGAAGTCTCTCAGAAGAACGGTGATCGGGCAAACTTTCACAACGGCAAATATGATACCGTCCGTTCCGCCATGATGTCCATCATATTGTAGAGTGTGAGCTCGATCTTGTGGACGTGACGCATCAAGCGAGCCTGTTGCATGACATATTGGGCTGCTGCCTCTGGGAGCTTCCGCAGGTACTCCTCCCATAGCAGATCTCCCCTCATGCTTGACAGCGAACCTCCCAGGATCTCTATCAGCTCCAACGCCCTCTGGTTGAATTTCAGCACCTTGTTTTTGTTGAACTTGAGTGCATGCCACTCATTCCTCACAACAGACACCGCCACCTCCGGTACAAACTGCTCCTTGAAGACCTTCTTGAAATCTGCCCACTTGATCTGGTAGTTACTGTCGGTCGGTGGGATCGTGTCCACTTCTCTCTCCTGCATCTCCTTCTCGAACCACTGAAAGATCTTCACCGAGAGGAAACGCCAAAAGGTGTCGATATTCTGGTTGTCCGAAGATGCCTTTGGGCAAATCGAGGCGCCCTGGCGAACGTAATGTTCAACTTCGTCGAGGTATCTTGTGACGACTTCCAGGTCCTGTGAACCTTCGTACCGCTTCAGCTCAAATGGCTTTATCTTTTGGATGATGGTGTTCTACACTCCTGGAGTGGCGTTTGCGGTCGTCCGCAAGGTCTGGTAGTCATCGGCGAGCTTTCCATATCTCTCCGCCCACTTGTCGGCCTGTCCCCGATACTTGGTTAATTCCCCCCGCAGGACAGCAACCTCCTTTTCAAAGGTGGCGATGCGCGCCTTCAGCATCGGAACACCCTTCTTCACCTTATTCACGGCCTGCAGATCGATTGCCATCATGTCCATCTTGGATACGATCTCTCTGTGGAAGTTGTACCAACGGGTGTAGCACTGCTCGACCGCCGTAGCCGATACTCCGAGAATGGCATTTGACTGTCCATCCCTCAAGAGCTCGCTCTCCCCCGATCCATTCGAATACTGCTTCCGGTAGCGGCCAATCGATGCTTCCTGATGTCGACATCTTTCTTCAAGGTCAGCGCACTGTATGTGACCAGAAACAGCTCGGTGAGACATAAGGTATGGACCCCGAACACCGGCCCCTGCACTTACTGCTCGCTGGTCTCCAGGCAGCTACTTTTCACGCGAGGTGGTCCCTTTCCCTCTCTCTCTCTTTTCTCTCTTTCTCTCTCTACGGCGCTGGACCTCTGCTCCAGCCACTGTCTTCGCTCTTCTCGGCAGTAGTTTCGATGCTTCTCACGTGCCCTCCTTCGCTGACCTCTGTCGCGGAAGGTGTGGGTGGCTCGTTGCTCGTGCCGCAGGATACCACTGAAAACACGAAAGAAAAAGTGTTGCTACTAGTTGAGGGGTAGCAAGAAGCATGTCTATTCTAGAGAGGCGAGTGCTGGACACTTTATACGAGTTTCCGTGCGCCGCCTGTGACTGTCTACATGACTCTCCTCTGTAGCCCTATGTCACACTCCCATAGCACTGTCTGTGTCACCCGAACTCTAGACACTCCGCTGGGCGTAGCGTCCACAGCGCCCGCAGCGGCCAGAATCCTCCTCCTACATCCCGTGTATATCGCTTGAGGGCGGCCCAGTAGTACTCAATGTAATTGAGTTTGCAGTGGAATTTTGGATAAAATACTGCCTCATGACCTGCCTTGTCGATCACAGTTTCAAGCAATGACTTTTCAGCAAGAAAGTCAGGTTTTGCCTCCAGGATCCTGAGAGCGCAACAGGCTTTACCGACTTCACAGCGTTCAAGTGTCCGGGCCTTATACTCTTCCATCGTTTCTTCAAACAAACAGTCAGAAAATCAACTACCACTACGTTTGGCTTTCTTCTCCTATCCCCATTGCTGAAGAAGATTGTACTTCCAAAGCCGACGTTCTTGCAGGACTCGATTGATACCCTTCGGTTTTCCAATATTCTCGTCTTGTATTGGATGATGGGGATATTCCCTCTTGCGATCGATCCATTGATGAATCATGTTTTGAAGTGTGGCATCTGAGAGACGAGTTGGATGTATTACGGGCTGTTTGCCTCCAGGTCTGAGTTTCATACGAGACGAAATGAGGGTATCCAGGGCCTTACATGCATGGCCACTGGAATTATCAAATGCGAAAACAGTGATGTCCTTTGGAAATGCTTTGTTGAATACTTCAATCGCCTTTCGTGTCTGTTGAACCATTTTTTCTGCATTCCACCAACCATCATCTCCCTTGCCACTACCGTACTGAATGAATTCAGTGGCATAAACTCTTTGACCCTTCTCGCGATTGTAGTATGAGAGAGGGCCACTGGTAGTACATAGGAATTCAGAGATCATGATTCCTTTGCCTTTTGACATAGGCTTCAGCCACTCACTGCCTCCCTGTCACGAACCTGGTGCGACAGGCTCCTTGGCGCCGGCGCCAGTGCCACTCTCACCCTTGTCGCCCTGTAGCTCATCCTTGTTTCTGCTACCGCAGCCACGGTCATCCTCTGCGCTTAGGTGCTACGACCGATCTCCGCCATATCGCTCCAGTCGCGATATCCCTGACCGGTGGCCTGTCTAGACCTCTCTTCTTCATCTCCGTTATGTTACTTGTGCATTCTTCTCCTGTCATCGTTACATATGTCGTTTCCTGTTGATTATGCTTGTGCTTCCTTTCTCCTGTCCACTACGTTTGTTGTCTCCCGTTGATTGAGCTTGTGTGTCCTTCTCCCATGTTCATTACGAGTGCTGTTTTCCCTTGATTAAGTTGTATGTCATTCTTCCTTTCTCTTACTGTTACTGCTTGCGCGTCCTTTCTCCTTTGCCACGAGTAGAGTGTTGGCCGCGCGGTGGCCGTGTGCGATCATGTGTTTTCCTTAGCCGCGGCGATTGGGTCATGATGTTAGACAGAGGAACTGTGTCAGTCTTGCGGGCAAGCTGTAATTCCACAGAGGGATGGGAAAAGTATAAAAGGAGTGGCGCGGTAGCTAGTCTGGAGATTCTTCTCCACCCAATCTATTCTCTTCGACAACCCCCCCACATTTTCGAAAAGAACTTTTCTCTCCGACCATCAATCTCGATAAAATCCTCCTCAAAACGTTCCCTGCATCTCGGGCTACAGTCTCATCAGCTGGAAAGCCGATTTGCTTGAGTTTGGTTTTCAACCCTCACCCTGACCCTCCCTGAGTGATCGTGGACCCTGTGTATCCGCCCATCACCACCTGGTTGCCATCTCCGGAATTCTCTCGGACTCCTCCTCCATTTGATTTAAAAGCTTTCGGTAGTGACGCACGTGCGTCACAAGCCAAAGCCTCCCCATGAGGAGAGCAATCCAGTCCAAAACCGCACCGTCAAGAACTGAGATAACACAGTTTAGATTTAACCACATGTCTGCCTGCGGCCGTGGCCAGCCATCTCTACACGCTTTTTTGTGCCCCACTTCGACAGAGACCCGATCCCAATCACCACTGAAGCGACCACATGAAGACAGCCCTTCAGGGTCCGAACCCGACGAGGAAGAACAGGACGACAACAGAATGGACTTTCAGCGCACCGAGCACATCACCTCGACCCAGGCCATTGGTGATGATAACAATGACGACGATCAAGAGCTTCTGCAACTGGCAGCACCTCTCAGCCCCGAACATGCTGCACTTCGTGCCGATTTTGAGATCATCGCAGTGACTGCAATGGAAAATCTGTACAACAGGATCACCAAAGATATCAACAAGACAACCGCCCTCGCCGTTGAGAAAGCTACCAGGTAACTACACAACAGAATCACGACGATGAGCGCCCGCATTGCCCAACTACAACAACAAGTTCTCACCTTCAAAGACGAAATCCAACGTTTCCATGAGATACTATTTGTGGCCCCAGCCTCAGGCAACAAGGACCCAAAGAAGAAGAAGGAAAAGCAGCCAGCTAACCAGGCGAATACCAACACCAACGGAAATACCAATCCTACCTACGCCGCCGTTGCCACTACTGCACAGACTTCCACAGTACCACGGGCTCCTGACACTACAGGCTGGACGACCCCGAAAGTGGGTGGCCAGAAGGATAAGAAGATTCCCACGCCCAAGCTTATACCTACGACCTACCCTCAGGCTGAATGGGAGGTTACATGTTACTTCACCCGGGAGGAAGGACCAGATACGATCCACGCTGAACAGGATTATGCTACACGCCAGATTGCAGCAGACACAGCACTCCGCCGTGTCAACTCCGCAATCGTCAACAACAAAGATGTCTTCGCACCTGCGTTTATCCGTGCATGGGTTACTGTTCGTGGCATTATCATCTTTACCACTGGTGACACCCAGACGAATGTCATCTACGAGGATTACACAACCATCATCAAAGACGCCCTCTCCTATTACGGTGAATGTGAGCAAGTGGAGATCGGAAAACGACACAGTCAGTTCCTGCTACATGGAGTGCCCACTCACCTGTCTCTGCCCGAGATTTCACAGAGCATCTCTTCCAACTACCCCCAACTGACCCAGAGCCAGACCCCACGATGGCTCACGCCGGCTGACCGACGAGAGCACAAGGGAAACTCCACGATTGTCATGACACTTGCAGGCAACATCAAGAAAGCTCAGATTGGCCATCAGCACCTCATCATTTGCAGCCGTAAGTGCGAACTGGATGACTACATCGCATACGGAAGAAGCACTCAATGCCGCAAGTGTCAAGCCTACGGTCACCCAGCTGCTCTATGCCGGAACAACCCTTGCTGCATGGTCTGTGCAGATTCCCATGAGACCAAGGAGCACCCATGCACCCTCCCAATTTGCAAGAAGGGCCCGGCCTGCACTCATCCTCCCATTCACTGTGCCAACTGCGACTCACCCCATAAGGCGAGTGACCCCAACTGTCCTGAACGGATCAAGATTCGTGAAATTTCCAAAATAAACACAAATGCAAGCACTATGGGAGACGCCCCAGAAGTGGGAGTAGCCGCATAAAATGGCCCCTCTTGCATCCGTTGGGTCCGTACAGCTGCTGAACTGTGCGTGAGGCCAAGTTATGACTATTTCAGCATTACAGGATTTTGCCCGGAAAAACGAAAACCTCATCTGTCTACTGCAAGAACCGTGGATCGACAGACATGGTCACCCACCCACATTACCAGACTTCGATACCTTCTCTCCAACACCCCTCAAGCCCAAATGTGTGACGTACGTTCATCGCACACCTGGACTCACCGTAGTTATGACTCTCACGGCTCAGGATTCTTTCCTGGGAACCACCATTACCTCAACTCAGAATTCCAAAACTACCACCTTCACCCTGTTTAACTTCTACTCCCCAGGCCGGCCAGAGCCAGTTGCCCGACTCCTGCCAACCATCCCAGTTCCAAAAGAATGTATCCTGATGGGAGATCTAAATGCACACCATGCATGGTAGCAAGGTCCACTTCCTCCGACGGCACGAACATCAGCAGCAAGCCACAGCCTTGCAGAATGGCTTGAATCCAACAACTTTCAACTACATAACGAACCTGGATTGCCTACCCACCATCCTAGAAATGGAACCACCCCGTCAACTATAGACCTCTGTCTCTCTCATGGTGGCATTACCAACTCCATCATCTCACTGGCAACAAACCACGATACCACCTCGGACCACAGCTCCATCACTATCACACTGGCACTTCCCTCTGCTCTTCCTCCTGCTACTGTCCGACGCAACTGGGCCAAAGCAAACTGGCAAACCTTCGAAGAACATATCCGCTCTACAGGTATCGATCTCACAAATCTGCAAGGTAAAGAGGTTACCTTGCGAGCTGTCACCAACATCACAACTGTACTCCACAATGCCATCGACGTGGCAGTGCCCTCAGGTTATTCAAGAAAACCTAAAGCACCATGGTGGAATCACAGTTTAACGCTTGCAAAATAGTCTGTCAAGAAAGCTGACAGACAGGCTCGACTCAATCCTTCGACAGCAAACCAAGAAGACAGTCAGAAGAAACACCAACACTGGACGGCTATGATACGGGCGGCCAAGACTGCATACCGTATCAAGCAGCTACAATCCACAGATTCCAAAAACATTTGGAAAACCATCCGCCACCACAACACGCACCACTGCCCCATCCCACCAGTGGAAGGTCAGACTGACTTTAAGGCCAAATGTGCCTCGCTCCGGAACGCTCTTTTCCCCGCTGTCAACAACCTACCCCGCCAACCCCTCCCACCCAACATCCTCACCTCAAAACTCGACATGTATCAACAGACATACCCAGTCACCATCCGCGAAGTGTCTCTTGCTATCACGCATCTGAAGTATGGTACATCGGTCGGTCCTGATGGAATCAGCTAGACTATGCTCCGTTACCTCCACAAATCAGCACCCGGAATCCTTCCCCTCCTCTTTGAGGCTTGCCTGGTTCACTCGGTCCACCCACCAGAATGGAAGGTTGCCAACTGTGTCATTATTCCGAAACCAGGCAAACCATCCTATACCCACCTGAAGTCCTACCAGCCCATTTTGCTGTAGCCCTGTTTCGGAAAACTGCTGGAGTCCATTGTGGCCAGAAGACTTACCAGCACAGCTCTCAGATGTAGCGCCACCCACCCCTCCCAAATGGGTGCACAGCCAGAAAACTCTGCAGTGGATGCACTCCTCTGTACCATTACTCCGATTGCCACTGCCATCAGCAAGAAGAAGACTTCCAAGAAAGGTGCACCATGTCCAGCTGTGCTTACACACAACATTGAAGGGGCCTTCAATCAGGTCCAACCATCAACACTGCAGGAAGTTATGCACCAAAGACGTTTGCCAACGTACCTGACCAACTGGATATCAGCCTTCAATACAGATCGAAAAATTGCCTTTGGTTTTGATCAACAGTCTGAAGATCCGCAGCCCTACCAGTGTGGCCTCCCTCAAGGTTCCCCTGTCTCTCCCATCCTCTTCCTCATCTTCAGTAATGCTATGCTAGAGAAGCAACATTATCCAACGGACGCTACTGATACATCCTACATTGAAGATGTCTGCATGGTACAGATGTCACACAGTATAGCCGAAGCCAATACCCTTCTGGAAGACAGAACCAATCAACACCTCAACCGTGGCCTGCACCTTGGACTTACATTCGCACCAAGCAAATCGGAACTCCTCTACTGCCTCCCCCTCAACAGTAAACACAAAAACATCAGTCTCTCCTCCCATCCTCCCCTCAGAGTCATGAATACCACCATCATACCAAAACGTCAGATCAAATATTTGGGCGTTTATATCGATGAATCTCTCAGCTTCCTCTACCATGCATCTATGGCTGTCAGTCAAGGAAACCAGATACTCGGCAGCTTCAAATTCCTACGACACCAGTCACGAGGTATCCCGGAGCATGTTGCACACCAACTGGCATTCACGGCCATACTGCCAGCAATGTTCTGGGCATCTCCGGCATGGTGGAGTGGTACCCCAATGGTAGCTTCCACCCTGAAACGCACCTATAATGCGATAGCACGGTGGATTACAGGCCTACCTTACAACACCCGACTTACCAACCTTCTCACACTGGCTCACCTTCCCCCAATGGAGGCGTACCTCGACTATCTCTCCCTACGTTTTCCAATTCAACTCCACTTCCTACCTGCACACCACGCTCTCGGCCGGCCACACCCAGATCAAGCAGCACACAAGCACCTTCCCGGTCTTCACCGCCTCCATGATCTTAGCAGACACCTGATCGTGGGAAAACTCGAAGATTGTACATCCACCTCCACCGCTGATAGCATACTGAAAACCACCTCTCCTGACCCCAATAAAACAACATCCCTCCAAGAACTGCATGGAAACTGGATCGGCTTACTTCCTGACCACACCATCGTCATATACACTGATGGCTCTAAGCTTGACAGTGGGGCGGCCGGATGTGGTTGGGTAATCTACAATGTTGGGAACCAGCAACTCTTCCGAGTCAAAGAAGGAAGCTGTCATCTCGGCAGCCGGGCCGAAGTATATGACGCCGAACTACATGCCGTGCAGGAAGCCACAACAGCTCTCCTCACCACCACAATCCCCGACTCCACAGCTTTCATCTGCATTGACAACCAGGCTGCAATTGATACACTACATTTCAACAAAGACAACCATGAATACGCGTGGCGCGTTCTCGAATGCATTGCACAACTCCGATCACTTGGCTGGACAGTCGGTACGGTGTGGTGCCCCTCCCACTGCGGCATCATGGGAAACGAATGTGCCGATACACTTGCAAAAATGGGAACGTCCCTTCCAGTCCCATGTCAACACACCATCACCACGAAAGTTTGGTTGCAGACACAGGCGAGAGCTCAGCTCCTCCAGTGCTGGAAACAGGAACTACCTCTCTCTAACCTGTCATTTACCTTCCCAACTCACCTGCACGGTGTTGACTGGGCAGACACACGTGCACTTTGGTGGGTTTTCAGCAATAGATCACCGTCCGACCCGTACCCAAACAAAACTGCCAACCCATGTCCATGTGGACAGGACCTGCATACCTCCCACCACCTCCTACGAGGCTGTACCCTTCTCGCGCAAAAATGCTCACGGATGCGACTTTCGACTAGTGGCGATCTGAAACCTCTCACCTTCCTAACGAATCCGGCAAATGGGCTGGGTCTGCGAAACTTCTTACGAGCTACCGGACTCGGCCACACTATAAACATCTCCTATGACAGGCAGCCTACACCCTCGGAGGGAGATGGAGTCTAGGACTCGGATTCGCCCAAGCCAGACTTCGACGCCTTCGAACCATGAAATGAAAAATGACGAATGGGATGAAGGGGTGGATAGGTTGTAGTGGTTGTTACTTGCCTGATGCCCTCCCACTCTCACCTTGTCCTTCATCGCATTGCACTTGCTATTTCTGTTTTGATTTCTTCTCACGGGTGCGATTTTATGTTTGGCAGATTGGAAAGATGGAAGCCCCACAGGGGTGGTATGGCGAGGTGGAGTGCATATAGGCTGTAGTCCTCAAGCACAATAGAAATAAAAAAGCGTATTATCCTTCACTCCACCACAAAATTTTCCTTCGCCGCCAAACAACTTTTTATTCCCACCACCGATTTCGCTGAAAATACCCTCTGGAGCTTCATAACTCCACGGTCTTTCCACCTACGAACTTGCTGGCCACCTCTCACATCTTTGTTGTTGCTGCCCGCTTGATTTTGCTCCGCGTCATGGTCGCTTCGGACCCAGACAACACCCAACCCCTCCCCTGAAAGTGGACACCTGTCCACAACAACAATGTATCACCATGGCAACCAACCCAGCTACCGACCCATTTCTGGCACGCACTCTAGCAGCCATGGAAAACCCACCACCAATGTTCAGAACATGTGCAGCCCTGGCAACGCCCGCCGCGTGGACTCCACCTGTCCCTTCCATCCCCCACCGATTGCCAACGCAACCCAGTGGCTTCAACCACACAGCAGACGCTGCCCCCAAGTGCGATCATGACACGGACACCCTCGCGAGTTTCCTTGCCTGGAGGTCAGCCACCCACCAAATCGAAAACGTCAACCAAACTGTTGAACCGCTACTCAGCCTGATATCCCAGTTTGACCGCGCCAAAATGAAACACCAACTAGCCAATCAGTCAACAACCGTCAAGATCCCAGGGCTTCAAGACATCAAGAACTGGGAAGAGGAAACGCAGAAACAGATCCTCATCTTGACCAACACCATCAACGAGCTCACCACAAAAGTCGCCATCCTATCCGCACGTCCCACACCTGTAGCCATTGCAGTAGCCCCCAGGGGCACGCTGGCACCACCCCAACAATGCCCGAAACCACCCACCACCAAGAAGATCATCCCAACCTCTGCACCAACCTACGTACAGGTAGCAGAGAAGCAGCCGATGGAATTCACAGAGGTCAGGAGTAAGAAGAAGGCAAGGATAGAGATGATCCTCCCGAAGCCTTACCTGATGGCGGACAGGCTCATAATCTTCAGCCTCACAACTGCACCCAACGACCACAAGGAGGCTGCCGACCGGGCACTTCAAGCAGTCAACAAGGCCATTACCACCCACGCCGACATCGAGCACCCACCCCGTATCCTGGCAAACATCACTGCCAGCAACAATCTTATTTTTACGGTTGCGCCTCAGTTCCTGAACACCATCTATGAACCATACCTAGCCATCCTTGAGGAGGCCCTCCATGAATTCCCCATCACCTCGTCTCGGGTAAGCTAGCGATGGACCCACTTCATCGTCAACAGCATCCCCACCACCGCCACCTCCGAAACAGTCCGAACAGAAATCGAGACCAACTACCCCGCCCTCCGAATGGGTCAAACACCATGATGGCTGACCAGCCCTGAACGCTGCCAGGGTAAAGAGGCTTCCTCCATGGTCGTCACCTTCATTGGGGAGATGACCAAGATGTCCCTCGGTGCCACCAGCCTCGCAATGTTTAACCAAGAATGCACCATCGCTGAATTCATCACCTTCAACCCCTCCACCCAATGCAACAAATGCCAGACCTATGGCCACCCAACACAGCGCTGTACCACCAGCAACCACACCTGTGCTGCATGTGTCAAACCCCACCCCACGAAGGATCACCCCTGCGCGATTGCAAACTGCAGTGCAGGACACTCATGCAACCACCCGCCGATCCGCTGCGCCAACTGTCTACAACCACTCAAAGCAACCGACCGAAACTGCTCCACCTACATCAAAATCACATTGGGCAAGCGCCGCAACATGGCCGCCACCACTGATATGACGATGGCCGTGTAGAGAGTACCAAGAAGGTAATGGTATTGCACTACCTCCTTTACTGCTGTTCATCCTACTTCAAAAAGTTCCCTTTTCATAATGTATCTACAAACCACTGGGATTTCGGGCTGACGGAGGAAGCTGTTTGTTAGGCGCCCCCTGTACAGTCGCAGTTTGGGTCATTTTGTTTTGTTTTGTCTTTTTCTTGGTTGAGTCTTCTTTTCTGTTATTCTGCTTTTCGGCACTAACAGGGAAAGATGGAAGCCCCACGGGGGTGGTACGGCGAGGAGGTGCGCATATTACCTGTAGTGTAGAGGGCAATAGATCGAAGTCACATATTGTCTCTCTCCGCAGACCTACCTCTCTCTACCCATGAACCGGCACTGCAACCACCACCCACGATAAGAACAACGAGCCCAGGCAAGGCGTGTGAGAAAACCGCGACGAGACCACGTCAGGCGTGACGGATCCCGCGAGAACAACGAGCCCATGTAAGGCGTATGAGAAGACCGTGAGGAGACCATGCCAGGAGTGACAGATACCGCGAGAACAACGAGCCCACGCAAGGTGTGTGAGAGATCGGTTACATTTCAGCCATCACAAGCGACCCAGTGACACTGTATCAGGAAAAAAAAAATTGCGTCCTTAGCGTGCGGACACACTAGACGCTCTGGACAGTTCAGATGCAACCTGTGTAACTGGGATGTGGATCGCCGTGGCACCGTGCATCGGGATGCAGTACGCCATGGCATTTGTGTACCGGACCGAGCGTGGCAGGGCATTTTCGTTCTGGACGCACGGTGTCAGGGCATTTTCCTTCTGGACGTAGCCGTGTCAGGGCATTTTCCTTCTGGACGCAGCCGTGTGAGGGCATTTTCCTTCTGGTCGCAGCCGTGTCAGGGCAAATGGCATCCGGACGGCGTGTGTCATGGCACCGTGGTTACGCAGGCTGTCAAGGAACGGAACATCGCAGCAAATACTCACGTCGCATTCACAAACATGCAGTGGGTTCCAGGCATAGTGACTCAGTCCAGTTTTATTCTCTATTTCTAATGTACATCTATATATGCTACTACCACACTTCGCGTTTCCAGCACAAGCACCCAGCGTCACATCCATCGCCGCTGTTTTTGACACGTGTAGCATTGCTGAGTGTCGGAACCAAAGGAAAGTTGGCAAATAGGACACGACACGATGAGTCCGACACGATGAGCACGACGTGATGAGCAAGACGACTATGTGGAGGATGGCAATGAGGATGCCAGCGGCGTGGACGATAGCGAGTAGGACACGGCGAGTATGAGAGCGAGTAAGACGTGACGAGTATGGGAGCGAGTAGGACATGACGAGTATGTGAGCGAGTAGGACGCGGCAAGGACGATAGTGAGTACGACGCGGCGAGTATGATGGCGAGCTTTATGGCATGGTTAGTACAGTTCTCAGAGTGACAGAGATACCGGGAAGTTATAGAATACACAGTGACGAGTTGATGTCAATGAGGGTGCCGGCGGCGAGGACGATAGCTAGTAGGAGGCGGCGAGCACGATGGCGAGCTTTGTGGCATGGTTAGCACAGCTCTCCGAGTGACAGGAATAGCAGTGGGAGCTGGTACAATACAATGTGACGAGTATGATGTCGTTGAGGAGGATGTCGATGTGTTTGATGGCAGTGTGGATGGCCGCGAGTAACGTAGCAAGAATGGCGCGACGAGTAAGATGTTGATGAGGAAAATGTTGATGAGGAAAATGTTGATGAGGAAAATGTTGATGAGGAAAATGTTGATGAGGAAAATGTTGATGAGGAAAAT
>Ga0307508_10005060_pt1 | contig 12659 bp, 9 predicted proteins | sample 9_EM_MG_FD_203089 | JGI IMG/M metagenome (GOLD analysis project Ga0307508, IMG submission 203089) | Populus trichocarpa ectomycorrhiza microbial communities from riparian zone in the Pacific Northwest, United States - 9_EM | ecosystem: Host-associated > Plants > Roots > Unclassified | place... | reverse complement strand
GGGCCGGGAGTCCGGATGCCCTTCCAGTTGTTGACGAGGAGCCGCACGCCGGCCTGGCCATCGGGCGTTCCGGAATCACGCTGGGCCGGCTTGCTGGCGGCGATCGCCACCTCGACGTTCACGTCGTCGGTCTTGATCGCCGTGCCGATCCGGACCTGCGGCGTCCGTCCGTAGACAGCCCCGGGCACGCCCGCCACCATGACGCTGTAGCCGACACCGTTCGGGACCCAGCCAAAGAGATACCAGGTCTGTCCGAAGGTCACGTCGATGCCGCCCGCCGAGAGCTTGGCCCAGGCGTGACGGACGCGGAACGTCGGGTTCGTATAGAAGGCGGGCTCGCTGATCCCTGGGGGCTGGTTGCCGACGAAGTCGGCCTCGAACAGACCGCTCACCTTGACGCCCTCCCACTCGGGCAGGCCAAGCCGCAGGCCGAACCGCGACCCGCGCGGGCTGAACTGTAGGCGACTGTGGTCACCCGTGAACGTGCCGCTCCGCGCGACGGGACCGCCGCCCACCGCCTCGGTGCCGAGGTTCTCGACGCTGTCCCAGATCGTGGTCAGGTCGATGGTGCCGTAGACCGTGATCTCGCTCTTGCTCGTCACCGGCTTGGGCGCCGGCGCCCCGGGCTTCACCACAGACACGGGAGCGGCGTTCGGCGCGACGGAGGTCGGCGGCATCTCTGCGGCCGGCGGGGGCCCTGGCGGTGGCTCGGCAGGAGGCGGCGATGTCTGCGCGAGCGCACCGCCACCCGCGAGAAGGACTGCTGTCACGAGGCGATAAGCCAATGGACGCATATTTCCCTCCTTCAATTAGTGCGACCATTATGCAGGAATTCGGCAACGTAAAGGACAAAAAGGGCGTCGCCCACTCCGCCGATCGCGCTGTTCTTGCGGGAATTCTAGCGCAATCGCGGAGCCCCGACGCCCGGGTCGCGGGTGTACTTCGCTGTTCCGAGATGCTTCGGGAGTGCACCGCCGCGGCGCATGGAATCTCCTCTAGCGCCGGAGCGTCATCGGGGACAACTGTTTGACCTCGTCACAATGGACTCTTCGATATCCAGAACGCACCGCTTGATAACTTGATTCGCACGCCCGGCCACCTGGTCTTGGGAGTGCTCGCCACGGCCGCCCGACCAGTGCCATACTGAGGGAGGGCGCAAATGGACAGGCCGAAATGGGCGGTCGTCATCCTCATTGCGATGGTCGCAATGCTGGTGCTCATCTGGTCATGGCGAAGCAATGACGGCTCGCATGGTCCCGACAGGCACGTCGCTTCCGGACGTAGACCGGTCGCAGTGGTCGGTCCCAATGGCAGCACGCTCCGGTACGCCTGGCTCGGTCAGCGCGGCCTTCGCGGTCAGCGCATAGCGGGCCGCGTCGTCCACGGCGGCGCGCCGGTGCCGAACGCGCGGGCCCGGCTCGTCACCGAGGAGCTGAACGTCGGCGAATGGATCTTGGGCGAGGTCACGACCGACGCCTCCGGCCGCTTCGACTTCGGCGTGGCGCCCCCGACCCGGCTCCGCGTCGTGGCGCAAGCCGACGGTCTCGTCGCGACCGGCGTCGAGGTCGACCTCCGCAAGCCGAACCTCGACCCGCCTCCGTCCGCCCTCGAGATCGAACTTCGCGACTGCAGCCTGGTCATCACCGGCACCGTCCGCGACGCCGCCGGTGGCGTCATCCCCGCCGCGCGCGTCCGCGGCGGGACCTACGCCGAGGAGTTCGGTTTCACCGTCGCCGACGCCGCCGGGAACTACCGGCTCTGCGAATCTGCCGGCACCGTCCATCTCGAGGCCTCTGCCGACGGCTACGGCACCGCGCTCGAGCACCGGACGGGCCGCCGCGAGATGCGCGTCGACTTCGCGCTGTCGGCGGAGGTCGTGATCGCCGGACGCGTCGTCGACGGGTCGGGCGCTCCCGTCGCCGCCGTCGGCGTGGCCGCCGAGACCGATGGACATGAGCCAGGCTCGTTCGCCGAAAGCGACGACGACGGCAAGTTCCGTCTCGACGGCCTCGCCCCGGGACCGTATCGCGTGACCGCGCGAGCGCCCGGGCGCGCGGCCGAAAGGCGCGTCCTCACGAACCGCGCGGCGACCCTGCGGATCGAGCTCGTTCTCGAGCCGCACGACGACGTGAACGGTCGGGTCACCGTCGACGGGCAAGCCGCAGGCCGCGCGGTCGTCACCGTGAAGGACACGGATCCGTTTCGGGCGCGCACGTTCGAATCGGCGGTCGCGCAAGCGGATGGACGGTTCGTCCTCTCGTACCTTCCGGCGAAGGGCAACGCCCGCATCGAGGTCGAGGGCATGAAGCTCCTCGAGCCTTCCGGCACGGTCGAGCTCACCGAGCTGAAGGGGCACGAGCTCCAGCTCGTCGGTCAGCGGCTGGCGAAGGTGAGCGGCCGCGTCATTCGCGAGGGCAAGCCCGTCGCGCGCACCGCCGTGTGGGTCTGGATCGCCGCCGAGCAGGCGCGGCGCGAGTCCTTGTCGAAGGCCGATGGCAGCTTCGAGCTTGACGGCGTTCCGTTCGGGACGGTCCCGATCCATGCGTTGAATGTGCAGGAAGGCGTCCTCATGGCGCCGCTCGATCTCGAGGTCGGGCCGAAGGGTATATCCGGTCTGGTCCTCGAGCTGGATCGGGCGAGCTCGATCGCCGGTGTCGTCGTGGACGCCGCCGGCGCACCGGTCGCAGGGGTCCGGGTGTTCGCCCAGCTCGACCAGGACGGGAGCTCGGACGTCACCACAAAGGACGGAAGCTTCACATGCACCGGCCTCGCCGGTGGCGGCGGGTACGTCGCACGGGTCGTCCGCGAAGGACCGGGCGAGCTTCCCTATCGACCGGCTTCCGGCGGCGCGTTCGATGCCATCCCCGTAGCCGATGGCCGTACGCACGTCACCGGCGTGCGCCTCGCCATCGCGCGCGACGATCTTTCGATCTCGGGGCGGGTGCTTCGGGCAGGGCAGCCCGCGGCGGGCGTTCCGGTCATGGCCTGGAACGAACGGGCGGAATCCTCGCGCGCCGAGACCGGGGCCGACGGCAGCTTCGTCGTGGGTGGGCTCTCCGCGGGGAAGTACTCCCTGCGCGCATCGGGAGCGCAACACGTGCTGACCTTCCCCGAGCGTCTGAGCGCGAATGCCGGCGACGCGAATGTCCAGATCGACCTCCCGTCGACGGGTACCATCGAGGGCGAGCTGCACGGCTTCGAAGGCACGACCTATGTCTTTGCCATGTCCGGCGCCATGGCCGACGTGAACGGCGATCGCTTCACGCTCTCCGAGGCGCCGATGGGCGAAGAGACGATCAGCGCGAGAGACACGAACGGCGCCGTCGCCGCGGCCAAGGTCACCCTGACGGCCGACGCCACCGCGCATGTGTCGCTGCAAGCGAGCGGGACGGGTCGCCTCGAAGGCGCCGTGCGCGATTGGCGCACGCGCGCTCCGGTCACGAACGTGTCTTGCGTCTGGCAGACGAGCGAGGCCGGAAGTGGACCCATCCCGGTCGGAGACACTGGCACCTTCTCCACCGTCGTGGCGGCGCGGCCGGTGACGGTCCAGTGCTACCAGCCTCTATCGCCCGTGACGCAGGCGAGGACCGTCGCGGTCGAGGTCGCGCCGGGGAAGACCGCGCATGTGGAGGTCCTTCTCGTCGTGCCCCGGTATCCGTCGGCCAATGAGTACTTCCAGGTGGGCTTCGGCGGCGATCCCGTGCGCGTGGAATACGCGGTCGGGAATGCCGGTGAATCAGGCATCATGCGAGGCGATCGGGTTCAATCGATCAATGGCTTGCCGGTGCTCGGCCTCGATCCGAGTGCCATGTTTCAGCTGCTCAGGGACCATCCGCCCGATCGCCCGGCCGTATTGACGGTGGAACGCAACGGGACGGTCACGTCCGTAGAGGTCGAACCGGAAGCCGCCCCGCCCTCGAACTTCGTGCACTCCACGACCAGAGTCATCCCTTGAGGTCACCGCGGCCGCGCACGCGAGCGGCGATCGTGGCGAGGTGCGCGAGCGACGGGTCGTCGCGCGACGGCCAGGCGAGCAGATCCTCGGACAGCGAACGCCAGGGGCCGTGGCGCGCGTCGACCTCGGTGGCGATTGGCATCTCGGCGAGCCGGGCGAGGCGCGGATCGTGGGGATCGCGCGCGGCGGCAGCCAGGATGAGGCCCAGGTACGCGAAACCCAGCTCGTGGCGGTAGTCCTCGAAGGCCTCGGCGAGCGTGACCATCAGGCCGACCGCGCGCGCGACCGCCTCGCCGCCGAGCGCCAGGCAGCTCTCGAGGAGGAGCGCCGGGGTCGGTTCGTGGCCGTCACGGTAGACGGGCCCCGCGGCGTCGAGACAGAGGACGGTGCAGGCGAAGGCCCGCGCCGCGTGATCGGTCTTCTCGCCGTCGAGCCAGCGGGTGATCGCGAGGACCTCCCGCGGGTGCCAGGCGAGCGGCTGAGGGATGAGCCCCGTCTCCACGATGTCGCGCAGCGCGGCCAGATGCGTGTCGCGGTCCGAGCCGAAGTCGGCCACCGACATCGTGGCGAGCGCCTTCGGCGTGATCCGCCCGCGGAGCCAGTCGAGCAAGCCGGCCGGGTCGGCCTCCCACTCCTCGAGTCGCCGGTTTCTCACGACCAGGGCGGCGGGAGCCAGGCCGCGCGGTGAGAGGCGGTCGGCGGAGACGGCGTCGCCAAGCCAGTGCCGGTAGCCGAAGGCGATCCGCGCTCGCTCCGCGGCATCGGGCCTGCCGGCCAGCGCCTGCTCCAGGCAGCGACGAACGTCGGCAGGCGCGCCGCGGTGCTCGTGCCAGGCGTCGGCGATCGCGATCCAGTCGTCGGTTCCGACGATGCGGCTCTCGGCGCGGGTCACGCACGAGAGCTCGAACGGCCGGCGCGCCGGCTCCGCCTGGGCGTGGCTGGCCACCGCGCAGGCGATGCGGAGGCATCCGGCGACGGTGGTCGCTCGCTCGAGGCCACGCTCGAGGACACGCCACGCGGCGTCGCGGTCGCCGAGGGCGTGCCGGTGCGCGTTGGCCAGCGTCCAGGACACGCCGCCCACGTCGGCGGGAGCCGCTTCGTCCGCCAGCGCCATCGCGCGCTCGATCAAGGCACGGGCAGTCGCCCCGTCGCCGAGATACTCGACGTAGCCCTGGGCGAGAGCGCACAGGTCATCGACCGACGCCGCGCCCTCCTCCTCGAGGCAGCGGCGAGCGGCGTCGCGATCGCCCAGGAGATCGACGTAGCCGCCGGCGAGGGCGCACCTGTCCCGCGCTCGGGCGCCCGGCTCCGCCGCGAGGGCCTCGAAGCCGCGATCGAGCGCCAGGCGAGCGCCGGTGGGATCGCCGAGAGCGCGCGCGTGGACCGCCGCGGCCTCGCGGTAGAGCCACGCCTCGGCTCCGCCGTGCGCCACGGCCTCCTCGGCGCAGCGACGCGCTTCGTCGTGCCCTTCGCCGCCGAGAGCAGCCCATGCCTCGGCGAGCATCGCCCAGTCGCCCCCGCGCTCCACCAGCGGCTCGGCCGCCCGCAGGCAGCGCACGGCCTCCGCTCCAGACGCCGCACGCGCTGCCTTCACCCAGTCGTACAGCGTCTTCACACCGCCATGATACGCGAGCCCGGTCAGAACGCCGGGTGCTCGAACGACAGGTAGGCGAGGACTCCCAGCGAGACCTCCTTCGATTCCACCTGCACCGGTGCGGCGATCCCCGGTACCACCTGGTGGCCGGTTCGCCGATCGTCGATCGCGAAGCGGACGCCCGGGTTCACCACCAGGGCATGGACGCGCTCGCTCGCCATGTCGCCGACGTCGTCGGTCATGGTGTACTCGACCGTTGCCTGATCCACGAGCGCGCCGCTGGGTCGCATTCAGCTCATCGGCGGCGCTCCCCGCAGCTCCCGGCACAGCCGGAGCAGCGCGTGCGGCAATCGTCCGGCGGCGGCGCGAACCGTCGGGCGATGCGCAAAACGGCGAAGACCAGCGCGGCGCCGACGATCGCGAGGACGAACAAGGTCTCCATGGTCGTCCCTTCTCTCAGCCGACCAGCCGACCGAGCTGGTAGACGACGAACGACAGGACATAGGCGATGGCGGTGAGCCCGCCGAGCTGGAGGAGCGCCCAGCGCCAGCGACCCGATTCCTTGCGCGTCACCACCACCGTCGCCATGCACGGGGTGGCGATGAGCAGGAACAGCATCAGGCTGAAGCCGACGAGCGGCGAGTAGTCGCGCGCCAGCTGGGCGCGCAATCCCTCGGCGCCCCCGCCCGAATCGCCGATCGAATAGACGATGCCCATCTGCGCCACGAAGACCTCCTTGGCCGCGAAGGCGCCGATCATGGCGGTCACGATCTTCCAGTCGAAGCCGAGCGGCTTGAAGACCGGCTCGAGCCCGCGGCCGATGCGACCGGCGACGGAGTACTCGAGATCCTCGCTGGCGTGGAGCGCCTCCACCTCGGCCGGTGTCGCCGAGGTTCCGGGATCGCTGTACGTGGCCCGCTTGGGGAACGACGTCGCGGCCCAGAGCAGGATGGAGATCGCCAGGATGGTCGTTCCGGCCTTGCGGAGATACAGCGTCGCCCGGGCCATCATCTTGATGACGAGGCTCTGCGGGGTCGGCAGCCGGTAGGGCGGCAGCTCCATGACGAACGGCGCGTCGTCGCCGCGAAGGAGGGTCCGGCGAAGGAGGAGCGCCAGGAGGAGCGCCAGCGCGATGCCGACGGTGTAGATGAGCCACAGCATGGGCGCCCGCCACGCCGGCGCGAAGAACGCCGGGATGAGGAGGAGCCAGATCGGCAGCCGCGCTCCGCACGACATGAGGGGGAGGACGAGCATGGTGACCAGCCGGTCGCGCTCGTTCTCCAGCGTGCGCGTCGCCATGATGCCGGGCACCGAGCAGCCGAAGCCGCTCAGCATCGGGATGAAGCTCTTGCCGTGCAGGCCGAACCGGTGCATGAGCTTGTCGGTCAGGAAGGCGGCGCGCGCCATGTAGCCGGTGTCCTCGAGGAAGGCGAGGCCGAGGAACAGGAGGAGGATGTTCGGCAGGAAGGCGATCACCGCGCCGACGCCGCCGATGACCCCGTCCACGACAAGGGAGCGGAGGATCGAGTCCGACCCGCTGGGCCAGAGGGACGAGGCCGCGCCGGCGAGCCCCTTCACCCCGGCCTCGATCCAGCCCATCGGCACCTCGCCGACGGCGAAGGTCAGCCAGAAGATCGTGTACATGACCAGCCCGAACATCGGCAGGCCGAGGAGCGGGTGCACGAGGAATGTGTCTAGGTGATCGGTGAGCTGACGCGCGTCGACCCGCGGCGGCAGCGTCCTCACCTCGCGCAGGAGACCATCGACGAACCCGAAGGCGCGCTCGGCCACGAAGACCGGGATCGCCCGGCCGGTCACCGTCTCGAGACGGACGCGTTGCCGGTTCGCCTCGGCGATCGCGGCGGCGCCCTCCGCGAGCCCCGCGATCCGGCGCGTGTGCTCGGCGTCCTCGACGAGGAGACGGGTGGCCGTCCAGTCTTCGCCGAGCGTGGCCGCGGCCCGAGGCAGCTGGGTCCGGATCGCGGCGAGGGCGCCCTCGAGCTCGGCGCCGAGGACCACCTTGTGTCGGACGACCGGATGGCCGGCCGCCCACGCGATCGCGCCCCGCAGGTCGCCGATGCCGCGACCGCGGTGGCCCACGGTCTCGACGACCGGGAAGCCGAGGAGCCGGCGCATCTGCGGCAGGTCGATCTTCTGGCCGGCCGCTTGCGCCTCGTCGGCCATGTTGAGACACAGGACCGGATTGGCGCCGGTCTGCAGGATCTGGACGAGGAGGACGAGGTTCCGCTGGAGCTGCGTCGAGTCGGCGACCATCACGACGACGTCCGGCCGCGTCGCCAGCTCCTGCTCCGCGACCTGCTCGTCGGGAGAGTAGGAGCTCAGGCTGTAGGTACCGGGCAGGTCGGTGATCTCGGCCGGCTCGCCGTCGAGCTCGCAGACTCCGGTGCGCTTCTCCACGGTGACGCCGGGATAATTGGCCACGTGCTGGTGCGCCCCGGTGAGCGCATTGAAGATCGAGGTCTTGCCGCAGTTCGGGTTTCCGGCGAGGGCGACGCGGATCATGGCGCCGCCTCGCGGAGACGGATCGTGGCGGCCTCGGTGCGCCGCAAGGCCAGGCGCGCCCCCTGGCAGCGGATCCAGAGCGGTTCGCCGCCGAGCCCGGAGCGCTCGAGCTCGACCGGCGTCTCGGGGAGGATGCCCATGTCGAGGAGACGCTGGCGCAGGGCGCCGGTCGCGTTGATCTGCGTGACCACCGCGCGCTGCCCGGGCTTCAAGTCGGCGAGCGTCCGCGAACCGAGGTCGGTCCTCGAGCTGCACGTCGCGCAGGCGTCGGCGCGGGTCCCGAGCGGGCACCGATGAAAGGCCGCGATGGCCGTCGGGCAATTGCCGAGGAACTCGAAGAACCGCACCATCCGGTCCATCGCCACGTCGGTCAGGCAGTGCTCCATCGCGCAGGCCTGTTCGCCCGCGGCCCCCGCGGGCATGAGCAGGATCTCCTCGAAGAAGCGCGACAGGAGCCGGTGCCTCGTGAGGATGCGGCGCGCCGCCGCCTCGCCCTTCTGGGTGAGCCCGATGTACTCGCGGCGCTCGTAGTTCACGAGCTCCCCCTCGGCGAGCTTGCGCAGGGCGAGCGAGACCGTGGCGGGCTTGACGTCGCGGGCGCGGGCGATGTCCTTGACGCGCGCGAAGCCGTGCTCCTGGACGAGGAGATAGATGGTCTCGAGGTAATCTTCGAGCGGCGAGCTCATCTGCGCCGTAGAGCTGTTAGTGACCTGCATCGGTGTTTGAAACGTCAAACACCGATCCTCAATCGTCAATGGGCGATTGGAGCGCACGAATTGCGGGTATTGGAAGGGCTGACGCGCGCCCTTTGCGCGTTATCGAGCCGAGAGGGCGCCGAAGCGCTCGATCAAGGGTCGCACGCAGCTCGCGGGATCGAAGGTGGCGCGGACCCAGCGCTGGGCGCGCGCCGCGGCGGCGACGATCTCCGGAGCCGCCGGATCGAAGCGAGCCAGGAGATCGGCCAGCGCGGCGATCCGCTCGCCCTCGGTGCGGCCCTGGACGACCGTGCCGCGCTCGACGCATCCGGCGGCATCGGCGGCAGCGCCCAGGGCATCGGCGATGCTGCCGGCGAGCGTGGCCACGACCGGGACGCCGAAGGCGAAGGCCTCGAGGACCGCGTTGGGGATGCCGTCCGAGGCGCCGTTCGCCGTGGTCCTGCCGGGGAAGACGAGGACGTCGGCAGACTCGAGGACCCGCTCGTAGCTCGCACCGTCGAGCCAGCCATGGCGGCGGACCCGCGCCCGTGTCGCGGGAGGCAGGCCGGCGACGAGAACGCCCTCGGGCCCGGCGCCCGCGACGTCGAGCTCGAGGTCGGCGCCGCGGCCCACGGCCCTGGCGAACGCGCTGATGAGCGTATCGAAGCCCTTGATCGAGACCAGGCGCGCGGCGAAGACGAGCCGCAGCGGCCGGCCCGTGCGCGGGCGCGCGGTGACGTCGGGCCTGCCGAGCCAGCGCTCGGGGAGCGGATGGCGAAACTCGACCACCGAGCGGGCGCCACTCTGCCGGGCGGCGGCAGCCGCGGCGGGGTTGCAGGCGAAGACGACGGTCGCTCCGCCGAGACGGGCCGACAGCCCCGGTTCCTTGGAGAAGACGTCGTCGGCGTGGGCGGAGATCGTGTAGGGCAGCCCAGCCAGCAGGCCCGCGGTCTGCGCCAGGATCGCCGACATGTGCGCGCTGCCGGCGTGGAGGACCGAAGCTCCGACGCGACGGCTGTAATCGGCGAGCCAGAAGGCGCGGCGGAGCTGGAGGAAGTTTGCGTCGAGCTTGCCGATCGATCGCGCGAAGGCGCCGGCCGCGCGCCAGGCCCGTCGCGGGCGTCGCGCCGCGAAGCGGAGGAGCTGGGCGTCGTTCGCGGGGTGCCGGAGCCTCGGCATGGCGTCGACGGCGACCGCGCACGCGCGCGCCTCCCGGCTCCAGAGGTGATCGGGCAGGAGGACCGTGGTCACCGCGCGGATCGAGAGCGCGTTGCGGGCCAGCGCGTCGAGCTCTCGGTTGAGCGACTGCGCGTGCGGAAGCGGGTAGCCATCGAGGACGTAGAGGATCGGGCCGCCCCTCATGCGGTGCGGGAGCGAGTGAGCTGCGCGGCCCCATCGGCCTCGGCGGACACGGGCGCCGGCACGAGCGGGACGATGTCGAGGAGCCCGAGCGCCTGCGAGCCCCGGCACAGCGCGTAGCCCAGATCGAGCTCGAACCACTTCACCGAGAACTTCGCCGAGCGGGGCCGGTGGTGGTGGTTGTTCTGGTAGCCCTCGCCGAAGACCAGGAGCGCCACCGCCGTGTTGTTCTTCGAATCGTCGGGCGTGGCGTAGTTCCGGTAACCGAAACGATGGGCCAGCGCGTTCACCATCCAGCCCTGGATCGGATGGCTCAACATCCCGAAGTAGTAGGCGGCGCCGAGGAGCCACGCGTGGCCGAAGATCACGATCGCGAGCGAGATGCCGGCGTGAAGGAGATACGGCAGGAGCCAGAGACCGCGGCGGTTCAGCCAGCTCACCTCGAAGTCGAGATCCTTCACGACCGCCGTCGTCGCGGCGTCGCCCTTGATGAGCTTGACGAGGATCCCGTTGTACGACCGGAGCTGGACGAGCATCAGCGCGAAGAGGCCATTGTGGCTGGGGCTGTGCGGATCGAGCGGCGTGTCCGAGTGGAGATGGTGGAGCCGGTGCATGCAGGCCCAGCCCTTGGGATCGAGCCCGGTCACCCAGTTCCCCGTCTTCACCACCAGGGAGCGAGTGAACGGTCGTAGCCTGACGGCACCGTGAGTGAGGCCCCGGTGGTACAGGACCGTGACGTAGTAGATGTTCAGCAGGTAGGCAGCCACGAAGACCGCCAGGCAGAGAAGGATGTACGCCACGCCAGCTCCTTTCGAGCTTGAGTGCACAAGCGTACACTGAAATCATTGGCCGGTCTGTCACAACCGTGTCAGAACCAGCCGCTTGGCCCGACCACCCAACCCATGAATCGCATTCAGCAAAAGCGCGAGACCCGCCGGAAGCTCATCGAGGCCGCCCTGGCCATGAGCGCCGAGCGCGGCTTCTCGTCGTTGAGCTTGCGCGAGATCGCCAAGGCCGCCGGCATCGCCGCCACCGGTTTCTATCGACATTTCAGGGACCTCGACGAGCTCGGCCTGGCCCTCGTCGACGAGGTCGCGGTCGCGCTGCGCGCCCTCATCCGCGAAGCCCGGCGCCGCACCAGCGACAAGGGTCGGCTGCGGACCTCGATCGAGACCTTTCTCGATTATGTGCGCGAGAGCCCACATCACTTTCGGCTGCTCCTCGGCGAGCGGCTGGGCGGGTCGGTGGCGTTCCGCGAGGCGCTGCGCGCGGAGATCGCCCTCTTCGTCGCCGAGCTGAGCCATGACCTGGCAGTCCAGGCGCGCGCGGCGGGTATGAAGGCGGCCGACCTCCCGCTCGCCGCCGAGGCCATCGTGGCGGTCGTGTTCACCGTTGGGGCCGAGGCCCTCGACCTGCCCCGGGCCCGGCACGCCGCGCTCGCCGAGCGGATCATCGGCGAGGTCAACCTCATCCTCCGCGGCGTGGGATTCGTGAGCCGCAGCGCGGCGCGGCGCCCGGCGGACTGATTCAGGCAGGTTGCTGAACGGCCAGGATGACCTGATCCTCGTCGGACGCGATGCCCAGATCGGACAGGTCGGCGTCGGTGAGCGACCCAGCGAACGTGTCGCGGAACCATTCGATCGATTCCGGCTTGGGCAAGGGCGCCCGCGGCGCGAGCGCTGGAAGGCGCGGCATGAGCTCGGCGAACAGGCGGCCGAGCGCGACGTTGTCCTGGGCGATCGCGGCGGTGCGAGCCAGGAGCTGCGCGGTGTCCGCCCGGCGGCTGATTCGCGGCTGATCGAGCTGCGCGAGCGTCGCCGCGCCCATCATCAATGACCAGGCGCAGAAGACGCGGTAGCCGCGCTCGCTTCGGGGAAGGGAGCGCAGGTACTCGAGGGCGCCGGCGGCGTCGCTGCGCAGGCTCGCGAGGAGCTCGCGGCGGTCCGGTACGAAGAAACGGCCGGCGGCCTCGTCCTCCTTTTGATCCTTCAGGATGTTCACCTTCTGGAGGAAGAGCCCGAAGCGGTAGGCGAGCCCAACCGCCGGAGCGGGCTGGGTGTGGCTGAGCGCCCACAGGGTGGTGACGAGCTCGCCCACCACGCCCGCCACGAAGCAGCAGTAGCGCGCCACGTCTTCCAGATCGACGAGCCGCAAGAGCGGCGACCGCCGCGCGTAGGCCGCCATGCCGACGGCCATCCGATCGACGGCGACGCAGATCGCGGCGCGGTTTGGCAAGGGCAGCGCGTGGGCGTCCTCGAGGAGCGCCAGCGTGTCACCGAGCAGCGCGCGCTCGCCGTCCGTGAGCTGGGACGGGAACGCCGCGACGAAGGCGTCGACCTCGGCCGGCGCCGGCAGCGCGGTGAGGAAGCCGCGCAGACGCTCGAACTGCCGCGCCTGCAAGGCCCTGTCGGTGAAGGGCGCGTCCTCGACGGTGTCGAGCACGCGCAGGAGCAGGTACGAGAGCGCGACCTCGTCCCGGAACGGTGGGGCGAGCTGCGGGATGCACAGCGCGAAGCTGCGGCTCACCGCGTCC
>Ga0307508_10005057_pt1 | contig 12662 bp, 13 predicted proteins | sample 9_EM_MG_FD_203089 | JGI IMG/M metagenome (GOLD analysis project Ga0307508, IMG submission 203089) | Populus trichocarpa ectomycorrhiza microbial communities from riparian zone in the Pacific Northwest, United States - 9_EM | ecosystem: Host-associated > Plants > Roots > Unclassified | place... | reverse complement strand
TGTTTCCTCAGGGAAAAGTTGTTGCGTCCGGCGGATGGGAAAGATGGGAGCCCCATGGGGGTGGTACGGCGTGGAGGAGTGCATATAGTCTGTAGTACTGAAGCACAATGGAATTAACTGCCACTTGCTTCCTCCGGGAAAAGTTGTTGCGTCTGGCGGATGGGAAAGATGGGAGCCCCATGGGGGTGGTACGGCGTGGAGGAGTGCATATAGTCTGTAGTACTGAAGCACAATGGAATTAACTGCCACTGCCACTTGTTATCGTCAGCCATAGTCGGCTTTGACTACTGGCAATTGTTCCGCCTCAACGCCACGTCCCTGCCTTTGCCCATTCCGCGTCCTTGCCTTGCCCGTTTCCCCACGTCTTGTCCTTATCTGCCCACGCCCCCACGCCCTCGTCCATAGTCCCGGATCGTTATCTGGAGTCAGAGAGCCACGCCCGTTACACATGTCATCAACGTACAGCAGCAGAATTATTGGTGCGTCGTTCTGAGCCGATCGCTTGGGATTCCAGATGGCCAGTGGGGGATCGGTTCAATCGGTTAAGGTGGTGCTTGCCGAGAGGTAGACATTTGGATCGTACTCGCATCGCTGGAGACCGAGAGATCTGAGAAAGTGGTCAATATGCTCATACTAGAGACGGGGGGCCTGCTTAAGTCCGTAAAGCGACTTTCTCAGCTTGCAGACTGGAGGTTTGTCCGCCTCAATACCCTGCGGCAGAGCCATATAGACGTCACCGTCAACTTTGGGATTCAGGAAGGCGGTGACAACATCCATTTGTTCGATTTCCCAGTCGTGGACAGCAGCGAGGGCTAGCATCATACGTAGGCTTTGCAATTTTGCTACCGGAGCGAAAGTTTCATCGAAGTCGACCCCCGCCTGCTGTTCAAAACCTCGGATAACAAGCCTGGCCTTATACCGAAGGCCGCCTCATGGCAACTCCTTGGTCTTGAAGACCCACTTGGAGCTAATGGGCGTGACACCGGCTGGAACGTCTTCCAGCCCGACGTAGTCCCAGGTTGAGTTTTCAGCCAAAGATCTGAGTTCCTCATCAACCGCATCAGACCATTTCTGGCCAAGCCTCGGGTGCGCAATGGCTTCCCGGTAGGACACCGGATCTGCAGAATCCATTGGTTCCTCTTCCACCCGGATCCGGTGGGCGACCGCTCTAGGTCTCTTCCGAAGATCATACCGGCCGGTGTTTACTTCCAAATTGCCAAGACTTCCACTCGAGGCGCCGAGTCCGAGTCGGACCGCCGAGGCGTCGAGTCCGAGTCCGCCCGAGGAATTGAGTTCGCTCGAGGCGCCGCGTCCGAGTCCGAGTTCGACCGATTCTAAGAAGGTAACGTTTGATGCCTTGATTACCTGCCTCCTGTGGGGATCCCCAAAATGCCTGATAGTGGTACTGTCATGGACATTGCGGTGCATAAATAGAGGGTGAGCACGTGTGCCGAACTTGCTGCGGTGGGAGGCTGGGAGTGATTTGAAAGCTTTGCATCCAAAACGTCGTAGATGGCCAACTTCCGGTTTTCTTACGAAGAGCTTTTCATAAGGAGTCATGCCGTTGTTCGATGAGGTCGGGCTCCGAGCGTGCAAGTAGTTCGCTGTGGAAATGGCTTCTGCCCTCATGCTTGGTGGGAGAGTACAGTCCAGTAGCATTGCGCGAGCCTTTGCATTGTGGGTCTGAATCATCCTTTCGGAGACCCCATTTTTATGCTGCGTGTATGGTGGTGATGGCTCGAAGGTAATGCCGTATTCTGTAAGGATCGATCGAAATGCTTCGTTGTCGTATTCTCCTTTGCCATTGTCGCGCCGGAACCGAGTGATGCGATGCTTTAGTTGTAGCTCGACAAGATTTTTGAAGTCTATGAATACTGTGCACACTTCCGATGATGACTTCGAGCGTAGGAAGCATACCCAGGTGTAGCGGCTGAAGTCATCAATATACAGTATGTAGTACCTGCGCCCGGACAGTAATTGAGGGCTGATGGGTCCACATAGGTCGGAGTGGATCAGTTCCAGTGGCTTAGTCGCTCGCCGAGCTGGAATCTTCCTTTGAAACTTCTCCTTAGCCTTCGCTTTGATGCAGATGTCACAGGCCGTGGATGTGGCAGTTTCCTTTTCAGAGTAGGATCCCTTAGGCAGTAGCTTTCGGACATCGCTGAGGTTGAGGTGGCCAAGACGTTGGTGCCAGGTTTGGATATCTGTCCGAAATGCCGATTCCGAGTTCGAGCGAGGCGCCGATTCCGAGTTCCAACGAGGCGCCGATTCCGAGTTCGAGCAAGGCGCCGATTCCGAGTTCGAACGAGGCGCCGATTCCGAGTTCGAACGAGGCGCCGATTCCGAGTTCGAGCGAGGCGCCGATTCCGAGTTCGAGCGAGGCGCCTATTCCGAGTTCGAGGGAGGCACCGATTCCGAGTCCGACCGAGGCGGAGCATTTGCTCGATACGCAGTGGCGTTTGCATGATTTCTTTTGGAGGTTACATTGCCGAGGAGGACAAAGGAAATGGATCCAGGTCCACATCTGCCCAGGGGTTGTTCCGTGAAATCCTCTGATGTGATGTAAGCAGTGAGTGAATGGGAACGGAAACTGACATCAATGCCATCCTTGATCAATTGGGGTACCGAGAGCAGGGAGGCTCCGAAGTCTGTTACATATAAAGCTTCCACCCTGAGGAGCATTCCGCAATCGAGCTGGAGGTTGATGCTGCCGGCGGCTGTTGCTAAACTGACAGAGTCGGCTGACTCGACTTCTAAGAACTCATCGAGTGGGTGTTATTCATGAAAGTCCCTCAGATTTGGTGAGATGTGGTGGGTCGCGCCTGTCACGGCGCAGGTCTAGGCGGTCGGAAGAATTGGGTTTTACTTGCGTGTCGGAAGGATTGGGTTTTGCTTGCGCGTCGATTCTGGCCTCGGTTGCATGAGAGAAGTCCGTACGTGAGTTGCAAGTACGAGTACGTACGTGAGTTGCGTATGAGTACGAGTAGGAGTACGTACGTGAGTTGCGTATGAGTGCGGGTACGAGTACCCCTGGGAGGTGCGTATGAGTACACATGTGAGTTGCGAGGACTGTGTATATAAGGAGGACTTTCTGCTGCGTATTGTCTTCTTCTTCTCTTCATGCATCCTCTTGTATTCTATTCGGAATATCAACCTCGTCTCCGTTTCCTCCGTTTCCTCCGTTTCCTCCGTTTCCCCCGTTTCCTCCGTTTCCTCCGTTCCTCCGTCTCGGCGACGTTCGTCCAGCGCCGCCCGTCTCTGTCCGACACGTCCGTCTGACGCTGTCCGTCTCTGTCTCCCGTTCCCGTTCCCATTTCCGTTTTCCCATTCCCGTTCCCGTTCCCGTTTCCCTATTCCCATCTTGTTCCTGTTCCCGCTCCCGTTCCGTCTCGAATCCATCCGAGCACTTTAGAACCTCCTGCCCGCCGCCGTTACACGGCCTGAGTCAATTACCCATTCATCGGTATTGCGTGTGTTTCTGGCCACTCTTGCCATCGCAGTGAGGCCGTGTACTACAGTGTCTCCGGTTTTGACACGATGGGCGGATGCTGACTTTCCGCGCTTGTCTTCCCTTCCCTTTCTCATTTCGGTGGCTCTTTTCTTGACTTCGCAATCAATCTCTTTGAGTCCCTTCCTTGTGCAGTAGTAGCACGTGATGTTGCTAGGGTCTGAGGTGGCCCGTTTGTTATTGTAAGGCTTTCGACGGTGTTTGCCTCTTCCGTTGGTTCGATGGTGCTTGCCGCCGTTGACGTTGGCAGACAGGGCATTGCTGGAGGTTCCGGCCAGATTGAGATTGGAGCCAGTCGTGGTGCTGCGGAGAGCTCGTGCGGTTTTGTGTTCAATCAGAATTGTACTGATGGAGTTGAGTGTTTGTTCTTCGATCGGTCGGTTCTTGAGTATGTCCGCAATGTTGGCGAATTGCGCAGCTAGGGTCGCGAAGATGCGCATGATCAGGTGTCGCTCCGTGACTTCATCTGAAGTCTCTTCCAGCTCCTGACTGATATCCGAAAATGAGGAGATGTAGTCCGATACAGACATTCCTGGCTTCATCACGGCGGAGTGAAGGCGGCAAGGGTAGCGACGCGTGCAGACTGGGATGCGGCAACATCGTATCGTTCGCGGAGGGCTTCCCAGGCTGTGTGCGGATCGCGATGTCCGAGGCCATTGAGAAACGTTCGAATGCTGGGTTCAGTTGATGACCAGATCATTCGGAAGGCACGTTGCGACCGCTTGCGGAAGTCTCGAGCCTGTGCTGTTGCGTTGCCAGCAGGTGCGAGCCCCGTACCGAGGACAATTTCAAGGGAGTCGTCCATTGCGAGGAGGTTCGTAATGTTGTTCTTCCATGAGTGTAGCTTCTCGCACTGAGGATCGGTGTCGAGCCATGCTTGCAGGTGTACGTGGTGGAGTCAGTCATGATGTTGACGCGATGTTTGTTGAGGCTTAAAAAGCGCGAGTGCAGGGATGAGATGCAGGAGCGAGGCGCAAAGTGGCAGGTACGGCGGGAGCGATTATCGATGGGTAGCGGATTGGCAGAGCGTTCAATCCGGGCTCATAACCTGTTGGAATATATGGATCGATAAAACGTGAAGATTGTATTGAAGTATTATGCGGGCACAAGATCTCTCTATATACAGGAGGGCCGTCAGGACAAAGGAGGGAAGACTGCCCCCCGCGACGGTGCTCGGGGACTCGGTCATGTCCGGACGCCACCTCCGGTCCGTCATGTCCGGACGCCACCTCCGGTCCGTCATCTCCGGACGCCACCTTTTGTCCGTCATCTCCAGACGCCCATTATTCTGACAGTGGTACGAAGGGGGAAAAGCCCACGACCGACGAGGAAATTTGAGGGAGCGCATAGCGGGCAACGGGTTAGCGAGGCCGGTGCCGTGGCGAGTGGTCGTGAGGCGAATGGAAGGCGGAGCTACTTAGTATAGCGTACAATCTCACGACCGACGGCGAAGTTTGAGGTAGTGGCGCAATAGAATAGGAACAGGTAGCCAAACAATTGCCGCCGCCGTGAAAGTCAGCCGCGATGCCGGGAGGGATATTGGGGTACTGGTGGCGGTAATGGTAGTACTCAGGAACGACCGTCGCGGAACTGCGGGGTAGTGTTTGCAGTAGCGGGAGCGAAATCGATTCCGAAGCCGGAACGGGCACTCTTCACGGCTGGCTTTTCCCACATGGTGAAGATACCCAGGCCCGTGCAAATCCTAGAGTATGCTAGAAGTGCGTATGTCGGACCTGCCACTTAGTCGAACTAAGTACGTGGAACGTAGGTGTCGGAATGAAGGGATCGATACAGAAGAAAATGACCTGAATGATTAATACAACATCAAGGGAGGAATCTTCTCTCTGTACAACGGGACTGCAGGACTCACCAGAGGGAAAGGATGGAAGATTGTATCGCGAGCAGGGGTTCCTACGCCCGGGCAGGTGTTGTCTCCGGTCCGTCGTCTCCAGAAACCCATAATACCGGTATTTAGCATAAAAAGACCGATGCACGGCCCCGATGAAGATCACGAAATGAAAGGAAGGTGGAGTCGAGAGGGAATGCGAGGGATTCGTCGATACCCAATGATTGGCAGACAAACTAACCGCAGTTCCTAATTCCTCCTTCAGGATCTAGCTACTTTGCTCTGCAAAGAGACACTCTTGCGACGAGCAGGAATGCGGGCATACCCGACCCTGAGAAGAATGAAGTTCCAGGCATTTATCACCAAACCCACCAGCGGCGAACACGCACATGCCACACGTCCTGAGATGACAGCTGCTCGCGAGACAGTCGTTACCGTGACGCAATTTCAATCCCCAATGTTGTGATATTGAGCGGTGAGATCCGTTGCCCTCCGAGGAGTGTTCGGTTATTTTGTTAGTGATTTGAATGCGGCACACTCGAAACTTTGTACTGACCTTCAAGTGCAGAATAAGTTCCAACCAAAGATAGCGAACTGGCGGCCCCGTGAAATTCGCCCACAACTGCCGCATGCGTTACCTGACGTTTTTCCGTCACTTCGCTGGCGCACCTACACTCATTCACCTCACTGCAGCCCCGCGACGGAGAGTTGCAACCGCTAGTAAAAGCCTCACTCTATTCGCTGCAGCAGAGTACTCCTTTGTTTCGCCGGTTTTATGGCTAAAGTAAGCGTAATTAGCGCTGGCGCTACAAGCGGAGTGGCCGGTCTTCGTGAGGTGGGCAAAAGGTTGTGCGTCGAGAGACTCGCAAGCAGTGAAGACAGGAAAGTCTGAGTAGGATCATTTCGTCGTGTCTTCTTACCGGACTCGTCATGTTGATTGGACGTGGGTGGTAGGTAGACGGAAATCTTGAGGAGAGAATTGACGTTGGAGAATGGTAGAGGCGAAGGTGTAAACCGTGGTGGAGCGAGGCCTTTACTAGCGGTTGCAACTGCCCACCTAGGGGCTGCGGTGAAGAGAATAAGAGTGGGTGAATAAGCGAGGTGAGGAAAGGGTCAGGTAACGCATGTGGCAGACGCAGTGGCCATCCTCAGAGCAGACAGTTCTGTACTTGTGATGACAACTCACCGGGCAGCGTTGTCATCGCATTGGTCAGCGCACAGTTCCAAGCGTGCCGCACTTAAAACGCTAATAAAATAACCAAACATTCATCAAAGGGCAAGAGACCTCACCTCGCAAACGTCGCCGAATGCGCCATCGCAATGGACACCGTAGCAAGTCGCCGCCAATGTCGCGGCGGCCAATATGGAGGTGACGCGATACTGCAGCGGTACTAGCGCCGAACCATGCGCCTTAACGCTCAAAGAAGAGTGAGACCGTGTATGCCTGATTAGCGGAGAGGGTAACCAAACCTATGCCGATGCCGTGATGAGCAAATATCAGCTGACGGGACAGGGTTGCAGTGGTGGTGGAGTTATTGAGGAAGTAAACCGTCGATCGTCGATAATACCTAATAACTGACTTTTCTCGTCACATCGCTAACGAACCTACACTCATTCTTCTCACCGCAGCCCCTCGGTGGACAGTTGCATCCGCTAGTAAAAGCCTCGCTCTACTGACTGCTTTGGAGTATCCATTTGCTTCGCCGGGTTCATGGCTGGAGTAAGCGTAATCTGCGCTGGCGCTAGTAGCCGGTCTTCGTGAGGTGAGGAAACGGTTGTGCGTCGATAGACTCGCAAACGATGGAGACGGGACCGACTGGGAAGGAGGCTATTTGTAACCATCATTTCGTCGCGCCTGATTACCTCTGTGGCCGTGTCGATTGGGCGTGGGTAGCAGCTGAAGGGCATGCTTGACGACGTGCTTGACATTGGATAATGGTCCAGGCGACAGTGGATCGAGGCATTTATTGGCGGTTGCAACTGCCCGCCGAGAGGCTGTGGCGAGGAGAATGAGTGCAGGTGGGTGAGCGATGAGAAAGGACAGATAACTCATGCGGGGAGGCGGACGCATTCCTTGTGCAGTGGGTTCTCTATTGCTGATTGCAACTCACTCTGGCGCGTTGTCATCAAAATAAGGTCAGTACACATTCCAAGGGTGAAGCTGAAAAGACTCATGAAATAACCAAACCCTCGTCAAAGGGCAAGAGGTCTCACCACGCAACATCGCTGCTTACAGCGTAGCAATGAATAGCATGGTAAAGCGACGCCAATAGCGTGCCTGCCGGACATACGGTGATGATCGAGGCGACAGGGTACTCGACGAACCTAGCTCGTCAGCACTTAGGAAGTGTGAGAGAGTAGGTGACTTAGCGGTGGAGCGGGTACCCAAACCTATGCGTATGCAGTGTAGAGTACATGTGAAGTGGCGAACCAGATAGCAGTGGTGGTGGTAGTGAGGAAGCAGGCCGTCGGCCGCCGACGAAGAGGGTACCGTAGCGGGGAGCAGTATGCCGAAGCTGATGTTGTTGCCGTGTCGGGTAACCGAGAATCGGTGATTAATGAGTAGGTGGTATCGAAGGAATGAGCTCACGATGGCCGTGGATGATTCAGGGAAGAGCTGCCGCAGTGAGGACCAGCCGATTTTGTCTATTGCAACGGCATCGCAAGCATTGGTTAGCTCTTGAAGGAGATAGTAATGACCGGGGAGAAAGCAGGCGAGGACCAGCGAGGTTGCGCGTCATGGGAGCACTGCAGAAGACTAGGTAATCGAACCAATCGCAATGTGGTAGCAAGCAACCGTGACGCGGGGACAAAGGCCGGCCGCGGTGGTAGATCTGATGAAGCACCGCACCAACTGACCAAGATGCTTGACTTGCCGGTTTCCATACAGGAGACTAGGTAAACCCACCAATGCCGGTGCCCTGACAGGTGGCCTTGGGGTTGATATGGATATTAAGTCAGTAGTGGTGTTGGGGCTATAGATTGGTGGTGAGGAGCCATGTCGTCGGCAGCTGAGGAAGTGTGAGGTGGTCGGTGCCATGGCAGAAGACCAGGTATCGAAACCAATGCCGAGGCCGTGCGGGTTGCGAGCCATCGTTGGGGACTACATCACCATATCATGCGGTGGGCAAATATGGGGTTATGAAGGTGATTGTGGTGGTAACAGCGAGGGTCAAGCCCGTAGCCGCCTAGAGAGTGTGAGTTAGTGGGCGCCTTCGCAGGGGACCGGGTTACCAAACCAATGCTGCTGTCGTGGTGGGCAAAACCGATCTGGAGAAGCAGGTGGTGTGATAGTATCACCGGTGAACCACGCCCGACGCTTCGATGTACATAGATGCGGGGTGTCATTTTCGAGGACGGGGTCACCAAACGGGTAGTAGGAAAGCGTGAGGTGTGGAGCGAAGGGGTCGTAGTGGTAGCACCGAGGAGGCAAGCCCGTTCCCGCCTAGAAGGTGAGGCATAGTTGTATCCGTCGAAGTAGACTGCATCGCCAAACAATTGCTGATACACCTCGTTAGCGGACCAAGTGGTGGAGAGGGAGGTGGCACTGGAGGTAGTACCGACGAAACTCACTGCCGGATGCCACGGAAGTTTGAGATAATATTTGCTGTTGTGGAAGCCTTGTTGGAACAAACCACCGACGAGGAGACCCAGTAATTGCAGCCGATCCATCTGGTGGTAGTCACGCGGAACAAGCCTGTGACCGCCGTGGACGTGTGAGGTAGCGGGTGCCGCAGCGGCAGAGGCAAGTGACGATACTGATGCCAATTATGTAGCGCGAAACCTGAAGTCGGAGGTGTAGGGGAATGTGGTAGTTGCAGGGGAAAGACTGTGACCATCGAGGAAGTGTGAGGCAGCAGCTGAAGAAGCGCGGAACCGGTTGATGAACGCGATGCCCGCGAGGTTGCAACTAAACATGAGATGGAGGAGCAGGAGGGTGTTACGAACAGGAATAAGCCAGTGACCGTCGACGAAGTTTCTGGCGCCGGAAACCGCGTGCTGTAATGGAGTGCACCGCCGCAGATGTAAAGCGCTCACCTCACCACCGACATGACGGACCGTCTCCATCATTGGGACGTCGGGTGTGACGCTGTAGTGGAGAGCAATCTCGACCCAGGATTCGACACCGTCAACATCAACGCTGAGATCAATAACCAACATGCCGTCGACGTGGCGGGCAGCCGAGGGATCAATAGTGTGGTGCAGGTGTTGCTCGAGCTTGTGGTAGTGAAGGTCTGGGTGGCGGGTCATCAGTTTTGCGCCTATTACCCAGCTGAGATCGCAGCGAACGCCAACAGCGAAAGACGTATGCCATGCCTGATGAATATAACGACAAGAAAGGAAGGTTGCGTTAAAAGGGGATATTCGGGTGTTGTCGCTACCTTATGATTGGCAGATTCGGTCCGGCGAGGATGATGTACAGGATGAGGTACCAATTGCTCCACTGCTCGTAAGAAGTATGTACCCTGAATCGGGTGACTAATCACCAACTGAACTTTATTCCTCCGACACCAGCTACCTACTTTTTATATTCGTCCGCGGGTCTACCTATGAAGATGTAGATTTGGCTCTGCTCTCTGAGTCTACGATTACTCCAACACCAAATCACGGCTCCCTTCCTCCGCCATTTCACCTCATCTACCTTGGCCACATGGGTGCACTTTGAAAGCAAAACAAAAAAAACTGCTCCCTTCCTGGCTCCACCATCTCTGCATCCACGTCCACCAGTCATTTGTTGACCTTGTAGTCGATGATGGTATCCATGAGGATCAGATGTTGGTAGTACTAAGAAAATTCAAACGGAAGGAAAGAATGCGGCCGCTCCCGCCGCCACCCCCCCAGCCGTCCCCCGCCGACGCCATGAAGTCAGGCGTGGCAAGGAACAGTGGTGATCCCCGCTCTGTGCCCTGCCCGGCGGCCCCCGCTCCCTGCTCCTCGCCCCAAGAGCGGGTGCGCCAGCAGCTCTCCCAGCCGTTTCCCTGGTTGGTGCTTTCATTGTTGAAATCAAACAAATCACCCCGGCCCCCCACCATGGTCTTTTGTTTCGATCGGGATGTTGCCTCGAGAGCGCCCCACGTACGACCCTCAGAGGTTCTCTCGAATTACTATCAGCTATATCTCCGACTCGTCAGACGAAGAATACAACAACCGGCGAGCAAGCATGTTCCGCTGGGCGAGGTACATAGACCATGGAGTGGGCGGCGGCGTCTTCTGGCTCTGGAAGGGCATTTACGTCTGGCTCTGGCACCCGCTCGCGGCGACGTTGCTTCGGGCGGAGCTACTACTGTTCCTCGAGGGCCTCGTCCAGCACGTATTGGTGCACGTCGTCGGGCCGCTGACGCTGCAGCAGCTGCTCCTGTGGATCGTCCTGTTGGAATATATGGATAAACGTGAAGATTGTGTTACAGTATTATGCGGGCACAAGATCTCTCTATATACAGGAAGGCCGTCAGGACAAAGGACGGAAGACTGCCCCCCGAGCCGGTGCTCGGGGACTCAGTCATGTCCGGACGCCTCCTCATCTCCGGACGCCACCTCTGGTCTCTCATGTCCGGACGCCTCCTCATCTCCGGACGCCACCTTATTCTGACACTTCCCCTCGTACGGAAGATGCAAAGGAACACAGGAGAGAATGAGAGAGACAGAATCCTCGGATGCCTCGTTAAAACTCGTAACCGTGTAAAAAACCCTTCGAGGGAGAAACCACGGACATAGGAGAAAGAGTGCATCCTCCAAAGAAAGAACAGGAAGATGAGAGGGAAAAACTATTTCAACCGCTTAACGCGTGGTCTGTCAGCCACTTCCCCTGAGTCCCGGCTTACAAGCCCAAGCCCGTGAGCGTGCTTCCAGTGTCTCGAGGGAGGTTCTTCGTCTTGATGTCGGCGAGTATGTCGGATGTCGGAAGGTATGTGGTTTTGATGGGGTTCCGTTCGCAGGCATCACGGACGAAGTGGAAGCGGACACTAATGTGCTTGGTGCGCTCAGGGAACTTCGGGTTCTTTGCAAATTGGATTGCACCTTGGTTATCGACAAAGATTTGCTGGGGCTCGGTAGCCTTAGAGTCGTTGTCTGAGCATAAGCAGTGGGGGCATTGCTCGGCATGCTTGTACAAGATCTTGCCATATAATATGCGAGCGTATAAGGAGCGGACCCATATGGCTTCTTTTCCGGCGTCGGAAGCACCTATGTATTCGGCCTCCACCGTTGAGAAAGCGACAAACGGCTACTTACGAGCACGCCAGGAAGTAGCGCCTCCGGCAAGCATGAATACATAGCCAGATGTTGATTTTCGGTCATCGGGATCTCCGGCGAAATCTGAGTCGGTGAAGCCGATGGGCATGGTGGCTTCGGAGTCTGATGCATTGTACTGGATAGCGAGGTTGGCCGTGTTTCGCAGATATCGTAGCGTGTAGGTGGCTGCTGACAAGTGCTCGGTAGTCGGGGTGGAGGAGAATTTGCTGAGCATGGAGACGGTGAATGCGAGGTCATCTGAGTCAAGAGTCCTTGCCGTGCAAATTGTCGTGTCTAGCTCTAGTCTTCGGAGCTTGCTTCCGGTAGGCCGTGGTGTCCAGTGGCCGTTGCAGTCGGAAAAACCGTTAGTTGCAAGGAGCTTCTGGATAGCGTGCTGTTGGTGGATATGCAGTATCCGTCGTGATCGGTCACGCGCAATCTCTATACCGAGGAAGCAGCGAACTGGTCCAAGGTCGGTCATCTTGTACTTCGCGCGGAGGAGGTGCTTGATTGTGGTGACTCGGTTGGCCGATGGAGAGAAGAGCAGCATGTCATCAACGTACAGCAGCAGAATTATTGGTGCGTCTTTCTCAGCCTATTGCTTGGAATTCCAGACGGCCAGTAGTGAATCGGTTCGATCGGTTAAGGTGGTGCTTGCCGAGAGATAGACATTCGGATCGTACTCGCATCGCTGGAGACCGAGAGATCTGAGAAAGTGGTCAATATGCTCATACCAGAGAAGGGGGGCCTGCTTAAGTCCATAAAACGACTTTCTCAGCTTGCAGACTTGAGGTTTGTCCGCCTCAATACCCTGCGGCAGAGCGATATAGACATCACCGTCAACTTTGGGATTCAGAAAGGCGGTGACAACGTCCATTTGTTCGATTTCCCAGTCGTGGACAGCAGCGAGGGCTAGCTTCATACGTAGGCTTTGCAACTTTGCTACCGGAGCAAAAGTTTCATCGAAGTCGACCCCCGCCTGCTGTTCAAAACCTCGGATAACAAGCCTGGCCTTATACCGAATGCCGCCTCCTGGCAACTCCTTGGTCTTGAAGACCCACTTGGAGCTAATGGGCG
>Ga0307508_10005056_pt1 | contig 12664 bp, 7 predicted proteins | sample 9_EM_MG_FD_203089 | JGI IMG/M metagenome (GOLD analysis project Ga0307508, IMG submission 203089) | Populus trichocarpa ectomycorrhiza microbial communities from riparian zone in the Pacific Northwest, United States - 9_EM | ecosystem: Host-associated > Plants > Roots > Unclassified | place... | reverse complement strand
GGCGTCGCTCACCGGCGAGCTCAGGTCCGCGACGGTGATGGCGAGCGAGGACGTCGAGGTGCTCGTGATCCGCGACGCCGACTTCGATCGGCTGCGCGAGCGCCGCCCGGAGATCGCGGTCGCGCTGCTCCGCACGCTCGCCAGGCGCCTGACCGAGACCGACGCCGCGATCGACGCGCTGCTGACCGATCGCGACGAGCCCGCGCCCCCGCCCCGGACGTCGGCGGCGCGGGGCTCGATCCGGCGGGTGTGGCGCGAGCTGGTCGTCAACCACCACCGCGACCTCCCGTTCCTCACCCTCGCGGCGTTCGTGGTCACGCTCGTGCTGGTCCGGCTCGCGGTGTACCTGGCGTTTCGCCTCGACGTCGCGCCGCGCGGCGTGCTGCGCGCCGCGTACATGACCGGGTTCGCGCTCCTGTTCGGCTCCGCCGCCTCCGCGCTGCTCGCGTTCCGTCCCCTGGTCCGCAAGCTCGTCGCGATCGCCTACGGCGTCGGCGCCGCCCTGATCTTCAACGAGCTCGGCGTCACGCTCGCGTTCGACATCTTCTTCAAGGACATCCACACGCCCGACCCCGGCGTCGCGTTCGATGTCGAGCGGCTGTATCGCCGGACCGAGCCGCTGCGCGCGATCGTGATCGGCCTGGTCGTGCTGATCCAGGCGGTGTACCTGCGACCGTTCTATCGCCGTGCCTGGTTCATCCTGAACACCCGGGCCCGGCGCCTGTTCGCGCGGCGCTGACCGCCGCGACGCGCTCAGAACACCAGCTCTGGAGCCTCCACCGGCGCGATGTCGAGCGGCGTCACCAGCGCCGCGTTGTCGCTGCGCACGACCACGAAGTCCAGCGGCTCGGCGTCACCGAGGTTGCGTTCCTGGTGCGGGACGTGCGGCGCGAAGTACACGAAATCTCCGGCGCCGATCTCGGCGGCAAACTCGAGCCGCTCTCCCCATCGGATCTCGCCCCTGCCCCGGGCCACGTACACCGCCACTTCATGGCGGCCGTGGTGATGCGGCCCGGTGTTCGCGCCGGGCGGCAACGTGACGGTGCCGATCCAGGTCTGCTGACCGCCGCTGCCGGCGAAGTCGATCGCCGTCGCCCGGCCGCGCGCGGCAGGAGCGCGGCGAGCCGCCTCGAGGGCACCCCCTCGCACCACGGTCACGCCGTCGGTTCGCCACGCGGAGCTCGTCACCGCTGCTACCCTACACCACCCCGGCCACGGCGCGGTCACAGGCCTCGCCGTGACCGACCGGCTCGAGCTGGATCGTGACGTGCCCGATCTTGAACCGGTGCGCGATCTCGGCCGAGAGCTCGGCGAGCAGCGTCGGCTCGCAGCTGTGCCACGGCACGATCAGGTGCGCGGTCAGCGCGACCTCGGTGGTGCTCATCGACCAGATGTGCAGGTCGTGGACGCCGGTGACCCCTGGCTGCCCGGCGAGGTAGGCCTCGACCGCCTGCGGATCGATGTGCGCCGGGACCGCGTCGAGCAGGAGCTCGGTCGCCTCGCGCACCAGGCGCCAGGTGCTGGCGAGGATGATCGCCGACACCACGAGGCTCGCCGCCGGATCGATCCAGGCCCAGCCGGTCTGCCAGACGATGACGCCGGTGACCACGACGCCGGCGGACACCGCCGCATCGGCGGCGAGGTGCAGGAAGGCGCCGCGGACGTTGATGTCATCCTCGCGGCCGCGCACGAACATCAGCGCCGCGGCCCCGTTCAACAGGACCCCGATCGCGGCGACGGCCGCGACCACGCCGCCTCGGACCGGCGGGGCATCGCCGAGCCGCTGGATCGCCTCCCAGGCAACCCCGCCGATCGCGACCAGGACAAGACCGCCGTTGGCAAGCGCCGCGAGGATCGTCGTGCGCCGGAGGCCGTAGGTCCGGCGCGTCGTCCGGCCGCGTCGCGCGAGCACGGTCGCGCCCCAGGCCAGGCCCAGGCCCAGGACATCGCCGATGTTGTGCGCCGCGTCGGCGAGCAGCGCGGTCGAGTGTGCGGCGATCCCGGCGATCACGCCGATCACGACGAAGGTGATGTTGAGCAGGATCCCGACGCCGAACGCGCGGGTCATGCGGTGCGGGGGCGCGTGGTGGTGGTGACCGGCGCCGCCGTGCGATCCATGATCATGATGATCGTGTGCGTGGTCGTGGTGGTGGTCACTCATGGTCGGGCTCCCGCCGAAGCCAACTATATTGGATGATTGAAGAAAGACCAGCGCCCACGCAGCGGCGAAGCGGTCGCCGTGGCGCTCAGACCGCGAGCCGGGCCTGTAGCCCCGCGTCCAGCGCTTCGAGGAACTGCTCGGTGGTGAGCCACGGCTGCTTCGGAGAGATGAGGATCGCGAGGTCCTTGGTCATCTTGCCCGCCTCGACGGTCTCGACGCAGACCTTCTCGAGCGCGTCGGCGAAGCCGACCACCTCGGGAGTGCCGTCGAACTTGCCGCGGTACTTGAGGCCCTGGGTCCAGGCGTAGATCGATGCGATCGGATTGGTCGACGTCGGCCTGCCCTTCTGGTGCTCCCGGAAGTGGCGGGTGACCGTGCCGTGCGCGGCCTCGGCCTCGACCGTCCGGGCGTCCGGCGTGAGCAGGACCGAGGTCATGAGCCCCAGCGAGCCGAAGCCCTGCGCGATCGAGTCGGACTGGACGTCGCCGTCGTAGTTCTTGCACGCCCACACGAAGCCGCCGTCCCACTTCATCGCCGCCGCGACCATGTCGTCGATCAGGCGGTGCTCGTAGACCAGGCCCTTGGCCTTGAACCGGTCGGCGAACTCGTCGTCGAACACCTTCTGGAACAGATCCTTGAACCGGCCGTCGTACTTCTTGAGGATGGTGTTCTTGGTCGACAGGTAGACCGGCCAGCCGCGGTCGAGCCCGTAGTTGAAGCTCGAGCGCGCGAACCCGATGATCTGGTCGTCGAGGTTGTACATGCCGAGGGCGACGCCGCCGCCCGGGAAGTCGAACACCTTGTACTCGGTCGGCTTGCCGCCGTCCTTGGGCGTGAACGTCATCGTCAGCGTGCCGGGGCCCGGGACGACGAAGTCGGTCGCCTTGTACTGGTCGCCGTACGCATGGCGGCCGATGACGATCGGCCGGGTCCAGCCCGGGACCATGCGCGGCACGTTCTTGCAGATGATCGGCTCGCGGAAGATCGTGCCGCCGATGATGTTGCGGATCGTGCCATTCGGCGACTTCCACATGTCCTTGAGCCCGAACTCCTGAACGCGCGCCTCGTCGGGCGTGATCGTCGCGCACTTCACCGCGACCCCGTACTGCTTGGTCGCGTTTGCCGAGTCGATCGTGATCTGGTCCCGCGTCCGGTCACGGCTCTCGATCCCGAGATCGAAGTACTTGAGATCGATGTCGAGATACGGAAGGATCAGCTTGTCCTTGATGAAGTGCCAGATGATGCGCGTCATCTCGTCACCGTCCATCTCGACGACCGGACTCTTCACCTTGATCTTCGTCTGGGGCATGGGCGCGAGTTGTATCACCTCGCGCCGATCAAGCGAGCGCTGACCCAGAGGTTTGCGGACGGCCGACGCGGCGCAGGTCACGGCCCGCCGGCGCGTGCGCGCCAGGCGCGACCGCCAGGGCGCCACCGCGACGGCGCAGAGCACGATCATCAGGGCGCCGCCGGCTCCGCCGCCGGCCGCGCAGCCGCCGGTCGGATCACCCGCCGGCGCGGCCTCGTCCGCCGGTCCCGCGCACGGCGCCCGCGCGACCGTCTCGTCGGTCACGCGCTCGATCCACGCCACGACTGGGTCGGCGCGGACGTACACCGCCGCGGTGCCGCAGGCCGGATCCGACCTGGCGACGGTGCGCGACACCACCCCGAGCAGCGCCGGCCCGGCGGGGGTGTCGAGGTAGACCGGCCCGCCGGAGTCGCCGAAGCACGACGCGACGCCCTGGCCGCCTGCGACGAGCTCGCCGCCCGGCGCGATCGCCCCGACACACGCCGGATCGTCGCTGCAGGTCGGGTCGAGGATCGGGACCTGGCCCTCGTGCAAGGCGGTGTTGCCGTCGGACGCCGCCCGGGTGGTGAGGCCGAACCCGACCAGCCGCACGAGGCCGCCGGCGACCAGGCCGCCCTGGCCACCGCACCCCCCGACGATGGCGCGCGGCCGGGCAGTCGCGGGATGTGCGAGCACGACCACGCCGACGTCATACGCATCCTGCCAGCCGGCATAGGCGCGCGACCAGGCGACCTCGATCGTCTCGCCGCCGGGCCGGGCATAGTCGACGGAATCGACGACGACCACGCTCGGCTCGGTCGCGATGCAGTGCGCCGCGGTGACCACGACGTCGGGGGTGATCAGCGTACCGGTGCACACCGCGGTGGGCGACAGCACCGCGACGGCATCGGGCCACGCGCCGGGCGGGACCGGTGTGCCACCGACGACCGCGGACGACGACGACAGGAGGAGCGAGAGCAATACCAGCATGCGGCTGCGGCGCAGCAACCGCCGGGCCAGGGCACACCACGAAGGATCTCAGGCAGTTCGCCCCATCCGCTGTCCGGGATCTGGCCGGAATCCGGCCGGCTGTCCGAGATCCGGCCGGAACCCGGACAAGATCACGTCGCTCGGTGGCTGCGTTCCGGTCGCTGCAAGTCGTTCGTCATCCGAATTCCGGTCCCTACCGCGCCCGTCCCTACCCAAGTCCCTACCTTTTTGCGCTTCGACCGGCGCGGTAGGGACCAGCTGCATCAGCGCCATCGACGCCTGGCGCATCTCCTCCACCCCCGGGATCACTCCGCTCTTATCCGATTGCCGATGGCTCCTACCGCAACAGCGACGAATCCGGAGTGATCGTGGTCCTCAACAGCGGCACGGTCACTCGTGCCGCACCTCACCAATGCCAGCAACAACACCGCCGCTCAGGGCGCACTCGCGTTGACCCGCGGCGTGTTCAGCGCCACCATCCCCGCACGCTCGCTGGTCACCTGCTGCATCGTCGGTTAGGGCCGGTGTCCGACGCAGGGAGGCTCTTGTGAAACGAACGTGGAACGCGGACTCGAACGACCCCGGTCCGCACCGTCGAGAGCGTCGGGTACGCGCCGCCGTAGCCGCTGTTGCGATGCTGCTGGGAACGGGATGCGCGGTCGAGTCAACGGTGGCGTCTGCCGCGGACGCGATCGTCATCGACAACTACATCTCCTTTGCACCGGTCACCAACGGGTTCACCCTGGCCGCCAACGGCACGGCCGCACCGCTGATCGTCAGCAGCAGCGACTTCGCAGGCGTCGTGCGGGTCGTCGGTGACCTGAGCGCCGACGTCAAGCAGGTCACCGGCGTACAACCGTCGGTATCCAACACCACGCCCACCTCCGGAACGCCGGTTCTGATCGGTACGCTCGGCACCAGCCCGTTGATCGCCAGCCTGGTCGCGGCCGGCAAGATCGATGTCGCCGCCATTCAGGGCAAATGGGAAACCTCCCTCCAGCAGGTCGTCGACAACCCCCTGCCCGGGGTGAGCAGAGCACTCGTGATCGCCGGTAGCGACCAGCGTGGCACGATCTACGGGGTATACGACGTGTCCAGGCGCATCGGCGTATCCCCCTGGCACTACTTCGACGATGTACCCGCCCGCCAGCACAGCGCCGTCTACGTGCTCCCCGGCAGCCACACGCAGGGCACCCCGGCGGTCAAGTACCGGGGCATCTTCATCAACGACGAGGACCCATCCACCGGCACCTGGGCCCCCGCGACCTTCGGGCCCGGCCTGGCATCCGGTCACAGCAACGGCCTCAACCACCTGTACTACGAGAAGGTGTTCGAGACCATGCTGCGGCTGAAGGCCAACTACCTGTGGCCGGCGGTGTGGGGTCGCGCGTTCGCCCTGGACGATCCGGCCAACCACGCCACCGCGACCAAGTACGGCATCGTCATGGGCACGTCCCACGAGGCGCCGATGATGCGTGGCATCGAGGAGTGGAACCGCAACCCCACCGCCAACGGCGGCAACGGGGTGTGGAGCTTCGTCAGCAATGCCGCCGCCGTCGAGGCGTACTGGCGTGACGGCGCCAAGCGCATCCACAATCAGGGCATCGAGGGCGTCGTCACGCTCGGCATGCGGGGCAACGGTGACACCAGCCTGCCCGACGGCACCGGCATCACCCTGATGAACCAGATCATCGCCACCCAGCGGCAGATCCTCGACGAGGAGACCGTCACACCACTGACCCGGATTCCCCAGATCTTCACGCTCTACAAGGAGGTCCAGCGGTACTGGGACGAAGGTCTGCGGCCGCCGGACGACGTCACCGTCGTGTTCGCCGACGACAATTGGGGGAACCTGCGCAAGGCAGCCGACGCCAGTCTGCCCGCTCGCTCGGGCGGCTACGGCATGTACTACCACTTCGACTATGTCGGTGGCGGTCGCAGCTACAAATGGGTGGACACCATCAACCTGGCCAACACCTGGGAACAGCTGCACACCGCGTACACCTCCGGTATCAACCGGATCTGGGTCGCCAACGTCGGCGACCTGAAAGATGAGGAGGCCCCCACGCAGTTGTTCCTGGACTACGCCTGGTCCCCCAGCTCGATACCGGCCGAGGGCGTCCTCGGCTGGGCCCAGCAGTACGCCGCCCAGAACTTCGGCGACGCGGCCGGGCCGGCGGTCGGCGCGCTGCTCGAGCAGTACGGTCAGCTGCAAGCTCGCCGCAAGCCCGAGGCCACCAACCGCCGCTACACCAAGAGCTCGACCGGGGCGGTCACCACCGACGATGCCATGACGCCGTTCAGTATCGAGAACTACGGCGAACTCGAACGGGTGACCGCGGACTGGGACTCACTACTGGCCCGTGCGGATCAGGTCAAGGCAAGCCTGCCGGCCGCCGACCAGAACGCCTACTACGAGCTAGTCTATTACCCGATCAAAGCCACCGACAACCTGTACCAGCTGCGCAAGGCGGAGTTCTTGAACCGCCTCTACGCATCCCAGAACCGAGCGTCGACCAACGACCTGGCCGCCACCGCAGAGGCGCGCTTCGCGGACGACGCAGCGCTGTCAACGCAGTACAACACCACCCTCGCCGGCGGCAAGTGGAGAGGGTGGCAGACGCAAACCAAGATCGGCTATGGCGACAAGGTCACCAACGGCAACGACGCCAGCTGGCAGGCGCCGGCCGTCGATGCGATCTACCCGGCGGTACAGCGCATCACCGTGCCGAGCGCGGCGTCCATGGGTGTCGCGCTCGACGGCTCGCTGAACTGGTGGCCGAACTCCACGGCCATGGCAACGCTGCCCACCTTCAGCCGCTACCAGACCCAGCCGGCACAGTACATCGACGTCTTCAACCGCGGGACCACATCGTTCAGCTACACCGTCACCCCATCGGCGTCGTGGCTCAAGGCCAGCAACGCCAGCGGAACCGTCGCCAAGGGGGTCCGCTCCACTCTTACCGTGGACTGGACACAGGCCCCCACAGGGACCAGAACCGTGCCGATCACGGTCACCGGAGCCGGCACGACAGTCACCGTCCAAGCCGTCATCAACAACCCCACCAACTTGCCGACGACCCTCACCGGTTTCGTGGAGGCCAACGGCTACGTTTCGATGGAAGCTGACCACTACACCACGGCGGTCGCCGGCAATGGCGTCTCGTGGCAGCGGATCCCGGACATCGGCCGGACCGGTTCGGGCATGCAGGCCAGTTCCGCGACGGTGGCGAACCAGACGCCGGGCGGAGCCAGCGCGCACCTGGAGTACCGGGTGAACCTCAGCACGACCGGTACGTTCACGCTCTGGTCGTACCTGTCCCCGCGGAACAACATCCGGCCGGGCGACGGAGTCAAGTACGCCGTGTCCATCGACGACCAGGCGCCCAAGACGGTGAACATCACGACCGCCACCGCCGCCGACGACACCACCATGAACAAGGGCTGGGAGGTCAACACGCTCGAGGCCGTCAACCTCACCTCCACCACGTGGACCGTGTCCACGGCCGGTGCGCACACGGTCAAGTTCTGGATCGTCGACCCGACCGTGGTGGTGCAGAAGCTGGTGCTGGACACCGGCGGGCTGAAGACCAGCTACCTCGGACCGCCGGAGAGCCTGCGGGCCGGTGGCTGACGTCAGCGTTCCGGGACCAACCAGATGCGCCAGCCGGCGATGAACGAGGTGACGGCGCTATCGATCCTCTCGAACGCAGTGCTGATCTGGAACACCGTCCGTATCGGCGACATCGTCGCCGCCCTCTGGAATATCCCTTCGAAGGAGCGTCTTCATGAGTGATCTGATCGGTCGTGATGGAAATCGATGGCGATCGGGCGCCGCCGTGCTCGTTGCGAGCCTCGCCGCGATCGCCGGATGCGGCGACGTGTCCGACGGCGGCGCGGGCGGCGGCGACGACACGACGGCTGTGTCCAACGCCGGCGCGGCGGCCGCGCAGCAATGGGTCGACACCTGGGCCTCCGGCCCGCAGCTGGTCGAGACCGCGAACCTGCCGCCCGCTCCGGGGCTGTCCGGCAACACGCTCCGGCAGCTGGTCCACGTGTCGGTGGGCGGCACCTGGCTGCGGATGCAGCTGTCCAACGAGTCCGGCAACAGCGCGGTCACGATGGACTCGGTTCACATCGCAGTGTCGCGAGGGGGTGGCGCCATCGACACCGCCACCGACACCGAGGTGCCGTTCTCCGGCGCCGCGTCGGTGACGATCCCCGCCGGCCAGATGGTGTTCTCGGACGGCTTCTTCTTCAACCTGGCGCCGCTGTCCGACGTCGCCATCACCATCCACTTCGCCAGCCAGTCGGGTAGCGTGACCGGCCACCCCGGCTCGCGGACGACCTCGTTCATCCAGCGCGGCAACGCGGTCTCGGCGGCCAGCTTCGCGTCGCCGGTGTCGGTCGAGCACTGGTACTACATCATGAACCTCAACGCGTTCATCGCCACGCCCGGCGGTACGCTGATCGCGCTCGGCGACTCCATCACCGACGGGCGCGGCTCGACGACCAACGGCAACAACCGGTGGCCGGACGACCTCGCCCGCCGCCTGCACGCGAACGGCGCCACGCTGAACGTCGGCGTCGCAAACCAGGGCATCGGCGGCAACGCCGTGGTGTCCGGCGGTCTCGGCCCGACGGCCGCCAGCCGCTTCGACCACGACGTGGTCAGGCAGCGAAACCCGCGCTGGGTGATCGTGCTCGAGGGCGTCAACGACATCGGCGGCTCGGGCAGCCAGCAGGTCGCGACCAACCTGATCAATGCCTACCAGCAGATGATCAACCAGGCCCATCAAGCGGGCATCCGCGCGTTCGGCGTCCCCATCCTTCCGTTCGGCGGGTCGATGTACGACACCGCCGACCACCAGGCCTCGCGCACGACGGTCAACAACTGGATTCGCACCAGCGGCCAGTGGGATGCCGTTATCGACCTCGACGCTGTGGTGCGCGATCCCGCCAACGGCAATCGCCTGCAGGCCAGCTTCGACAGCGGCGATCACCTGCATCTGACGCCGGCCGGATACCAGGCGATGGCGAACGCGATCAGCCTGGCGCTGTTCAACCCGTGACGTGACGCGCGCGGGCCGCGCCCCACCGGGGCGCGCGTCGCTTCTTCGTGCAGGGTTCGCCGCAGTCGGACGCGCAGGCGTCGGCGGTGTCGGCGTCGTACCAGCCCATCTCGGCGGAGGTCGCCCCGGCAGTTGGCGGCGGGGGCGGCGGCGTGGCCGCCCCGGCGACCATGCGGCACTACGTGCCGCGAGAATACGGGCTGTGGCGCGTACCGTCGCACGCGCTTCCATCCTCGTTGAAACCGCCGTTGGCACTTCGTCCCACGGCTACCCCTGGAAGCCCGTCTCACGAAGGCCGCTCGAAAGCAGAAACGCGGCTCGCAGGCTTCCGGCCACCGTCCGCGACGCGTGGCCGTACGGCGTGGCATGGGTGGCGGAGCAGATCTGGAACACGGTCGAGAAGGTCAAGGCGGATCTCGCCGGGTGGCGGCTCGGTCGCTGCGTGTTCGTCGGCGACGCGGGGATGACTCCGAGGACAACCGCCGCTCCCTGGCGCTCGGCAACGGCAAGTACATCCTTGCATCGAAGATGCGCGCCGGCGACGGGTGACCAAGGACGTACAGGCTCGACGGATCCGCAGATCGCGGCGCCGGAGCTCGAGTTGGTGCAGGTCTACCTCCACGTCGTCACGCTGCCTGCGCGCGCTACACAGGAACTCCTTGACCTCTGGTCAAGGGTTCCTGTTTCGCCTCGATCCACAGGGGACGTTCCCGTCCCCTCTTTCGCGGCAAAGCCGCGAAATTCACCCCACCGCGCGCCGCGCCGCGCGGCCCTGCACCTGATCCGCCGTGCCCATACATGCCGGGCGCCTGTCCGGATCTGGCCATCAACCTACGCGTCGTTGTTTAGTCGTCGGGCACGCCCGATGAGCCCGGTGGACGTCGTGCCTCAGTCCTGCGCGCAGAAGCCGGTGCTGTTGATGCTCTGCCCGGCGGGGATCACGGCGTTCCAGCTCACGCCGCTCACCGTCAGCGTGCTGCCGGACTGCGTGAACGTGCCGTTCCACAGGTTCGTGATCGTGCCCTGCACGGTGATGGTGACCTGCCAGGTGATGGGAGCACTGGTGGTGTTCGCGACCGTCAGCGTCGCGCAGTAGCCGGTGTCCCAGGCGTTGGTGATCGCCACCGTCCCGGTCCCTCCGGGGTCGCCACCCCCGCCGGTGCCGGTCGTCGTCACGCCCATCGAGCTCGAGCTGGCCGAGACGTTGCCGGCCGCGTCCACCGCGCGGACGAAGAAGCTGTAGCTGGTGGAAGCCGTCAGGCCGGTCACGGTGAAGCTGGTGCCCGCGGTCGTCCCGATCTGCGTCGCAGGCGAGGTGCCCTGCTGCCGGAAGATCTGGTAACCGGTCACACCGACATTGTCCGTCGAGGCGCTCCAGCTCAGCACGGTGCCGCTCGCGCTCACGTTCGACGAGCCCAGGTTGGTCGGGGCGGTCGGCGCCTGGGTGTCGGTGCCGGTCGCGTCGTGATCGAGGCCGAAGAACGCGATCGCCATGGCGGCCATGCCGGTGGTCGGCAGGCTGTGGCCAACACCCTGCACGCTGATCGCCTCGACCGGGGCGTCGACGCCGGTGCCACCGTAGCGGGTGCGGGTCCAGGTCGACTGCGGATGGTCGGTGAACGCCGCGGTCTGGCTGACCCCGAGCACGTTCGTCCACTGCTTGATCTCCTCGCCGAAGTTGGGGAAGAACAGCGTCGCGTCGGCGGTGCCGTGCCAGAGCTGCATGCGCGGCCGCGACCCGGTGAACCCGGGAAACGCCGCGCGGGCGAGGTCGCCCCACTGCGGCGCGGTCTTGATCGACTGGCCGTTGGCGCAGGTCGTGTTCCACAGCGAGCCGTCGGTGGTCGCGAAGCATCCGAAGGGCACGCCCATGAAGGCCGCCCCGGCCTTGAACACGTCGGGGTAGTCACCCAGGAGCACGTTGGTCATCATCCCGCCGGATGACGCGCCGGTGACGAACACGCGGCTCGCGTCGGCGCCGAAGTTCTGGAGCACGAACTGAACCATGGACACGATCCCGACCGGGTCGCTGTTGCCGTTGTGCGTCAGTGACTGCGGCGTCGAGACGTCGAAGCAGGCGCCGGACCGGGTGGCCGACGGATAGATGACGATGAAGCCATGCTGGTTCGCCAGCGCGGCGAACTCCGTCCCCGAGAAGAACACCGGGCCCGACCCGGTACAGAAGTGGACCGCGACCAGGACGGCCGGATGTGGCCGCACGCTGTCTGGCACGTACAGGAACATCCCGAGGTTGGTCGGGTTGCGGCCGAAGTTGGTCACCTGCACCAGCGAGGCTGCGCTCGCGACTCGCGGGGCCGCCACGGTGAGCCCGAGGATGGCCATCAAGAACCCCGGTTGCAATACCCGCCCCAGTATTCGTGTGACTCTGTTTGGCATACTCGCTGTTCCTTTCGCTGTGAGAAACTCTGCGGTCCCGGTCGCGCTCCCGCACCCTCGCGACGACGCGGCTCGATGCAGAACCGCTCGAGTCGGTCGGCGTCGCGGCCGATCACGAGCTCGACGGACGCACGCGTCGCGTGGGCTGGAGGAGCGACCTGAGGCTAGGCACGACGCGCCCTGCGGGGGTATGGCCCGGGCTGCCGCGACTTGCTGCACGAGTCGCGAGGCCCTCGGCCAATCCGTCGTATACAGTGTTTGCGCGTGCTGGGTATGTGACTGATCACAAGGTTTCGGGATATTTGCATCCTGGCGGTTATTCCGGCTCCTCCTGCGCGACTCCGGATTACGCATTGACCATGTGTGGGACGGCTACTTGCAACGTCCGATCAGATCACCGGATCGCAGGTGCGCCGGCACGGCCCAGCGCGGCACCGACAAGATCCTCGCGCGGTGGTGCCGCGCGTCGCCGCGACACATCGTGATCCGGGCCGGTATCCGGATCGTGACGGTGGCGTCGTGGCTGGCCAGGTTGCCATCGCCGGCGATGACCGTGAGGGTGTAGTCCGGCGCGCGCCAGAAGTCGATGTGACGGGGTCGTACGATCTCGATCGTTCCGGTCGCGGGGTCGATGTCGAAGATCTGCGCGCCGCTGCCACCCTTGATCTGCCAGCTGCCGAGCACGTCGTGATCGGGGTCGGTCGCGGTCACCGTGCCGACGCCGTTCGCCGGGCCATCGCCGAGCGTGAACGCCTG
>Ga0307508_10005054_pt1 | contig 12666 bp, 8 predicted proteins | sample 9_EM_MG_FD_203089 | JGI IMG/M metagenome (GOLD analysis project Ga0307508, IMG submission 203089) | Populus trichocarpa ectomycorrhiza microbial communities from riparian zone in the Pacific Northwest, United States - 9_EM | ecosystem: Host-associated > Plants > Roots > Unclassified | place... | reverse complement strand
CCGCGGGGTACTGGTGGTAGCAGTTGGTCCAGACCCGGCCGGCCTGGATGCCGCGGCCCATCCGGTACGCCCGGCTGCCGTTGCGGGTCCACACGCCGGCGCCGAGGCCGTAGAGCGTGTCGTTGGCGATCGCGAGCGCGTCGGCCTCGTCGGTGAACGTGGTGACCGCCAGGACCGGGCCGAAGATCTCCTCCTGGAAGACCCGCATCTTGTTGTCGCCCTTGAGCACGGTCGGCTGGTAGAAGTAGCCGTCGGCGAACTCGCCGCCGACCTGCGCCCGGCTTCCGCCGATGAGCACCTCGGCGCCCTCGGCCCGGCCGATGTCGACGTACGAGGAGATCTTCGCCAACTGGGACGCCGACACCTGCGGCCCGAGTTGGGTCTCGGTGTCGAGCGGGTCGCCCTGCCGGATCCCGGCGATGCGGTTCAGAGCCTTCTCCATGAACGCGTCGTAGATGTCACGCTGGATCAGCGCACGCGACGGGCAGGTGCAGACCTCGCCCTTGTTGAAGGCGTACAGCACGAGGCCCTCGACGGCCTTGTCCAGGAACTTGTCGTCGTGGTCCATGACGTCGGCGAAGAAAATGTTCGGCGACTTGCCACCGAGCTCGACGGTCGACGGGATCAGGTTCTGGGCGGCGTACTGCATGATCAGGCGGCCGGTCTCGGAGTCGCCGGTGAAGCCGATCTTGGCGATCCGCGGGCTGGTCGCCAGGGCCTTGCCGATCTCGGCGCCGGGCCCGGTGACGACGTTGATCACGCCGGGCGGGACGATGTCCTCGATGACCTCCATCAGCTTCAGGATCGACCAGGGCGTCGGCGAAGCCGGCTTGAGCACCGAACAGTTCCCGGCGGCCAGCGCGGGAGCGAGCTTCCAGGCGGCCATCAGCAGCGGGAAGTTGAACGGGATGATCTGCCCGACTACGCCGAGCGGCTCGCGGAAGTGGTAGGCGACCAGGTCCTTGGTGATCTCGGTGGACCGGCCTTCCTCCGCGCGCACAGCGCTCGCGAAGTACCGGAAGTGGTCGACGACCAGCGGCAGGTCCGCGTTCAGGGTCTCCCGGACGGGCTTGCCGTTCTCCCAGCTCTCGGCGACCGCGAGCATCTCCTTGTTCTTGTCGATCGCGTCGGCGATGGCGTTGAGCACCTCGGCCCGGGCGGCGGCGGACAACTCGCCCCAGCCGTTCTTGGCGGCGTGCGCCGCGTCGAGGGCGTGCTCGACGTCCTCCGGCGTCGAGTGCGCGACCTCGGTGATGGCGCCCGCGGTCGCGGGGCTGAGGTCGGCGCGGTAGCCGCCGCGCTCCGGGGCGAGCCACTTGCCGCCGATGAAGTTCTCGTATCGGGGTGCTACCGAGACAATGCTGCCGGTCCTGCCGGGCGGGACATACTTCATGACTCCTCCAGGGGGCGAGTTGCCGGCCCCTGAATTCCGGGGCCTACCCGTCACCAAACGCCGCCGAGGCACGCCGCGATCAGGGCCGTTGGTCCCGACGATCACGCCGGACGACCCCAAGGCCGCGGCCTGGTCGACTTAGCTGTTAGCTAACCGAGGAGGTGCAGCGATGTCAGCGGAGGCCGCCCACTACAACATGCAGCGCCACGACCCGGATATCTTCCTGTCGCCGGTCAGCCTGTGGGAGATCATGATCAAGCAGGCCGCCGGCAAGCTCGCCGGACCGGCCGACCTCGCCGAATGGGTAGGCGACATGGGCTTCCGCGAACTTCCCGTGGCACACGCCCATGCGATCGCCGCCGGCCGCCTGCCACCCCACCACCGCGACCCCTTCGACCGGATGCTGGTGGCTCAGGCCGCCACCGAGGGCTTGACGCTCGTCTCCCGCGACGAGTCGATCGCGCTGTACGACGTGGACATCCTCAAGGTGTGACGGCGCTCGGGTCCCGTGACCGGCGTACGGAAGGCTCAGGTGGTGTCCGCGGCTGTCGATGTCAGGTGGGGAACGCCATCGGCAGAAGGGCCATCCGACACATGAACGGTTCGGTGACCGAGCCGCCCCGGTGGGTCGCTCGCAGCTGGCGCGCGGTTGCCCTCGTCGCCGGCGCCGCCTACCTGGCGTGTGCCGTGATGATCAGTGTCGCCGTCTCGGCGCACCTCCCGCACGGTGGCGCCGCAGGCCTCTCCATCGCCGTCTTCACCCTCGGCGGGCTCGGCCTCAGCTGGTGGGCGGTGAAGCGCAGCGCGGACCCGCGTACCCGATCGGCCTGGATCTGGATCGCGGCGAGTTGCACCATGCTGAGCCTGTCGGGCGTGTTCTTCGCCGCGTTCCCGGGCGGTTCTTCGTTCCCCAAGTTGGGCGACGTCGCCCGGCTACTGGTCGTGCCGCTGTTGCTGACCGGGCTCCTGCGACTCCCGACGCGGTCCGGCGGCAGCCGGGCCGGGCGGCTGAAGCTGGCTTTACACGCCCGGCTGGGAGCTGTTGGCGTTTCTCACCGCCCACTTCCTGCTCGCCGCCGCCGCGTTCGTCCAGTGCCGGCATGGCGCGACCCGCGCCGAGCTCGTCGAACGCGTGTCGGTCCACAAGGTCAGCACGCTGCCGTACCTGGCCGTGGCCAGCGGCTTCCTGCTCATGCTGTTCGTCGTCGCCCGCGAGCATGTCCTCTACCCCTGGGGCGGCATGGTCCTCTGCACCACGCTGCTCACCGGCATCGTGGTCGCCCGGCAGATCATCGCCCAGCGTGAGAACCACACCATGGCGGTCACCGACGCTCTGACCGGGCTCGCCAACCGGACCCGCCTGCACCAGGCCTTGTCGCTCGCCCTGGCCCGCGGCGTGCGCGCGGGACACACGACCGGAGTCCTGCTGACGGACCTGAACGGATTCAAGCAGATCAACGACACGCTCGGCCACGAGGCCGGCGACAAGCTCCTGGTCGCCTTCGGCGAGATGCTCCGCCGCTCGATCCTCGGCGCCGACGTCGCCGGGCGGCTCGGCGGCGACGAGTTCGCCGTCGTTCTGCACAACATCGGCACCCCGGCGAACGCCGAGGCGGTGGTTCGGCGCATCCTCGACGAGGCCGCCGCACCGGTCATGGTCGGCGATACCGTGCTCCAGATCCGCGGCAGCATCGGCATCGCCCTCAGCGGTCCCGGCGAGCTCGGCCTGGACGAACTCGTCCACCGCGCCGACGTCGCCATGTACCAGGCGAAAACCGTCTCCCGGGAGAGCGGGACGAGCGGCTTCGCCCACTACGACCCGGCAAGCCTCGACGAGACCATCGCGGTCACCCCGGCCACGGCCCGAAACGCCGCGTCCTGACCGGTCAGGACACGCCGGGTCACGATCCGTTGCCGGCCGCCGGGTCGCCGTCCGGGCGGTGCAGGCTGACCCCGAGCTCGGCCGCGGGCGCACCGGGCGTGGCACGGGCCGCGAACTCGCTGACCAGCGCCTCGAGCCGGGCGGCGAACTCGTAGAACGTGGCGTCGTCGGCCGGAATCCGGCGAACGTCGATCATGCGAGGGCCACGACCCGGCGCGGCGGGCCAAGCCAGCCGTTCCGGTTGCGGCCCGCGCATTTCCGGTACGCGGACAGCCGTGACACCTCCGCTCGCCGGCTCCGGCTCCAGCTCGACCGGCTCCGGCTCGACCGGCTCCAGCTCGGCCGGAGCCGGCTCGGCAGGCGCGGGTCGGCCGGCGAGCGCGCCCGCCGGGCGAGCGTCCCGCCGCGGGACAGATCCCGGTCCGGCGGACGCCGAGAAGGAGTCGGCGACGAGACCTGTCGGGTGCGGCACGGTCCAGACCGGAAGCGGAAAGCTGCCGGTGCCGGTCCAGGTCAGCCCCGGCAACGGGACCAGCCTCGGCAACGGCGGGGGCACAGCGGCGGCCGTGCTCACATACACCGGCGTCGGCACGCCACGCACCGTGCGGGAGGCGCCGACCCGGACCAGCCCGTCCTGTTCGAGCCTTTTGAGCTGGTAGCTGACGACTCCGCCGGGCAACCCGAGCACCGCCGCGAGCCGCCGCACGGTGGCGGGCCCGGCGTGCAGGAGACCGAGGATCCGGTCGCGTACGTCGTCAGTCATGCCCGACATTATCGTGTGATCAGCAGGACGCGGCATGCCTCGGTCGGGTGCGTCGGCCGCGGACCGCGGCGCCGGCGGCTGCGAAGCATCCGTGCGGTCGCGCCCCGGCCCTTTTTGGGCGGCCGGGGCTCCAACGCCGTGTTGCGCCCCTACCTGCATCCTCGGCTGCGTCCCGTGTAGCTGCCCCAGGTGACCACGACCCGTCGCGCTGCGCGACCCGGACCGGCGACACCTCCGAACGCAACGACCCGTCCGGCGACGCGTACGTCAAAGACGTCGGCGACGTCTGGCCGGTGACCAGGATGTCCTTTCCGGTCGCCTGCGCCGCCAACCGGGCGGACACCACGTCCGGCCGCTGGTAGCTCTCCCGCGACGCCGCGGGCGTCGCCTGCGCTTTCACCGCGGCGACCGCGGACGCCGGCGCCACCAGCACACCGGCGACGAACACGGCCAGCACGGCGCCGTACGCGGTCAGCCTGCGTGGCCGGGACAGGCGCCGCCTCATCCGATAAAGATCAACATTGGGCGCGCAGAAAGCACGACGCATCGACATGGCCAAACCCCCGTGAAGCCAAAGACGAAAGCTACGCGACACACAGCGCAGCGAAGTGGGCACAGCATCCGGTCCGCAATGGACCATGGTCAACGCCGGCCAGGCGCTCGTTACCCTTCTGTAACATGACCATGACCAGCGCAAAGGAGCCACACAGCGGGCACACAGCACCACAGTGGACGAAAAGATCCGGGAGCCGCGCCCCGCCGGATACTCCCCGCGTACGTACAGGATTCAATCAGCTGACTTCGAGAATCCGGCGGTACACAGGTAGATGGATGCGGCTATTGCTGCCCGGAAGGGAGAAATCCGGTGACGATTCCTGAACAGTTCACCTACCCGCCCAGCCCGGGCGGGTGGCCCCCGCCGGTCGACCAGGGCGGGTGGGCCCCGCCCGGCGAGTGGCAGTACCAGCAGCCCCCCAGGCGCCGGCGGACCGGCCGGCTGGCCGGTCTGGTCGGCGGCAGCCTCGCCCTGGTCGTGCTCGCCGGGGCCGGTGGCTTCGCCGCCGGCTGGTCGCTGCATCCCGCCGCCGCGGCGCAGCAGAGCACCGCCGGCAACGCCACGCCGCTGCCGTTCAACCCTGGGACCGGCAACGGCGCGCAGTCCGGCGGCGGCACCGGCAACGGTTCCGGCTCGGGATCCGGCTCGACCGGCTCGGGCGCGGCCGGCGCCACCGACAGCCAGGTCGCCGCGGTCGCCGCAAAGGTCGACCCGGCGCTGGTGGATATCGACACGGTCCTCGGCGCCCAGAACGGCGAGGCGGCCGGCACCGGCATCGTGCTCACCTCCGACGGAGTGGTGCTTACCAACAACCACGTGGTCGCGGGCGCCACCAGCATCACCGTCACCGACATCGGCAACCACCAGCGCTACCGGGCCGCCGTGGTCGGCTACGACCGCACCGGCGACATCGCCGTGCTGCAACTTTCCGGCGCCTCCGGCCTGGCCACCGCGACCCTGGCCACCTCCGCCACGGTGAAGGCCGGCGATTCCGTGGTGGCGATCGGCAACGCGGGCGGCACCGGCGGCACGCCCAGCGCGGTCGGCGGCGCGGTCTCCGCGCTGAACCAGTCGATCACCGCCTCGGACGAGTCGAGCGGTTCGTCCGAGCAGCTCACCGGCCTCATCGAGGTGAGCGCCGACATCCAGGCGGGCGACTCGGGCGGTCCGCTGCTGACCACGTCCGGCCAGGTGATCGGCGTCGACACCGCGGCGTCGGCCGGCTTCCAGTACCAGGCCGCCGGCGGCGACGGCTTCGCCATCCCGATCGCCACAGCGACGACGATCGCCGACCAGATCCGCGCCGGCCAGTCCTCCAGCAAGATTCACCTCGGCGCGACCGCGTACCTGGGCATCGAGGCGGCCAGCAACGGCCGCGGATTCCAGGGCGTCGCCGGCCCGGCGGTCCTGGGCGTGGTCGCCGGCTCGCCGGCCGACTCCGCGGGCCTGACCCGGGGTGATGTGATCCGCTCGGTGGCCGGAACCACCGTCGACTCCGCCACCGCGCTGACCAACCTGCTGGACCGCTACCACCCCGGCGACCGGGTGAAGCTGACCTGGACCGACGTCTCCGGCCAGTCACACACCGCCACGGTCAAGCTGGCAACCGGCCCGGTCGGTTGAGCCCCGCCAAGCCCACGGGCCGAGCCCTCCGCGGCGGGGGGCTCGGCCCGCGTCCTGGACAAAAGACAAAGCAGACGTACGCGACATCCGGCTCGCGCCCATTCACTCCGCCGAGTATTTCCCGCCCGGCATGCAACAAATCCGCTCCGACATACGTAATTAGCAGTGACGGCCTGGGGAGGTGGCCGGTTTGGAGTCCGACGAGCACGTCACGCTCCGTGGAACCGCGCCGCTTCGGCCCGCCCGTGCGCGGCCGTCCCGTTACGGAGCCCGCCGCCGACCGTGGCGAACACGTGATCGACCTGGCGGCCAAAGGTCCATAGAATGCGGCGGTCGTGCGAAGTCTCGCGACCGGGGTCGTCCTTTCCAGCAGTGGCACTCCAGCGGACTGGCCCGTCAGCCCCTCAGTTGAGAGAGAGTCATGGTTCAGCGACGTACGGTCATCCTCAGCACACTCGGCGCGGCGGCGGGCCTCACCGCCGCCGGCTGTTCCAAGCCTGGCCAGGCACAGGGCAACACCATGGTGGTGCCCGAGTCCTCGGCGGGTGGTTCGGGATCGCCGTCCGCCGAGCCACTCGAGCTGACGGTGACCCCCGCCGCCCACGCCACCGGCGTCTCGCCGGCTGAACCGGTCGTGGTCACCGTCGGCGGCGGTGAGCTGCGGTCGGTCAAGGTCGCGGCCGGCGGCCGCGCGATCGCCGGCGCGGTGCAGCCCGACGGCGTGACGTGGCGCTCCACCGGGACCTTGGCGTACGGCAAGACCTACACGGTGACCGCCTCGGTGGTCGACCGCGCGGGCGCCGCGACCGAGAAGACCTCCACCTTCACCACCGTCAAGCCGCACGCCGTCTCGGCGATCACCTTCCAGGCCAACGGGTTGGCCGCGCTCCACACCGGCGGCACCTACGGCGCGGGCCAGCCGGTCATCGTGGCGTTCAGCAAGTCCGTCACCAACAAGAAGGCGGCGGAGAAGGCGATCGAGGTCAAGACGTCCCCCGCCGTGCAGGGCAAGTTCTTCTGGGTGAGCGACAAGATCGTGCACTGGCGGCCGGCGAAATACTGGGCGAAGGGCACCACGGTCGCGGTCAACGTCAACGCCCTCGGCGTCAACCTCGGGGGCGGCGTCTACGGCACGGCGAACGCGAAAACCCACTTCACCATCGGCCGTGTGCTCGTGGCCGTCTGCGACACCATTACGCACCGCACGAAGGTTTACATCGACGGCAAAATGGTCCGCAACATGGCGTGCAGCACCGGTCGGGGCGGCTACACGACGATCGCGAACGGCCACCGGATCCACTTCTGGACGCAGAGCGGCGCGCACGTCGTCCTGTCGAAGGAACTGACGCACAGCATGAGCTCGGCCAGCTACGGCCTCACCGACCCGAAAAACCCGTACTACTACGCGCCCGAGGACGTGCGCCTCTGCACCCGGATCTCCTACTCGGGCGAGTTCCTGCACGCGGCGCCGTGGAACCACGCGCTGGGCAGGGCGAACCTGTCGCACGGCTGCATCAACCTGAGCATCGCCGACGCGCAGTGGGTGTACGACAACTTCATCATCGGCGACGTCGTCGAGGTCAAGAACAGCCCGAAACCCCTGCCGGTCGATGACGGCATCGGCGACTGGACCGTGCCCTACGACAGGTACGGCCACTGACCCACCACCGGCCCGCGTCGCCGTAGGCTCAGGCGGTAACCGTCGGCCGCGCACCGTGGAGATCCGATGAGCATTCTTCAGGCACTCGTTTCCGGACTCGGCGACGGCACGATCGAGGTCGTCGATCTCACCGCGCCGCTGTCCGGCGACACTCCGATCCTCAAGCTGCCGGCGCCGTTCGCCGACACCGTGCCGTTCAGCCTCGAGGAGATCAGCCGGTACGACGACCGCGGCCCGGCCTGGTACTGGAACAACATCCACACCGGCGAGCACACCGGCACCCACCTGGACGCGCCGGTGCACTGGATCACCGCGCGGGACGGGGACGACGTGTCGCAGATCCCGCCGCGGCGGCTGATCGCGCCTGCGGCCGTCATCGACGTCTCCGGCCGGGTCGCCGCCGATCCGGACTTCCTGCTGCAGATCGAGGACGTGCGGCAGTGGGAGGCGGCCAACGGGCCGCTGCCCGAGGGCGGGTGGCTGCTGCTGCGCACCGGATGGGACGCCCGCTCCGGCGATCAGGCCGCCTTCCTCAACGCCGACGAGACCGGCCCGCACACGCCGGGCGTCTCGGTCGAGGCCGCGAAGTGGCTTGCCGCGGAGGCGCCGGTGATCGGCATCGGGGTGGAGACCGTCGGCACCGACGCCGGCACGGCGCACTCGTTCGATCCGCCGTTCCCCTGCCACTCGTTCCTCCTCGGCGCCGGCAAGTACGGGCTGACCCAGCTCCAGAACCTGCACCGGCTGCCGCCGACGGGCGCCGTCGTGATCGCCGCGCCGCTGCCCATCGTCGGCGGCTCCGGCAGCCCCACCCGGGTCCTGGCTCTCGTCGAGCGATGACGGCGGCCGACCGGTGACCGGGCAGACCGTCGCGGACGTGGTCGGCGCGACGCTGGCGCGGCTCGGCGCCGATCACGTGTTCGGCGTCGTCGGCAGCGGCAACTTCCACGTCACCAACGCGCTGGTGGCGCACGGAGCACGTTTCGTCGCGACCCGCCACGAGGGCGGCGCGGCGACGGCTGCCGACGCGTACGCCCGGCTCAGTGGGCGGGTCGGCGTGGTCTCCGTGCACCAGGGTTGCGGGTTGACCAACGCGATGACCGGCATCGCGGAGGCGGCGAAGAGCCGTACCCCGATGGTCGTCCTCGCCGCCGAGCCGGCGGCGAACGCCCTACTCTCCAACTTCCGGGTCGACCAGGACGCCCTGGCCCGGGCGGTCGGCGCGGTGAGCGACCGGATCCACGGACCGGGCTCGGCGGTCGCCGACACCGCCCGGGCGTGGCATCTCGCGGCCGGCGAGCGCCGTACGGTCCTGCTCAACCTCCCGCTGGACCTGCAGGCGGCCGGCGCGGAGGCGACCGAGCCACCCACCGCCCCGGTGGCACAACCGCCGCGCGCCTCCGACGAGGCGGTCGCCACCCTGGCCGGACTGCTCACCGGCGCCGAGCGGCCGGTCTTCATCGCCGGTCGCGGCGCCCTCGACGCGCGAGCCGAGCTGGAGGCGCTGGCCGCGGCGTGCGGGGCGCTGCTGGCGACCTCGGCAGCGGCTAAGGGGCTGTTCGCCGGCGGCGTCTGGAGCCTGGACGTCTCGGGCGGCTTCGCCACCCCGCTCGCCGCCGAGCTGATCGCCGCGGCCGACGTCGTCGTGGCCTGGGGCGCCTCGCTGAACATGTGGACTACCCGGCATGGCGCGCTGGTCGGCGCCGGCGCCACGGTGGCGCAGGTCGACCTCGATCGGTCCGCCCTGGGCGCCCACCACCGCATCGATGTCGGCGTCGCCGGAGACGTGCGGCAGACCGCTCGCGCGGTGACCGCCGCCCTGCCGGTAAGGACCGGCGGGTACCGCACCGGCGACGTGCGGGCCCGGCTCGACGCCGAGGGACGGTGGCGCGACGTCGGGTACGAGGACGAGGGCGACGCCGCACACATCGACCCGCGTACGGTCAGCATCGCGCTCGACGACATGCTGCCCGGCGAACGGGTCGTCGCCGTCGACTCCGGCAACTTCATGGGCTACCCGTCGATGTTCCTGTCCGTGCCGGACCGGCGGGGCTTCTGCTTTACCCAGGCGTTCCAGTCGATCGGCCTGGGGTTGGCGAGCGCGCTCGGCGCGGCGCTGGCCATGCCGGACCGGCTGCCCGTGGCGGCCTGCGGCGACGGCGGCTTCCTCATGGGCATCGCCGAGTTGGACACGATCCGCCGGCTCGGGCTCGGAATGTTGATCGTGGTCTACAACGACAACGCCTACGGCGCCGAGGTGCACCATTTCGGGCCGGCCGGGCATCCGCTGTCCACCGTGGTCTTTCCGGAGACCGATCTCGCCGCGATCGCGCGCGGGCACGGCTGCGCCGCGGTCACCGTCCGGCAGCCCGGCGACCTGGCCCCCGTCGCGGCCTGGGTGGCCGGCCCGCGCGACCTGCCGATGGTCGTCGACGCGAAGGTCGCCGCCGGCCGCCCGTCGTGGTGGCTGGAAGAGGCCTTCCGCGGGCATTGACGGCGATCTCCGCGTTAAAGGTCCCGGAGATCCATTCTGACCCCGCAAATTAAGGCACCATTACGGCATGAAGTCCGCCGTAACCTCTCCGTGATTTCTGCTACCGTCCAGCCTTGTCACGCTTGGTCGGCACTCCGTTACGGGACGGTCCGGTGAGCGGTGTTCCGGGGGGCCGCTCCAGCCGTGAGTCCACGTAAGACCGACTGATGGGCATCGTCCAAGGCCCATCCGCATCTGGGGAGGAAAGGTGCGAAAGTATCTGGCGGAGTTGATCGGGACGTTCTTTCTCGTCCTGACCGTCGGCATCACGGTAACCAAGATGAACGGATTGGCCCCGCTGGCCATAGGCGGGGTGCTCATGGTCATGGTCTATGCCGGCGGGCACGTCTCCGGCGGGCATTTCAACCCCGCGGTGACGCTGGCCGCGCTGGTCCGCGGCGTGATCTCCGCGGTCGACGCGGCGGCCTACGTGGTCGCGCAGGTGGTGGGGGGAATCCTGGCGGCGCTGGTGGCGGGCTTCGTCGCGCGGCCGCCGTCGTCCGCGACGCTGAGCCTGTCGGGGCGCCCCCTTGCGGTCGCGCTGGTGGTCGAGGCGCTGTTCACGTTCGCCCTGGCCTATGTGGTGCTCAACGTGGCGACCAGCAAGGACAACGAGGACAACTCGTTCTACGGGCTGGCGATCGGCGGCACGGTCATGGTCGGCGCGGTGGCGGTCGGCGGCGTCTCCGGTGGCGTCTTCAATCCCGCCGTCGCGGTCGGCGGCGCCGTCCTCGGCCTGTTCGCCTGGTCCAGCATCTGGGTCTACCTGCTCGCCAACGCGGTGGGCGGCGCCGCGGCGGGCGTGGTGTTCCTCGCCCTCAACGCCGACGACCGGCCCGGCGCCCGGCGGGCGGACACCGCCGCCTCCACCCCCGCGCCGAGCGGCGCCGGGATCGCCGGCCCCGCGTCCACCCAGCCGTAATCGATTCCAAGCCAAGGAGAACGAACGTGGATAGCGAGAACGCTCCCGTGTGCCCATCGCAGGGCAGGTCGAATCGGGATTGGTGGCCGAACCAGCTTGATGTGAGTGTGTTGCATCAGAACCCGCCCGCGGGTGACCCGATGGGGCCAGGGTTCGATTACGCCGCCGAGTTCAACACCCTCGACCTCGACGCGGTAAAAGCCGATATCACCACGGTGATGACCACCTCACAAGACTGGTGGCCCGCCGACTACGGCCACTACGGACCCCTGTTCATCCGGATGGCCTGGCACTCCGCCGGCACCTACCGCATCAGCGACGGCCGCGGCGGCGCCGGCTCCGGCGACCAACGCTTCGCCCCCCTCAACAGCTGGCCCGACAACGGCAACCTCGACAAAGCCCGCCGCCTCCTCTGGCCCATCAAACAAAAATACGGCCACAAACTATCCTGGGCCGACCTGATGATCTACGCCGGGAACTGCGCCCTGGAATCCATGGGCCTAACCCCCTTCGGCTTCGGCGGCGGCCGCACCGACGTCTGGGAACCCGAACACATCAACTGGGGCACCGAAAACACCTGGCTCGGCGACACCCGCTACACCGGCAACCGCAACCTCACCGAACCCTACGGCGCCGTCCAAATGGGCCTCATCTACGTCAACCCCGAAGGCCCCAACGGCAACCCCGACCCCCTCGCCGCCGCCCGCGACATCCGCGAAACCTTCCACCGCATGGCCATGAACGACCACGAAACCGTCGCCCTGATCGCCGGCGGACACACCTTCGGCAAAACCCACGGCGCCGCCAACCCCACCCACGTCGGCCCCGAACCCGAAGCCGCCCCCCTGCAAGAAACCGGCCTCGGCTGGAAAAACACCTACCAAACCGGCACCGGCCCCGACACCATCACCAGCGGCCTCGAAGGCGCCTGGACCCCCACCCCCACCCAATGGGACACCACCTTCCTCGACACCCTCTTCGGCTACGACTGGCAACTATCGGCCAGCCCCGCCGGCGCCCACCAGTGGATCCCCACCGACCCCACCGCAACCACCGTCCCCGACGCCCACCACCCAGGCACCCGCCACACCCCGGTCATGCTCACCACCGACCTCGCCCTACGCCACGACCCGATCTACGAACCCATCGCCCGCCGCTACCACGAACACCCCGAAGAACTAGCCGACGCATTCGCCCGCGCCTGGTTCAAACTCACCCACCGCGACATGGGCCCCCGCCCCCGCTACCTCGGCCCCCTAGTCCCCGCCGAACCCCTCATCTGGCAAGACCCCGTCCCACCAATCACCTCCCCGCTGGTCGGCCCCGACGACATC
>Ga0307508_10005053_pt1 | contig 12667 bp, 13 predicted proteins | sample 9_EM_MG_FD_203089 | JGI IMG/M metagenome (GOLD analysis project Ga0307508, IMG submission 203089) | Populus trichocarpa ectomycorrhiza microbial communities from riparian zone in the Pacific Northwest, United States - 9_EM | ecosystem: Host-associated > Plants > Roots > Unclassified | place... | reverse complement strand
GACGATCGGGGAACTGGTAATGGGGCTGGCTGAGTTTACGTTAAGTAGCAATATGTGGATAAATAGCAGGAGGGCGACGAGGAATTCGAGGAGAGGACCGGTATATGCAGGAACAAAAGCCTTCGGGACGACGCCGTTGTCAAGGGGGTAGACCGCCAAAGGGAGAATACAAATGAAAGACAGAAGAATTGCTTTCAACGATGCCAATACAATCAAGGCAAATGAAGACCGGAAATTGTTCCAAGACCAATTCGTGTGAGCCAGAATTGAAGCATAAATACATAAAATACACACCAGTCATGAAAAGGGCAACGAGTGTTACGTGAAGGATGCGCGAAATCGGAGCAAAGAGGAGCGCCGTCCAGGATCGCGTGAACCGCATTTTTGAACGCACAAGGCTGCCATTATCTTGAGCAGGGAGAAACGAGGGTGTCGTGCGCGCAGCGGCGCTGCAGTTTGATACTGGAACTCTATTGTGCTGATTCGACGACAAGCAGAACTTGAAGAAAAACCATATCGTTGCGAAAGTTGCTGTAACGCAGATGAATGCAGATATGCCAATGCGTCAAATGAAATAAAAGTGTAAATAATGAAAAAAGCGCACCGACAGACTGGCCAACGAGCTCGATAACACGCGCTGCAAATATACTCGAGTTACGGTAGGAGACAAGTTGCAAGAGGCCCGACGCCCCAAAGCATGTCGCCACGAAGATGGCCAAAAGGCGACAAAGAATTGGATGCGGACGCGGAGGACGACCAGAGGGAAAAGACGAGGGCGAACAAACGGGGAAGACAAGCGCAACGACAGATGAGATGAAGAGAGCGACGTCGAGAGCTGGGACCAACTTAGAAAGCCCACTCATGGCCGACAAGAGTGATACAACCTCTCCAATGACAATGAGTCAAGAGGATATCCTGAGACCGAAAGGGAGGAGAGGGAGGAGTTGGTCAGTAGACGAGAAAATTTGAGCGAGACCACATAAGGGTATTCAGCTCCCGATCTCGTACAAAACGACCTTCGGTTTAGATTCATCGTAGGTATTGAGAGCAGTAAAGCACTCCGATTCATCGGATTCGAAATTTGGCCGCCGCATTGAGACCCAATGTTGGGAGTCAATCAACATAATAAGGACCTTCTGATCTAGATAAGACCGGCACACGCCATTGTTCCCTGCTGCGTCCCATCCCCCCCCATAATTTAGAAGAGGCACAGAAATCGCCCATGTTTCATGGGAAAAAGCTGAAGTAGACATGCAGAGGTATCATGACGACGCTTCACGACTCTCGAGTGAACCAAATAAGCCCGCACCCCTCCTTCACGACAATTGTGCCTTTACAGTACGGGAATTGGCCACGTTCGACATGCTTCTGAGTCGTTGGGGCAATTTACGTACAGAGCGGAGCGCCCCGAACAGTCTAACCAGTTGTTCCGCATCAAGAAGAAGCACTTCGTCCATCTGCGAGGTTCAGCGGGTGAAAGTTTTTGCTCGCAACCAATGAACTCGGTCTGAAACACTCAGAAGAGCAAAATTGTGATGCGTCATAAATGCCATTTATACCCAGCGGAATCGGGGCCGGCCGCGCTGGGTCGTCAAGAAAGCTTTGCTTGAGTGTAACAGCAGTTTCCCCCAATTCGGGAGGCGATGTTGAGCTTCATCTTGACAGCGACACCGATGACTCCAACCACACCCGTCTACCCTCGGGGTGATTGACCCTTCAAGTTGATGTCTTGGTAACGATGTCGCTTCAACCGTACGCGTTTGCACCTTCTGTGCTTTGCGTGACTCGTTCACGTGACCCGCGAGTGCACAACCGCATACAGCGCATCGTGCTTGTTCAGGGGCATCGACACCATGTAGCCGATGTTCAATTTATCGACGCGAGGTACAAGTAATATTTCCTCTTCTGCGTCTCCAGCATGCTTCCCCATATCTGAATTACAACGTGTTCACTTTCAAATACGTCAAACACCTTCTTCCTCTCGGTAACTAATGAACCGTCACCTTCGAAATTTGAACGTAATGGTACAAGCAAGACGCGATGTTCCGCCAACTGGGCATCATAGACGAACTTACAGGAGTCTTTCTAGACTTCTAGGCATTCCTCTCTCAAACATCTTAGCATTCCAATGCATGTCTCATTCGCCCTCGTGCCATGGGGGGCCCGTGGGGTCTGTTTCCCCGAACAAAGGCGGCTCGTCTCTATTAGCGTCTGTTGCATATGACACCTGACGGATTTTGGCAAGTATTTTTATATGGTGGTTTGGATTGGTTCAGCCGCTAACCTTCGCCTTGTAGCATACCAGGCACCCCAAATTTTCGATCAGCATCGACATGTTCCGGCAGTCGCACGTCATGGATCCATCGTGATGTTTTCGAACGCGTCAATGCTAAACACTAACGGTATCCTTTTCCGTGCAGACGCTTATTATTCAGCTCAACGATATCTTCTATCCACAAGACATGCCCATCGTTCGCTCTTCGTTGCCGCCAGCTTTTCAAGTTCTCCTGTTTGTTAATGTGGGCCTGTCGTTGTCTTGCTAGCACCTTAATGTCTAGGGCCGACAATTCGAGGTCTGACTACTTCAATGCGTCTTTTCGGTCTCTACTTCTTGTGTCCGTTCCCATCCACCGCCTCGACACTGGTTCTCGTCTTGATGATATGAATGTCACGATCATGTGCGTCGCAAAGACAAATGGGAGCTTTTCATGACCCTGCCGCGTGTGGTCAGATAAAGTGAGGTTACACACAGTAGAGTACTGGTTGCTAGGACGGGAAAGATGCACAATCATGCGGGCAAGTGTAGTTAAGAATATAGGATTCCTGATACAACTTTGTTCTCTCTATGGACATCATCCTGGCGGCACATCTCTGAGGCCCTATTGTGACAACATCAAATACGCGGTTTGAACTCGAGACGAGTGCCGCTCTTGGTCCACGATGCTGGTTATTTGGGGGAGATTCTGGAACATTGGTCGAGGGACCCTGTTACGCGGCCAGGGGTAGTGTATGATTTCTTCTGGCTATATGATGGAGGCAGCGGAGACATGACAGGAGTATCACGGAAGCCTCAATCTGCCGTCGTTAGCAAATTTTGATCATCGCATACGTACACGAGGCACCGCGCGGGGAAATATAGTAAATTTGCCTTCCTCATACAGCGAGAATTATCTTGCCGCTCAGGAGAAGGTCTCTGACAGGCATGATTGCCATTTCGCCCAAACTGGGTAAGCAGGATGTTGTAGCCGTCAGAAGTGCTGTTCAAAATGAAAACGTGTAACGGCTTGAACGTTGTATCGTGTACTGTGGGATTCCGGTATCGCAGACATCTGTGCTGTATATGTAAGGCGCAATGAAAGAAGCCGCCAAGATTTGCGGCCTCCTTTCTTTCGTCTCCTGTGTGTGGCTGTGATTTGCCGTGATTCAATTAGTTGTGTGCCACCTACATGAGGCAGAATTGAAGCCCGGGCATCGCGCTTTCTCGCCACCTCAGCCCTCCTGCACCCTCGAAATGGATGCTGTGGAATTTTGCGAAAGCTCGACGACCACGCTGGAGTGGACCGTCAAGAATCTCAAGAACCTTTTTGACTCTTCAAAAGGGGATCTGAAGAGCAAGGTTTGCAAAAGCATCAAGTTTGGTGGAGGGTGTGTGTCTGGGATTTTATGTACGTCTCTAGCCTAACGAGTTGCCTGCTAGGCGATGGCAAGTGCTGTTCTACCCAAACAGGTAAGATGGCGTCAGTGTTCCAATTGTTTGGGCAGTCATCTTACAACCGGGATCAGCGGGCATGAGGGCGGCTTCGTATCTCTCTATCTTTCCTGCGAGCCCACAGAGGAGGAGAAGGAGCGTGCTGTGGATGGGAAGTGAGTCTGAAGGCCTTGTCAACCTGTTGACATCTTACAACCAAACCGCACAGATGGGTTCGTGAAGGGTTATTCAAGTTCAGCTTCGAGCTGCGAAAGTAAGACCTCCGGGGGTATATCGTACTACCACTCTCTCATCCCACATCCTAGCGTAAATCGAGGTCATCTCAGTCAACAAAAGGAAGCATGCGACCACGCGTTCTCCTACAAAACAGCTAACTGGGGCTGGGCGCAGTTTGCGAAGCGCGACACCGTGTTCTATCATTCGAATATCGTCCGACATGTCGACGCTTTCCTTATCATATGCAATATTACCTCGTCTCCCACCATTCCGTCTCCGGTGTCGCCTTCCCCAACCAAGACCGTTCCACGGTCTCTCATGGATGCCGTTGGAGGGATGTTAAATGACCCTCTGTACTCGGACGTGGAATTCATACTCCCCGCCAGAAGAAGGGACGGCCGACCGCGACCGCCTCGAACAATTTACGCCGCCAAGCGCATCCTGCAACGCGTTGAATATTTTGATCTCAGTAAGCATGATTTTTGGCCCGATGTGACCGGAGAACGTGTATTCAACGTGTGGTTGGGAACAGTGTTCTCCTCTGGATTTGCGGAAGCCGTGCCTAGTCCCTCACCGTCCACGGTAAACGCGAACGCGCTGTTGGATAACATTTCCATATCTGTCCTTGACGACAATGAATATGGCGATAGCTATGTAGGTCGTTCGTTCCTTTGCCCCCGGACGCGCTCACAGTGGAAGTTGTTGCGCTGCAGGATTATGAAGCGTCGACGTTCGATGATTCTGATCAATCAGATCCAGAGCAGGAAGGTCAAGACAGAGGGAACGTCGACACGCCAACAGAGCCTTACAGAACATTAGACTCCCCTGAGGCCACATACCGCCCACAGCGTGACTCAATGATGTCTTTTATGACAACATCGACGCGCACCGCGGTTAATTCCATCGCTCCTTATGGGCCCAATGATGAAATAGGCGTTAATTTACGACAAGATTCGGCCGATAGCCTAATCATCGTACCCGGCGATGTGGAGGCTGAGAGTGGCGTAGTTGAGGAAGTCGGCGATAATAGCGTGGAGCAGCAAGGCGAAAACCACGATAGAACTCGTAACAATGAGACTATTGAGGCCGTCCCGCTGCACCCAGAGGCGCAAGATAGTGATGGCGACCATGAAGCAGCGAGTACACTCTGCCCAGGCAGCGGGGGTTCTTCGTACGAGAAGAATGCATTTTTGCATTCTGGCAATGAGAGCACTGGTTCGCGTACGCCGGCAGGTGGGAAGTCCAGCCCTAGGAGGGAGGCTCCCACGCCGACACAGGCCGGCGTTGATACCCAGATTCCTGGTCCTCGTAAAACGAAGGTGATTGTGAAAGAGTGCGAATACGCCACATATTATGCTGTGCTCTACTATGTGAGTGAGACATGCAAGTGCTCGCGACCTTAGTTATTATCTCTTCCTCAATTTCGCTCTCCGTGACAGCTTTACACTGATACCATAGTTTTCTGTCCCTTGACTTCGGACTTCCTTACGAGAACGACTCCCACCATTCAGCCCTCATCATCCTCACCAAATGGCCATGGATCAAGTACATCGCTTCCACGAGGATCGCCCAATAGTTTGAGTCTTATGACAAGCGGCATGTACCATACCTCTGCCTCAGCCTATCCCTCATCCCCCTTTATGACGACATTTCCCAATAATTCCGCGAGCCATGTCAACCAAACCCATCGGCATAATTCATCTTCGTCTCTTCCTCTATACCAACACCAGTACCAAAATGCGCCCCAGCAGTACCAGAATCAGCCCCAGCATCCTTTTGGCAGTGAGCTCGGCGAGGCCGTGCATCGTTCTCGCAGAGAGTGGGTACGAGCCTGGATGGCTGCAAATCCTGGTCGACCTGCGCCTTGCTCGGCAAAGGCTTGCTATCGATTAGCGGACAGTACGGGTCTTAATAAGTGGGCGTCAAGTGTCTCCACTGACCATCATTGTGAACAGAGCTTGGACTCACTGAACTTAGAGCGCGAGCGTTTCAGGTATGCTGAGTCAATGCGATGCGCAAGTAGGAAAACTGATGTCGAGGACACCTAAATAGCATATCGTCAAGAGCCTGACAGTATCCAATGTGCCTTACGAAGTCTTCTCTTCTTTCTCTGCGGCGTTCGAGGAAGTGCGAAAGGTCGGTCACTACTTAAGCCACACGTTCTTCGCCTCAATAACTATTCCTGCTTCTACAGGTGCAAGTCGAGTTCTTCCTTGCCAATTGGTCCGAGATCAAGACAAGTGAAGCGATGCGAAATGTGTTCCAACAAATCCGCCTTGGAAGACACCCAGGATTCGAAGAGGTTTGGCCCCTCATCATCATGAATCTGGAGTATAACCCTCGTCCTGCGAATGAGACTAACGGAGATACCGCGAAAGAGGTCATCATAGTGTGATCTCGCCCAAACTTGCACAAACTGCTTGATTTCTGCATGCGAACTGTTAATTGTTATTACCTTGCAGAAAGACTCGTCACTCGTGGAGTGACCAGGGATATCCAGACTCATGAATACGCGCCAGCACTGCTCTTCGCCTTCGGCATGCTTATACTTTCCACTTGCCATTGATAAATCCAAATCTGATACCCGTAATGAGGTCCTGGTATCAATTACTATGTATCAGGGTGGGACAATTCCTTCCGAAGCAGCCACTTCGATTATAGACGTCAAACCAGCACGCATTTGAATCACTTCGCTGGCCGCTGGCCTGAACCCCGTGTTTCATTTCTGTGCACGAAAAGCTATCAAAGCGGCGGTGTTAACCGCCGTTCCAAATTATTAAATACACAATAGGTATCATTGACGGCCGCTAGCCGTCGCCTGATGCGCGTGGCTGGACTCCTTCGCCGAACGAGGTGCTCGGATTCAACATGAGGACCCGAGTATACCCACTGGCAGTCGTCGAGATGAAGAACTTGCGCTTGCGCCTAGGTCACTATGCTCTGAGTCTGCTTTTCGCAGTGAGCGGTGAGACGATCACTCGCCAATCGCATTGTGTGTGAGTTGTTGATTGTTGTCGCGGATCGCGGGATCCTTTCATTTCGCCCTTAATACTACGATCGTGATACCACTTTGCAGCCTCAGTTTGGGATCAGGCTGCGTTGTCAGTACGACAGATTTGATGCGAGTCATACCCCACGCCATATATACCCTGGCACACCAGGCGGGAAACCGTTATTACATCCCGCGCGGCTGGACCCCAAGGTATACAACTTACTAGCGGGCGCTGGCACCCTGAGCTGCATGAAACCCTGCTCGTGTCTGGTCCTCGAGCTCCGATAATTCTTCGGCGTCTTCACTGCTTTGTCACTCCTTTCTTTCACTCCCAAAACTTATCGACCACCATTATGGCGTACAATGATGAAAAATGGCTGAATGCTTGGCTCGCTGTGGAGATGTAAGTGGGAGGACGCGAGCTTCCAGCGCCTTGATCATCCAGTAATCGACGAATTGCACCCAGAGCCGGAGGACAAGTGGGCATCCCTCTGCTACTTATTACTCTTTATCTATCATCATTGCGACGAATACCGACACTCTACAGCCTTCTGTGGTCCTGTGTCGTTTGGTCGATCATTGATTTGCTCCTGTGCGTCGCGTTGTTGCTGATTCGAATGTTTTCTTACAAAGCATCCACCCACCTATAGTTATTATCCTGGCCGCGTCAAGCCGACCGATCCTGAACCATCTCATGCCCTATGTTTAACCCAAGCTTCGTTGCACCTTGCGCAACCGATACTGTAATCAGAGTTTGAGCAATTTTGACGGACCTGATTGATTTCTCATGCTGCGTCGCATACCTAGGACCTCATCGTGTAGTTACGCACTTCTGTATGATGTGAGTTGAACACATCTCCGTGACATTCGACCCTCTTGACGATATGTCACAATAGTGCTGGATTGTGATCAGCGGTCAAAGCAAAGGACCGAATCATCCAACGACAACCCGTCGTACAGTGATTGTAAGGCTCGTCAATGTTCGGTTTACGCTTCATCTCTAAAATGCTATTTCTGTAGCTGCTAATTGTTCCCTGGCTTGCTTTCGTGTTAGCCACCGGAATTTCGGTGCTCGTAAGCATAATTGTTTGCGAATGCTCCGCAGCCTCACCCAGTACTTGCAGGTTGGCGTAAAGGCTGCTGTTGATCTTGGACGTGAAAGACACTTTTTCTTCTGCACATATCGAAACGGCATATGGTATTCAGCCCTTCAAGTGGTCTCACCCACTAACTGACATCAATCGCGAATAGGAGTGATATCACTGCTAGCGTGGCCGCGGCAGCACTCCTAGCTTCCCTTTACCTCACTAGTACGTTCTAACGAGTCGGGATTGAAGCAAAATATTGACAGTACCACGTTCGGAAGCCAAAGGCATCTTATTGTGGATAAATTCCAGGAATGCAGCGGAACTTGCCAAGCGCACAGATGGCAGCAAAATCAGCGTTCACTTGTTCCTGCGAATATTGACGTTGAGCGTGACAGAGCTGTTCGCTCTAATGCTTTGTATCATATCTGTTTCGGGTTATTGGCGCACGCGAATGAACGATACCCTAATCGCCTCCCGTGAGTGCATTCCCGTTTCGAGACGAACATCCTGGCGTCTGACATGTGCGGCTGGAATTAATGCAGTTCCTCTTGTGATCCTCATCATATTTGCGAGCCAAAGGGTAAGGTGACGACATTGTGTGAGCCTGTTTTGAGATTTACCACCGTTCGCGTTAGGATGTTTTGAACGTGTATGTGTCTTGTGCGAATAGTGCGAGCGAGGCAGTTTTGCGTATCTTCGGTTTCGCCTCGAAGGGCTTTGCGCATTCATCACTTGATTCTCCACGCATTGTGGGCAAGGGTTTTGAACAAGTGGTTGATGGGAACGACTCATTGAAGGATACACGACAGGATGAATCGCACTATAAGCTTCCAAGCACCCGCCATGATGCCGCCACCTCTAATCGTGTCTAGGCCAGACAACTCACGGGCTAACATGTACGGTTACCGGCCCTGAGGTCGACATGCCTTGACACTGCTATTTAATGCTTGATTCACATTCACATCCTGTACATCTGTAGTTGTTCTGAGCAGCTCTAAATGCCCTGACTCTGATGATGTTCTGCAAATATTTACCCCTTAGAACACACAGAATTTCATGGTTAGTAACCCGAGGCAGCATGCAGGATTGCTATTGCATATCGCTTTGCAACATAGCCTAATGCATTTCCTGATATGGCACCGTGAGCTCGTAATCGTGACATCAAGTGACGGACCATCATGAGTTTATTCGACAAGCTTAAAAACAAGGCGAAAGAATTCGCAGATGAGCACAAGGAACTTGTCGGTACACATTCCTAGGCTTACCGGCCATCACCTGACCCAAGGAACAGGCAAAAATTGAGGAGAAGGTTCATGAAGGAGTGACGCGAACTCTTGATAACGGCAAGCATTTCACCGAGTTGATCAGTATCGTGACATGGCCTTACATTTGTTCGGTTGACGTGACCCAGTCAAGGGTATGTCGTATTCTTTTTAGGGACACTATTTCTATGACCGTTTGCATGCAAGGTCTTGCGAATCCAAATCGTGAGTCGAATGTGTTTGTAGGTCTCAGCGCCAAAATGAAAGAATCATGGTGTAGATCGTCACGATTCTGCCCTCGAGAAGGAGGACGATAGGATTCGTACCGAAATCAACGAGAGTCACAGGTTTCAAAGCTTTGCTGGAGAAAGGGAGCAGAATACCGTTAAATGGTAGAAACACGTGGAGCCAGTGTGGGTAACAGACGAAACTAACTGATAACTTCACCTAGGCACATTGATGGCCACGGTTTGCACCGTTTCTCGTAAGATATAGTGGCGCTGTGTAACCCGACTGCCTCGTTGGGTAGATTATTTCTGGGCACTGTCGGAAATCCTTGACTCTGCCACCGACCATATTTTTATTCTAGATTGGTACGTGATTTCGAAATCTCCGAGAAAACGGGCTATTTATTGATCTCGCCCCCACAGGTGGCTTTCTCCTGAGCTGTATCTACGTCGCCCGCCCGCCTATTATCCAGAATGGCGAGTTGATCGCCTTCTCAAGAGAAAAGCCGAGCAAGGCGTGAGGATATATGTCGTCGTCTACAAGGAAGTCACCGAGACGATGACAATGAGCTCGAGGCACACCAAGGTATTCGTGAAAATTAAGGTTCTTTGGATGGCTATAATGACAATGTTCGACAGCACGCCCTTGAAGCTCTCCACGAGAATATTGCCGTAATGTGAGGTTTCGCCAGTTGAGATTTCTTCGGAACATTTGACCGAATTGTCTCAGGCGTCATCCCGATCACATTGGCGCTCAGGATACAACGGAAGTCTGGAGCCATCATGAAAAGGTAGGTGAGGATTCGGATACACGTAAAGGTGGTTCATGACGCTTTATTATGAATTTCATGTAGCTGGTAGTGGTCGATAACTTGAAGGCTTGCATTGGTGGCCTTGACATATGTTTCGGGCGATGGGACACCTCTTCACAGTGCGTGAAGCCCCCTATTATCCCCAATCCTTTCCAACTATTCTCGATTTGCAGCCCGCTTGCTGATGCGCATCCAACACAATTCTATAAGACACTCTTCCCTGGCCAAGACTACAATGATGCTCGCTTCGCAGATTTCGATCATGTTGACGACTATGTTAGCAACAATATTTCCGCCCTTGAACAGCCCCGTATGCCTTGGCATGATGTACGGAAACATGCGCACTTTAGCATTCATTGCTTCTCTGACTGTAGTCTTATAAGTGCCACATGACGGTCGCAGGACCATGCGTGCTCGATATCGCTCAACATTTTATGTGCGTCAATATTGGGAGAGCCTATTCATTCTGCTAATTGTATCATACTGCTCATGGACCCACAGCGAGGTGATTTGTTTCTCGAGATCAGTGTATGACGCGCCATCTGACAAGAGTTTGATTCCTCCAGCGATGGAATGAGGTTAAGAAGCGCAAGGTAAGCCTCCGAATAAGTGTGGGGATGGCTGCCTTTATAGGCTTACCTTCCCTCTGCAGTATAAGGGCGAGAGGTCGATCACCCGGACAATTTTTTGTATACGATGATACTGAGTCTCTTACCACAGCCGATACGATTGGATTGCCCTTCCGCATGACATTCAAGCCAATCCCAACGAGGCAGTTGTCCGTATGTCGTTTTCAACTCAGATATCCTTGAATCAATTACGTATACATACCGCACATAGGTCATCCCCATCGCGAAGCCTGGCTAGCGGTGGGCCGTCGATTTAAGCAGCAGTGGTTCGGAGACGATGCACCACCCGCGACCGAGGAAGGGCACTCACCGCTTGGTAACATGAGCGTGCAGGTTGTCCGCAGTGTCAGCGACTGGAGCCACGGAGTCTTAACGGAGAAGTCCGTTCAGAACGCTTGTCCGTGTCATGCTACTCGCGGACTATACTATGTTTTGCCACACTTACTGTTGCCATTTCACCCTCTCCAGATCAGCAGCTCATCCGCGAGGCCAATCACTTCATTTATATCGGTAGGACGCTCTCCTCCCCTCTAGGCTCTCATATTATATCGTCTCTCATATCGCCTTGTGGCTCTTTACATAGAAAACCAGTTCTTGTAAGGATGTCTTATCGTGACAATCATCGCAAGTCCTGATCGCTGTCAATAGTATCTCGAACACACAAGAAACCGGTCCGGTCAAGAATACTGTGGCTAAGGCTCTCGTTGAGCGCATCCTTAGCGCTGCGCGATCTGGCACAAAATTCAAGGTACGTTTTAGTCAAAGTCAAATATCGATTTTGAAAGGGGCTTTCGAATGCGATATTTCCGTGAAGGTCATTGTGGTCATTCCAGAAGTTACATGCTTCGCGGGTCCAGTCACCACCACGTCAATTAGTACGATTCTGTGAACACAACCTCCCTATACCTTTCTGGTTCTATTTTGACTCGTGACTTTCCCAAGGGCGGCCCAATATCGCACGATGAACCGTGGTGGTCACTCTATCTACGAAGAAATCCGTAAAGCTGGCTATGAGCCGTAAGATCGTCCCGTATCCATTCTTCATCAGACGCACTTTGACAGTTTTGGCCTCTGCAGAGCGGACTATATTCGGTTTTACCATCTTCGTACATATGACGTGTGTGGCGACCTTTTGCAACGTGGATCTTGAAAAATGCTCACCTTACCCGTTGCAGCGTCTCAACGCACCCATGTCATTTATCGCTGAAATGGAGAAGCGAAGCGGAACCAAGTTCGAAGACGCTCAGGTTGCGCTAGCTCGCCAATGGCTTGGGCCCGATGATCAACCTCTAGGCAATACTGTGAAGATCAAATATGTTGATACTCTCCAAAGTGACCCACCTTCTATGGGATTGGTCACGCCGGAGAATACCAAGGAGAAGATCAAGGAAGTCAAAGTGCCTCCTACAGTCGACGAAGCAGTCGAAATAATCAAGAAATTTGAGGGAGGTGCTCCAAGGTCTGATGAAGATGTGGCAGACACGATCAGCCAGCATGTCCAGCAAGACAGGACAAGTATACTTGATGAGAATTGGCTTGGTGAGTCTGGGCCTTCATGCATTTAGGGCTTCACGACTGAGTTCATCTGTCCATTTCTTCAGGCACCGATGTCGAGGAGAAAGCATGGTACGTCCGACCTCCTGACGTCAGAGACGCTTCCTTTATCTGGACCCTCTTGCAGTTTAGTTTCCGAACTGGTTTACATTCACAGCAAAGTCATGATTGTGGATGA
>Ga0307508_10005052_pt1 | contig 12668 bp, 15 predicted proteins | sample 9_EM_MG_FD_203089 | JGI IMG/M metagenome (GOLD analysis project Ga0307508, IMG submission 203089) | Populus trichocarpa ectomycorrhiza microbial communities from riparian zone in the Pacific Northwest, United States - 9_EM | ecosystem: Host-associated > Plants > Roots > Unclassified | place... | reverse complement strand
CACCAGAACGCGTCCACAAGGACACATTCTGGTGTTCGAGACGAGGGAGGGGAGAGTGTTTGGGTTGTGGGGGATGGGTTGGTGGGTGGGGGACAGGTTGAGTGAGCTGTGGGAGCCTAGGGGTAGCACGTTGACGCGTTTTCCCTGGAGGGGAACAGGTTGGGGCTGGGGGGGAGGTGGGAGAGTGTTAGTTATGTAAATAAAATGAGAATAAATAGCGAGCGTACCTTGTACGCCCGCCCTGTATGCCCTCCTGCTCCCCCTCGTCGGGTTTTCAACTCCTGGTGCTGTCGTAGTCACCTACGGTCGCCGCGTGTCGTATTGTGAGGTGGTGGATGAGTGGAAGCCAGAAATGGAAGTCAACACTTGTTGACGCGTCAAGGAGGTCAGGTGACCTCACCCAACGAGCCGAACAAAATGCATAACTTGGTTGGTGACCCCAGCAGCTGTACTACATAATTTAATATTTGTCTGTGCTGTTTATTAATAATTATTTTGGATTATCAATGCCTTTGATTTAATTCTGGGTCTTATATCAGGTGATCTATTAACATTAATGATTTATCACTCTTATTTCCGATCAGAACCGCTTGGAACCAGTCGGTTCTGAGCGGAAACTGGTCTGAAATAAGTCCGAGTGGTCCGATCGGAATCCAGTCGGACAGATTGGACAAATTGCCTACTATTTGGGTGGTACTGTGTTCCAGAATTTCTGCTTGGATTCCGATTGGAATCCAAGCAGTTCCGACTAATTCCGCTCGGAAAATGTGGGGCACAGACAGGACCTCGCCATATGCCAAATACAAGGACATCTCCCACTCTCTGACATATGGCTTTGACGTCAGCATCTGTAACAGACACTTATTATTTCTCTTTTTGTTGCTTATCATTGTTTGGCATCACCTTTGGTGATACCTATACTTATATCATTCTGATTCATACTCTACCTACTAGTTAGGTAGAACCCCTCACAATTGTACTAAGATAAACCCTGTATATAGGTCTGGTTTATTTGGTGCATGTGAGGTTCTCTTCGTAAAGCCCAGAGCTTTACATTTTTTTAAACCACCTGGCTATACTAAATTTATACACAAGTATCCCTTACCTCACTAAAACCTTATACCTTGGCATCACATCACATGTTGAGCATGCCAACTCGGGAGTCAGAGAAGTCGGGACAAGCCAAACACCCTGAACCTACAGTTGCCATTAACAGCAGCCTCTTCATTGATAAGACACATCAACTGTCCAGTGGATGACCCTGAATGAAATGCACCACTGGTGCCCCAGAACTTGTTGATCCAAATACTCATAATAAAGAAATAACAGAGCTACTGGCTCATGCGACGCATCGTCAGCTAGCAGCAGACTCAGGAGAATCGGAATCTGAGAATGAAGACCCCTTCGTGACTGTAGAAGAGCAACTTCTACCAGTCTGGGAACAGGAGAAGGTAACCAGCAAAAGGTGGCAATATTAGCTTGTAATACAAGCAAAAGACATAGTACCGAATCACATTGAGAAGTTCCAGAAGTACAACTCGATTGACATGTAAACTTGGACTGATATAACAGTGGCTACAGCAAGGCAACTCACAAAGATGTATATCAAAAAATGTAACACCAAGAGGACATCCACCGAAAGTACCAGATAGCGGGAACAATAAGAAATACTCCAGTACATCTAAGTTCAAAGACTTGGAAACCTGGCTAGTGATGGTTACTAGCCGCTTTGCATTATCACACCTGGATGGACCGAGCACTCAAGTTGGTAGACTGCAAGTTGACTTTTTACAATCTTGGTTGGAGGGCAAAACCAAGCCCTCAATTGGTATAATAGACATGTTGTAGGCTCAAACCAAGCCATAAGCTACTGGTCCTTCTCTGATGTACTCGAAGAATTATATGACAGATTTGTCCATGCCTCCTCTATGCAAAATGCAAGGGAGGGCTCAGGAAAGTCACATACTCTGCAGCCAATGGCATACAGAGCTTCTATGACATCCTACTGGAGCACACCCAGAACATGTCTGTATACCTGGATAATTATTCTATCCTAGAGCTATTCCTAACTGGGATCCCACCCTGGATGGCATCCAAGATATTCGAGGACTTCGGGCTGTCACCTGAATCAAATGCATTAGACAATTTCATGGCCACAGCCAAGGCGATCGAACAATGGGTAAAGACCAAAACATACTATGAGATTATGAGGTGTAACGTACAAGGTACTACCTTGGGAACAAACAATAGGGCTAAGGGCAATGCCCAAGGCCCTTACTCTGCCATGAACCCCATGGAAAGTCAATAAAGAAGAACCAGGTGACGCTGTTGCCAAACATGTGAGATTTATGCAACCTTCACCTAAATACCCAAATAAGGGGGCAAAGCCCCCAGCTTGAATCCAACACCAGCATCGCATCTTGACCCCAAAGAGGCAAGCAATGGCTAGTGACCAGTGCTTTAATTGTGACAGGACCGGGCACTTCTCTAGTAACTGTCCCCTTCCATGTAAACTGAAGAAGGACTACATACGCACAGCCTGCTCAACCATGAATGGCAAGGAAGAAGGGGATGCAGATGATGAGTATAGAGTGTCCAAGGCTGAAGAGGAACACAAAGGGGACAAGGAGTCAGTGACTCCCCACTCAGAACAGGAGTACACTGAAATTGAACTCGCTGTTAGTGAATTCTACAAAGACGACCATGACAGCATTCTAAGTGCTGATAGGGTCACAGCAATGACTGTCGTCCCGTCCAAGGAGGTGTTCACTACAAGTGATGATCCACCGAACTACCTGAATACAATAGCAGCCTCAGTAGTAGGGTTTATACACGAAAAACCAGTAGAAAAGGATAAATGGAAATACCAAATCCAATCTTCTGGAAAGACTAGGGAAAGACCACAGGTCACACCTGAAGAGAATGCTTGGCCACATGGACCAAGGTCAGTGGCCTCAGGGCATGGACACTATGGGATTCCAGTAGGACTACTTCTGGAATAACTCCACAATATGCTGAACTGGCAAAGATCCACTGGAGAACCCACATGTCCTCCAGCTAGGCACAGTGGGGAGCTGTTCTATCATTAAGTTTGGCGCCGACATATAGATGTCAATTGGGAATCAATTGTTCTCATCATATGTCAATGTCGCCAACTTTGATCAATATGATATAATAATAGGAACGCCATTCCTATGGAAGAATAATGTTTTACTCAACTTTAAAGGGGACCACATCATTATTAATAACACAACCTACTGAGCTGTTAAGATCATAAGGAAAGAGGGCGACCCCAGACTCTGTCACTACCGAATAATGGATAAAAGAAAGAAGCAGGAATGACTAGAGGCGGCCGCCCAATGGCAGAATGATGGCAGCAACAGTCGCAACCTCACAACCAGTGAAGGTAACTCGCAAAGTGAGTATTGAGGAAGTAGAAGATGAGGACAATATTAAGGCAAAGAGTAAAGGAACATTACCAGCCAATGGTTGGTATACCTTGATAACTGAGAGTGAATATAGAGAAGACTTGACTTGCTCTGGAAAGGGGGAGAATTGTACTGCAAAAGCAGAGACTACTCCAACTTTTGAAGAAAAACCCTGAAAAACAAACTAAAGACAAATCGTCAAGGGTGTCAGGAAAGGTGTAGTGCCTGGAAACCAAGTTGATAACAAGCTGAGGTATCTTCAATACCCCAGCTACACTATATACTACAATGTAAGACTGTGCTAGACTAAATAGGTAAGCCCTAAGCCCTGAGGCTATGACAGGGCTGTGCTAAGTAATCCTGAACCCTAGTCCATTGGCTGCCAGGACTAAGTCAGCACTCAGTATGCATAAGTGACATGTGTAATTAAGAAAGAAGCCACTAGAAGATGTGGCAGCAGTCTGAAGGGTGCGTACAACTACAAAGAGGAGAAATGAAGGAAATAGAATGCAGCATAGCCTCAAACATAGGGAGAGATGTTTGAGGTGAAAACTAAGTGTACCGAGGGTTGGACCTCTATAGCAAGGTCCTCTTACAGAGGGGGCTACAATAACTCTAACGAGTGCAAGCCCATCTCATCAAAGATGAGGTTAGAACACTTCATTACAGATGAAGATGAGGAATGAGTAGCCCTAGAAGATGACCCACCCAAGGTGGACTACAAGCTCCGAGAACTGTATGATTGACCCATACCACCACTGGAGACTTACCACATATATGATCCCAGATTACCAAGAGAACTCAATGAGTTGTTAGGGACGATGCACATCACCAAGTGGCAGGTACTCAATACCGAAAGGTATAGGGAGCCCTCCCCAGAGGAAGTATCGGAAGCAACTTGCATCCCGGAACCCAAGAGGAACCTCAACAAAGGGAAAAGGAGACCTCCCCCACAGTTCGGACTACCATCAGTAGATGACTCCATGGCATCATTAGATGCCCTACGAAGGAAACATAAACTGTTACATTGAAGACCACTGGACTTAGATCTTCCCAAGTCATTGACTAAAGGGAAAGAGCAGGCAATGACGTATACGGAGAAGGACATCCCTACCATCACACAACAATGGTGTGATAGCTATCAGGATATACTCCAGGGAACACTGGAGGAACTTCCTCTGTTACAAGAAGTAAACCATGACATTAACCTTGAAAATCCTGACCACCACTATATGTATCACCTGCCCAGGTATCCCGAAGCCTATATGGAGGAGTTCTATAGGAAGCTTGACTGATACACTTGAGCAGGATGGTGGGAGCCATGCACTGCATCACAAGCTGCCCCTCTAGTATGTGTAGCAAAGAAAAATGGCAAACTACAAACTGTAGTTGACACCAGACAACAGTATGACAATACCGTCAAGGACATCACCCCTCTTCCTGATCAGGAACTTATTAGAGAGGATGTAGCTTGAGCATGCTACCGATCAAAGATTGACCTAGCAGATGCATATGAACAAGTATGGGTATGACCCGAGGATGTCCATAAAACAGCCTTTTCTACCATCACAGGGACCTACATTAGTAACGTGGTCCAGCAAGGAGACTACAACACTCCTGCAACCTTCCAATGGTTAATGACCTCTGTTTTGTGCAACACTATTGGCTGGTACCTCCATCTCTACCTAGATGATATATTCATCTACACCAACTCAATTGAGGAACACAAACAATGCTTGAAGTTCATATTCGATTGGCTTTGACAGAACCATCTATACCTCAAATGGGACAAGTGTAACCTCTATGCGAAAAGCATGGACTGCTTAGGACACACTATCAATGAAAGGGGAATTCACCCTGATATGGATAAACTAGGCCATTCGCGACTGGCAAATACCCTGCGATTACAATGATGTCCAATGTTTCATTGGCTTGGTGAATTACATGGCGAATTTCCTACCCAACATCTCTATGTACACTGCACCCCTTCAGGATATGACCCAGAATGGTGCACCATTCCTCTGGAAACCAATGCACCAATGGTGCTTTGATATGATAAAACAGGTGTGCTGTAAAATATCTATCGTTTGACCGATCGATACTAGATTGGAGGACCCAATATGGGTCATTTGTGATGCCTCGAAAACAGGCATAGGAGCCATGTATGGCCCTGGGTTGACTTGGGCTACATATAGACCTGCTGGGTTCATGTCTAAGAAGTTCACCTCAGCACAACAGCATTATGCTGTTTATGAGTTAGAAACTCTAGCCATCCTGGAAGCCCTCACCAAATGGGAAGATAAACTACTTGGCTGGAAAATCCATATTATTATGGATCACAAGGCCTTGGAATTCTTTAAGACCCAATCCCGACTGTCTAATAGGCAGTTCCGATGGATTGATTATATGTTGTGATTCAACTTTGACATAATTTATGTCAAAGGCGAATATAACAAAGTGGCGGACTGTTTATCTCATTACTATGAGAGTGATACAGCAGCAGATGTATATGAATACCACATCAATGTACAAGCCAATCTCAGGATCAACCCTACTGGGGACAACCTACCAGCAACACAGTATGAAGAAGTGGTGGAAAAGGTGGTGGAGATACGTGCAATACATGCAATGGAGGCGCATCAAAGCAGACACTTACAAGAAGCTAGGGACTGACTAGAAGTCAAAGTCCAAGACCTTGCCCCCCCACTGACCTGAAAGAAACAGCTCCCTAGCCACCATGAGCCTATATCCCAACCAAAAACCAAGGGACGCAAATTTGAAAATGAATTAGGCACCTAACAGTCAATGACTCTGGGCAATTCACTAAGAGACAAAACAACTGGGAAAGACCCAGTATCGAGTAAATGCCTAGAGACTGACAAGGCCATGATCGAATCCAGTAAGAATGGATATCCAACCAACCCATTGTTCAAGATAATTCTCAACAAACTGGAACAATATACCAAGTCATTCGTGATTCGCGATGGCTTAATCTGGACTATTAATAATAAGGGATCCAAAGTGATCTGCCTACCTGGAGACCGGGAATTGATCATTAAGGTCTTGATGCAGGCCCATGAAATCATAGGACATTTTGGAGGCTGACGCACTTGCAAGTACATCAGACACTGGTATTGGTGGCCTCAGATGGTGGCAGAATCTGACAAATTCTGTAAGACATGCCAAGCTTGCCACCAAGCCAAAGTACCCACACATAGACCCACTGGGCTCCTGCATCCCCTAGCTATACCAACCAAACCTTGGGATTCCATAGGAACCAACTTCATCAGGCCTTTTCTGGAAGCCAACAGCTTCAACTATGTATGTGTTGTGATATGTCAAATAACCAGTATGGTCCATTTGATACTGGTTCACATGAAACTGACAGGCTCTGAACTATTCTGGAAATATATGTGCAAGATAGTTAGACTACATGGCCTTCAGAGCTTGATAGTCAGTGACCGAGACTTGAAGTTTACATCATGATAGTGGCGAGAGCTCCATCGCATTATGGGAGCAAAGCTCCTGATGTCTACCTCTTTCCACCCTCAGACTGATTGTCAAACCAAATGGGCCAACCACAATATCAGCCAAATCTTTCGATCCATGGTGAACCCCAACCAGAAGAATTGGATTGACAAGGTTGACATGGTTGAGTTTGCCATCAACTCGAGTATCTTGGAAACCACTGATTATGCCCCCTTCAGACTGAGCTATGGCTATATGCCATCAATCATTAAGGAGATCCGGAGTGATAAGGCCATTGCCCAGGGCATTAAAGCATTCACCCTGACTGCACTGCAGAAAGAAGAGCCCAAAATCTCCAATGGAGATCTCGTATATCTATCCACAAAAAACCTGAACCTTTCAAAGGGTAGAGCCCATAAACTATGCCCAAATTTGTTGGATCTTATAAGGTTGTAACGGCACACCTGGAGGTATCTAATTACACATTGGAACTACCTGCAGTGCTACAAGCATGAGGGATAATCTCTACCTTCCACATGTCACTACTACAGCCATATCACGCATCAAGTGACCCTGTTTCCCAATCAACTGCAACCTGAACCCTATGACTTTGGTGCTCCTGACAACCAGAAGTGGTTTCTCGACGATATAATTGGCCACCAATGGACAGGACCGAAGGAACTTGAGTATCAAGTTCATTGGAGCCTAGGCGATACCATATGGGAACCCCATATGAACTGCAGTAAACTCATGGCACTCAGCCGCTACCTTGAAATACAGGGGGTCCAGAGCCATACCAGGCTACCAAGATGCAATGTGTAACCCACGTGATCACTACATTCAATGTCCAATTGATTGATGAACAATAGCAAACCTTAATAATATTCCTTTAAGTTCTTTCCCATCCCTCATCATTGATACACCAAATGAGCAAGAGGCCAGACTACCCTGGATGAGGAAGACAAAGTGGTCAACAACCACACCAAGGAGGAAGGGGCAATGCCCCTTATACACTGTATCAAGGAAGCAATAACCTTGACGACTTCCCTATGGGAGAAGTTGAGAGGAGAGGAGAGGATGGGGAGATGATGAACATGTTTAATGCATATGGGACACCCACAAACCCAGCCCATTCACCCTATGAGCTCAGGAAGCTCATTATGCCCAAGGAAAGAGGCCCCTCAAGACGTCCAATGGACTGGGTCAGTCTTTCAGAACCCATTCCAGAACGGGAGACAACACTCTCCTAGGCCACAACCGCCCACTAGATCCACCACACTCATAGAGCACATCCAGGACCTTGATATCAGAGTCACGGCCAACTACAATAATGAACTCTCCATGGAAGCCTGCTCCATCCTGGAGGACATCTTATTCCAATACCAATAGAAGTGCAAGGAGGTGAACCACCTCAAACAACTAGTAGGGGACCTGAGAAAGGAAGCCCTGCTGCATAAAAACAAGGATTCAGAAGAGCCAGAGGCTCACCCCACAAAGCAAAGAGAAACGAAACATAAGGACGTGGTGCCAGCTCCAATTGAGCCCATGCCCCCATGGACTGCAGTTTGCAGGACTCCAGGGTGCAGGGCCCCCTGGTGGGGATCGACAAGCCCTCTAGACCTGCCCCATGACTATGGGCACCCATAATGGCAGAAGTGCAGTCGTGCATGCCCCTCATTCTGCGAGATGAAGGGACAACAATCAATGGTTGTCACTATGAAACAGCCATCGAGGTAACCCCTCCAGGGCAACTCATGCCCTACCCGAAAATCATCCTTTCCCCTCAAAGGGAACCTTCCATTGAAGTCAAATTGGATGACCTTTATGACCTTGATGTGTCTGACAAGTCTGATGAGGTAGCCAAGTCCGAGCTTGAGAGCACCGCTCACCTCCACTTCAATGGACATATCTCTGACTTCTGGGGAGCTTGGCATATCAAGGGCCCTAATAGGGCCAAACATGATAACTCTTTTCACCTCATGTTGTCAAGTCATGTCTACTACTCTGAATGATCCAACTCTGTATTCACTGGGCAATCTGCCTTAGACACCTCTCTTTACAAAAGGGACTACAATCTGGCATACCGCCCCATACTCAATAATCAGGTCTATGCCAGGGCTCCCAGGGGAATCCCCTGGGACCCATTTGAAGTGAATGGACTTCTCATCCTGCTCAGTGACCAAACCTGCTTCACTAATCAGAAGCATTCCTCCTCCTGACTGAGCTATATAACATTTCCCACCAAGTGCTACCACTACATTGCGACAGAGTAATGGAATGCATCATTGAGCCAGGGGCATTTGACCCCAACCATGCCTGATACTTCAGTGAAGTATCTACAGATTTCCCCTGCGCTACTATTCAAAGGGCACAAATCCTCGAACCACAGGGACGAGCTGTCCAGCCCCCTGCCCTGAGGAGCACCTTCAATATCAATGCCCATGGGTTCTTTATCCTATTCAATGGCAGACTGGGGAGCATAAGCCCCATAGCCAGCACCCACATTGATTATGTGTATTGCGTCAGCCAGCACTCAGTCTTTGGGTATGCATATTACCCCTATCAAGCAAAACACTCAGACGACCTTTCAGAGACTTTTGGCCTGTGTGATGGTATTGCCTCAGTGATACCGCAAGGCCATCTGGGAATAGAATTGCCTCAACCCGACTTGCCCATTCAATGCCCAAATTGGCCCACCTTCTGACTTCATCAACCCTGGATAGACGCTCACCAGATTCCCAACCTGGGCATGCTGGATGTCATTGATGTCTTATTGGACAACTGCATCCTCCCAGAATTGATGGATCATGCCTATGCCTTCAGGTTGGCCTACTTAGAGGCTCATCACTCAGATCACCCTATACATAGGGCCTTATATGATGAAATTGATAATGAGCAACTTGCTTGTGTTCAGGCTTATGGAGCCCTGCCCCCTATAGCAGCATGGGATGGTTGGAGACATCCCTCCAAAGGTGATGTAACATGTCTGCACACTATCATGGAGACAGCTGAGGATTGCCCTTGCCCCTTGCAATAGGGACAATGTCCCTGACTTCCAACAAGGGCTCAAGGCTCTGGTATGGCTGTTGGTAGGACAGGATGGACTTGACCATCACCTCTCATCAGGCCCTATGAGAGAAGCCACAGCATACGCGATGGCCCATCTGGTAGAACTGCCACAGTACCCCAAGGCTGCGCTCTCATCCTCTCCCTCCTCCATGACTGTAGGTTATGGGAATCAATCCCTGAGTGCAACCCCTGCTGTGACAGGGGACCCTGCCAACGTGGGAGTCCCATCTTCCACAGGGGATACCCTTGCTGCGATGAGGGACCCTGTTAACATGGCAGTCCCGCCTTCCACAAGTGGTAATATCCCCAGCCCTGGAGCTGGTGCACCAATGGACACACACAAGAAGGGCCCATCCACCAATACAGGGGCCATGTAGCCCCTCTCAATAACACTCGCTTTGTACATCCAGGGATCCAATTGCTTACCCTAGACATCATACCATTCTTTCTCTCTCTCAATTTCAGAATTTGACTCTCCATCCTTCATTTTTGTTTATATTACTATATTAAGAGACCATGACATGGTCTGAAAGGAGGGGGTGTAACGGACACTTATTATTTCTCTTTTTGTTGCTTATCATTGTGATACCTATACTTATATCATACTCTACCTACTAGTTAGGTAGAACCCATCACAATTGTACTAAGATAAACTCCATATATACCGGTCTGGTTTATTTGGTGCATGAGGTTTTCTTCATAAAGCCCAGAGCTTTACAGCATCCCTATCATCACCACCACACATAGACACCAGGTCTACCCCTACCCCTACCCTAAAAAACCCTTACCCTTGGACAAGGGTAAGGATTTTCTCAAGGATAGCAAATGACTACCCCGACCCTTATCCTCCATACCCTTACCCCTTACCCTCAAGGGTTTTGACCATTTTTTCTTCTTAAAAGTTGCTAATATTATAAATATCACTTGGTTTATTATCAATTTGATGATAACTAGCTGGATTCTATGTGTTTTCATTGAATTATAAACAAAATTAGCCTAAATTCTAATTTAAATAGTGGAAAATATGATATATTCAAACTCTTGAAATCCTTGTCAAGGGTAGGGGTTTTCAAAGGGTAGCCAGATGCCTACCCTAACCCCTACCCCCACTACCCTCACCCTCCAACCCTGAGGGTTTGCCATACTCCTACCAATCACTAATCACACACACCCCTCCCAACCACAAGTCCATTGAGCAGCATGCTGCACATTTCTGCACCATCATTGATGACAAGCTTGCAAAAGAGAGATACTTTGGCCCCTTTTCCAGGGCAAATATCAAACAACTCATTGGGCCTTTCCAGTCATCGCCTCTTGGCATCATTCCAAAACCAGGCAAACCAGGCAAATATTGTCTTGTCCAAAATCTCTTCTATCCCACCTCACCTAGAGATGGATTCAGTTCCATCAACAGCCACAACTCTACTCTCTTCCCCTGCACATAGGGCACCTTTACAGCTGTATTCTTCCTCATCTCCCATCTCCCCCCTGGATCACAGGCGGCTATCAGAGACATCAAGGAAGCCTACTGGACCATACCAGTCAAACCTGACCAATGGCCAGGGCTGGTGGTCTGTCTGACTGCTATGCAATCAACACTTGCATCTGCTTTAGACTGGCCTTGAGTGGTGGCAGTTACAGGCAAGTTGGTGACACAACTACAGAACTGTTCTGGGCTAACAGCATTGGGCCAGTATCAAAGTGGGTCAATGATCATTTATTCTTCTGGATCCAGTGAGAATATCTTGCAGAATCCAATCAGAACAGGAAGAGGTGGAGAACCAAAATTCTACAGAATGGAGGAGAGCATTGCAAGAAAGGGCGATTATGGTTCCAAGGCATTCCAATGCCCAATGGAATATCCAACAAATTTGACAAGAATATGTCTTTCCAATTCAAAGTCCTTGCCACTCAATTGCCTACTGTCTGGATAACATTGACACAGTGGCAGCCATACTCAGCACCCCATGGGAGCATTTGAAAGACAAGGACTTCTCCAGGAAGTTTATCTACATCAGTTTCAAATGGGATCTGGACAAGAACTCAGTAAGCATCCCGGATTCAAAGAAAAAGAAATACCTGGCAGCAATTGGGGCTTGGGGGCAATTGATGAAGCACACAAGGTCTTATCACTGTCCCACAAGTTCTGCTCGGAACCAGTCAGAACTGATCGGATTCTGATCAGGAATTTCCAAGTAGGATACCTGCCAAATAAGGAGAAAACCCCCTCTTTTTTTTCCGACACTTATAACCTCTAGGGTTATTTTAATTCAACACTTTTAATAACCTTAGTGGTTCATTTTACTTATGTCTTAGTGCTTAGGTGCCAGGCATAACACACCATGACTGCGTGTCATCATCACACCAGATTTCATGCTATTAGCCACACCAGAATTGCACATTCCCTAAATCCATAGGTACATAGTCAAATCGCACAGTGCTTGAATGCCATTACCTAGTGAAATAACTGTACAGTCCACACTGAAATACATTACTTACCCCTCAAGAACAACCCTTACTCTGAGTTAGCTAATACTATGAATGAATCTTGAAGCCCCAGAGCTAGGGCAGGTTGAATTGTGGACAGGTGGAGATATAAAGAAATATGCTTTTCCTCACCAGCCAGTTACACCAGTAGTTTACCCTGCCCCCACATTCCAGGTGGATTCCAGGTGGAATGGTTCCATTCCACACATTACCACA